>WNGA01011373.1_pt1 | contig 11626 bp, 11 predicted proteins | sample 5400061 | NCBI WGS metagenome assembly WNGA01 (sample SAMN13153366, study PRJNA577476) | soil metagenome | isolation source: 100 cm soil or saprolite under grassland replicate 2 | place: USA:California | collected 2016-06-15
CATGATCCCGCCGCCGGCGCAGCGCACGATGGCCGAGCGGATCGGCGCCACCGTCACCGAGACGCCCGGCAGCCACGCCGTCTACGTCTCCAACCCCGCAGCCGTCGCCAGCCTGATCACACAGGCAGCGCGTTCGGCTGTCCGAGAGACGACCTCCGTCGGCTGAGCTCATCGGCCACCACCAACCGGTCGGCAGGGCGCACCCCCTCGCGTCCTGCCGACCACCACCATCCGCGCCGACGCGCTACAGCGAGGTGGCGGCGAGCCCATCGCTGGCGCCAGATCTGCGGCGCCGACATGAAGCATTGGTGGAGCAGAGCGGGCGCAAACGGGGGCACCGAGAGCAAGACCACCTCTCTCACACGGAGGTGGCCAGCAATCATCAAGGATGCAGCGCTGTCCTGAAACGTGGAGGGGAGTAGCCCGCCGAACGGGACCTTCGCGCCGGCTTTCGCCTGCTCAGCCGCCGTTGATGCTGCCGGTGCTGACGGCGGAAGGTTGCCGCGGCGTCAGCGGCACGTCTTCGCCGATGGGCAGCCAGCGGATGCGCCGGCGGATGTCCTCGGGCGCACGGGCGAATTCGCGTTCGATCGCTTCGCGGCCTTGCCGGAAGTGTTTCCAACCTTCGTAGTGGATGGGGATGGCGGAGCGCGGGCGAATCAAGCCGCACAGCTCGACGGCGTCCCGGGCGGTCATCGTGTAGCGGACGGGGCCGGTGATCGGAAAGCGCACGCCTCCAAGATGGATGAGTGCAGTGTCGACCTGGAGGCGCTCGGCGACCCGGCGCACGCCGTCGTAGAGAACGGTGTCGCCTGAGATCCAGAGCACGCCGTGCTTCTGGTCGTCCCATCCGAGCGCGAAGCCGATCACGTCGCCGGCGAGTGGTCGGCTCAGCGGCGGGCCGTGGCGGCACGGGGTCGCCGTGATCTCGATCGGTGGCCGCCCTGGTGCCTGGAGCCGAGTCGTGTCCCAAGGCTCGAGCCCGCGGGTGCCGCCGCCGAGCCGCTTCGCCCCCAAAACGGTCGTGATAACGATGCCTGCGGACGGGAGCAGCTCCCGTCCGCAGGCATCGAGGTTGTCGTCGTGGTGATCGTGAGTGAGCAGGACGGCGTCGATTGGCCCGAGGTCGGCGCCGGCGACCGCCGGCCCGGCCGTCTTTACGGAACCAGTGCCCCACCCGAACGTGTACTTCCGCCCTGGCGGGTCGAAGGTCGGATCGGTCAGGAGTCGCCATCCGCCGACATCGATCAGCACGGTCGGCCCGCCGACATGCGTGATGCGGACCCCGGTCATGCCGTGCTCGGCACTCCGCGCTCCACGGCCCACGACGTTGCCTTTTCCACGGCCCAGGTCAGCGCGTAGTCGGCAACCTCCTCCCAGCCGTCCTGCGAGGGCATGAGATGCGCTCGGCCCTCGAACTCCTTGACCTCCGTGATCGTGCCCTCCGCCTTGTAGTGCTTGGCGTTCGAGCGCTGGATCGTGGGCGGCATGAGATGGTCCTCGCCCCCGGCGAGGAAAAGGAGCGGAGCCCGGTCCGGGTTCTTGTAGTTCACGTACGTGTCGTCGCGGCCGGGGTGGATGTTCGCAAGCGCGCTGCCCCAGAACACCCGGCCGGAGGCGGGAATGTGGTAGCGCTCGTACAGCCTCTGCGCCTCCTCCTCGCTGAAGGTGTTCGTGAACGCGTAGCGCCACTGCTCGAACGTGAACCCGACGGCCTTGTGGCGGTTGGCGGGGTTCTTGAGGACCGGGAACGTCGCCTTGATCTGCGAGAGCGGCACTCGCTTGACGCCTTCGGTGGGAGCCGAGTTGATCGCGACGCCGGCGGCGCCGTAGCCGCGATCCATGAGCAGCTGGGTGAAGGCACCGCCCGCCGAATGACCCATCAGGATTGGAGGTGTGTCGAGCTCACCGACGACGGACTCGAGATGCTCGATCACCGCCGGAACCGTGAGCTCCTCGATCGGCGTGGGATCCGCGTTCAACGCCTCGACCTCCACCTCGAATCCGGGGTAGGCCGGGGCGAGCACGCGGTAGCCGCGGCTCTCGTAACGGGCGATCCAGTCCTCCCAGCTTCGCGGCGTCACCCAGAAGCCGTGGATGAGAACGATGGTGTCCGGAGTGGTCGATTCGGTGCTCATTCTTCGTCCTTTCGAGTCGAGGAAGGGCCGCCGCCGACGCTACGGCCGCACGCACCGCCTTCGCGTCCGTGGATCGACGGTTGCGGCTAAAGCATCACGATGGCGAGAACGGCGCCGCATCAGTGGAGCCACTGAAGCGGACAGCTGCCCCCGGGATGTGGCCGACTGTTACAACGCCAGTTCGGAGAGAGGAGACCGGCGCCATGCCGCTGCCGCAGTTACTAGGCCGTGAGCGCGAGCTCACGACGATCGACGACCTCCTGCGCCAGATCGGCGGGGGCGGTGGCGCGCTCCTCGTGAGCGGGGAAGCCGGGATCGGCAAGACGGCGCTGCTCGAATGGGCCGACCTCCGCGCCGAAGAGCTGGGGCTCAGCGTGCTCTCGACCGCGGGTGTTCCATCGGAAGCGCACATGGCATTCGCCGGCCTGCACCGGCTGCTTCGCCCACACCTGTCGCGCATTGGCGAGCTTCCCCGGCCCCAGCAAACCGCCCTGTCACTTGCGTTCGGCCTCGATACGGGCGGCGCGCACGCCGATGGCGAGGCGTCATCGGCGCCGGACATCTTCCTGACCGCACTAGCGACCCTCGACCTGCTCGCGGAGGCGGCCGCGAGCACGCCAATCCTTCTGATCGTCGAGGACGCGCACTGGCTCGATGCCGCGACGTCCGACGCGCTCGCCTTCGTCGCACGGCGCATAGAGGACGAGCCGATCGTGCTGCTCTTCGCAGTACGGGACGGAAGCGCGGGTCGGCTCGAGGAAGCCCGGCTCCCGGAACTCGCGGTGCAGGGGCTGGATGACGCCGACGCGCAGAGCCTTCTCGACCGGCACGCACTCGCAATCAGGCCAGAGGCGCGGACGCGGCTTCTCGAGACTGCAGCCGGCAACCCGCTCGCGCTGGTCGAGCTCCCTTACGCAGCGGACTCGAACTCGGTCGACGGTTCTCTCGGGCTGGCGCCGATCCCCGTCACCGAGCGATTGGAGCGCGCGTTCTCGGAGCGACTCGAGCCCCTCCCCGAGATCACGCGGCGACTGCTGCTGGTCGGCGCGCTCGACGAGGGCGGCGGGCTCGACGAGCAGCTTCACGCGGCCGCCGTCATAGCGGGGCGACCCGTGACGACTGATGCGCTCGCGCCCGCGGAGGCGGCAGGGCTCGTCGCCCTCGACGATGTGGGCTTGCGCTTTCGGCACCCGCTCGTCCGCGCGGCCGTTGTGAGCGCTGAACCGACATCGGTTCGGCAAGCCGCCCATCGCGCGCTCGCGGCGGCGCATGCGGACGATGTCGACCGCAGCGTGTGGCATCGCGCCGCGTCCCTCAGCGGACCGGACGACGTTGTCGCGAGAGCGCTCGAAGACGCAGCCGAACGGGCGACCCGGCGAGGCGCAGCGGCGATCGCGGTCGCCGCGCTCGAGCGCGCGGCTCAACTGTGTGAGACGCCGTCGCGGCGCGGGACATTGCTCGTGCAGGCAGCCGAGATGGAGTTCGAGCTCGGCCGCTTCGAGCGCGCCGTCAGCCTGGCGGGACGAGCGAGAGCGCTCGACCTCAGCCTCGACGATCGGGCTCGCCTGAGCTTCCTGCTCGAGTCTGTCGACGAAGTCAGCTGGTCCGGCGCGGAGCGCGTGGCGACGTTCGCCGAGATTGCATACGAGATGACGCGCACGAGCGAGCCCGGGAGGGCTTTGAAGGCGCTCCAAGCGGCGGGTCTGCGGTGCTGGTGGGGAAACCCGAGCCAGGAGACGCGAGACCTCGTGGTCACGACGGCCGAGCGCATTCCGGTCGCGGAGGACGATCCCGCGCTGTTGGCCGTCCTGTCGTTCGCAGATCCGGTGGAGCGCGGAGCCGTCGTGATCGACCGAATCTCCCGGCTGTCGCCTGATGCCAACGCCGACCCGGAGGCGATGCAGCTCATTGGCACAGCGGCGACCGCGGTGTTGGCGTTCGACCGCTCGGCGCCGTTCCTCGAGGCCGCAGTCGACGGCCTGCGTACGCAAGGTCGGCTCGGTCTCCTCGCCCAGGCGCTCGTGTCACAGTCATGGGCCGCGTTGCACCTCGCGATGCCGAGCCTCGCAGCCTCTGCGGCCGAAGAAGCCGCGCGTCTCGCTCCCGAGACGGGCCAGCAACGATGGGGCCTCGCCGCGACGGTGGCACTTGCGACCGTCGCCGGGGAGCGCGGCGACCTCGACGCGGCGGAGGAGCTGGCCAAGGAGGCGGAAGCAGTGCTACTGCCGATGGGCGTTCAGCCGATGCTCGCGCTCGTGCAGTTCGCCCGAGGGCGCGGCGCCGTCGCACACCAGCGCTACGACGACGGCTACGAGCAATTGCGACGGGTGCTCGAGCCTAGCGACGTCGCCTATCACCCCTTTGTCGGTGGCTGGGCGCTCGCGGATCTGATCGAGGCGGCCGTTCACACAGGCAAAGGCGAAGAGGCCACTCGGTACCTCAAGCACCTCGAGTCGCTTACGCAGAAGATGACCGCCTCCTACCTGCGCGCAACGCTCGCGTACGCACGGGCGATCGCCGCCAGCGAGGATGAAGCGGAGGCGCTCTACCAGGAGGCTCTCAACAGCGAGCTCCGAAACTGGCCCTGCTTCCGAGGCCGACTGCTTCTGAGCTACGGCCGGTGGCTTCGCCGGCAACGCCGAATCGCCGAATCGCGCGCGCCCATCCGGACCGCCCGCGAAAGCTTTGACGCGCTCGGCTTCCACGGACTCTCGGAGACGGCGCGCCGAGAGCTCCGCGCGTCCGGCGAGACCAGCATGCGCCGTACGCCCGACGCACGCGACCAACTGACCTCACAAGAGCTTCAAATCGCGGAAATGGCCGCCACCGGACTCAGCAACCGCGAGATCGGACAAAAGCTGTACCTCTCCCACCGGACAGTCGAATCACACCTGTATCGAATCTTTCCGAAGCTGGGAGTCACCTCCCGCGCCCAGCTGCGCTCGGCGCTCCCCGAGGTCACAGGTAGGGCGTGAAGCCTTCTGGATGGAGCGCATGGTAAGGGTGCACCCCCTAGGAAAGGGAGGGGGTCGCCTCTCTGGCTCGCAAGAAGCGCCAGGCCCTGCGAACCCGAAGCGCCCAGCTCGGCTGCAGCTACGCGAGGGCCGGCCCCGCCTCGGGCGCCGGTCGCGGCTCGGCGCGCACGATCGCGATGCCGAGCCCGATCCACGCGCCCTCGAAGACGAAAAGCCCGATGTCATGCAACCCGATTGAGTTGAGGAACAGCGCCATGACCAGGCCTGCGACCGCCACGATCGGAAGCACCCAAGCCCGCCCGAGCGAGGGGCGAAGATCGCGCGCGAAGAGCAGCTGCCCGACGAGGATCAGGAAGAACCCGATCAGGAACAAGATGAAGTTATCGGGAATGTCGCCGGTCCGGATCAACTCGACAATGACGTGGATCGAAAACAGGCCGAGAAAGGCGACACCGGCAAGCGCCAACCGGATCCCGATCCTGCCGAGGCGGGTCCCTGCGATCAGCGCACGGAGCCCCCAGAGAGCGACCGCAAGCGCGACGAACCCTGCGATGACAAATCCGACATAGACGTCTCCGACATGGACACCGCCAACGTCGTCGCCGGTCACGAGCTGTCCGCCCTGGCCGACGAAGTAGAGCGCGCCGGCGAGGATCGCTGCGATGCCGGTACGCGATGTCATCGTGCCGCAAGCGTACGCCGCGGCTGTGGGGCTGGCTAGTCCTCCGTGGGACTAAGCTCGGGGCTCGGGCCGGTCGCAAACGCGGCACTCTCATGAGCCGAATGTTCCGCCAACGGGCGACGTCGTGCTCGACACCGCAGGCGGCGGCAAACGCCCCGAGCGGCACGCTACGCAGTCCCTAACTGGCGCCCGCGTCCCGCGACGTAGCCAGCGCGGACAACAAAGGATGGAGCCCTTATGGAGCTCAGCGGGCGCAACCCGTGGCAACCGGTGGCAAATCGCAAACACGCGAAACCGCAGAAGCAAGCCAAAAACCGTTGCCGTGGGTTGCGACCGGTTGCGGGAGGAAATGGTAAGGAGGGGGTCGACGGTTCGAGTCCGTCAGAGGGCTCTGCGATCTTCCTGCTAATCAGCTCCTTTTGTTAGCCGTCATGGCGACAAGCTCGGGCGTCGACGTCCACCGAGCGTCCACCGTGCGCCGCGGTCGCCTCCGGGGCGGCTGGAAAGCGCTGGCGGCAACAGGCGTTGTGGGCTTCGGTGGCGGCGTCCACCCAGCGTCCACCGCGCGTTCGAACGCAAGTGCGTCGAGGAGCGAGACGGCGTGCTCCCGGCTGTCGTGGGCGAGGTGGCCGTAGTGGTAGTCGATCATCGCGATGCTCGAGCCCATGAAGCGGGAGACGGCGAACACCGGAACTCCTGCGCGCAGGGCGAATGTCGCATAGGTATGGCGCAGGTCGTAGAGGCCGCGCAGCGGCTCGATCGCTGATCGTTGCTGGGCCGGCTTCCATTGCCGGCGGCCGAAGTTGCGGAAGTCGATCCGGCCGGCTCGCGCGTTCGCGAACAGGACCGGGTTCTCTGAGAGCGGTAGCCGGTCGAGCGCTGCGAGCGCCTTTGCCTGCAGTGGCACGGCGCGGTTACTGAGCCGCGTCTTAGTGTGCTTCAGGCGCCCGTTCGCGAATGCCCGTCGCACGTAGATGACACCAGCATCGCGATCGATGTCCCGGCGCTCGAGGCCGAACAGCTCCGAGGGCCGCGGCCCGGTCGCGGCGGCGAAGATCACCATCGGCCGTACACCGGCCCGAGCCGAGCGGCGACGGCCTCGATCTGCTGCCACGACTCGAAGGGCCGCTTCTCCTCTGTGCGCCGCGGCGGCGGGTTCGGGACGCGCTTGGCCAGGTTGTCAGCTAGCCACTCCCACTCCACCGCTCGATTCAGTACCTGCCGGAGCGCCTGGGTCGCCTCGAAGCGATGCCCGTACGGCACGGTTAGCCGCCATGCGTACACGTCCTTCGGCGACAGATCGGCCAGCCGTGTCTCGCCGAGGGCTGCCGTGGCCTTTCCCAGCAGCCAGCGCAGCTTGGAGATCGTCACCGGCTCCCCCTGATGCATCTTCAAGTACTCGTCGACGAGTTCGGCGAGCGTCATCGTCGTCGCGCACCCGCCAGGTCGGAGGCGCGCGAGCGCCTTCCGAAGTGCTTCTTCCACCTCCGCACGGCTCGCAAAGCCGCCGATCTGCGGCCGCGCCGAACCGCGACCGTCGGGCCGGTGGCGATAGGCCCAGAGCGGCCGACCGTCGGCTCCGCGGGCCTTCAGCTTGAACACCTGCCCCTGCTGCACCATCACGAACCTCGTCGATCGGAACCGGATCGAGGAATCACACCGGGGGCCTCGCGGCGACCACCTCTCCCAACGGGAGGTGGTCGACCTTCCTGACTCCGCAACGAGTGCCAACTCTCGTCGCGAATCCGGCGTACTCACCGGCGAATCGATTGCGCGCGATCGCTACGGCCTGAGCGTTGTGAAGTGTCCGCGTTGGAAGAGCGGGATGAGCAGTCTCTTCAGGGCCGGAGCGTACGAAATGTCTGCTGGCCAACCGGCGACAACAGCTCGGCGCGTCAACGTGCCGTTGGCGGAGAGCTTCCAAATGCTTCCGTTGAAGTCGGAGATGTACGCAGTCCGGCCGACGAAGGCGAGTCCGTCGAGTTGTCTTAGACGCCGCGAGCGAAGAACCTCGGTGAACGCACCCGCGGGACTGACTCGTCCCACCTGGGCGCCACCGACAGCCGCTTCATTGAACGTGACGAACCAGATCTCGCCGGTGGCGGGGTGGAGCGCGACACCGTTGGGCAGACCCCGAAAACCATTCGGCAGGCGGAATCGTGTCACGCGACCTCCTCCGCTCACGCGGTAGAGGCTGCGCGTTTTGCTATCGCTCGCCCACAAGTTCCCGCGGCGGTCGGCGGCAAGGTCATTGATGAAGACGCTTCGCGGAATAGCGACTACGCGGCCTGCGGCGCCTGTCCTCACGTCGTAACTCCGAATGCGCGTCACATCGTTGACCCACAGCGTTGAGCCCGTAACAGCCATTCCGGTTGGGTCGACGAGACGCTTCGCTCCACTCGCCCGCACGAGTGTTCCCATGACTTTCCCTGTCGAATCGACGGTTACAACAGCGCCATCGTTGTTCTCGGGGTCACCGAACAGCGAGACGTAGATCTTCCCGTTATGGAAGAGCGCGCTCTCGGGCATCGCGAGATGAGACGCCGAGGCGGCAGGCACCAGTGTCAGCCCAGCCGCCCAGAGTATGAGGACGATCCGGTGGATCGTCATTTCTCTCCCTTCCGCAGGTGCGCCGGATGCTACGACCCAGACGCTCGAGTAGCAACCGGCGAACAACAGTGAGCAGGCTCAAAAGGTTGTAGTCAAAGTCGACAACAGACGATGGAGCCTTGATGGCGCCCCGTGGTTGCAACCGGCGGCAGACGGTGGCAAATGCCGCGGGCGCGAACGCGGCGGAAACAAATGGTAAGGAGGGGGTCGGCGGTTCGAGTCCGCCAGAGGGCTCTGCAAAAGCGCCGCAACGCGTTTTTGGTCCGTCTGGAGTTGCACAATCGCCAATGTGCGCCGGGTATGGAGCCCGTTATGGAGCCTCCAGGTTCAGGGCACACGCTCCAGAGCCTCGAAAAACGGACGCATCCTCAAACGTCGCGCCAGTACGAGCGGTCTCTAGACGAGATGCGCGCCCAGCTCGATGGACTACGCGGGCGCCTCAGACTTGACAAGACGCCCCTCGTCGCTCTGGTTCGCCACCCTGGCGAAGGCGGCCAATTTCCCGCTCGGCGATGCACTTCTCGCGCCATCGCTCAGCAGGTCGACCGCGAGACGCGTTCGCGTCGTGGCTGAGCGACAAATGCTACCGTGACGGATAAACTACTGCTACAGTAGCTTGGGTGCCAGGAGTAGTTAATAGGGCCGCTTCGGCCATGTCTCGCGCCCTTGAGCGGCCCCTCACCTCCGTCAAGGAGACTGGGCCCCGCACGGCGCACGTGACGATCTCGAGTGGACGAACTAACCATCGGCTCGAGCTTCGCTGGGTGGGCCGCGGATGGCCGGCGGATCTCGAACAGGTCCTGGACGGCGTCCCTGCGTCGTGGCCGCGGCAACTGGTGCTCGTTGCTCAGCGCTTTTCACCGGGCGCCCTGGAACAGCTCGCTGAGCTCGATGCGAACTGGGTCGACGAAGCCGGCGCGGCAAGAATCGAGACTGCCAGTGGTCTCCTTGTCATGCGTCATCCACGCGGGGACGCCACGCGCTCCAAGACCGCACAGGGCTTTCGTTGGGCTTCGTCCTCCGAGGAGATCGCTGAGTTGCTGCTCGCTCGTCCACCGACGGGTGTCTTCAGCGCGGTTGAACTGGCGGAGCGGTCGGGCTGGTCCCATGCGCAGACCACGAAGCTCCTCCGCCAGTTCAACTCGCGCGGCTGGGTCGACAAGGTGGGTGGCTCGCGCGGTGTCGGCTCGGGCTGGCGCCTTGCGGATCCCGCCGGTCTGCTTGACGCGTGGACCCAGCACCTCATCAGCCATCCGCCCCAGACCGTGCTCGCTCATCGCGTCCTGCCCAATCCAATGCAGTTCGCGAGGGAGGAGCTCGTACGCGCTCTCAATAAGCGCATGACTTGGGCACTCTCAGGGTGGGCGGGACTCGAACTCTCGGCTCCATTTGCCACAGCAGTCCCTGTTCTCCACGTCGCGGTTGAGGCGCAGACACTCGTTGATGGCCGCCTGCTCGAGGCCATGCGGCTCTCCAGGCTGCGCGAGGTCGACGAAGGCGCGCGGGTTGCGTTCCGTGCTCTTTCCCCCTTTGTGCTGTCGTTGGCGATGAAGCAACGTGAGCTGCCCGTGGTCAGCGCTCCACGCCTATACGCCGACCTCCGAGCGCTCGGCGGTCGCGGCGAGGAAGCTGCCAACCACGTGCGCGAGGAACTCGTTCATGTCTGACTTCGAGCTTGAACGCTCACCAGAAGCGCGAGCGCTCGCCGAGGAGGCTCTCGTCCGGCTACTTGAAGCACTTGAGGGTCAGGCGCTTGATCTCGTCGTTCTTGGAGGCCTCGTACCCGAACTCCTCACAGGTGGACAGGCGGATCAAACCCCCGGACATCTCGGCACAACCGACATCGACATCCACGTTTCGCTTGTCGCCAATCCAGAAGGCGATCTGGGCGCACTCGAAGCGGCGCTCAAGGAGATCGACGCCGAGCCCGACCCCAAGATCGATGGCTGGCGCTGGCGGATTCCTGTTGATGGTGCGCGCGTCAAGATCGAGTTTCTATGTGACCTCGCAGACCAGCCTGCCGGTGCAACGATCGTCCTTCCCGGCTGCCGAGACGTGAAGGCCGCGAACCTCCGCGGGACCCGGTTCGTTGCACGCGATTGGGTCGAAGAGGAGATCGGGCGGGCGTCCGACAGAGGGATGAAAGCGCGGCGTGCGAGATTCGCGGCGCTCGAGGGCTACCTGATGGCGAAGTCGTATGCAGTGCGTCACCGCGGAGAGGAGAAGGACTACTACGACCTCGTTCACGTTCTCCTCTACAACCGTGCCGGCGGTGCCGAGCAAGCAGGCCAATTGCTCGCCGGCGGACAGTTCGCAGAGGATGTCAAAGCGGGGCGGTCAATCTTTCGAGAGATCGAAGCGCGCTTCGGCGACGCGTCCGCTTTTGGTCCGCAAAGCTACGCGGGGCAGGCCCTTCAGGTCGAACCCGAAGCCGATCCCGCGCAGCTCGCACAAGACGCCGTTGGCGCCGTCGCTGAATTCATTGCTGTGCTTGGCCTTCGGTAGCCGGCCGCCGAGATGAGCGGACGCGGTGCGGCCGGTCGGCTGGGCCCGGGGGTATGGAGCGTTTATGGAGCCGAGCGGTCGCAACCGGGTGCAACCGGTGGCAAATGCGATGGCGCCGAAAACGGCTCAGATAGGCCAAAACCGTTGCCGTGGGTTGCGACCGCTTGCCGCCGAGATGGTAAGGAGGGGGTCGACGGTTCGAGTCCGTCAGAGGGCTTCGCGATCTCCCTGCAGATCACCTGTTTCTGTTTGCTGTAGCGGCGACGATTTGCGGCCTCAACGTCCACCGAGCGTCCACCGTGCCGCGCGATCGGCTCCGACGACGCCGGGAAACCGTTTCGGAAACAGGCGTTGCAGACTTTGGCGGCGGCGTCCACCCCAGCGTCCACCGCGCGTTCGAATGCAAGTGCGTCGAGAAGTGAGACGGCGTGCGCGCGGCTGTCGTGGGCGAGGTGGCCGTAGTGGTAGTCGATCATCGCGATGCTCGAGCCCATGAACCGGGAGATGGCAAATACCGGGGACTCCGGCGCGAAGGGCCGCTCGCCGTTGGGCCGGCTTCCAGTGGCCGCGGCCGAAGCTGCGGAAGTCGATCCGGCCCCGCCCGTTCGCGAACGCGCGCCGCACGTAGACGACGCCAGCCTCACGATCGACGTCGCGCCACTCGAGCCCGAAGAGCTCCGAGGGCCGGAGCCCGGTGGCCGCGGCGAAGACCACCA
>WNGA01025957.1_pt1 | contig 11626 bp, 12 predicted proteins | sample 5400061 | NCBI WGS metagenome assembly WNGA01 (sample SAMN13153366, study PRJNA577476) | soil metagenome | isolation source: 100 cm soil or saprolite under grassland replicate 2 | place: USA:California | collected 2016-06-15
GTCCAGGACGAGGAGCATCGACCGCCCACCCAGCGCCTCCTCGAGCGCCCTCTCCGCGCTGCCTTCGTGCGCGACGCCGATGCCCAGACGACGGGCGATCAGACCCGGCACGGCCGCCGCGTCCGAGGCTGCGGTCAAGTCGACATAGCAGGCCGCCGCATCGGTCGTCTCGCTCCGCTTGAGCGCTACCTCGGTCGCTAGTCTGGTCTTTCCGACCCCGCCCGGCCCCAACAGCGTCACGATCTGGTTGCGCTCCAGCAGGTCGAGCACGTCAGAGACATCCTGGTCGCGGCCGATGGTGACCGTGGCCGGCCTCGGAACCCGCGCCCGGTGAGCGGCCTGAACCTCCCATCGCGGGCCGCCGAACGGGAGGTCCAGCGCCCTGTCCCGCAGCGCGGCGGCGGCTGCACTCGGCCCGCTCGCGAGCTCCCGTCGCAACACCCCTTCCATGCGGTCGAGCTGAGCGAGAGCTGCCCGCCGGTCGCCGTCCGCCAGGTGAGCGTTGACCAGCTGCAGATGAGCATCCTCATCGAGCGGATCGGCCTCGAGCACCTGCTCCCACCGCCCGAGGACCCGAAGCAGCTCGAGGTAGCGCAGCCGCCGTACCTCTCGGGGCTCCTCGGCCCAAGGCTCGTAGACGTCGTCCGGAAGGAGGTCGCCGGGGTAGAGCAGGACCGCTTCGGCCGCCTGATCGGCGCCGCCGGAGCGCGCCGCGGCCGCGGCGTGGTCGAACACGTCGACGTCGACCGTCAGCTCCGCGTGCGGGAACAACGACACCCCGTCTGCCTCGAGTACGACGCTGGCCGGGGACCCGAGCGTGGAGCGGGCGTAGTGAGCCGCCTTGTACAGCCTCGGAGCACTCTGCTCAACAAGCAGATCCGGCCACAGGGCATCGAGCACCTGGTCACGGAGCATCCTGTGCCCGCGCGCCAGGCTCAGCAGCTTCACCAGCGCCGCCGCATCCCGCCGACGCCAAGACTCGGGCGGGATCGCGCGGCCGTCGACAACGACCTCGAACCCTCCCAGCAGCCGGATCTCAGCGCGCATGCCCCACCCTCACCTCACCCCGGGACATTCTAGGCGCCGTCCTGGCCGAGCCGTGGTCGTCGGCAGCCGGACGCGCCCCTCGAGGCCCGCGATCGGGCGGGCGCTCCGGAGGGCGCGGCTGGTGCTCGCCGGTGCGACGCGCGGACACTGTCGTCATGCAGTTCGCACATCGCATCGCGACGACCGACGACATGGTGATGCTTGAGGCCGTGATGGATGCGGCGATCAGTGAGCTCCAGCGGGGGTTTCTCTCACCCGAAGAGATCGAGTCCAGCCGCGCGATCATGGGCATTGACACCCAGCTGATCAAGGACGGGACCTACTACGTGGTGCTCGACGGCGAGACGGTCGCCGGTTGCGGTGGCTGGAGCCGCAGAGCCACGTTGTACGGCGGCGACCACACCCCGGGCCGCGACCCGGAGTTCCTCGATCCAGCTGTCGACGCGGCGAGAGTGCGCGCCATGTACACCAACCCCGCCTATGCGCGCCGTGGCGTGGGATGGCTGATCCTGTCGCTGTGCCAGCGGGCCGCCGGGGACGAAGGATTCACACGCCTCGAACTCATGGGGACGATGGCCGGCGAACCGCTCTACACGAAGTATGGCTTCGTGCCGGTCGAGCGACTCACCGATGACCGCGGCGGCGTAGCGGTTCCGCTGGTGAAGATGGTCAAACAGATCGAGTAGCCGAGCTTGCCACGCACGAGCGACCGCGGCTCCGGCTAGGTGCCGTATACGGGCTCGGGGACGGAGCCGTCGGCCGCCAGGGCGCGCAGGGCGGTGCCGACATCGGCCGCGTCCCAGCGGCGACCGAGGTCCCGGGTCGGGCCGTGGGTCCAGCCCTGCTCGAGACAGATCCGGCCGCCCTCGATCTCGATCACGCGGCCGGTGAGGTCGCAGTCCGCGGAGGCGAGCCAGGCCACGATCGGCGAGTTGTTGGCGGGGTCCATGGCGTCGAAGCCGCCCTGGACGCCGGCCATCATCTCGGGGAAGACCCCCTCAGTCATCCGGGTCCGGGCGACGGGCGCGATCGCGTTGACGCGGACGCCGTACCGGCCCAGCTCGGCGGCGGCGACCAGGGTCAGGCCGGCGATGCCGGCCTTGGCCGCGGAGTACGTCGCCTGGCCGATCGAGCCCTGCAGCCCCGCACCCGAGGACGTGTTGACGACCCGGGCGACGCGCGGCCGGCCCTCCTTCGCCTCGGTGCGCCAGTACGCCGACGCGTGCCGCAGCGGCGCGAAATGCCCCTTCAGGTGCACCCGGATCACCGCGTCCCACTCCTCCTCGGAGGTGTTGACGAGCATCCGGTCGCGGACGAACCCGGCGTTGTTGACCAGGATGTCGAGACCGCCGTACGTCTCGATCGCCTGGCGCACCATCGCCTCCGCCTGCGCGAAGTCGGCGACGTCCGCACCGTTCGCGACCGCCCCGCCGCCCAGCTCCTCGATGAGCGCGACCACCTCGTGCGCCGGGCTCTCGTCGGCGCCCTCGCCCGAGAGCGAGGCCCCGAGGTCGTTGACCACGACCTTCGCCCCCTGCCGGGCCAGCTCCAGCGCGTGCGCGCGGCCGATGCCGCGGCCCGCGCCGGTGACGATGGCGACGCGTCCGTCGAGGATGCCCATTCAGTTCTCCCTGTGCTCGCGAGCGATGGTGAGGAACGGCGGGATCTCTCCCCCGCCGTGGCAGGCGACGGTCGCCCCGGTGACGTACGACGCCAGGTCGCTCGCCAGGAACAGCGCGACCCGGCCGATCTCGAGCGGGTCGGCCATCCGCCCCAGCCCGATGGTCTGCTCGATGGCGGCCACGGTCCGGTCGCTGCCGTAGTGGTCGGCGGTGTGCTCGGTCCGGCACAGCCCCACGTCGATCGCGTTGAGCCGCACCCGCGGCGCCCACTCCTGGGCCAGCGAGCGGGTCAGCGAGTCGACGCCGGCCTTCGCGGCGCCGTACACGGCGGTGCCGGGGCTCGGCCGCGCGGCGCTGATCGAGGAGATGTTGACGATCGCGCCGCCGCTCTCCTGACCCTGCATGACCCGGTTGGCGGCCTGCGCGACCAGCAGGGTGCCGGTCAGGTTGAGCCCGATGATCTTGTCGAAGAACCGCGGGCTCGCCTCCGCCGTCTCCGAGTACGGCGCTCCCCCGGCGTTGTTGACGACCGCGTCGAGCCGCCCATGGGTCCCGACGACGGCGTCGACCATCGCCTGCACCGACTCGGGTTCGCGGACGTCGCAGCGCAGGTGCGTCGTACCGGCCAGCGGTGAAGGCACCTCCGAGCGGGCAAAGGTGACCACGCGCGCGCCGGCCTCGAGGAAGACCCGGGTGATGCCCAGGCCGATGCCCTGGGTCCCTCCGGTCACGAGCACGACCCGACCCGACAGGTCGATGGTGACGGCCACGACAGGCTCCTTCCGGTGACGGCTGACCAAGCAACTGTTAGGGTACCAAGCAACTGTTAGGTTGGTAACGAAGGGCGGCCGATGGGCATCTCCTCCAAGCTCGGCGACACCGGGATCCGCGTGGTCACGATGGACTTCCCGCCGGTCAACGCACTCCCCGTCCAGGGCTGGTACGACGTGGCGGCAGCCCTCGACGAGGCGAGCCGCGACCCGGCCACCCACGTCGTCGTACTCCGTGCGGAGGGCAAGGGCTTCAACGCAGGCGTCGACATCAAGGAGATGCAGCACACCGAGGGCTTCGACGCGCTCATCGGAGCCAACCGCGGGTGCTTCGCGGCGTTCAAGGCGGTCTACGAGTGCGCGGTGCCGGTGGTCGCGGCGGTCAACGGGTTCTGCCTGGGCGGTGGCGTCGGCCTGGTCGGCAACGCCGACTGCATCGTGGCCAGTGACGACGCGTACTTCGGCGTACCCGAGGTCGACCGGGGGGCCCTCGGGGCCGCGACCCATCTGGCCCGGATGGTGCCAGCGCACCTGATGCGCACCCTCTACTTCACCGGGAGGACCATCACGGCCGCCGATCTCGTCCCGCACGGCTCGGTGCTCGAGGTGGTCCCCCGCGACCGTCTCGACGACGCCGCGATGGTGGTCGCCGCCGAGATCGCCTGCAAGGACCCCCGGGTGATCCGGATGGCCAAGGAGGCGATCAACGGGATCGACCCGGTCGACGTCAACAGGAGCTATCGCTTCGAGCAGGGCTTCACGATGGAGCTCAACCTGGCCGGGGTCAGCGACGAACTGCGGGACGCCTTCGCCGGAACGGCGAAAAGTGAACAGAGCGCGGGCACGGACAAGGCTGCGGGTCGATGAAGCCGCGTGACAAGGTGACGACCACTGCCGAGGTGGTCGCGTCCCTCGAGGACGGCATGACGATCGGCATCGGCGGCTGGGGCTCGCGGCGCAAGCCGATGGCGGTCGTCCGCGAGATCCTGCGCAGCGGCCTGCGGGACCTGACGCTCGTGTCGTACGCCGGCCCCGACGCCGGGCTGTTGCTCCAGGCGGGCAGGGTGAGGCGACTGGTCTTCGCCTTCGGCACGCTCGACTCGATCCCCCTCGAGCCGCTCTTCCAGCGGGCCCGCCAGGAGGCCGCCGCCGACTTCACCGAGTGGGACGAGGGCATGCTGCAGACCGGCCTACGGGCCGCGGCGCAGCGGGTGCCGTTCCTGCCGATGCGGGCCGGCCTGGGCTCCTCGGTGCTCGACCACGATCCGACCCTGCGGCTGGTCACCAGTCCGTATGACGACGGCGAGCAGCTGGTCGCCGTACCCGCCCTGCGCCTGGACGTCGCCTTCGTGCACCTCAACCGGGCCGACCAGCACGGCAACGCGCAGTACCTCGGCCCGGACCCCTACTTCGACGACCTCTTCTGCCTCGCGGCCGACCGGGCCTACGTGACGACCGAGCAGCTGGTCGACACCGCCGGCCTCACCGTCGACGCCGCGATCCAGACGCTGCTGGTCAACCGGATGATGGTCGACGGCGTGATCGAGACGCCGAACGGCGCGCACTTCACCGACTGTCGGCCGACGTACGGGCGTGACGAGCGCTTCCAGAAGGCCTATGCCACGGCGGCCAAGGAGCCCGAGGCGTGGGCCGCCTTCGAGCGTCGGTTCCTCGCCGGCAGCGAGGCCGACTACCAGGCGGCCGTGGCCGCGTTCGGGGAGGAAGCATGAGCGACGTCACCCGGGCCGAGGTCTGCGCGGCCGCGATCGCCGACTGCTTCAAGGACGACGGCGAGATCATGGGCAGTCCGATGGGGCTGCTGCCGACCCTGGGCGCGCGGCTGTGCCGGCTGACCTCCAACCCCGACCTGCTGCTCACCGACGGCGAGGCCCGGATCCTGGCCGGCGTGCCACCGCTGGGCACCAGCAAGGAGGTGGTCGAGGGCTGGATGCCGTTCCGGCTGGTGTTGGAGACGGTCGTCCCTTACGGCAAGCGGCACGTGATGATGGGCGCCACCCAGCTCGACCGCGAGGGCAACCAGAACATCTCGGCGATCGGCTCCTGGGCCAAGCCCGACCGGATGCTGCTCGGCGTCCGCGGCGCGCCCGGCAACACGGTGAACAACCGCACGTCGTACTGGGTGCCGCGGCAGAGCCCGAGGGTCTTCGTCGAGCAGGTCGACGTGGTCAGCGGCGTCGGCCGGCGCCGGGCCGAGGCGGCCGGGCCGGCTGCCACCCGGTTCCACGACCTGCACCGGCTGGTCACCGACCTCGGGGTCTACGACTTCGGCGGCCCGGGTTGCACGGTGCGGCTGCTCTCCACGCATCCCGGGGTCACCGTCGAGGACTGCCAGGCGGCGTCGTCGTTCGAGCTCGCTCTGCCGTCGGGTGGCGACGGCGAGGTGCCGACCACCCGCGAGCCTTCGGTCGGCGAGCTGATGCTGATCCGCGAGATGCTCGACCCCAAGACCCTGCGGGACCGCGAGGTGGCGCCCCGATGAGTACGCCGCAGCTGCTCCGCACGCCACTGACCGAGCTGGTCGGCGTCCGCCACCCCGTCGTACAGACGGGCATGGGCTGGGTGGCCGGACCGCGGCTGGTCAGCGCGACCGCCAACGCCGGCGGTCTCGGCATCCTGGCCAGCGCCACTATGACCCTCGACGAGCTCGAGAAGGCGATCGTCGAGGTCCAGGGCCGCACCGACCGGCCGTTCGGGGTCAACCTGCGCGCCGACGCCGGCGACGCGGCGGCCCGCTGCGAGCTGCTGATCCGGTACGCCGTCAAGGTCGCCAGCTTCGCGCTCGCCCCCAAGCCCGAGCTGATCGCGCGGCTCAAGGAACACGGCGTCGTGGTGATCCCGAGCGTGGGCGCGCCGAAGCATGCCCGGAAGGTCGCCTCGTGGGGAGCCGACGCAGTGATGATCCAGGGCGGCGAGGGCGGCGGGCACACGGGCTCGGTGCCGACGACCCTGCTGCTGCCGACCGTCCTCGACGCGGTTGACATCCCGGTGATCGCCGCGGGCGGGTTCTTCGACGGCCGCGGCCTCGCCGCGGCGCTGTCGTACGGCGCCGCCGGGGTCGGCATGGGCACCCGCTTCCTGCTCACCCGGGACTCGACGGTTCCCGACGCGGTCAAGCAGTGCTACCTCGACGCCGGCCTCGACGGCACCGTGGTCACCACCAAGGTCGACGGCATCGCACTCCCCTGGTCGAGGAGCTCCAGGAGTCCTCGCGGCTGCGACGGGCCGTGCCGACCGCCCGGCGCACGCTCGCCTTCAAGAAGCTGAGCGCGATGACCTGGCGGCAGCTCGCCGCCGACGCCCGCGCGACGAAGCACGGGTCGGAGCGGAGCTGGCCGCAGCTGGTGCTGGCCGCGAACACGCCGATGATGCTCAAGGCCGGCCTGGTCGACGGCGACCCGTCGGCAGGGGTGCTCGCGGCCGGCCAGGTGGTCGGCGTACTGGATGACCTGCCGACCTGCGAGGAGCTCATCGACAGGGTTGTCGCGGAGGCGATCGCCGAGCTGCGCCGCGCGGCGTCGTACGCCGTGGCGGAGCAGCCAGAGCAGCCAGATTCATGACCTGCGCCCTGGGCGACGTGGACCACGTTGAGAGAAGTCCAGTCAACGGGTTCCCCCCATCCGTAGAACCAAAGGTATGGTGGCGGCGGGAGAAAACACGTGGGCAGGACCTGGGAGGGATCTCTTCAATGCAACTCGGTGCGACAACTAGATACCCATCGGCCGCCGATGACCGGCAGCACGCCTGGCCGCCTGGAGGGCGGCCCGTCTCGTTCGAGGAGATAGTTTTCCGAGACGGGTAGGCGATGCCCGATGGATACCCACGCCCTGCAGCGCAGCTGGAACCGGTTGACGTCACACGGCGAACAGGTGCCGCTGTACTTCTACTCGCACCTGTTCGTGTCTCACCCCGAGGCGCGGTCGATGTTCCCGATCTCCATGGCGAACCAGCGGGACAAGTTCGTCAACGCGCTCGGCAGGATCGTCAGCAACGTCGACCAGATCGAGCAGGATGCGGACTTCCTGCAACACCTCGGCCGTGACCACCGTAAGTACGCCGTCGTCGCGGAGCACTACGACGCGGTCGGCGTATCCCTGTGTGCGACGCTGAAGCACTTCCTGGGCTCCGAGTGGGACGAGCACCTCGCCGCGCAATGGACGGCGGCCTACCAGGTGATCGCGCGGATCATGGTCGAGGCAGCGGAGACGTCCTCGGAGACCAGCCCCGACTGGTGGGACGCCGACGTGGTGTCGGTCGAGCGACGAACAATGGACCTCACCCTGCTGACGGTCCGACCCAGGCGCGCGTTCACGTTCCTGCCCGGCCAGTCGCTATCGATGGAGATCCCACAACGCCCCCGGCAGTGGCGGTATTTCAGCCCGGCAAACGCTCCTCGCCCCGACGGCTCGATCGACCTGCACGTCCAGCAGATCGACGGTGGCCAGGTCAGCCCGGCCGTGGTGCGGTCCCTGAAGGTCGGGGACACCGTGAAGCTGGGCGCGCCGGTGGGCGAGCGGCTCACGCGGCGCACTGGCGACCCGAAAGACCTGCTGATGGTCGCCGGGGGGACCGGCCTTGCCCCTCTCCGCGCCGTCATCGACCAGATCGACCAGGAGTGGCAACGGTCGGGCGCCGTCCCGCGGGTGCACCTGCTGCACGGCGTACGGATGCCTTGGCACCTGTACGACCGGCCGTGGCTGCGAGGCCTGGCCGAGCGGCGGCCGTGGTTCGAATACACGGAGGTCGTCTCGGACGACCCGTCCTATCCCGGGACGCGCGGCAAGGTCGGCATGGTCGCGGCCCGGCAGGCGCTGTACGAACGCACCGCGATGGTCTGCGGCGGCCCGCAGATGGTCGCGCACACCATGGACCGGCTGACGACCAGCGGCATGGATCCCGAACACATCAAGTACGAGCACTTCTACTACGCGGCCGCAGGTCAGGAGACAACAGATGACGGACAGCGACCACCGGCTCTCTCGGCACTACCGGGCACCCGCGTCCATTCGGAGCCAGACGTTCCGGCGTCGGATGCGGGGTCTCGACGCGGACAAGGTCTTCGAATATCTCGACCTGCTGGCTGACCAGGCTGAGGCCATGGAGAGAGAGCTTGGCGAAGCCCGGGCCGAGAACGATCGCCTCCATGCTCAGCTCCGTCGCGTACAGGCGGACCTGGACGAGTTCGACCAGGTCGGCGACCGGGTGAACGAACAGGTCGTCCAGCTGTTCAGCCAGGCACAGCTCATTGCCGAGGAGATGGTGGCGGACGTGAGCCGGGACGCCCGGGAGCGCATCGGTCAGGCGCGCGAGCAGGAGCGCAAGATCGTCGAGGAAGCCACGATGACGGCGGGTGAGCACGTCCGTTCGTACGCCCGCTCGGCTCAGTCCCAGATGCAGTCGATCGTCGAGTCGTTCACTCAGGAGAGCGACCGCCTCGGGAGCCCTCCCCCGCCCGACGACTCGACCGACGCAAAAGAGCACGAGCCCGATCCGCTTTTCGATGACTTGAACGCCCGGCAGACCGGCTTCCGGAACGGCACCGGCCCGCACTCTCCGGGCTCCCACTGACCGATGTGGACTCTCGGGAGACGCGGTCCGGCCGAGGACGACAAGCCCGACTTCGAGCGAAGCCTCCGGAGCGCCGGCATCGAGGTGGATCGGGCCGCGGCCGAGGAGTTCCTCGAACTGTTCCACGCCGAGACCCCCCAGGCAGGGCCATTGGCGCCACGAGTCGCCGCGGTCAGGCGCGAGATCGACCTGACCGGGACCTACTGGCACACGACCGCGGAGCTGGCGTTCGGCGCCCGCGCCGCCTGGCGCAACAACGCACGGTGCATTGGTCGGCTGTACTGGCGCAGCCTTCAAGTGCGCGATCTGAGGACGGTTTCCGACGCCGCCGGTGTCGCCGGGCACTGCTTCGAGCACCTGCGAGCGGCCCACAACGGCGGGAAGGTCCGGCCGATGATCAGCGTGTTCGCTCCGGAGACCCCAGCTCGACCTGCCCCCAGGATCTGGAACGAGCAACTCATCCGGTACGCCGGGTACGAGCAGCCGAACGGGCGTGTCCTCGGTGACCCCCGCTATCGAACGTTCACGACCGCCCTGATCCAGCGCGGGTGGCAACCGCCGCAACCTCTGGGCCCCTTCGACGTGCTCCCGCTCGTCGTGGAGACCGTCGAGGAGGGGCCGCTGATGGTGGAGCTCCCAAGCCAAGCGGTACACGAGGTACCGCTCGAGCACCCCGAGCTAGGCTGGTTCGCCGACTTGGGTATGCGGTGGCACGCGGTCCCGGTCATCAGCAACAACCGGCTGGTCATCGGCGGTGTCTCTTATCCGGCGGCGCCCTTCAACGGCTGGTACATGGGCACCGAGATCGGAGCACGCAACCTGAGCGACAGCGACCGCTATGACCTGGTGCCGACAGTTGCGGAGCGGATGGGGTTGGACACCTCTCACGAGGCGACCCTGTGGCGAGACCAAGCCCTGGTCGAGATTAACCGTGCGGTTCTGCACTCCTTCCGCGCGAACGGCGTGACCATCACCGACCATCACACCGAGTCCCGCAGGTTTCTCACCCACCTCGAGATGGAGGAGCGGGCCGGTCGCCGTTGCCCCGCCGACTGGAGTTGGATCGTGCCGCCGATGTCTGGCTCGCAAACGCCGGTCTTCCACCGCTACTTCGACGCCGAGGAGCAGGTGCCGAACTTCTTCACCGACAAGGAGTCCGTCCGCCGGTCGCTCCAGGGGGGTCCACCCGCCTTCCGCTAGTGGTTACCCCTGGAAGTTCGTCGTGGGTGGGGTGCGGGACACCCGACGAACTTCCAGGGATGACCACTAGCACCCGGCGCGCCGGGCTCCTTCATCCACGCGGGTACGACGCTCGCGAACGCCTCGGTTGCACTCGAACCGCCTGCGAGGAGCTCATTCACCGCGTGGTCACCGAGGCCGCGGCCCAGCTGCGCCGGGGCGCGTCGTACGTACTCTGATCACAGCGATCTCTGGAACTCCAGCTCACGCGCCATCACGCGGTAGCCCAGCTGCTCGTTGATCCCGATCATGTGATCGTTGGTCTCGGCGTTGCCGGTGTCGATGGTGGCCAGCTGCGGCTGGGTCTCGCGCAGCCAGAGCAGCATCTCGGTCTTGAGCAGGACGCCGAGCCGATGGCCGCGGTGGGCAGCGACGACCGAGGTGTCGTGCTGCTCACCGATCTCGGGACGTTCGGCGTCGACGACCACGACCGTATGACCGGCGAGCTTGCCGGTGTCGCGGTGCCGGGCCACGATCCGGTGGAAGAGCCCGCGAGCCACCTGGACCTCCTCGTAGCGCGCCACCCGCTCCGGGGGGAACACCTCGTCCTCGATGTCGAGGTCGTCGGTCGGGGCGTCGTTGATCGCCGCGGTGATCTCGGCGATCTCCGGCAGTACGGCGGGGTCGCTCGGGCCGATCGTGCGGACCAGGTCGTACGCCGACGCGCGCTCCGCCGCCTCCTTGTGCAGAGCCTCGACCACGGCCCAGTCGACATCGGCAAGCACCTGGCGGCGGATCACGCCCACCGAGGCCTGGGCCAGGCCCTGCTTCTCGGCGAAGGCGATGACGGCGGGGGTGTCCCAGCCGTCGGTGCCGACCGTGCGCCGGCCCTCGGCCCGGGCCCGGTCGACCATCGCCTGCAGCATCGCGGAGCCGTGGCCCCGACGACGGTGCTCGGGAGCGACCCGCACGTGGACCCGGGCCAGGTGCTGGTTGTCCCAGATGCCGGCGAAGTAGGCGGCGTCGCCCACTACCTCGCCGTCGTGCCAGGCCAGATAGTGCTCGAACGGCTCGCCGTCCCACCCGAAGCGGACCCGCGCCACGGCTTCACGCTCGGTGAGCGGGTACTCCCAGGGCGAGTCGGCGCGGCGCAGAGCCTCGGACAGCTCCACGTAGCGGCGTATGTCGGCCTCGTCGTCGGGGCCGAAGCGGTGCAGTTCCATGCGTACGACGATCCTCCGGCCTCGCCCCGCGCGCGACCGGTTTTCGGTCCAACGTTGGGAACCGGCGGGGGCCTGATTGAGGGTGGTCGACGACCGCGGATGGAGGATCGAGATGGTCGGGACAAGCACACCCGCCCTGAGGCTCAGAGGCTCGGGTGAACACCTGCGGCTGCGCGTCGCGAAGGCTTCGGACCCACTC
>WNGA01023794.1_pt1 | contig 11625 bp, 11 predicted proteins | sample 5400061 | NCBI WGS metagenome assembly WNGA01 (sample SAMN13153366, study PRJNA577476) | soil metagenome | isolation source: 100 cm soil or saprolite under grassland replicate 2 | place: USA:California | collected 2016-06-15
GAGTGCAGCACGGCCCGTCTGCTGCCGGCCTCCTTTGCGCGCCTGAGCAGGATCGTCGTCAGTCCGCCGGCGATTCCTCGTCCGCGCGCCTCCGGCTTCACGCTCATGCCGTAGATCGCGGCGACGCCCGGCGGGCCGGTGACGGTGACGCACAAGGAGATGACGCGCTACTTCATGACGATTCCGGAGGCCGTCTCGCTGATCGTGCAGGCGGGTGCAATCGGCGGACGCGGTCACGTCTACGTGCTCGACATGGGCGAGCCCGTGTCGATCTACGAGCTCGCCGAGAACATGATCCGGCTTTCCGGCAAGGTGCCGGAGCGCGACATCGCGATCCGCATCACCGGCGTGCGGCCCGGCGAGAAGCTGCACGAGGTGCTCTGGAACGAGGACGAGGCTGCGGAGCCGACCGCGCACCCGAAGATCCTCGCGGCGTCGCGGGCGCCGATCGACCCGGATTGGCTCGAGGGCGAGCTGCGCGAGCTGGCGCGGCTGGTCGAGGAAGGCGAGACGCTCGAGCTCGTGGGGCGAATGACCGCGCTATCGCGCGCGCCGCAGCGGATCGACATCAGCACGCCGCTGTCACCCGCCGTGCGACCAGAGCTGCGCGGTCGCGAACGCCGTGAAGCGGCAGCGTTCGACGAAACCTGAGCGTCGGTAGATGCCCACCGCCATCTCGGTGGAGTGCAGCACGGCCCGTCTGCTGCCGGCCTCCTTTGCGCGCCTGAGCAGGATCGTCGTCAGTCCGCCGGCGATTCCTCGTCCGCGCGCCTCCGGCTTCACGCTCATGCCGTAGATCGCGGCGACGCCCGGCGGGCCGGGAGACGTAGCCTTTTCCCATCGGGACGTCGTCGACGAGGGCGAGATCGCGGTGCCCCGGTGCACGGCCGGGGCCCCACTCACGCTGGAACTCCCCGACAAGGGCAGCGTCCTCCTCTTCGGAGATGAGCTCCGCATAGGCCTGCAGATCCGCGGCGTCCAACACCTCGCGGCAGACGACGCCGGTTGCAGCTCCGAGCCTTCCCAATCGGCAAGCTCGAGCGACATCCCCGTGGCGTTATCGACGGCGTGCAGCCCGTGGGCGGCGAGGCGGTCGCTCAGGTAGGTCGGTCGTGCGGATGGATGGACGAGCCAAAAGAATTGGACGCCCCGCACTTCGAAGCGCTCGGCTATTCGCGACAGAGCGGCACGGTCGCGGACGAAGTTGGCGCAAGGGTGTTTCGAGTTCGTTCGAGTCCGTCCGACCGGCCCGCGTAGGCTGAGAATGTGGAGTTGAACGCCGAGCAGCGGCGCGCCGTCGACGCGGTGCGCGGCCCCGTCTGCATCCTGGCTGGGGCGGGCTCGGGCAAGACGACGACGATCACACACCGCATCGCGAACCAGGTCACGTCCGGCGCGTTCCGCGCGGACGAGATCCTCGCCGTCACGTTCACCGACAAGGCCGCCGGCGAGCTGCGCGCACGGCTCGAGGCGCTCGGCGCCCGCGGCGTGACGGCGCGTACGTTCCATTCCGCCGCGCTCGGCCAGCTGCACCAGTACGCGCCCGGGCGCGTCGGCAAGATCCTCTCGTCGAAGGCGCTGCCGCTGCGGCGCATCGCGAACTCGCTGCCGGGCGCGTATCGCTTCCGTCCGGCGGGCGACCTCGCGACGGAGATCGAGTGGGCGAAGAACCGCCGCATCACGCCTGCGCGCTACCGCGCCGAGCTCGGCGAGCACGAGCCGCCGATTCCGCCCGACCTGATGCGGCGCGTCTACGCACAGTACGAGGAGCGCAAGGCGGCGGCCGGCTACGCGGACTTCGAGGATCTGCTCGAGCTGGCGATCCAGCTCTACTCCGACGACGAGGTTGCACTCGGTCTGCTCCGCGAGCGCTTCCGCGCGTTCACCGTGGACGAGTACCAGGACGTCAACCTGCTGCAGCAGTCGCTCCTCGAGCTGTGGCTCGGCCCGCGCGACGAGCTGTGCGTCGTGGGAGACGACTACCAGTCGATCTACGCGTTCACCGGCGCGTCGCCCGAGCACCTGCTCGAAATGCCGAAGCGCTTCCCGAACGCGGTGGTCATCCGGCTCGAGGAGAACTACCGTTCGTCGCCGCAGGTGCTCGCGCTGGCGAACCGGCTCGTGCCCCAGCTCGGCGGCGCCGAGAAGACGCTGCGCGCCACTCGAGCCGGCGGCCCCGAGCCCGAGCTGCGCGCGTGCGAGGACGAGGCTGCGTTCGCGATCGAGCGGATCCGCGCGCTCGAGATCCCGCACGAGCAGATCGCGATCCTCTGCCGCACGAACGCGCGGCTGGTCGACTTCGAGGAGGCGCTGCACGAGGCGGGCATCCCCGCGCAGGGCGCGTCGTTGCTCGGCCGCGAGAGCGCCCGGTATGTCCTGCGCAGGCTCGCGTCACCGGGCGACGTGCGCAGGCTCGCCGAGGAGCGCGGCTGGCTCGAGAACCCGCCCGACAAGCTCGGCGAGCGGGAGGTCGTGCGCCAGAACGACCTCGGACGGCTCGTCCGCCTGGCCGAGGAGCTCGCCGACCTCGACGGGCCCGGCTTCGTCGCCGAGCTCGAGCGCCGGTTCGGCGACGGCGGCGAGTCGCGGCGGGGCGTCCACCTGCTGACGCTCCACGGCGCGAAGGGGCTGGAGTTCGAGGCCGTGTTCGTCGCGCGCGTGGAGGAGAAGGAGCTGCCGACGCGCCTCGCGAAAACGCCGACGGCGATCGCCGAGGAGCGGCGCCTCTTCTACGTCGGCCTGACGCGCGCGAAGCGGCAGCTGTTCGTGACGTGGACGCGCACGCCTTCACGCTTCCTGCGTGAGCTCGGGCTGCGAGCGAGGCCGGCCACACGCCGCGAGCCGGAACCGGACGACCCGGTCTTCGCCGCGCTGAAGGCGTGGCGCCTCGAGCGGGCTCGCGCCGACGAGGTACCGGCGTACGTCGTGTTCCACAACTCGACGCTCGCGGAGATCGCCGGACGCAAGCCGCAGACGTTGGGCGAGCTGGCAGCTCTGCCAGGTGTCGGGCCCCTGAAGCTCGACCGCTACGGCGGTGAGGTGCTGGCGCTCATCGGTCGTGAGGTTGCGAGTCGTTCAACATAAAGGTTGCCGGTCAGGCAACCGCTAGGTCGCGCTCAGGCCGAGCGCCAGCCGAATACCTACGGCGGCAGCAGTCGCGCCGAACAAGCTGAGCAGCGTGCCGATCAGGTAGTACTCGGCGAACGCCTCGCGCGAGAACGACGGGAACCTCGCGAGGGACTTCGCAGTGAAGATGGCCGCAACCGCGCCAGGATGGCCGAGCACGACTGCGATGAAGATCGCGCTTCGCTCGAGCCAGCCGATGTACGCACCCGCGCCCTGCAGGCCGCGCGGCAGCGCTTCGGAAGGGCCGAAGTGGCGCTCGACCTCACGCGCCCAAGGCGCCGTGAGGATGCCGATCGCGACGCCGAGCGGGAATACCGCTGCCAGCAAGCCCAGCGTGATCGCGACCGCTCGATCGCTCTCCAACGCATCGTCGAAGGTTCGCCACGTTCCTCCGGCATCCAGGAGCAACCCGACACCGAGGCCGACGGCCATGACGGCGACAGCCGTGAGTGGAACCTTGCGCGGGAGTGGGTCTCGACGTCGGTCCACCGGCGTGATCGCCGCAAAGCCCGTCGTTGCTGCAACGACGAGCCAGACCTGCCAACGGCTCGCCAACGGGTACGCGACCCAGGCGCCGGCAATCGCGGCGAACGCGGCGCGTGTGAGCGCACGATGGCCGAGGCAGGGCAGGTACGGCACGACGGCCGTCGTGAGAGCCAGACCGAGGACGGCGCGCGCAGTGTCCGTCACAGCGGCCAAACCTCGCGCGCGATGCTCTGGATCAGCTGCGTTCCCTCTTGCTCCTGGGCGAAGAATGCGGCCCGCAGGCGCTGATTGACCGCCTGCTGTGTGATGCCCAGGCGGGACGCAATCTCCAGCTCAGTCAAGCCGCGAAGACGCATGTCTACCGTTTCCCATCCTCGTTCCGAACGCATCTCCAGCAGGGTGGCCCAGAGTGCGACGGCGCGGTCGAGATCGTCGACTCGTTTCCAGCCTGCACCCTCCACCGCGACACCCCACGGGTTCTTCTTCGCGCGGTCGACGGCCCGCCGCGCCTGGACGAACGCAATGCCCGTCGACACGCGCGCGCTCTCGCCCAACAGCTCGATGTGACCGATTCCGATCCCGACCCACCACCCGGCGTGACGAGCGATCACACGGAGAGCCGGGACGACGTCTGCGGGGTAGCCGAGCACGCCTTGAAGCTCGTCTCCTACAGTCACTTCGAAGGGCAGCAGCGTGGCGACGTCGGGATCCTCGTTGAGATGCCGGGTGAGCTCACTCGCGCGCGAGCCTGCAGCGCGCCGACTCCTTCGCTCGTCGATCGTCACCACGACAGGCATCTGACAAGGTTATCACCTTGTTGCGGCGTAAACAAGGTTTTTGACCTGTATTCGACAAGGCGAGATTCTTGTTGTCTGCGAAACAGGTCCTCAGGCTTGTGAAAACGCGCTGAGCAGCGCCTCGAGCATCCGCATGGGATCACGGCGCATGCGCGCCGACGGCTGGGCGCTTCGCTTTTCGAGGCGTAGCGCACGCGGATCGCTGAGCGGCACGAGCCGACCGTCGCGGATGAGCGCCTCGTCGACGCCGCCGAGCCGCCCGCCGTACGTCGTGTAGACCGGGACGCCGAGGGCCGCAGCCTCGCGGTTCATCGTTCCGCCGGCTGAGACGACGAGATCTCCGAGTGCGATGAGGCTTTGCGCGTCCACCGTCGTCGCGGGTGCCGAGGAAGTCGAGCGTCTGCGGGAAGAGCGGGTTCGAGTGGCGGTGGTAGAGCGACACGTCCGGCGGCGGGCGCAAGACGATGAGAACGCGCGTGGGATCGAGGTCGAACGGCTCGACCACCGCGGCGTCCGGCTCGAAGTCGGCGAGGTAGTACTCTTCTTTCAAGCCCTCGTACTGGACGAGTTTGGGCGTTTTCGCGCCGTATCGCGCGAGCCGCTCCGGTGGGATCGAGTCCGGGACGACGACCTTCGTCGCCGCGCGGCAGCCGAGTTGATGCTGCAGCCAGGCCCACTCGTAGTCGAAGGTCGTTGCGCTCGGGATTCCGAGCCGCCGTGCGGTCATCGTCAGCTCGTGCGAGCCGTGGGCGAGCGCGACGTTGAACTCGCGGCCGCGCGCCCAGCGGCGCAGCGCCCGCAGGCGCGAGAACATTGCGCGCGCCTTGCCGGTGCGCGAGCGCCCGCCGTGGTGGCCGATCACCGCGTCCGCTTGCAGGCCGTGCAGCTCGAGCAACTGCAGCGTCTGGGCGTACTCGCGCGCCGTGATCTCCACCTCGTCGCCGCGAGCGCGCAGGATCTCGACCAGCGGCCGGAACACGAGCACGTGCGCGCTCGCTGTCATGTCGATCCAAACTCTCAAGCCGTCACGCCTTGTGACACTGTGTCACTTGGCGAGGTGGGCGGACGTTCAACGTGGCGCTCGTACCAGAGCGTGAACGCGAGCAATCCCCAGAGCTGGCGGCTCCAGTCCTGCTTGCCGGCGAGATGCTCGTCGAGGAAGCGCCGTACCGTTTCGTGGCGGAAGAAACCCTGCCGGCGCAGGACGTCCGCGGCGAGCGTGTCGCGTGCGAACGGCTCGAGCTCGCCGGCGAGCCACGCCGCCGCCGGGATCGAGAAGCCCCGCTTGCGTCCGTGCACGATGCGCGCCGGCAAGAGCGGCTCCGCAGCCTTCCGCAGCAGCCGCTTCTTCGACAGGCCGCGCACCTTGTGTCGCGTCGGCAGCGCGAGCGCGAAACCCGCCACGACCGAGTCGAGGAACGGCACGCGGGCTTCGAGCGAGTGCGCCATCGACGCGCGGTCGGTCTTCACGAGCAGGTCGTCGACGAGATACGTGCCGAGGTCGACGTCCTGGAGGCGCGCGAGCAGTGGCGCACCCTCTGTCTCGGTGAAGCGCGCCCGCAGCAGGTCGACGGGATCGAACGCCGACCGTCGCCCGGTGAGCTCGGCGCGCGCGTCGGCCGAGAAGATCTCCTTCCAGCCGTGGTGCCGCTCGAGCGCCGGCAGATGCGCGGCGCGCACAAAACGTTTCGCCCGGTAGTCGAAGCTCGCCTTGCTGGTCGACGTCGGCAGTCGCTCGACGAGCGGCCGGACCGCCGACGCGAGCCCGCCGAAGCGCTGCGCGAAGAGATCGGCGGCGTACGTGTAGTAGCCCCCGAAGAGCTCGTCGCCGCCCTCCCCGGACAGCGCGACCTTCACGTCCTCGGCCGCAAGCCGCGACACCAGGTACGTCGGCAGCGCCGACGAGTCGGCGAACGGCTCGTCGAAGGCGTCCGCAAGCGCGGGGAGGAGCAGTGCAGCGTCGGGACGCAGCACGAGCTCGCGGTGCACCGTCCCGTAGCGCTCCGCGACGAGGCGCGCGTCCGCGAGCTCGTCGAACGAGCGCTCCTCGAAGCCGATCGAGAACGTGCGTAGCGGTTCTTCGCTCTCCTCCGCGGCGAGCGCGGCGAGCGTGCACGAGTCGACACCGCCGGAGAGGAGCACGCCCACCGGAACGTCGCTGACCAGATGCGCGCGGACGGAGTCGCGCAGCCGGGCGCGCAGCTCTTCGACGAGCTCCGCCTCGTCCTCGGTTCTCGTGTCTGCCGTCGGCGCGGGGCGAGAGAAGCGTTGCAGCTCGACCCCGCCGTCCCAGAGCAGGAGATGCCCCGGCGGCAGCTTGCGTGTGCCCTGGAAGATCGACAGGGGAGCCGGCACCGAGTTGAACGCGAGGAACGCCTCGACCGCGTCCAGGTCGATGTCGTCCCGGGGCAGCGCGCGCAGCTCCGATGCGAAGGCGATGCGGTCGTCCTGCGTGCGGTAGTAGAGGGGCTTGATGCCGTAGCGGTCGCGCGCGAGCACGAGCCGGCGCTCGCGCCCGTCCCAGATCGCGATCGCGAACATGCCCCGCAGACGCTCCGCGAACGACGTGCCCCACTCCTCGTACGCGTGCACGATCACCTCGGTGTCGCCGTGTGTCCGGAAGCGATGTCCGGCGCGCACGAGCTCGTGCGTCAGCTCCTCGTAGTTGTAGATCTCGCCGTTCTGCACGACCACGACGCTGCCGTCCTCATTCGCGATCGGCTGGTCGCCCGTGTCGAGGTCGATGATCGAGAGACGCCGAGCGGCGAGGCCGACGCCGCCGTCGACGAACGTGCCGTCGGAGTCCGGTCCGCGATGGGCGAGCGTGGCGCTCATCGCCGCGAGCCGCTCGGGATCCGCGGCGCCGCGGGCGGACGCGATTCCGCAAATCCCGCACATCGCACGCGAATGCTAGACGGGTAGGCTCGGACCTATGCCCTTCACCATCGGGATCTACGTGTACGACAACGTCGAGCCCCTCGACTGGGCGGGCCCCTACGAGGTACTCGGGCAGTGGGCCGCGGAGTCGGAGCGCGACATCGATGTCTTCACGATCGCCCGCACGGACGAGCCGGTCACCTGCAAGTTCGGCCTGCGCGTGCTCCCCGATCACTCGATCGGGAGCGTGGCGCCCCTCGACCTGCTCGTCTATCCCGGAGGCGACACGCGGGGCCACGAGAACGACTCCGACCTCGTCGCATGGGTGAAGGCGCAGAAGGAGCGGGGGGCCCTGTTGACGAGCGTCTGCACGGGTGCGCACTTCTACGCGAGGATCGGCCTGCTCTCGGGTCGGCCTGCGACGTCGTGGTGGGGTTCGCTCGACCGCCTGGCGAGCACGGATCCGACGATCGACGTCCGCCGTGACGAGCGCTTCGTCGACGACGGCGATATCGTCACCTCCGCCGGTGTCTCGGCGGGCATCGACATGGCGCTGCACCTCGTCGCACGGCTCGAGTCCATCGAGCGCGCGCGCAGCGTCCGCCGCTACATCCAGTACGACCCCGAGCCGCCGGTCTGATGCCGGTCTATTGGAAGCCGAAGTACGGGACGCGCTCCTCCCGCCACCGCACCTGGGCGCGTGCGGATGCGCGGCGCGAAGCTTCGCACCGTCGGCCGTCGCTCTGGGCGCGGCTGCGAGCGTGGCTCTCGCGGTGATCGCGGAGTTCGGCGCTCATCAGGAGGTGCAGCTGTTGCTGCTGCTCCTGACAGCCGCGGTGCTCCTGCTGCTCGCCGAGCCCCTACGGATTCCGTACCCGATCCTGCTCGTGCTCGGCGGGCTGCTGCTCGGGTTCGGGCCCGGCGTCCCGAACCTGGTGCTGCCGCCCGATGTCGTGCTGGTCGGGATCCTGCCGCCGCTCCTCTACTCCGCCGCGTACAACACGGGACTGCGCGAGCTGCGACAGAACCTGCGGCCGATCTCGCTGCTCGCGCTCGGGCTCGTCACGGCGACGACGGTCTCCGTTGCGGTTCTTGGCCACTACGCGATCCATCTCTCGTGGGCGGGCGCGTTCGTGCTCGGTGCCGTCGTCTCGCCGACCGACCCGCTGGCCGCGACGTCGATCGGCCGCCGCCTCGGCGTGCCCCGCCGTCCGCTCGCGATCATCGAGGGCGAGAGCCTCGTCAACGACGGCACCGCGCTCGTGCTGTTCAAGTTCGCGGTCGCTGCGGTCGTCACAGGCTCGTTCTCGCTGGTGCACGTTGCGGCGAGCTTCGTGTGGACGGTCGTCGGGGGCATCGGCGTCGGACTCGTCATCGGGCATGCGATCCGGCTCGTGCGCCGCCGGCTAGACAACCCGCCGCTCGAGGTGATGATCGCGTTCCTCACCGGCTACTTCACGTATCTCCCGGCGTCGGCGATCGGCGCTTCGGGCGTGCTCGCCGTGGTGACGGCCGGCGTCTACATGGGCTGGCACACGCCGGAGCTGACGACGGTCGAGACCCGTCTGCAGGGGCGCGCGTTCTGGTCGATCTTCAACTTCCTTCTCAACGCGCTGCTGTTCGGGCTGGTCGGGCTGCAGCTGCAGCCGATCCTCGACCGCCTTTCGGGCCATTCGACAGGGCAGCTGCTCGGGTACGCCGCCGCGGTCTCCGCGGTGGTGATTGCGACACGGATCGTGTGGGTCGTGCCGCTGACGTACCTCCCCCGCATGATCTCCCGGCGGATCCGCGAGCGAGATCCGTACCCGCCGTGGCAGCAGCCGGCCTTCGTCTGCTGGACGGGCATGCGCGGCGCGGTCACGCTCGCCGCGGCGCTCGCGATTCCGCTCACGACCGACGCCGGCGCTCGCTTCGCCGACCGCGACCTGATCGTGTACCTGGCGTTCTGTGCCGTGCTCGCCACGCTCGTTCTCCAGGGCCTGTCGCTCCCGCTCGTGATCCGAGCTCTGGGGCTCGAGGACGACGGGCTGGACGTGAAGGAGGAGTCGAAGGCCCGGATCTACGCCGCCGAGGCGGCGATGGCGCGGCTCGAGGAGCTTGTCGACGAAGGCGCCGTGCGTGCCGACACCGCCGAGCGGCTGCGCGGCCAGTACGAGTTCCGCCGCAGCCGCTTCAGAGCGCGTTTCGACGCCGCCGACGACGGCGCGATCGAAGAGCGGTCGCTCGCGTACCAGCGCGTGCGGCGCGAGCTGCTGGAGGCGGAGCGGTCGGCGGTCGTCGCCCTCCGCAACGAGGGCCGGATCGCGGACGAGGTCATGCACCGCGTGCAGCGCGACCTCGATCTCGAGGACTCGCGCCTCGACCTCTAGCGACGATCGCACCGCCGCACCCCCTATAGCCTTCACCGTCGGACAGGAGTCGAGAAAAGGAGGAGTTGCGGGTGAAACATCCATCGAGGGCGGTGGTCTGCGTTGCGATTGCCGCTCTGGCATCTCTTTAGTGACCGGCGCGGCCGACGCGGCGACGCACCATGTTCATCCCGGGCAGTCGATTCAGGCGGCGATCGACCAGGCGAAGCCCGGCGACACGATCGTCGTCGATCCCGGTGTCTACTCGGAGAATCTGACGATCATGAGGAACAACCTGACGCTCCGCGGAGGGGGCATCGGAGCGACGATCCTCCAGCCGGGTGTTGTGCACCCGAGCATCTGCGTCGATCCCAGCGACCCTTCGACGGTCAACGGGATCTGCGTGCTCGGAGGCATCGACTTCTCGACGGGGGCGCCGGTCGGCGACGCGGTCACGGGGATGAAGATCGACGGCTTCACGATTCACGGATTCCCGGGCTTCGGCGTGTTTCTCTTTCACGCCGACAACTCGAGCGTCACGAACACCGAGGCCTTCGACAACGTGGGTTACGGAATCAGCGGCTTCGTGCTCTCAGGCATCAGGTACGAGGACGACAGCGCGCATGACAACGGGGAGCCGGGTTTCTACATCGGCGACTCGCCGCGTGCGAGCGCCCACGTCGTGCACAACGTCTCGTACCGCAACGCTGCCGGCGGCGAGGAGGGCATCGGCATCCTGCTGCGCGACTCGAGCCACGGCGACGTGCGGGACAACACGGTCTACGACAACTGCGCGGGCATCGTGTTCGCCGACACGGGCGAGAACCCGGCGCCGGTCGAGCACTGGGACGCCGCCCGCAACTGGTCGGCCCACAACAACGCCGTGTGCGAGGGCGAGCCCGGCGGCGCGCCGTCGATGTCCGGTCTCGGGATCGCGTTGCTCGGAGGCCAGCACGTGCACGTCCACGACAACGCGGTGCTCGACAACGTCGGCGGCAGCTTCCCGTTCTCCGGTGGGATCGCCGTCTTCGACTCGACGGTGATCGGAGGCTCCCAGCCGGCGCACGATCACGTCGACCACAACACGGCGCACGGCAACGCTCCGTTCGACGTCTTCTGGGACGGCAGCGGCAGCCACGACACGTTCGACGGCAACGACTGCGGGACGTCGCTGCCGAGCTGGATCTGCTCCTGAGCTCGCCTTCGCGGGGCGGCGGGATCGAGTCTCGCCGCCCCGCGGCTCAGCGCAGCCGCAGGGTCTGACGCAGCACGCGCAGGCCGGTCGCGACGAGCGTGCGCAGGTAGAGCCGCACCGAGCGGTCGGCGATCCACTCGAGGTCGTGCGCGAGCTTCTCCACCATCGACGTCTCGTAGCCTCGGCGCACCTGGGCGAAGCCGCTGAGCCCAGGGCGCACGACGAGCCGCTGCCAGTACGCCGGCAGCTCCCCGGCCAGCTGCTCGAAGAAGCGCGGCCGGATCGGGCGCGGGCCGACGAACGACATGTCGCCGCGGAGAACGTTCCAGAGTTGTGGCAGCTCGTCGAGCTGCGACACCTTCAGCGCTCGGCCCGCGCGCGTGTACTCGAGCTCGGTGCGGCGGACGAGCTCTTCGCCGAGGAACGGGCCGAGCCGCGTCTCGGCGTCGCGCCTGAGCGTGCGGAACTTGAGGATCGTGAAGATCCGGCCGCCGCGGCCGACCCGCTCGCCGCGGTAGAGCACCGGCAGGCCGCTCGTGGCCGCGACCGCGGCGCCGATGACGAGCGCGAGCGGCAGCGCGAGCAGACCGAAGACGAGCGCGAACAGCACGTCGAGGATGCGCAGCTCGAGGTCGACCCGCCGTTTCGTCGACGTCCCCGCCAGCGCTTCGAAGCGCGCGACGAATGACTCAGAGGGGTGGTCCTGCATAATCAATCCTTCTCCGGCGCCCGTTCTGGCGGGTGCCGGGGAGTGTCAGGAAGTGCCGCTGAGCGGGGCTTTCGGCTTGTACCACAC
>WNGA01011375.1_pt1 | contig 11624 bp, 9 predicted proteins | sample 5400061 | NCBI WGS metagenome assembly WNGA01 (sample SAMN13153366, study PRJNA577476) | soil metagenome | isolation source: 100 cm soil or saprolite under grassland replicate 2 | place: USA:California | collected 2016-06-15
AAAGTCGCCCCGTGCCTGGCCACGGGCAATACGATGGTGTTGAAGCCGGCCACCAAAACGCCGCTGACGGCGCTGTTGCTGGGGGAGGTGCTCGAGAAAGCCGGCGTGGCGCCCGGCCAAGTGAACATCCTGACTTGCTCGAACGAACTGGCTGGCCGGCTCGTGGGCCATCCGCGGGTGAAAATGGTTTCGTTCACCGGCAGCCCCGCCGTGGGATGGCAACTCAAAGCGAAGTGCGGCAAGCAACGGATCACGCTCGAACTGGGAGGCAATGCCGGCGTCATCGTCCACGAAGACGCCAACCTGGCCTCGGCCATTCCGGCCATCGCCACGGGCGGCTTTGGCTACGCGGGCCAGTCTTGCATTAGTGTGCAGCGTGTGTTCGTTCACGCTCCGATTTACGATACGTTCCGCGAACGTTTCCTGGAACACGTTCGCGCTCACATTCGCTGGGGCGATCCGCGCCAGCGCGAAACCGTGGTCGGCCCGATGATCGAACCCGCGGCGGTCGAGCGGGTTTGCGGCTGGATTCACGACGCCGCAAAGGCGGGCGCCAAAATTCTGCTTGGCGGCAAGGCTCACGGGCCGTTCCTCGAGCCGACCGTCCTCGAAAACGTTGACGCCCGGCTGGACCTCTGCGCGAAGGAAGTCTTCGCGCCCGTCGTCACGCTGCACGGATACGAGCATTTCGATGAGGCCTTGGCGCAAGTCAACGACTCCGACTACGGCCTCCAGGCCGGCGTCTTCACTCAAAACCTGCAACGAGCGCTGCACGCCTTCGCATCCGTGGACGTGGGCGGCGTGCTGGTCAACGAGGTGCCCACCTTCCGCGTCGAGAACATGCCCTACGGCGGCATCAAGGAGAGCGGCTTCGGCCGCGAAGGGATTCGCTATGCGATGGAGGAGATGACCGAAGTAAAGTCGCTCATCTTCAAGCTGACTTGAATCGTCACAACCTGGTCGGAAACCACGAATGGACACGAATGGACACGAATTCACGGGCCTCGGATTCAGAAGCTGGCTTGTCGATTCGTGGCTATTCGTGTTCATTGGTTGTTGAAATGAATCGTCAGCACAGAGAGATGTGATGAGCGCTGCCAACCTCTTCATCAACGGCCAGTGGAAATCCGCCCTCGAAGGCGGCACGCGCGAAATCCTCAACCCGGCCAACAACCAGCCTATCGCCACCGTGGCCGACGCCACCTGGCCCGACGCCGAATTGGCCATCGCCGCGGCCCGCAAAGCCTTCGACGAAGGCCCCTGGCCGAAGATGCGCGCCGCCGAACGCGCCAGTTACTTGTTCAAGCTGGCCGATGCCATCGACGCTCGGGCCGAGGAGTTCGCCACGCTGGAGACTCGCAATAACGGCAAGCCGCTGCGCGAAGCCCGGTACGACGTGGCCGACGCCGCCAGTTGCTTCCGCTACTACGCCGGCCTGATCACCAAACCCCAGGGCCAAACCTTCGAAGTGCCCGACCCGAACATCACCACGATGGTCGTGCGGGAACCGATCGGCGTTTGCGGCCAGATCATTCCCTGGAATTATCCGCTGCTCATGGCGGCGTGGAAACTGGCCCCCGGTCTGGCGGCCGGCAATTGCTGCATTCTCAAGCCCGCCGAAACCACGCCGCTCACGGCCATCAAACTCTTCGAGTTGATCGCCCAGGCCGGCTTTCCCCCAGGCAGCGCTCAACTGCTCCTGGGCCCGGGGCCGACCGTCGGCAACGCCCTGGCCGCCAGTCCCCTCGTGGATAAGATCGCCTTCACCGGCGGCACCGCGACGGGCCGCAAGATCATGGAAGCCGCCACGGGCAACTTGAAAAAGACCACGCTCGAACTGGGCGGCAAAAGCCCGAACATCATCTTCGCCGACGCCGACTTCGACGTCGCGCTCGAGTTCGCCATGTTCGGGATTTACGCCGGCCAGGGCGAAGTGTGCAGCGCCGGCTCGCGCTTGCTTCTGCAGCGCACGCTCGCCGAGCGGTTCCTGCCCCGACTGGCCGAAGCGAGCAAGAACGTTGTCGTAGGCGACGGACTGGATCCCGCGACCGAGATGGGGCCGCTCATCACCCGCAGCCATCTGGAGCGCGTCCTGGGCTACATCGACTCCGGCAAATCCGAAGGGGCCGAAGTCCTCTGCGGCGGCCATCGCCTCACCGGTGCCGGGTTGCGGGAGGGCAATTTCCTGGCTCCAACCGTCTTCGTGAAGACCCATCCGCAAATGCGCATTGTGCGAGAGGAGATATTCGGGCCGGTGTTGAGCGTGCAACTATTCGAAGACGAAGCCGAGGCGGTGCGCCTGGCCAACGACACCATCTACGGCCTGGCTGGCGGCGTGTTCACGGGCGACGTCGCCAAAGGGATGCGCGTGCTCCATAAACTTCGCGCGGGGATCACCTGGCTCAATACCTATCACCCCACCTTCAACGAAGCGCCGTGGGGCGGCTACAAACAGTCGGGCACGGGTCGCGAGTTGGGCACTTACGGATTGGAGGCATATCTGGAGACCAAACAAATCAACATCAACTTGAATCCACAGCGCCTGAACTGGTTCTCGCGCCTTTGACTCAGGGCGTTCTTTGGCGTTTGGCCGGCCCGGCCCCGCTTTGGCTTTCCCGGCCTGTCGTGGGTTGTCGGAAAGAATCCGGGTTGAACAGGCGGCTTGGGTGCTTTAGCCTGCGGCCATGAAACTGGACGGCGTCATTCATTCGGACCGGGAAATCTTGGGCGGCACGCCGGTATTTGTCGGCACGCGCGTCCCGCTGCAAAATCTCGTCGATTACTTGGAGGGGGGCGAATCCATCGAAGACTTTCTGGACGGCTTTCCAAGCGTGAAACGTGAGCAGGTGATCGCGGTGATTGAGGCGGGGAAGATGAAGATGCTGGAAACCGTGGGCGATGCGCATCCTCATTGACGAGACTGAATTTGACCACGGATTGCGCGGATTTCACGGATGAGCAATAGGGAGTCAGTTTCATTCCGGACTATCCGTGTCATCCATGTCATCCGTGGTCAGTCGCGACTTGTGGATCACGAGCCGGCTTGTAAGCTGCGCCGCAACCAAACCCGGTGGGCGAACAAAAATCAGAGGCCGCATCACGCCCGGACCAGCCCCGGCTGATCCCGGCGCTCGGGATTTTCAGCGCGACGATGCTGGTGGCGGGCGGGGTCATCGGCTCGGGGATTTTTCGCAAGCCGGGCGTGATGGCCCATGAATTGGGTTCGCCTGAGTTGTTGCTGGCGGTGTGGCTGGTGGCCGGAGTCGTCTCGCTGCTCGGCACGTTGAGCAATGCGGAATTGGCGGGGATGATGCCGCAGACGGGCGGGCAATACCTCTACCTCCAGCGGGCGTATGGACCCTTCGTCGCGTTCCTTTACGGCTGGGCTTTGTTCGCGGTCATCCAGTCGGGGTCCATTGCGGCTGTGTCGTACGTGTTCGCGGAGTATGCGACGCAGTTCGTGCCTTTGCCGGAGGCGGGCGAGTCGCTGGCGCAGCTCACGTGGCATTTGCCGTTCATCGGGGACATCACGCCGTTCAAGGATCTCGGGGTCAAAGGACTGGGCGCCGGGGTCATTCTGCTACTGACCATCGTGAATTACGCCGGGGTGCGCTTTGGCGGCATGGTGCAGAATGTTTTCTCCCTCGCGAAAATGAGCGCGATGGTCGGGCTGGCGGCGCTGGTGGCCCTGTCGCCGGGAGTGGGACGCGCCGCGAATCTCACCGCGGACAGCAGCGCAATCCGGCCGGTGGGCCTGGCGTGGTGGGTCGCGGTGGCGGCGGCGTTGCAAGGGGCGTTCTGGGCTTACGACGGCTGGCACAAAATCACCTATATCGGCGGGGAACTGAAATCGCCCCGGCGCGATCTGCCCCGGAGCCTGATCCTGGGCATCCTGCTGGTCACCGGCCTCTATTTGCTCATGAGTCTTGTGTACTCCTTCGTGCTGCCGATCGACGAGATGGCCAAATCGAAACTGGTGGCAGCCGACGTCGCGGAGCGCTGCTTCGGGGGCGGCGGGCGCTGGATTGCCGCAGCGGTGATGCTCTCCACATTCGGCGCCGCCAATGCGATCATCCTCACCAGCGCGCGAGTCTACTATTCGATGGGCGGAGGAAGGATGTTCCCGGCGATCCTGGGCGAGGCGCATCCGCGCTTTCACACGCCGGCGGCGGCGCTCGTGGTCCAGGCCGGCTGGAGCATCGCCTTGTTGTTCAGCGGCACGTTCGACACGCTGACGGACACGCTGATCTTCGTAAGCTGGTTTTTCTACGCGGCAAACGCGTGGGCCGTGGTGGTCTTGCGCCGTCGCGAGCCGGAGGCGCCGCGGCCGTTCAAGGTGCCGTGGTATCCGTTGGTGCCGGTGTTGTTCGTCGGTTTCGGGATGGTGTATCTGGTGTTGACCCTGTGCAACGACGTAGACGCCTATCGCAAGGCCGTCGCCGACGGAAAGCCGGCGTTGCTGAATTCTGCGCTGGGCGCGGCGCTGGTGCTGGCGGGAACGCCGCTCTATTTTTACTACCGCAAGAGGAGAAGGACCAATGGCGGATGACCTGGCGCATGTTGGAAGTGCAACCACGGTCGAGGTCGCGCCGGGAACGTAGGGTAGGCGTCCCGCCTGCCCTGCCGCGCCGAAAGGCGCGGCATTCCCACCACCAAGGCCTCGCTTCGCTCGGCCGGGCAGGCGAGACACCTGCCCTACGTTGGTGGTCGTCAACCCTTGGTCTCTTTGTCCGGCGTTTGCGGCTTCCGTTCGGATTCTGGAACGGGGTCCCGCACTTCCGTGTCAATGCGACAGACATCGTAATCGCAGACCTGATCCAGGAGTTCGTAATCGACCACGACGGAAGTGAATTTGTCCTCGGCCACGGTCACGGTCAGGTACCTGCCGCCGCGCTCGATCATGAACTTTGCGCTGCCCGGCGCTGTAGCCACGCGCAAGGTTTCGGCCACGGGCGCGCCCTTCTCGTCGGGGAGCATTCGATATCGCTTGCCGGCTTTCAGGCCGACCACGGCCAGGAGATGCGGTTTTTGCTCCTCGTCCAGTTTGAAGACGCGGAAGGCGGATTTCGGGGTCTTAGCGGAGAACTCGACGTAGCCTTTGCGCCCGTCGCCCGCGCCCACATCCACAGTGCACGAGGCTTCGGCTCGTTTTATTGTGCCGGCCTGCCCGCGGCCTGCCGTGCAAAGGAGGAGCGCTACGCCCGCGGCGCTTGCCAATTGGAGTGGTTTCATGCCTGGTATTCCTAGTGTTTTTGTTGATGTGACGAACTCGCGCGCTGGCGACCTGCATCGTTTGTTGATGAAATCCGTTTCATCGCGAGTAGAAGTTGATTACCAACTCGGCTTTTCCGGCAGGCAGTCGTCGAATTCGCGCACCAGCACCGTTTCATAGTCGCCGGCGTAGGCCCCATTCTGGAAGCGGTCAAGCGCCTCGCCGAAGAACTGTTCCCAACTCTTCTCCTCGGCGCCGGGGTTGATGGGGAAGAAGAGCGCGCCGTTGGAGCGGGCGGCCTTCAAGTCGCCCGGGGCGTCGCCCACCATGAGAATGCGCTCGGAGGGGTATTTGCCTTTGGCGGCAAACTTGAGGTGCTCGGACTTGGTGCCCATTTCCTGGCCGGCAATCATTTTCACAAAGCGGTCGATGCCGTGCTCGGCCCACTCGCGCTGAAGAGCCTCGGCGGGCGTTTGTGAAATGCACATGGCGTCGGCGAACTGGTTGAGCTTCCCCAGTGAGTCGCGCACGAGAGGGAAGGGGGGCACGCCGTGCACGATGTCTTCGATGGTCGTGTTGACGGCGTCGGACCAGACTTTGATGTGTTCCAGGCTTTTGTTGCCGCCTTTGACCTCGGCGTTGAGGGTGGCGTTGCCGAGTTTGGTTTCGCGTTGAACCCAGGCGTCGAGGCCGGAGATGTCGGGCATCTTCACGCCGCGGGCCTGCACGGGTGGGCGGGCGCCGAGCAGTTTCACGGCCTTGGAGAGTGCCGGAAAGCGGTTGGCGCCGCGGTCCTTGGAGTAGAGGTTGACGAACTCCCAGACTTCGCGGGCGTATTTGCTCACGGCCTGGAGGCGGAAATGCTTGATGAACATCGGCGCGAAACACTCCTTGTGCTTGATCTCCATGCTGTCGAAGACACAGCCGTCCGAGTCGATGCCGATAAAGAATTCCTTCGCCGGCTTGAAGTCGCGCAGAACCTGGGCGGGGTCGCTCATACAAAAATCGCGGCGTCACTAGGCGGCGAATCGGTGATGGAGTCAAACATGTTTTCGGCGCGGGCCGACCGCGGGGGCTGAGGAGTTACCGAGTGAGCCAGTGAGCAAGCCTGCGAATGGGATAACCGTGAGTGGGTGAGTGAGTGAGTGGATAAGTGGGTGAATGAACGGGCCAGGCCCCCCACTCACCGGCTTACTCACTTACCCACTCACGGCTCCTCCATTCACCTGCCCCATCTCCGTACGCCCGCAGCGTGAGGAATACGTGGATTGACGGGCGAGGCGCTTGAGGCTACTCCTGTGCCCGTTCTTCAGCACACAGCGACGACTCACTCGATTCCATGGCAAAGCATTGGCAAGGCGTGTTCCCCGCAGCGACGACGCAATTGAAGAAGGACCAGTCGCTCGACCTCGACGCGACGGCGCGGCATCTCGAAGCGCTCATTGAGTCGGGGGTCACCGGGCTCATCATGCTCGGCTCGCTTGGCGAGAACCAAACAATAGATCCGGAGGAAAAACGGCGCGTGCTCCGCGCGGCGGTCGAGGCGGCGCGCGGGCGCGTGCCGGTCCTGAGCGGCGTGGCCGAACCGGGCACCGGATTGGCGGCCCGTTACGCGCGCGACGCGGAGAAGCTCGGCGCCGACGGGCTGATGCTCATGCCACCGATGAGTTACAAGGGCGACCCGCAAGAGACTCTGGCCCACTTCCGCGCCGTCGCGGAGGCCACCGGCCTGCCCATCATGATTTACAACAACCCGATCAGCTACGCGAACGACATCACGCCTCAGATGTTCGCCGAACTGGCGGAGGTGAAGAATTTCGTCGCGCTCAAGGAAAGCTCGGGCGACACGCGCCGCATCACCGACCTGCACAACACAGTCGGCGGCCGTTACGCCATCTTCACCGGCGTGGACAATCTCCTGCTCGAATCGGCCATCCTCGGCATCGACGGCTGGGTGGCGGGCACGGGCATCGCGTTCCCGCGCGAGAACCAGCATCTCTGGGAATTGACGCGGCGTGGCCAGTGGGAGCAGGCGCGGGAGATTTACCGCTGGTTCACTCCGTTGCTGCACCTGGATGTCCACGTCCATTTCGTGCAATACATCAAGCTGGCCGTGCAGGAGTGCGGCCTGGGCGCCGAGTGGGTGCGCGCCCCGCGGCTGCCGATCACCGGCGGCGAACGCAAGCGGGTGTTGAAGATAATTCACGACGGGATCGCGGGCCGGCCGAAGCTCCCCGCAAGGGGGAAGTGACGAGCGTGGGCGCAGCTTCCCTCTACTGGATCATTCCCGGACGCCTGGCCGGAATGCCGATGCCTTTCATCCATCGTGACAACTGATCTCTCCGCCGAATCAGCCGCATTATCGCAACGACACCCTGCGGGCCTCCGGACCCTCTTCTTCACCGAAATGTGGGAGCGCATGAGCTACTACGGGATGCGCGCGCTGCTCGTGTTCTTCATGACCGATCAGATCGCCGGCGGCATGGGGCTGACGGAAAGAACGGCGAACGCCATCTACGGCCTCTACACGGCGGCGGTCTATCTCGCGGCGTTGCCGGGCGGGTGGATTGCGGATCGGCTGCTCGGCGCGCAACGAGCGGTGTGGATCGGCGGGCTGCTCATCGCCGCTGGCCATTTCACCCTGGGCGTTCCTTCGACAACGACGTTTTTTCTCGGCCTGATGCTCGTCGTGCTGGGCACCGGGCTGCTCAAACCGAACATCAGCGCGCTCGTGGGCCGGCTCTATCCGGAGGGCGGCGCGCGGCGCGACTCGGGTTTCACCCTGTTTTACATGGGCATCAACATCGGCGCGCTGCTCGGCCCGCTCGTTTGCAGCTCGCTCGGGGAAAAGGTGAATTGGCATTACGGATTCGCTGCGGCGGGTGTTGGCATGGTCGCGGGCTTGATCACATTTCACTTCACCCATCGCAACCTCGGTGACGCCGGCCTGAAGCCCGAGCAAGCCAGCCCCGCGCCGGCCCGAGACTGGAGCATCGTCGGCCTTATGATGGCCGGCCTGGTGTTCGTGTATGCGCTCGCGGCCGTAGGGGTGATCGCAATCAATCCTGTCCGGCTCGGTGGAACTACGGCGTGGCTCATCGCCGGAATGGCGGTATTCTACTTCGCCTGGGTGTTTTTCGTCGCCGACCTCGACGCGACCGAGAAGAAACGGGTCGCCGTCATCGGCGTGCTGTTCGTCGCGTCGACGATGTTCTGGGCGGGCTACGAGCAGGTCGGTTCGTCGTTGAACCTGTTCGGGCGCGATCACACGCAACGGTTCTTCGCCTGGCTCCGCTGGGAATTTCCCGCGGGATGGCTGCAATCGGTGAACCCGGCCTACGTCGTCCTTTTCGCGCCGATGATGGCCGCGCTCTGGCTATGGCTGGCGCGGCGGGACATCGCGCCGTCTCTTCCGGTGAAGTTCGCCTGGGGGTTGCTCCTGCTGGCAGCGGGGTTCCTCGTGATGGTCGGCGCCTCGCAGCGGGCTTTGAGCGCCGGCAAGGTGTGGCCAACGTGGCTCATCGCGACGTACTTGCTGCATACGATCGGCGAACTTTGCCTCAGCCCCGTCGGCCTCAGCTCCGTCACAAAGCTTGCACCGCCGCGGTTCGTCGGGCAGATGATGGGGATCTGGTTCCTCGGCACGTCGCTGGGAAACCTCCTCGCCGGACTTTTCGCTGGAGAAGTGACGGGTGACAATATCGACTCAATGCCTTCGCGTTTTCTGCAAGTCGTGATGACAACGGGCGGCGCAGGATTGCTCCTGCTTGTTTGCTCCAAACCAATCCGCAAGCTCATGGGCGGGGTCAATTGATTGATGCCATGAACCGAAGAATTCGGACCGCGATTGCCTCAGCTATGTTCGCACTCCTGTTCGGCCTTAGCATCGCGGACGCCGCTTCTGATGCCGTCGGCCCCGTGCCCGACACGGTGCGCCGCGAGTTCAAGCTCGCTCCGTTCTACCAGAAGTTCATCGACCTTGATGGCCTGCCAGTCGTTGGCTCGACGAACGTCTCCGACTTCGCGATGCGCGAGGCCGCCTGGATTGTGCGGCAGATGCTCACGAACCGCGCCGATATTCTCCACGCGATGGCCAGCAACCACGTTCGGCTGGCCGTCATGGCCTGGAACGAGTTCACCACCGACTTGCCCGAACACAGCGACCTGGAATCGAAGGTCTACTGGGACCGCCGTGCCCGCGGCCTGGGCGCGACGCCTCGCCGGCCCGCGGTAAGCTGCGCGGAGGAGAATTTGCTCTGCTTCCCCGGCGACCCGTATTCGACCGAGAACATTTGCATCCACGAATTCGCTCACGCGATTCACGAGATGGGCATGAGCCGGATCGATCCGACGTTTGACAAGCGCTTGCGCGCCGCGTTTCAAAAGGCGAAGGACGCCGGCCTTTGGAAAGGCACCTACGCCGCCACGAACCCGATGGAATACTGGGCCGAAGGCGCGCAGAGCTGGTTCGACAATAATCGTGAGAACGATTCGCTCCACAACCACGTCAACACCCGCGCCGAATTGAAGGAGTACGACCTGGCGCTGGCGAAACTCTGCGCGGAAGTTTTCGGCGACAACCCGTGGTGTTACCAGAAGCCCGCCGCCCGCGCACCCGAGGGTCGCGCCCACCTCGCCGGCTTCGACGCGTCGAAAGCGCCTCGCTTCAAATGGCGTCCGGCGCCCGCCCCGGAAAAACCGCGCGTGCTCCTCCAGACGGAGATTGGCGACATCGAGGTCGAGCTCGACGCCCGGCGTGCGCCGCCGACTGTGACAAATTTCCTCCGCTATGTGCATGAAGGCTACTTCAGCGACGGCTCGTTCTTTCGCACCGTGACGATGGAGAACCAGCCTTCGAACAAGGTGAAGATCCAGGTCATCCAGGCGCAGGCCAACCCGGCGAAAACAAACGAGTTCTTCCCGCCCATTCCGCTCGAACGCACGCGCGATACAGGGCTACGGCATCGGGACGGCGCGATCTCGATGGCGCGCGACGGTCCGGACACGGCGCAGGAGAACTTCTTCATCTGCATCGGCGACCAGCCCGAACTCGACTTCGGCGGCAAGCGCAATCCGGACGGCCAGGGCTTCGCCGCCTTTGGCAGGGTGACGAAGGGCATGGACGTCGTCCGAAAAATCCAGCAGGGCAAGGCCGAAGGGCAACAGCTCAACCCACCCGTCCGCATTCAACGCGCAATTCGATTGAACTAAGCGCGCAGCGAGATCAGCCTTTCTCGACCGTTGTGGAACCGAACAAAGACAGCTTCGTAAGACAAAGCGCCCGGAAGCGAAAAATATTTTGGATGGCGCTGCTCATCGCGGTCGCGCTGAGCTTGCTGGTGCCAACTCCGAACCGCACTTACGGCGGGGCAATGAAGATACTCTTTATCATCTTCGCCGCAGTGGGATTGAAAGCGTTGTTCGAGTGGATTTGGTGCAGGAGGAAGTGATCGACTTGAAGTCAATTCAATCCATCGGCTCGCACAATGGCGGCAAATCGGCGCGCGCGAACGTCGCGGGCCGCTCAGAACTCGTCGTGGAGAGGGCCGTCCGGGTGCTCGGGGTTCGGCACGACCCTGCGCTTGCGGGAGTCCACGACAAGGTCAAGTTCTTCGAGTGGGATTTGGCCGATGAGGTTGGGCAGCGCGTCGGGGACCTCGATGACGCGGAAAATGCCCGTGCGGCCGGCGAGGCGCAGCTCGACAGGCGAGCAAACGCGTCGTTCTTCGAGGAGATTCGACATCGTTCGGGAACGGACTGTGTCGATCTGGCGGAGACCAAGCTTCTTGATCAGCGAGGTCTGGAGATAAAACAGCCCCGCGCCGGTATCGACCAGTGCTTCGGCGCTGATGGAACGCGGGGCGGCCTTGCGAGCGCCGCCAGCGGCCATTTCGATATCGCCCCAGTTCACCACCTGGATTCTTTCCACGACTTTGCCCATGCGGAGACCGTAGGATGCACCGCGGCTGCTGTCGAGCCTTTGAACCATGAAGCGAATCCAAATCATCGACTCCCACACCGGCGGCGAACCGACGCGCGTGGTCATCGCGGGCGGACCTGACCTCGGTGGCGACAGTGTCGCGGAACGGCTCAAAACCTTCCGCGAGCAGCACGACCGCTTCCGCTCAGCGGTCGTCAACGAGCCGCGTGGGTCGGACGCGCTGGTGGGCGCGCTGCTCGTCGAGCCAGCGGACAAATCGTGCGCGGCGGGCGTTATCTTCTTCAACAACGTCGGCCCGCTTCAGATGTGCGGACACGGCACCATCGGCCTCGTCGTGACATTGGCGCACCTCGGCCGAATCAAACCCGGCGAGCATCGCATCGAGACGTGCGTGGGCGTGGTGACGGCGACGTTGCAGGCGGACGGCACTGTGTCGGTCGCCAACGTGCCGAGCTATCGCAAGGCGAAAGA
>WNGA01011376.1_pt1 | contig 11623 bp, 14 predicted proteins | sample 5400061 | NCBI WGS metagenome assembly WNGA01 (sample SAMN13153366, study PRJNA577476) | soil metagenome | isolation source: 100 cm soil or saprolite under grassland replicate 2 | place: USA:California | collected 2016-06-15
TGAATAAAAGGTCCGCCATGTGGTTGCCAACCTTCCTTCAGCGCGGCATTCACTTTTTCGGCGAGCGAACCGAGGTCTTGGCTTTCAATAATTTTGTACTCTTCGATCGTGTCCATCTGCCTATCATCGGAAAGCGCGCGGCCGTGGTCGAGGAGGATTTACTGTCTGTGCGAGAGCCCGTCCGCGCGAGGACCGGCACGCGGTAGATCCCGCACATCGTCTGCCTGTGCCATCTACAACCAGCCGCGCTTCTTAAAGTAGACGATTTGGAAAATCGCGACCCCGAGCATTAAAAGAAGGCAACCGATATATCCCAGTGGATGATACAGCTCCGGCATGTTTAACGGCGGCCGGCGGCCATTAAATGCCGGCACGAAATTCATCCCGCGAACACCGGCGATAAAAGTGAGCGGAATGAAAACCGACGAGATGACCGTCAGCACACGCATGATCTCGTTCGTGCGAATGCTAACGCTCGAGAGATAAATCTCCATCAGCCCAGAAAGCACGTCGCGATAGCTCTCCACCAAATCCATGAGCTGCACGGTGTGATCGTAGCAGTCGCGCAAGAAGACTCTGGTTTCCGGTCGGACAAAACCGGTTTCTCCGGATTGAGAGTGGCGAGGACACGCAGTTGAGATTCGTTGGCTCCCTTGCCGAGTCGGGGATTCCCAAGACAAGAAACGGTGAATCTTTCGGAAAATACGCCCAGACCGTACTCACGGACGATGTAAATTACAGAGTCCTTCGGACAAGAGAAAATAGAAAGATTACGTCATGAGAAAATTAACCCCGACCCTTACACAAAGCGGGCTGCTGGCCGTGTTGCTGCAACGCCAGCGCTACAAATTAAGCCAGTTGGCCTGGCGTCGTGCACAACGCAACCAGATGCGCGTTGCCCTTTGGAGTACCCTCACCTGGCCGTGGCGGGCGCTTACGGCACCCATGCCCGTCCGCCATTCGCGCCGAGCACTTCGTCGGATACCTCCCGCGCCGATCTTAAATCTTTTACCGAGGCCAATTGCCATGTCTCCTCGAATCCACACGTACACCGAGCTCCAGCACCAGATTCACGACGATCTGCGGATCCAACATCCCGAATGGATTGAGTCCAATGGCGAATCCCCCATGTGTGATTCGTACGAGGCGTGCCTCACGGAAATGCTCAACCCTTTGAAACGAACGGGATCCAACGGATCGATCGTTCCTCTTCATCGCGCACTGGAACCAGCAGTGACTGGAAGCTAAAGACTCATTAGGGGCTCGGGCTTTCGTAGCTGCGGGAGTAAATGACCGGCGAGACAACTACCTTGTTAATTCAGTTCGTTCTTTTAGCTGCTATCATTCTCGCTCCCTGGCTTTATAAGAGAAGTAAAAGTTAGGTTTCCGCCAGATAGTCCGCGCCGCAGAAGTCGGCTATACGATCTCTCTAGTCGTACGCAGACACCGTCTCAGCGCGGAAGAGAGCAAAAAATTCTTGCTCGAACTGCTTATTCCTCGCGCTGCAAACGTCGCCCAAGAAAACGTCCTAACAGAGCGACGGAGTCAGGCTTAACTCGACATTTGGGCCATTATCAACTGACGTCACTAAAACGTGATATTCGGTTCCCCGAAACTTATAGAATCGGGTTGTTGGCGTGCACGAATTCGGCCGAAGCCTGACCGAGTGCCGCAAGCCGTTCCTCTTGGATGACTACCTCCTGGCAAGTCTGGAACACCACCGTGCAAGTCTGGACAGTTGGAGAAGGACTTGGGATTGGAAGCGAGTTCTCTCAGACATGCTGTGCGGCTAATAATTTTCGAGATCATGATTTCCTTCTTCGTTGGTTCAAAGGAGCAGGCGACTAAGTTAGCCGCCTTACACTGGTGGGGCGAACGCACGGAACCTCCGCACGCTCGCCGTCAGTGTTAGCGCATTACTGCACTTTGACTTCGATTGTTTTTGGCTTCGGCATGGGGCGTTTTGGCAGGTGAACCTGCAATACGCCGTCATGAAACTCAGCCATGATCTTGGTTGGATCCGCATCTTCGGGTACGGTGAACGTACGCTCAAAGGTGCCGAAGAAGCGTTCGAGCCGATGGAATTTTCTCTTCTTTTCTTCCTTCTCGGCTCTGCGCTCGCCGGAAATGTAAAGAATGCCGTTTTCGATTGTTACTTTAACGTCATCCTTTTTCATCTCGGGCAGGTCAGCCTTGAACAGATACTCATGATCATCCTCGGTGATGTCCACCAAGGGCGACCAATCGGCTAGCTTGAAGCTCTCACCATTCTTCGGGAAACGAATCGGGAAAGTCGGAAAGCCGCCAAACAATGTGCTAAAGCGGTTCTGAGCTTCCTCTATCTCCCGGAGTGGGTTCCATGTTATTAATTTATTCATATTTTACCTTTCTGGATTGAGTTAAAGCTGTGTTGGTGCATCGCGCTAACCGCTTATTGTCAGAGTCGACCCGAATCTTGTGTACGTTGAGGAGCGGGCCCCGTGGAAGGCGAACGCCCGGCGACTTCACCAGATTGCGATCTTAGCCACGCAGGCTGGAAGCCCGCGTGCTGCTCCAGGCAAAGATACCTCTTCCGATAGCGCGTAGCGGCAGTCAGCAATCTGGCTTGCCATACGCGTCTCAATCACGCATGATGAGTTCCCGATGATCAGGGCGAATTGTCGGGCGCGGTTCACCGCCGCTGATTTCGACTTCATCGTGCGGACGCTCGCGCGCTCGCAAACCGATCAGGTCTCGCTTGTCGATCTTTTAAGCGATGTCGAAACCCGCGATTCCATTCTCGATCATCCGCGATTGGTCGACGCAATTCTAAATCACTGCGGACATCTGCGGATATCGTCGCAGTTTTATTTTTACGTTCTGGCCCGGCACGTCTTACAGCAGGGCGGAATCGGCGACCGCAAACTTTGCGATTATGTCGCGTCGTTGCTCGAGACGTTTTCGCGCGCGAGCCGATTGCAGATCTCCGATGAGACCCACCATCTGGCTGAGCAGTACATTTCTGACATTCTCATCGCGCTGAACCGCGCGACTCCGGAGCAGGCGTTCCTACTTCGGGCGCACATTGGTAATTATTCCCTCTTCATCAGCGGCATTTTTCATCCCGCAGTCGCGGGACAGCGGCGCAGTTTGCGCGGTGGTCCCGATATTGAATTCTACGAGCAGGTCGGCCGGACGAACTATCAGCTTGTTGCCTCACACGCCGCCGCGCGCCGTTGCGAATTAGACGACGTCTTCGAAGGATTAGCCGATCAATTCCGCGATGTCCGCCTCGCGCTGAATCAACTTTCGGATCAATTGCTCAATTTGGATGATCCCGCAATGGCGGGACGCCCGTCGCTCTGCTTGTGAACGAGACACTCTTCAGCCAGATCCAGAGATTATTCGAGCGAACATATGCGCAGGTGGGGATCAATCTCGAGGATTGCCTGATTGATCGGGCGCGTTGCGCGCAATTGTCGATCCTGGCTGGCAAATCCGCGCGAGAATTGAGCGAGCTCGCGCGGACGTTCCTCCGCCGCGCGGGAGACCAGCTTTACGTTGGCATTTATTATTCGCGCTGGCTCATCGAGCAGTTGGAGCAACACGATCCGCGCGCGGGTTTGGGCGATCGCAATATCCGGTCGCTGATCATGTTCGTCGAGGAACTGAATCACGCGTTGCATGCTGCGCTTCAGTTCAAACGGGGAATCCGCGAGATCGCCTCGGAAGATTTTGCGCGCAATCTCGAGCTCCAGGCGCAGGTGGATACCTATCTTGTCCTTCTCCTGTTCGTCGCGTTTTTCCGAAAACCTCAGCGCATTTCGAAAACTGACCGGCGCTGGCTGCGGTTTCACCTTTTCGCCCGGCAGTGTCCGGAGGCATTTCGCGACCCAAACCTGCGCGGTCGTTATCTCGAAACAAGCCAGCTCGCTGCGAGCTACACGCATTATCTCGACACCCTCAACGGCTTGCGACGCCTCGATGAAATCCGGCGGTTTCATTCTCTCGAGTACGGCGCGAAGAGGGAGCGGATCCTGGCGTTGATGGGCGGCAGCGCCAACTGACTGGACGCATCTCCGGGCCAGTTGCGCGAACGCAGCCGGGCGGCGATTAATTTGCCATGAGCACTTATCCGAAAAGCCCGAAAGAGATGACAGGCGGCATGATGTACTTCCCGCGAATGCTGGACAAGATTCGGTTACACGCTGACGGCGAGCTGCACGAGGATTATCACAAAAACCTTGGCGCCGTGCATGCAGCAGATGGGGTCTGCTGCAATTTTCTGCGCGTCCATTATCGCGATCTTCGGGAGCGTGCGCTGCAAGGCGGAACAGACGAAGAAATTCTAGAATGGTGCTTCGAAAAAGGCCGGCGACTCAACGAAGGCGACCTGTTCGTCTGGAATGGGTTCGCATCGAAACTCGGATGGCGCGATTCGGCGACCCCGATCTTAGAGGAAGCGAAGAAAAGGCACGGTATCGAGGAACGCGATGATATTTGCACCATTCCGGACCTCATCGATTTCGACGAACGCCGGCTGGAATGACGAGAGTGATCCGTGATTGGTGATCAGTGATCAGCGCTTCGCCTGTGTTGTCATTCCGAGGGAAGTCGAGGAATCTCTGGCTATGCGTCTATGCTCAATCGCCGTGGTCGCGCTCTCTTTTTCGTTGTGGATGACTCGGGCTTTCGGACAACAGCCGGCGTCCACGTTATCCCCATCGATCCCCACGCCATCTCCAACGGGCACACCGATTGTCTTTTCACCACAGACCCTCGCGGACTTGAAGCAACTTCGGCAGGCGGCTTTGAACAGCGATTTCGCATACAAGCAGGTCGCACATCTTGCGAATAATATCGGGCCGCGTTTGAGCGGATCGGCGCAAGCGGCCAAAGCGGTTGAGTATGTCACGAGCGAATTGAAGGCGATCGGATGCGAAGTTCAGTTGGAGAAAGTGATGGTGCCCCATTGGGTGCGCGGTGAGGAAACCGCGGCGCTCATTCAGTTTCCGGGCCAGGCCAACAACACGACGCAGAAAATTGTTTTGTGCGCGCTCGGGGCAAGTGTCGCGACGCCCGAACAGGGAATCACAGCAGACATCATCGCTGTCAGAAATTTTGACGAACTCAAATCCATGCCTCGCGACCGAGTCGCGGGTAAAATCCTGCTCTTCAATTATCCCTTCGACAAACAAATGGCCGCGGAAGGTCGTGGCAACGAAGCCTACGGCGAAGCGGTTGTTTATCGAAGCGACGGCCCGAGCGCGGCCGCGCGACAAGGCGCTGTCGCGTGTTTGATTCGTTCGGTGGGTGGCGCCGATTATCGACTTCCGCATACTGGACAGACAAATTACGCAGATGATACGCTGAAAATTCCAGCCGCCGCACTCACCGCGGAGGATGCGGATTTGATTGTGGATCTGGTCCAACAAGGACCGGTGAAGATGAAATTGGTGTTAACGCCGCAAACTTTGGCAGATGTCGAAAGCGCGAATGTCATCGGCGACATCAAAGGCAGCGAACATCCCGAGCAAATGATCATCGTTTCCGGTCACCTGGACTCATGGGATTTGGGCACAGGCGCGATCGATGATGGCGCAGGCGTCGCAGTCTCGATGGAAGCTGCGAATCTGATCCAAAAGCTGAACCTCAAACCGAAACGCACGATCCGCGTGATCGCGTGGATGAACGAAGAGAATGGATCGGCCGGGTCAAAACAGTACGCAAAAGATCATGGAAAAGAGGATCATTTTGCGGCCATGGAAACAGATGGCGGCGCTGGACATCCCATCGGCATCAACATCAAAGGAAAATTCGAAATTAAGAAGCTACTCGCGCCAGTTTTAGCCGTCCTTCAAGAATCCGGCGCCGGCGGAACAAATTTTTCCGAACACATTGGCGCCGATATCGAGCCGCTCGAGAAAGCCGGCGTGCCCTGTTTTAGTCCGATTCAAGACAGTCGTTTCGATTTTAATTATCACCACAGTGCCGCAGACACTCTGGACAAAATCGTGCCGAAAGAATTGGCGGAAAATTCCGCTGTCGTTGCAGTCGCTGCGTATGCGCTTGCGAACATCGAACAACCACTGCCTCGTTGATAACATCTCTTTAGCGCCACCGGCGCTGATCTCATCTTAGCCTGGGGTAGCGCCCCAGGAATTCGAATTAGTCCAATCAACAAGCTCTGGAGGCGCGATTCAATGGGCGCATGGTTTGGATCCGAAACCAACTGGCGCAGGAAGTGAGTTGCGCTTTCAGCGCTGCCGCTTGTTTGGGTTGCGATGTTTCCTGGGGCGTCGCCCCAGGCTTGCGGTGAAAGTCGCGCCTGTGGCGCTCAAACACATGCCCGCCGATAAGCGCGCGTCGTCAGCCGCCAAATCAACTGCGCCGCAAATTGCGCATCTCATTGAGCAAGACATTTTGCAGTCGCCGGCCGCGATTGCGCAAAAATCTCCAAGCTCCGGCATCGACGAAGTAAGTGAGCAAAATGCTGTCCCGCGTTTTTACCTCAGGCCCGACCAAACCCACCGAATGCCAGGTATTATCGGCAACGGCAAACGCGTAGCCCGTATTGGGCGAGAATAGCATCTGCGCGCTTTTCGGCTTCTTGCCATTTGGTAATGCCTCGTGAAAAATCGTGCCGATCTGCTGCGTCGAATTGTCCGGCGGCAGGTAGAACTGGACGGTGATGCCTTTCCAGAGTGTGTCCGAGTGTGCGGTAATGAAGTATCCGGAAGTGTCGCGAGTCAGGATTGGCACTGGATACATTCGGACGTTCGCAAAATTGGCTCCGAACCGGCGTTTTAAGCCGGGCGCAAGTCGCTCCACGAAAGCTTTTCCCAGCTCTTCGGAACGGAGGACGCGCCCCGCGACGTCCCAGATCGCGCGTTTTTCCGGTGGCAAGTGGCGGACGTATTCCGGGAAAAGATCGATCTTGGTGCGGGTCGGCTTTCCCTCAGGAGTGACATTTCTTAGTTTAGCTTTGCCAGACAGCGCCCGGTAGCCGCCGTCTCCCACGGGCATTGCTTCCAACATCGCCACGTAGAAATCATCGGGGAACACGCGATCGAATCTTAAATGATAAAATGGCGAATCGTCCGCTTGCGCCCTTTGGATCGATCGCACGGCGAAATCGATCAAATTGTTGACTGGCCAAGATTGTCTCATTGAATGAATTGTTCCCATTAAACATGAGTCAAACAACCGAAAAACATTCGCGTCTCTCGCGTTTCGGCCGTTGGGCGGCGGAGCTGCTCCTGGTATTCGTCGGCGTTTACGCTGCGTTCTGGCTCAACAATTATCAGCAACGTCAGCAGGACGCAGAACGGCGCGACCGAATCCTGGCGTCGATCGAGCGAACGCTGCGTGACGGAATCGAGAGCAACAAGATTAACCGCGCGCAACAAGAACGAGAAGCCGCGGAGTTTCGGCGCGCGCTCGATGCCGGTGAGATGCCGCTGCTGCATCCGTTTGTTTTCACGACCGACTACAGCCCCGGCGACTTTGCCACGATGCTGCAAGCCGGGGGCATCCAACTGCTCGACTTGGAGACGCTCACCGCGCTGCGCAACGACGAATCGGTTATCCGCTGGGGACTGAGCCGCATGGCGCGGTATCAAAAATTGAGCGACGAGCTGATCATGCCAAATCTCGATCAAGAGATTTCCTTCTTTTACGATCCGGCCACAAAGAAATTGCGAAGGCGGTTTGAGATGTATCCCGAAACTCTGGGCGCAAGGCTGAAATTTGCTAACGATCTTGAACGGACCCACACGGAACTGCTCAAGCAAATCCAGGCCGAACGGCAGCGGCAACATTAATATGAATCCAAAAATCCGAATTCTCGCAGTTATCTCGTCTGTCTTGGCCGCGACTTTCGCGTTCGCATCCGATTACCCGCCGCCTGTCGAAGCCGACTTCACAATCCACGATTTCAAATTTACCTCGGGCGAAACGTTGCCGGAGTTGCGTGTCCATTATCGAACCATCGGGAAATCGGAGAAAGATGCGCAGGGCAAAACAAAGAACGCAGTGCTCATCATGCACGGGACAACCGGCAGCGGCGCGCAGTTTATTCGCCCGGAATTTGCCGGCGAACTGTTCGGTAAAGATCAGCCACTTGATGCGACGAAATTTTTCATCGTGCTGCCGGACGGAATCGGCCACGGCAAATCGAGCAAGCCGAGCGACGGGCTGCATGCAAAATTTCCGCGGTACGGTTATCTCGACATGATTGAGGCGGATTACCGTGTGCTCACCGAAGGACTCGGAGTGAACCACGCGCGCCTCGTGATGGGAACTTCCATGGGCGGGATGCACACCTGGCTCTGGGGCGAGTTGCATCCCGATTTCATGGACGCGCTCATGCCACTGGCGAGTTTGCCGACCCAAATCTCCGGACGAAATCGGGCATGGCGTCGCACTGTCATCGACGCGATCCGCAACGACCGGGCATGGAGCGGTGGCGAATATCCCGCAGGCGCGGGACAGCCGCCGAGCCTGCGCACCGCGGCTGAGATGCTTTGGTTCATGAGCAGTAATCCAGTGCTGCGTCAGAAAGAAGCGCCAACGCTGGCGAAAACTGACCAAGTGCTCGATAAATTCGTCAACGACTACGTGAAAACGAGCGACGCAAACGACGTGCTCTACGCGGTGGAAGCATCACACGATTACGATCCCGGACCAAACCTCGAAAAAATTCGCGCGCCGCTTCTCGCCATCAATTCCGCTGACGACCTGATCAATCCGCCTGAGCTAGGCATCCTCGAGGACGAGATAAAGCGCGTTCCACATGGCCGCGCCATCGTGATCCCCATGAGCGACAAAACCCGCGGTCACGGCAGCCACACCATCGCAGCGCTGTGGAAAGATGAATTGGTGAAGCTGCTACAGGAAACCGAACGGAGTCAGTAATCCCAGCACATCACGGCCCCGACCCTTTTGGTAGCTCTTTGCTCGGCAGCTTCGAGAATTTGGCTTCCATCCCGCGTTCGATCCTTTGCTGTTTGATGCTTGCCTTTTGGTCTCTGAGGGTCATCAGCAGCTTTGTCATTCCCTCGTTCAGCCCCTTATTCCCCGCGTCCCATTCCGATTTCGGCTTGAAGGTCACGCTGGGGTAAATCTTGGTTAGGTCGGGCACAACTTTTCCTTCTCTCTGAACTCTCTCAATAATTGGGATCAATTGATCGATATCGCCAAAAGCATATCCATTGATGTACGGGCCCACCAACTGCTGAAACGCATTCTGCGCCTGGACTAGTTCGAATCCAGGATCACCCATGCTGCCCATCTTTTCTTGATCGATCAGGGTCGCAAGAAGGCGCCCGCGATACTGGGCCGAATAAAACCAGTAAATTGATTCCTTTCTGAAGCCCAGATCATACAGGCGAATCGCGGCGACGTACATCTCGGGGAAATTGAGAGTGTCCCACGACTGTTGCATCTTCGAGATCGTCGCGACAAACTCCGATTCGCCTTTCGCGGCCAAACCACTGCTAAACCGGCCGACGTCGATAGCGGGGCCTTTGGAATTGTAGTACGGCGTGACATATATCTCGATTCGAGCGGGATCGTTGATAACTTGGCCCGCCGCCAGATCAGCGCAGCCGAGAAAAGCGATGACGAAAAGGGCGGGTAGATTGCGCTTCATTTCGACCTAGCGAGCCGGAAGCTCGACCATCGCTTCAGACGGCGCGAGTGACAGGGCATTCGCCGAAACTCATAACGACAGGTGTATTCACTTGGATAATCTGATAGACGGAAGTTTTATGAGGTCCGTCTGGCGCAAACATCTCATCATTTGTCTGTTTCTTGGGCTGCTGGCGGTTCCAATGTACTTCCTGGATCTCGCCTTCACCAGCGGAGGCGGCGGCAGCAACTGGATCACGTTGGATTTTCGGGGCCTTATCTTTTGGACTTACATCACGTTGGTCGCAATCCACGTCACTTTAAGTTCAATTGCCGTTCTGTTATTTCCAAAGGCAGGTGTCTTGCGGATTCACTTTGGCTCGATGGTGCTTTCCGTGGTCCTCCTCGTGGCAGGGGTCGTTACTTACGGGAAACTGCGCCGTCTGGCCATCTCCAATGAGCAGCGACGGTTCATGGAGAGTCGCAGACCTCTTATGAATGTGATTGAACTAAAGGAGTGGTGGTATTTCCCCGATGACAGTGATCCAACGGAGATTCGCGTGAGCGTGGTCGTCCACCAGTCAGGCAGGTTTGCGGGCAACGTGACCGCGGAGCAAACTGATCCATCAGGTTCCTCCTCAACAACCGTCTTCGAATCGACGAACGGACCTGAAAGCCAGCGGCAGGTTAGCGACGGAGAGGCTTTTACTTATGCATTCCGGCTAAAAGTCCTGACCGCAGCGCGCGCCGACAACGTGCGCATTACGTTGTATCTATTTAAGGCTCCCAGTGGCCCTGCCGCCGGCGACATTGGAAAAGTCTTTATGAACTCGCCGCAGCAGGACGACGACGGCCAATTTTTCTAGAGCGTGCTGCCAACTCCTTCCCAACCCGGCAAATGAGCGAGACTGAGCTGCACAGCAGGAAAGACTTCCTCAATCTGTCGTTGCTTTAGCTGGTCGCGATGGTCATTACAAGATTTCTTCGGTTCCCTTTGTCTTAGGCCCTCCAGCAATTCCAGCAGGCGCGCCTCGTAAGAATCACACATGGGAGACTCGCCATTTGGCTGGACCCATTCGGGATGTTGGATCCGCAGGTCATCGTGAATCTGTCTCTGCAGGTCTGCGTAGGCATAGACTTGGTGAAGCATGACTATTGATCCGTTTGCGCTTATCTCGCTGCCGCGGCCATCGCGTTAGCCAGTAAAATGATTGGCCAGATGGCGATGAACACAATCATACCGAAGGCGACTAGCTCAGATGAGTAATTTGGCTGTGCCCTATAAGCATATCGATCACTGAAGAAACGAGAAGCGCGAACGCGTATCGAGTTTGTAGTTTCCATGTTCATATCAACGTAGACAACCGTTCGAACGCCCGCGTTTCGCCGCAAAAGTAACGCTCCTGTCACTTTCAACAGCGGCATGTTACGGAGTACCGCGCCCTACCAATACAAAGTCGCGCAGCGGTAGGGCGGGTCCCGATGGATCGGGGCGCGCCGATGAGTTTACGGTTTATCAGTGACCGGAATCTGAGCGTGGCGAACTGAGAAGATCGGCGGGCTAATCCCCTTAGTAGTACGCTCCGCCATAATAGCTGTACCACGGATAATAGGGGTAATAGTCTGGCGCGTAGTAAGTATTGTACCGCGCCTCGGGCGTGCGATTTGAATCGACGTAGTACACGTCAGCGCATCCGCTAAGCAGAAATGCAAATAGCGCGGCGTACACCAGCGAGACAATGGTCATCGCACCGCGACGTTTCTTGATCGTTGCTGTCACAAGAGCTTTGGGGCGCTCATTTGAGCGCAACGGCTCAAGCAAATGCAAGCAAAAAATGAGCGCATCGGCGCACAGATCCGTTCACCGATGCGTCGACCAAGCGCGCGTCACGAATTAGTACCCATAGCTGCCGTAGTAGCTAGTCCCGTATCTCGTGTAATAGCGGGTGGTCGGCCCGTAGTAATAAGAAGACGGGTAACCGTTATAATAGTCGTACGAGTACGACGGCGTATA
>WNGA01011380.1_pt1 | contig 11621 bp, 14 predicted proteins | sample 5400061 | NCBI WGS metagenome assembly WNGA01 (sample SAMN13153366, study PRJNA577476) | soil metagenome | isolation source: 100 cm soil or saprolite under grassland replicate 2 | place: USA:California | collected 2016-06-15
GCGAGCGCACGTACGTGCCGGAGGAGCAGTCGATCTCGAACGCGGCGCGGTCGGCTTCGCGCCAGAGCAGCTCGGCTCGGTGGACGGTGATCGGCCGGGCCTTCAGCTCCGGGGTCTCGCCGGCGCGGGCGAGATCGTATGCGCGCCTCCCTCCCACCTTCACCGCCGAGTACGGCGGCGGCGTCTGCAGCTGTGGTCCGACCGCGATCTCGGGCGACTCCGGGATCCGGCCGGTCTCCACCAACTCGCCGTCGCGGTCGCCCGTCGTCGAGGTCCACCCGAGCCGGGCCACCGCCCGGTACGTCTTGGGCAGGTCCATGAGGAAGCGCTGAGCGCGCGTCGCTCGCCCGACCAGGATCAGCAGCAGCCCGGTCGCGAACGGGTCGAGTGTTCCCGCATGGCCGACCTTTGTCGGCCGCGGTAACGAGCGGCGCACCTCGGCCACGACGTCGTGTGACGTAACTCCGGCAGGCTTCGCACGGAGCAGGACGCCGTCCACGAGCGGGGCTAGCCGCCCGACAGTTGCTCGCGCACGTGCTGCCGCAGCTGGCTCACCAGCTCCGGGTACGGCACCGCCGTCGAGAAGCCCGCAGCCTGAGGATGCCCGCCGCCGCCGAACGCGCGTGCCACGCGCGACACGTCGACGGCGCCGTCGGTCGCCCGAAGCGACACCTTCCGCATCCCCTCGCGGTCGTCCGACAGGAGCTCGCGAACCAGCACGGCCACCCGCGTTCCCTCCACGGCGCGCATGTGGTCGACCACGCCCTCGGAGTCGGTCTCGAGCGCGCCGGTCTCCTCGTAGTCGCCCTTGGTCAGGTGGGCGATGGTCAGGGCGCCGTCGTCGTGGCGCTCGACCGACGACAGCGCGCGCTGGAGCAGCTGCAGCCGCCTGAACGGCAGATCCTCGTAGAGCTGCCGGTACACGCGGTGCGGCTCCACCCCCGCCTCGATCAGCTCGGCGGCTATCCGGTGCGCAAGCGGCGAGGTGTTCTCGTACATGAAGCGGCCCGTGTCGGTCACGAGGCCGACGTACAGCGCGTTCGCGATCTCCGGCGTGATCTCCGCGCCGAGCTCCTTCGCGATCCGCCACACCATCTCGGCCGTGCACGAGGCCGAGGAGCACACGAGGTTCACGGTCCCGAAGCGCGTGTTGTCGTGGTGATGGTCGATGTTGAGGATGTGCAGGCCGTCGGCCTGGAGGAAGTCCACCGGCATCCGGTCGATGTTGCCGCAGTCGAGGAAGACGATCGTCCGCTCGGCCACGTCGTCCGGCGGCGCGCCGAGTAGCCCCTCGAACTGGAGGCCCCGGTACTCCCACGGCAGCGGGAACTCGTCGGGCGACATGAACATGCAGGAGTCCTTGCCGAGCTGCTTCAGGATGGCGTCCATCGCGAGCAGCGAGCCGAGCGCGTCGCCGTCGGGGTTCTCGTGCGTGGTGAGCAGCAGCTTGTCGGCAGCGCGGAGCTCGCTCACCACCTGCTCCTGTTCGGTGGCGACGCTCACTCCTCGTCGCCCAGCAATTCCGTAATACGCATCCCTCGTTCAATCGACTCGTCGAAGACGAACTGAAGCGTTGGCGTGTGTTTCATCCGCAATTCGCGCGCAACCGATTGCTGAAGGACGCCGTGCGCGGACTCGAGCCCGACCATGGTGGCGGCGCGCTGTTCGTCGTCGCCGAGGACCGACACGTACACGCGTGCTTGCCTCAGGTCCGGGCTGGTGTCCACAGAAGTCACTGTCACAAATCCTATGCGCGGGTCTCTGAGCCCTTCGGCGAGCCGCGCCGAGACGACCTCCCGGACCGCCTCGTTCACCCTGCGCATGCGGTCGGTCATCCTAGAGAAGGTCTTCCCTGGACACCAATCGGCATTCCACGCGCGCCCCGTCCGGAAACATCGAGATCACGTAGCGCTCCAAAGCCGCGGCTTTATTCCTGAGCGCGGCGGCCTCGCCGCCCACCAGCGCCGCGGTCAGCTCGGAGCGCTGCCAGAGGTCGTGATGGGCGGTCTCGGAGACCGCCGCGCCGAAGCGGCGCTGCAGCTGTGCCTTCAGCAAGGACAGCTCCTTGCGCTTGCCCTTCAGGCTTCCGTTGTCAGGGAAGTGGAGCTGGATCTCGAGGACGCAGACGAAGCTCAACCGAGCGTCTGCTCCACCTGCTTGATCTCGTAGGCCTCGACCATGTCCCCCTCCTTGGGGTCGGGGTAGTTCTCGAGCACGACCCCGCACTCCATGCCGGCGGTCACCTCGCGCACGTCGTCCTTGAAGCGGCGCAGGGAGCCGATGCGGCCGTCGTAGACGACCGTCCCGTCGCGCACCAGGCGGCACTGCACGCCGCGCCTGATGACCCCGTCGGTCACGTAGCAGCCCGCGATCGTGCCCACGCGCGACGCCTTGAAGGTGGCGCGCACCTCGGCGGTGCCGACCGCTTCCTCGACCTCCTTTGCGTCGAGCAGTCCCTCCATGGCGTCGCGGAGGTCCTCGACGATGTTGTAGATGACCGAGTAGGTGCGGATCTCGACGCCCTCGCGATCGGCCACCTGGGCGGCGTTGCCGACCGGCCTCACGTTGAAGCCGATGATCACGCCGTCGGAGGCCGCGGCGAGCATCACGTCGGACTCGGCGATGCCGCCTACGCCCTCGCGGATGATGTTCACCTGCACCTGCTCCTGCGGGAGCCGGACGATCTCGTCGGCGAGCGCCTCGAGCGAGCCGGCCACATCGGCCTTCAGCACCAGGTTGAGCTCCTTCTCGCCGCGCTCGGCGCGGGCGAGGACGTCCTCAAGCGAGACGCGGCGGCCGGACTGACGCGCGAGCGCCTCCTGCTTGATGCGAATCGAGCGCTCGTTGGCGACGCGCTTGGCCTCGCGGTCGCCCGTGACCACCCGGAAGGTCTCGCCGGCGTCGGGGACGCCGTCGAAGCCGAGGATCTCGACCGGCATGCCCGGGGTCGCCTCCTCGATCGCCTGGCCGCGGAAGTCGTGCATTGCGCGCACCCGGCCCCAGTGCTCGCCGGCGACGACGGAGTCGCCCACCTGCATGCGGCCGCGGTGGATCAAGAGCGTGACGACCGGCCCGCGCCCCGGGTCGAGCCGCGACTCGATCACGAACCCGCTCGCCTCCGCGTCGGGGTTCGCGCGCAGCTCCTGGATCTCGGCGAGCGTGACGAGCGTCTCGAGCAGGTCCTCGAGGTTCTGCTTCGTCTTGGCGGACACGTCGACGAACTCGGTGTCGCCGCCCCAGTCGGCCGGGGTGAGGCCCTGCTGCGCGAGCTCGCCGCGCACGCGGTTCGGGTCGGCGCCCTCCTTGTCGATCTTGTTGACGGCCACCATCACGGGGACCTCGGCGGCCTTCGCGTGGTCGATCGCCTCGACGGTCTGCGGCATGACCCCGTCGTCGGCCGCGACCACGATCACTGCGATGTCCGTGACCTTTGCGCCGCGTGCGCGCATGGCGGTGAAAGCCTCGTGTCCGGGCGTGTCGAGGAAGGTGATCGTGTGGCCGTCGTGGTGGACCTGGTAGGCGCCGATGTGCTGGGTGATGCCGCCCGCCTCGCCTGCGGCGACCTCGGTCTCGCGGATGGCGTCGAGCAGCGACGTCTTCCCGTGGTCGACGTGGCCCATGATCGTGATGACCGGCGGGCGCTCGATGAGCTCGTCGTCGGCGTCCTCGTAGACGGGCTCCTCCTCCGCGTCGTCCGCGGCCGAGTGGATCGTCACCTTCTTGTCCAATGCGTCGGCGAGCACCTCGATGGCCTCGTCCGAGAGCGTCTGCGTGAGCGTGGCCATCTCGCCGAGCTCCATGAGCTTCTTGATGACCTCGGGGGCGGAGAGCTGGAGCGACTCGGCGACCTCCTTGACCGTCGATCCCGAGCGCACCGGGACGGGCGGTTCCTCCTGGAGCGCCGCCTCGGCTGCCGCCGCCGCCTGCGCCTCGAGATCAGGCTCCACCCACTGCGGACGGCGCCTGCGCCCGCGCCCGCGGCGGGCCGGCTGCTGCGGAGGCGGCGGGGTGCGGTCGCGCCGCGCGGCTTGAGAGTCGATTACGACGCGCCTGCGCCGGCCGCCTCCGCCGGCACCGCCGCCGCCCTCACCTGAGCGGCCGCCGCGTGTCGGGCGCGGCCCGCCGCCGCGCGGGGGCCCGCTGGGACCGCCGGGGCCGCCCGGACCACGACCGCCACCGCCGCCGCCGCCGGGTCCGCGGCCACCGCCGCCGCCGGGGCCACCGGGCCGATCGCCCTGCCGGGTCCCGCCGCGCTGGCCGCCCTGAGGCCTGGGCGGCTCCGGCGGCGGAGCCTCCTGAAGGATGCGCGGACCACGCCCCTCGGGCCCCGCCCTCCGGACCTCACCCTCTGGGGCGGGGGGACGCTGGATGGCCGGCCGAGGGGACTTGGCCTCCGCCTCCGCAGCGGGCTTCGCCTCCGCCTTAGCGGCCGGCTTCGCCTTCGCGTCTGTCTTCGGCGTGGCCTTTTTTGCCTTCGCGGGCGCGTTGGTTGCACTTGCGCCGTTGCCGAGCACCTTCGCGGCTTCCGTCTCGTCCACGCTCGAGGAAGCCGTCGTTACCTCCAGTCCTGCTTTCTGGAGCGCGGCAAGGACATCCTTCGAGGGGATGTCCCTTTCCTTCGCTAGCTCGTGGACGCGCTTCTTTGCCATTCGGTGATGAATTCTAAGGTCTCCGGTGTGAGGGTCACCGGCGCGCGAAAGCTGCGCGCCAGCGGGCGGCCCTTGTCGAGCCTAGCGGCGCACTCGGGGTTGGCACAGACGTAGGCGCCGCGGCCATCCGCCCGTGCGTCCGGATCCGGCCGGACCCGGCCGTCGCCGCCCCGCACCAGCCGCAGAAGCTCGCCCTTGGGAAGCGAGCGTCCGCAGCCCACGCAGCGGCGACCCGGCTCTACGACTCTTCCGCCTCCTCGGCGTCGGGAGCCTCCTCGGCCGCAACCTCGTCGACCGGAGCTTCCTCAGCCGCAGCCTCCTCGACGGGTGCGCTCTCCACGAGCTCCTCGACGGGAAGGTCACCGTTGTCCGAGGCGGTCGCCTCGACCGCGGCCTCGTCGGCGGGCAGCGCCGCCTCGGCCGCACCGACGCCGGCGGCCTCCTCCGCACCGTCGCCGGCGGCCTCCGCGTCATCGCCCGCCGGCTCCTCGCCGCCCTCGTCCTCCGGAGGCACGAGGTAGTCGGTGCCGGCGCCCTCCAGCGCCTGGTGGGCGGGCAGACCGCAGTAACGCGAGCCGGGCAGCGAGGCGTTGGGGCAGCGCTTGCCGTTCGCGAGGATCGCGGCGCAGCGGCCCGAGACCTCCTCCTCCTGGTAGCCCATCTCCGCCTCTTCCTCGGCGAACTCGGTCTCGGAGCGAATGTCCACGCGCCAGCCCGTGAGCCGCGCGGCCAGGCGCGCGTTCAGCCCGTCCTTCCCGATCGCGAGCGAGAGCTGGTCGTCCGGGACGATCACGGTGGCCTGCTTGGCCTCGTCGTCCACGAGCACCTCGCGCACGCGCGCGGGCGAGAGGGCCTTCGCGACGAAGCGCGCCGGCTCCTCGTTGAAGGGGATGATGTCGATCTTCTCGCCGCGCAGCTCGGACACGACCATGCGCACGCGCGAGCCGCGCGGGCCCACGCAGGCGCCCACCGGGTCGACCCCGGAAGCGTGCGATACCACCGCGATCTTCGACCGGTAGCCCGGCTCGCGTGCGACGTTCTGGATCTCGACCAGCCCGTCCGCGATCTCGGGCACCTCGAGCTCGAACAGGGCCCGGATCAGCTCCGGCGAGCGCCGCGAGACGATGATCGACGGCCCCTTCGCCTGGTTCGAGACGTCGGTGATGATCGCCTTGATGCGCTGACCGTGGTCGTAGCGCTCGCCGTGCACCTGCTCACCGCGCGGCAGGAGCGCCTCGACACGCTCGCGCAGCTGCACGAGCGTGTAGCGCGAGTCGGACTGCTGGACGATGCCGGTGATCAGCTCGCCGACGCGGTCCTGGTACTCGTTGAACATCATGTCGCGCTCCGCCTCGCGGATGCGCTGGAGGATCACCTGCTTGGCGGTCTGCGCCGCGATGCGCCCGAAGTCGTCGGGCGTCACGTCGCGCTCCTCGATCTGGTCGCGGTACTGCATGAGCCGCTCCTGGTCGATCTCGGGCGGCTCGGGGTAGACCATCTCCCCCGTCTCCGGATCGACGGTCGGCTCGCCGGCCTCCTCCTCGACCTCGTCGAGCAGCTGCTCCTCGAGGTCGGGCGGCAGCAGCAGCTCGTAGACGCGGAAGTCGCCGCTGCCGCGGTCGACCTCCACGCGAGCGTACTTCGCCGCCACCGGCGTCTTCTTGTAGGCCGACAGAAGCGCGTCCTCCAGCGCCGCCATCAGGCGGTCCGCGGAGATTCCCTTCTCGCGCTCGAGGACTCCGACGGCTTCGACGATCTCCTTGGTCATCGCTCCCCCTCGAGCAGATTGCTGCGGTTGATCTCGGAGTACGGGATCGCCACGACCCCGGTGTCGGCTGCCACCGTGACCTCCTCGTCACTGGCGCCGACGAGCTCCCCGGTGAAGCTCTTGTGGCCGTCCCGCGGCTCGCGCAGGCGCAGGCGCGCGCGACGGCCGAGGTAGCGGCGGAAGTGGTCGGGCTTCGAGAGCGGACGCTCCGGGCCGGGCGAGGAGACCTCGAGCCCGTAGTCCGCCAGCAGGTCGGTCAGGTGCTTGGTGACCCGCTCGCAGAGCGCCAGATCGACTCCATCCGGATGGTCGATGAACAGCCGCAGCCGGTCCGGACCGGCCTTCTCGCATGCCAAGACCTCGACGTCCGGCTCGTCCGTCGCGAGGCGCTGTTCGATGTCTGTTTGAAGGCTCTGAATCTGCATTTGGTCGTAAAAAAGGTGGACCTCTCGGCCCACCTTCAGTTGCCGCCCGGCGGGCGGCGGACGACTGAAGTTGTGAAGACGAGTGTAGCCGCTCAGGTCTCGATCAGCAGGGTGACCGGGCCGTCGTTTACGAGGGCCACGGCCATCCGCGCGCCGAAGACCCCGCCCTTCGCGCCGAGCGCCGCGCGCACTCGCTCGTAGAGCGGCTCGGCCTCACCGGGCGGCGCGGCGTCCACGAAGCTTGGGCGGTTGCCCTTGCGGGTGTCGCCGTAGAGCGTGAACTGGCTGACGCACAGCAGCTCGCCGCCGATCTCGCCCGCGGAGAGGTTCATCTTCCCCTCGGCGTCCTCGAACACCCTCAGTGCGAGCAGCTTCGACGCCAGCCGGTCCGCCTCGGCCGCGCCGTCGCCGCGGCGCACGCCGAGCAGCACCAGGAGGCCGGGGCCGATCCGGGCGACCTCCTCGTCGCCCACCGTCACAGAGGCTTCGCTGACCCGTTGCACCAGCGCCCGCACGCGTGCGTACTCTGCCCGAATGGCGGCTGTCGACGCGGTCGAGGACTACCTGTCCGCGGTGCCCGGGCTGGAAGCGCGGCGCCTGGCGCATGGCGAATGGGGCATCACGGTCCCGGGCGAGAACGTCGGCGGCGACCCGATCGAGGCGAGCCTTCGGATCGGCGACGGCCTGTTGCGCGTCCAGGCCATCGCACTCCACGCCGCGAGCGACCTCGACCCCTGGATGCTCCTCTGGTGGAACCGCCAGACCCGCGTCGTGCGCTTCGGCTGCACCCGCTCCCGCGACATCTGGGTCCACGCGGACATTCCGGTCTCGGACGCCGACGAGCGCGGACTGGACCGCCTGCTCGGCCTGGTGACCGAGGCCGTGGTGGCCGTGCGCGCCCAGCGCCGCTAGGCGGTCTGCAGCCGGTCGCGGAAGGCCTGGTAGTCCTTCCGGTCGGGGCGCATGTTCGCCGCGAGGGCGGCATGGCGGCGGGCCTCGGCGCGGCGGCCGGTCTTCTCGAGCGAGCGGCCCAGGCAGAAGTGGGCGTAGTCGTTCACCGGGTAGCGCTCGACCAGCGCGGCGAACTCCTCGGCGGCCTGCTCGAAGCGCGACGAGCGGAAGTATGCGCGCCCGAGCGCCTCGCGGATCGAGCCCTTGTCCGGCTCGAGCGACCGGGCGCGCTCCAGCGGCACCGACGCCGCCATGAAGTCGCCCTGCTCCAAGAGCTCGCTTCCCTTCTTGAAGAGTTCGTACGCGTTCTCGCCGCTCATTGCTCCGGTTCTACGGTAGTCGGCGCGACTGCCTGCGTCCTCAAGCGCTCGACCTCGTCCAGGATCGCCGCCGCGACCTCCGGCTTAGGGCGCCGGCCGACCTCCCACTCGCCGTCGGCCGACACGATCGTTACCTCGTTCTCGGAGCTGTCGAAGCCGATGTCGGCGCGCGATATGTCGTTCACGACAACCGCGTCGAGGCCCTTGCGGGTCAGCTTCGCGCGGCCGCGCTCAACCGCTCTCTCACCGTGCTCGGCGGCGAAGCCGACCACCGTCTGATCCGGCCTTCGGGCGGCCGCGACGCCGGCGACGATGTCGTCGGTCGGCTCGAACTCGAGCGTCAGCCGCTCGTGCTCCTCGCGCACGAGCTTCGCCGCGGCGGGGTCCGCCGGACGGAAGTCGGCGGGCGCGGCGGCCATGATCAGGACGTCGGCGTCCGGGAAGCGCTCGCGCACGGCGGCGTCGAGCTCGGCGGTCGTCTCGACCGCCACCTCATCGACACCCGGCGGCGCCGGAATCGCCACGTTCGCGGCGACGAGCGTCACGTCCGCCCCGCGCCGAGCGGCCTCCTCGGCGAGCGCGAGGCCCATGCGGCCGGACGAGCGGTTGCCGATGAAGCGAACCGAGTCGATCGGCTCCCGGGTGCCGCCGGCGGTGACGAGCACCCGCAGACCATCCAGGGAATGTGGCGTGTACTGCCCGCCGGAGAGAACCTCCTCGATCACCCCGAGTATCTCCGCCGGCTCGGCCAGCCGGCCCACCCCCCACTCTCCCTTCGACGCGAGCCGCCCGCGCCCCGGGTCCACGATGCGGGCGCCGCGCGAGCGCAGGAGCTCCAGGTTCGCCTGGGTCGCCGGGTGCTCGTACATGCGGCTGTTCATCGCCGGCGCGAGCACGAGCGGGGCGACGTTCGCCAAGGCTGCGCTCGTCAGCAGGTTGCCGGCCAGGCCGCCCGCCAGCTTCGCCAGCGTGTTGGCCGAGGCTGGCGCGACGACGAAAACGTCGGCCCGCGCAACGAGCTCGAGGTGCGAGATCGGGCTGTGGTCGGGCGCGGGGTCGCCGGGGAAAGCTCCCCGCGCCGGGTCGGCCTCGAACTCCTCCACCAGGACGGGCGCCCCCGTCACGCCCTCGAACGTCGCGCGGCCCACGAACTCGAGGCTCGCGGGCGTCTGGATCACGCGGACCGAATGGCCCGCTCCGGTGGCGAGCCGAACCAGCTCAACTGCCTTGTACGCGGCGATCCCGCCGCTTACGCCAAGCAGGATCCGGGCCAAGTACGCCTCCTAGCGGTAGCGGTACTTGATCTTCCCGGCGGCGATCTCCTCGAGGGAGATCTTGAGGTAGTTCTTGGACCCGGTCTCCACCATCGGAGGCGGGTACTCGTCGAACGTTCCCTCGCCGAGGTTGTGGTAGTAGGAGTTGATCTGACGGGCGCGCTTCGCGGACACGAGGACCACGGCGTAGTGGGAGTCGACCCGCTCGAGCAGTTTGTCTAGACGTGGCTTGATCACGGCGGACACATGGTAGCGACCAGTTCCGCAAGCTCCTCGACTGCACGATCGAGGTCGTCGTTGCAGATGCGATGGTCGAACTCGTCGCGCGCCTCGAGCTCCTCGCGCGCGGCCGCCAGCCGCCGCTCGATCTGCTCGGGGGAGTCGGAGCCGCGCTCGGTCAGCCGCTCCACGAGCGCCTCGAACGACGGCGGCTCGATGAAGATCCGCGCCGCGCCGGGGAGCGTCTCGCGCACCTGGCGGGCGCCCTGGACGTCGATCTCGAGCACGATCCCGCGCGCCGGGCGCTCGAGCTCGGTGCGAAGCGTCCCGTAGCTGTTGCCGGCGTAGACGGCGTGCTCCACGAACTCCCCCGCCGCCACGCGCCGGTCGAAGTCGTCCTCGCTCAGGAAGTGGTAGTCCACCCCGTTGACCTCACCCGGGCGCGGCTCGCGAGTGGTCGCCGAAACCGCCAGCTGGAGCCCTGGAACCCGTTCCAGGAGCCGTTTTATGAGGGTTCCCTTCCCGACGCCCGAGGGCCCCGTGATGACCAGGATCGGGGCTATCGCCGCAGGTACGAGACGAGCTCGTTGCGCTGCCGCTCGGAGAGCCCGCCGATGGTCTTGCTTGGCGAGATCCGGCAGTGCGTGAGGATGCGGTTCACCTTCACGCGCCCGTACTTGGGAACGGCCAGAAGCAGGTCGAAGACCTTGGCCGTGAGCACGTATTCCGGCGGATCGAGCAGGAGGCCGTGGATCTGCTGGCGGCCCGCCTTGAGGTCGCGCTTCAGCTTCGCTCGCCGTGTTCGGATCTCATTCGCTCGCTGGAGGGCGTCCATCCTCTGTGTAAGCGAGCGCTCGGGAGCGAGGCCCGCCGAATGAGGCTTGGCGGGCGACTGAGAGGCGGCCGGCATGGGCGGCGATAGTACACGCTGGTTCGCTGACGTCGAGGGGGAAAGCGCAAAAAATACGCGAATTCATCTGCACCTCGACCTTAGCTTGAGGCTAGTTGGGGGTCCTTGAGCGTTTTTCCACCGGTTTGCAGGGCTTTTATTTGAGCAAATTCACCTAGCCGGTACGTTGAGGCGAAAGTTCCCGCATCTTGCGGGGAAACCAACGCCCGCTGTCCCCCAAACGGGATCAGACGGGTGTCGACGCAGGGGCGGACGTCGGTCCGGTGAGGGACAGGTCGGCGAGCTCGGCGGCGATCCGCCGGCCCGCGACCGGATCGCGGAAGCTCTCGGTGCCGACGGCCACCGCCGAGGCGCCCGCGGCGAGAAAATCGGCCGCGTGGCGGCCGCTCGCGATGCCGCCCATGCCGATCACGGGGATCTCGACGCTCGCGGCCACCGCCGCGACCTGCTCCAGGGCGATGGCGCGGATCGCCGGGCCGGAGGCGCCGCCCGTCCTGCCCCCGAGCCACGGCTCGCGGGTCTGCGGGTGGAGCGCCATGCCCTTGAGCGTGTTGACGAGCGACACGGCGTCGGCGCCGGCGTCCTGGGCAGCCGCGGCCACCGCGGCGGGGTCGGTGGCGTTCGGCGTCAGCTTCACGATCAGCGGCTTCTCGGTCTCGCGGCGGACACGCTCGACGGCGAGGGCGGTCTCGGGCGGATCGGCGCCCATGATGAGGCCCGTCTCGACATTCGGGCAGGACACGTTCAGCTCCAGCATCGCGACCTCGTCCCTCTGCCCGGTCGCGGCGGCCAGCGCTGCCAGCTCGTCGCGGCTGAAGCCCATGACAGAGACGATCAGCGGCACGGGCACCCGCGTGAGCTCCGGCAGATCCGAGGCCAGGAACCCCTCCAGCCCCTTGTTCGGTAGCCCGATCGAGTTGATCAGGCCGGCGGGGGTCTCCCAGAGTCGCGGCGGCGGATTGCCCTGGCGGGGCTCGAGCGTGATCGTCTTGGAGACGAAGGCGTCGAAGGGAAAGCGCTCGAGAATGACATCGCCGAAAGCGCGCCGCGCCGCGATGACATCGAAGGTGCCGGAGCCGTTGAGGACGGGCCCGCGAAGCCGTAG
>WNGA01013367.1_pt1 | contig 11621 bp, 10 predicted proteins | sample 5400061 | NCBI WGS metagenome assembly WNGA01 (sample SAMN13153366, study PRJNA577476) | soil metagenome | isolation source: 100 cm soil or saprolite under grassland replicate 2 | place: USA:California | collected 2016-06-15
GAAATTGAAGACCTGGACCGCGACGCGGGGTTCTTGCAAAAACCCTTTACGCCGTCTGATCTTACCGCCAAAATCGCAGAAATGCTGGCGACCTAAAACAGACAAAAACTGGCCACGGATTTACGCGGATTCGCACGGATCAAAACCAAAATCGAGCTAAAGAATCTAGGTTTCGAAGTTTCGATCCGTGCGGATCCATGTAAATCCGTGGTGATTTGTTTGTCACTGCAGAACACTCATCTTTTTCCCAACGCGCTTCAGGACGTCGAGCGCCTGCTCCAGCTCTTCTCTGGTGTGGGTTGCCGTCATGATCGTTCGCACGCGGGCTTTGCCCTCGGGAACGGTTGGATAAGCAATTCCTGTCCCCAACACGCCTTCATTGAATAGTTCGCGGGAGAAATCCATCGTGAGTTTGCCGTCTCCCAGAATTATTGGCGTGATGGGCGTTTCGCTAGCCGGCGTGGTCTTCCCACCAATGTCGAATCCGAGTAGGCCGAGTTCTCTTTTCCAGAAGCGAGTGTTTTCCCAGAGTTTCTCGATTCGCTTTGGCTCGTTTTCGAGGACATCGAAGGCGGTGATACACGTGGCCGCGACCGAAGGTGGGTGGGATGTCGAGAACAGGAACGGCCGTGCACGGTGGTACAGGAAGTCTATGAGATCGCGCGAGCCACACACGTAACCGCCGAGTGCGCCAATAGCTTTGGACAAAGTGCCAACCTGAATATCCACGCGCCCATGCACGTTGAAGTGATCAACGGTGCCGCGGCCGTTGCGGCCGAGCACGCCCGAGGCGTGAGCATCATCAACCATCATGATCGCGCCGTACTTTTCGGCTAGATCGCACAGTCCAGGCAGCGGTCCAATGTCGCCGTCCATGGAGAAGACGCCGTCGCTGATCAAGAGCTTCTTGCCAGGCTGATCCTTCACGGTGGCGAGCTTCGTTTCCGCATCCGCAATATTCTTGTGTTCGAAGACCAGGATTTTCGCCCGCGACAAACGCGCGCCATCAATGATGGAAGCGTGGTTGAGTTGGTCGGAGATGATGAAGTCTTCTTTTCCCAGCACCGCCGAAACCGTGCCCGCGTTCGCGGTGAAACCAGATTGGAATACCACGCAGGCCTCGACGTTCTTGAATCGGGCAATCCTTTCCTCCAGCTCCATATGAATTTTCATGGTGCCGGCGATAGTGCGTACCGCTCCTGATCCGACACCGTACTTGCGCGTGGCCTCAAGCGCCGCTTCGCGCAGCTTGGGGTGCGTGGTCAGTCCGAGGTAATTGTTGGAAGCGAGGTTGATGACCTTCTTGCCGTCGAATGTGCAGACCGGAGCTTGCTCATCGTCGAGAACGCGAAGTCGAAAGTGGGTGCCCTTGGACTTGAGATCATTGAGCTGGTCAGTTAGATACGACAGTGGATCGGTGCGGGTGGCGGTGGGCATTGCGCCTCCAAATTTGCGCGGATCAACAGTGACCAAAACACATCAGTTTAATACCTCGGAGGGGAAGTCATGAAGCTCGTCTGAATTACTTGGGATTAATGGAAAACCTAGTTCGGTCCTTACCTGTGCACAATCAGTTCTTTCGCCCTTCCAGGGGCTTTCTCATTTTCCGCTTCCACCACCCAGGGCTTGCGCCTTGGCTGCACTCTTCGGCCGCGTTGCGGCTGATTTGGCGTTTCCACTTTCCTGCAACATTGAGTTGGAACTACAGCTCCGAAAACCGCCCAACCCTCAATTCCTTGTTCAGTAATGAAAGCGTTTTAGATCGCTAGATCTGCGAGTTCCGCTAGGCTGTGGACTTGAACATCCGGCTCGGCGGAAGCTGATTTTCCGGCTCCGGCACCGGGCCGCTGAGACGGGCGATTGACCCACACATTGGAAATGCCCAGTGACTTCGCCGGAATCACATCGTGATAGACGCTTTGTGCGGCGTGCAGCCATTGCTCTGATGGAGCGTTCATCTTTTTCTGCGCCAATCGGAAGATTTCAAGCGAGGGCTTGTAGGCTCGGGCCTGTCCCGCGGTGGTGACGTAGTCGAAATCTATTTCCAGTTGGCTGGCAGTTGCGGAAAACAAATCATCGTCAACATTCGAAATGATACCCAGCTTGAACTTAGCCTTGAGCCTGCGCAGAGACGCAACAGTGTCCGGGAAGGGCTTCCAGGTGGCGAGCGAATCGGGTAACGACTGCTGTTCGCCAGCCGTCGCAGAAAATCCCAGGTGTTTAACGAAGGCGCGGACAACGTCGCGCAGGACCTCCCGGTACGGGCGGTATTCTGATCCTTCCGCGTGTGCTTCAAGGTCGCCGTACAAGCGAAGGATTTCGGCACTTTCCAGAGTTGCTCCGTGCGCTGAGAGAATTGGACGCAGCGCGCTCAAAATTCCAGTCTCCCAATCGACCAGCGTGCCATAGCAGTCGAAAGTGATTACTCGGAAGCGTGAGAAGTCCAGGGAAGATTTCACAGCGAGAGGCCTGAAAATAAAATACCCCAGAACGCGAGGTTCCGGGGTGTCAATTGGTTGCTGAGACCTATCTCTTGATTTTCAGCGATTCCTGCAGTTTGAAGGCAACGGCTGTTTCCGCTTGTAGCACGATCTCCTTATTGCCGGTGAAGGCGGTTCCCGCTGTACCAGCACCCGCCCCTGCGGCCGCGCCAATCAGAGCGCCCTTGCCACCGCCTGCGATGCCGCCGATCAACGCACCCAAGCCAGCGCCACCGCCAACCATGGTGCCGGTGCGCTTACCCTTTCCTTTCAGAATCTCGGTGAAGGCGGCAGTCTGGACTGGCATTTGGTGACCATTCACGTAGATCGAGGTCAATTTCAGCTTCAACAGCGCCCCTCCGGCAAAGCGGCCCAGCGGCTTCGCGTCAACCACGACGCCTTCAGCCCTGGCGCCGGCCGGAATCGCAACTTCGCCATCTACCTCGACAGCCTTAGCCAGGCTGCCTCCAAAGCTTTGCCCTGGCTGGCTGATCTTCGAGCCAACCTCGTCAGAGAGCCGCACCGTCAGCACTCTACCAGCAGGAACCGTAATCGCGGCGGGCGCAGCGGGAGCGGATTGGGAGTTAGCACTTCCGGGCGCTGCCATATTGTTTCCTGCCGCAGAATTGTCTTGCGATGTGGCGGAATTGTCGCCTTGCTGTTGGCTCGGCTTACTGCATCCAACCCCGGCTGCCAGCAATAAACTCAACGCGAACGTGCCAATACGCAATCTCATAAATCCTCCCCTTTTCGGTTTCGATGATTTCAGAACTTAAGCTGAAAGAGCAACTCACAACAGTACAAGTATCTTACGTGCGAACGGGCTGGCTATTGTGCATGCCGCTAGATCGTGTCATCGTCCGCTAGTAAACCGCAATCACTTGGTGGCAAAGTCGTCGGGCTGCTTGCCGCTTCGGCTATTACGCCATCGCCAGATGATGCCGCCGCGGCAGCCACAACCACTGGTTCTTTCCTGAGGAACTTTGCCGTGTTCAGCAGCGTCCGGCCCAGCGATGAGTTATAGCTGGTCCAGCTGGAGTCATTTTCGGACTCACGCTCGAAGTGGGCGCGCATGCTCTCCATTTTTGAGTCGAGGTCGTCGAGATAGTGCAACATGAGCGCTTCGGGAAACATAGGGAGCTTCGGCGAGCCAAATTCATAGTGACCGTGATGACTGATGATCAAATGCTCCAGCAAAGTCTTCAGTTCGGCAGGGAAGCCGGGAACCATCTCGACCTTGGCCTGCAGCATCTCCAGTTCAATGATCATGTGCCCGAGCAACTGACCGCGGCTGGTGTAGGAAAACGACCGATTGTAGCTGAGCTCGTGAATCTTGCCGATATCATGCAAAAAGGCGCCGGTGAGCAGCAGGTCGCGATTGATCTGCGGATAATTCCGGGAAATCAAATCGCAGGAACGGAACAACGACACAACGTGGTCGAGAAGGCCACCAATATATGCGTGATGCAGGGTCTTCGCCGCTGGCGCGCTGCAATAAGCGGCGGCGATCTGAGGATCGGCCATAAACGCCTGCACCAGGGGCCGCAGGTGTGCATCCTGAAACGAGCTGACGAAATCAGCCAGAGTTCGCCACAACTCGTCAATGTCTTTGGTTGTCTTGGGAAGGTAGTCGCCAAAATCTACTTCTGAATCCGCTAATCGCCGCACTTTGTGAATGGTGATCTGGAACCGGTTCTTATACTTGTTCAGCAGGCCTTTCACTTTCAGGAAATCATCTAGTTCGAAGGCGTCAATCGCATCCTCAACGTTGTCCCACATTTTGGCTTCGACTTGCCCGCAACGATCGGCCAGGGTGAGCGCCAAATACGGCTCGCCAGTTTTCTTGGGCTTAACTTGTTTACTGGTGACGACGAAGCTAGAGGTAATGATCTTATTTTCGAACCGCGGGCAATCTGAGAGGAAGAAATCCTTCATAAACAATTAGCTTGGCGAAACTATCTTGCGAAAATCGAGTCCAGGCGAGCTTGCCGGTTCCGCCAAGCTTAAACTAAAACAAGCCGATTTTTTTCCTCTTTTTGAGTTCTTTAGCGCTGCTTTCTTTGGCTGCAGTGGTTACCACTGGCTTACTCTGATTGGGGCTGGCCCCGGTATCCACGTAACCGGTCTTGATATCAATGAAAGCCTCTTCACGCAATCTCTTGAGATATTCACGCAACGCGGGCTGCAGCTTGGTCATGTAAACCCGCTCTTGCAGGCCCTGCTCGACTTCATTCATGGGTGGAATGCCTGCGCTCTGGTGGTCCGTCACTTTCAGAATCACGAAGCCCTGCTTGGTACGGATCACGTCTGAAACCTGGCCCTTTTGCATGGCGAAGGTGGTGTCCTCAAGCTGCTTGGCCAGTGTACCGCGCTTGAAATAGCCGAGATCGCCTCCTTGCGCTGCCGACGGCCCTTGCGATTCTTTTTTCGCAAGTTCGTCGAAGCCAGCTCCCGCTTTGATCTGTTTCAACAAGTCGTCGGCCTTGGCTTGGAAGGCCGCGAGTTTCTGCTGGTCGTCCCCGGCCTGCTCGGTGGACACCAAAAGTTCACTGAGCCTTACTTGCTCAGGACGCTCAAGCTCGGACTTGTGCTGCTCATAATATTTTTGCTGCTCTTCCTTGCTGACGTTGATACGTCCACCCACCTCGCGGCTGATCACCTGTTGGGTAATGATTTCGGTGCGCAGGTTCTGTTTGAAGTCTTCAAACGAGATTCCCTGGGCCTGCGCGGCCTTCTCCAGATCCTCCATGCTCTCCAGCTTCATCTGCTTGCGCATTTCATCGAGCTTCTTAGTGAGGTCGGCGTCGGCAGTGATGCCCATGTCCTTGCCCTTTTCGAGCAGTAGTTGCCGATCCACGAGCCCGCGCAGGACGTCCTTTTGGCTCTCGGACACAATTTTATCGGCGTGAGCAGGGTCTTGCTGCTGGGCTTCCTCTTTCAATTGCTGCTGTTCGCGGACATAGTCCGAGCGCGTGATGATTTGGTTGTTGACTCGCGCAATAATCTCTTCCACCACCGTGTCGGCGGAAAGAACTGACGGTATGACCAATAGGACAAAAATGAGAAGCGAACGGGCAGACAGTCTGAGCATAGGCAGATACCAAAGGTGCGATGAGTAAATTCTAACTCGCAGAGTGGGTATCGTACAGCGCGGGCCTAAGCTGAACGGACCAGGGAAAGGGCGGTCACATCGTCATGGGTGGGAGCGGTACACATGTATTGCTGGACTCTGGAGAGGATTCCCACGCATGTTTCATGGGCGGTCTCAAAGCGGGCTTGCTCGAAGTATTCCCGAACTCCCTCGATTCCGTACTCTTCTCCGCGGTACTTGGCTTCTACCATTCCTCTTGAGACAAGGAGGAACGCATTTCCCGGCGATAGCGCAACAACCGCCGAGTCTGGGACGGAATGGGAGAACAGGCCCAGGGGAAGAGCGGTGGCTGGTAGCTCCGCGACCTGCTGCTGGTCGCGCACTAATGCCGGGGTATGGCCGGCGTTTACGTAGCAGAGAATGCCTAAGTCCTCGTTGTAGCAAGCGAGGAAAGCTGGGCAGGAATGTACCCCACTGGCAGTCTTCATGACTGCCCGGTTCATTTCTAACCACAGCTCGAGCATCGACTCGGACTCGTTGGCATCGCTTGACTCTAGTAACCGTGCCCCGGACGATCGGAATTTCTCGTAGTAAACCGCAGCCATGTAACCGTCGCGGACCTGTGGGATCGTCGCCTGAAGGGGGTCTTTCCAGGGCATTAATGCGGCGCGGCTATGACTGAGTACGGGAGCCATGAAGTGGGCAGGGAAAACTTAACACTGATTTGATCTGTCGCCAACAACTTACTCAGGGGTTGGGAAGCACGAAGGTATTGTTTTCTGCTTCCGGACAGGTACAAACTTCAAATCCGCCACGGATTCAAACAGATGGACGCGGATCAAAGTCGCAGAAATCCAGATTTGTTGGTTGCGACTTGCTTGATTTGAATCCGTGAAAATCCGTGTAAATCTGTGGCCGGCTTTTGAGGTTAGCTGCCGAATTGATGAAGCAGGTAGGCGCCCACCTCACCCTGAAGCTGTCGGTAGTCGCAATGGATCGTCGCCCGCATCGCGCTTTCGACCGATTCGCCGCGGGCGAGTCGCTCTAAAATGCGTAGCACATCACTCATTCCGTAGCCGGTTCGCATGTACTCGACGGTTGCCAGGGATTCGTCATAGGCGAGCACCCCCTCCGGCCCAGAAAACGACATAAAAGCGCCTTCCAGCGAATTCAAGGGTATCTCCCGTTCCAACTTGAAGAGTTCTGCGAGTTTGTGTCCGCTCCGTGCCAGCGACGCGGGCTCGAGCATCTGGGCAATCCCCTCGTTCAGCCAATGAGGACAGCGTCCCCCTGAGAGCTGATTTACAAACGAGTGCGCCAGTTCGTGTTTCAGTATGCGCGCCAAATCAGGGGTGACGGAATCGATCCCCTGCAAAGGGATTCGCAGTTTGCCGTCGTTGATGGCGCCCGTCCATGAGGGCGCGCGAGTCACATCGAAAAAATCCTGATTGGTGTAAAGCACGACCTGTATGCTCGACCGCGGCTCGATTCCGAAGTCGTGGGCCAAATTTCTGTAGTCTGCTTCCAGTGCGGAAAGTATCTGGCGGCGAAATCCTTCCGAGCTCTGTTTGCCTTCATAACGCAGGATAAAGCGCCCGGTATCGCGCTCCGAGTAGTTGCTCTCCGCTGCGGCTTCCCGCTCGGCCTGGGCGAGAAGCTGTTGGATAGAAGAATCGGGCCGAAGAGCTAGTGAACGCTTCAGGCTTAGGATTGCCTGTTTGTGGTGATCGCTTGCGAACTGGGCATAGCCAAGCACGGCGAATGCGTCTGCTGAATCCGGCGCGAGTTGGACGGCGCGCTCCGCATAAGAGATCGCCTCCCCTGGGTCTCCAGTCCTCACCAGCAGGGCGGCGTAGTAATTGAGGACCGCGGGGTTTCGCGGATCTTCCCGGAGGGCGGCCTCAAAGTCATGGCGGGCGTCGGTGTACTTGCCGTCCTGAAATTCCTGCCTCGCCGCAACATAAAAAGCGACTGCCGTTTCTGACGGATTGCCGCGCGACTCGATTGCCGCCAGCGCCTCGCGATTTACGCGGCCACCATGGATAATTTGAGCAAGCCATTCTCCGTGGTCGCCAGTCGGACTTGAGGGTAAGTAGGTTGGGAGAGGGGTCAATGGGCTGGGACGAGGCAGGGCAGTCCCCTGCTCGATGCGCTGGACTCGCGACTTGGGAATCGCGTAAGTATTGTCTCCAACCTCGTACTGAACCTGAGTTTCAGTTTCCTGCGCGCGGTCAGCATATATGACGTCCCCATTTTTCAAGTGGATGACCTCAGCCGAGGCTGCGCGAGCGCCGATGCCGCTAAGGGCGACGGCGAGCCAGCAATACGGGATGACAAATGTGCGCACTTAGGCGCATTCTAGAGACTCAGAGGGCGGGGTCGAAGGTGCCCAAGGTAATGGTCAAAACGGGTAAGAAGGCGCGATTGGCGCTGGTACTCGGGTTCATGGTCAGCCTCGCCGGCGGACAACAGGCCCCTGCCGCCGGTACTCCCGGACCCGCCGAGTCGCTTTACCTGAAACTGCGCACAGTTGGCCTCGATAAAACGCGGGTTTACAAGATCCGCGAGGCCTCTCTGGACCGTGCGCAACTCCACATTTCGCTGGACGACGGCACTATCGCCTTCACTGAAGATGCCGGCGGCCGGATCACTGGGGCTTTCTTCCGAGGCTATGGAGAAGTTTTAGTGACTCCGCCAAGTACGATGGAACGGGCGTCGCTGGCTCTGTTCACTGGCGCCGCGATTTTGGAAGAGACATTTTCCACTGCGTACTTCCGCTTCAATGACGACGTTTACGGCGAGCTGCAATCTTCGCTGCGAGCGGCCGAGGATTCGGAAGTGTTTGCCACGGACTGGGGCATGACAGCCAGTAATCTTGCGCAGGAAGACGCGCTGCGGGTACTGCTGACACTGTGCGACTCCCCGCCCGCCCAAGCGGAGATACCGGCATCACTTGGCGGCGACCATATGCTGCATGCGTACTTGCAAGGCAACCGGCTAGGCACCTTTGATGTGCGCTATGACACGCTTTCCCCGGAGCAAATCGCTGCTGGACGGCACAACAGAGTTGAGGGCGAAGACTACTACGATGTGTGGACGTCATTCGCAGTGCCGATGCCGGGCAAGCTGCAGCCTCGACCCGCCAGCCAAAGGGATTTCGAGATCACCACTTTCAAAATCCAGGCCGAAGTGAAGCCGGCGACGGAACTGTCGGCAAAAGCGATTGTCAATCTCACGGTGCACCAGGATGGCACCCGCGCCCTGGTTTTCGAGCTTTCAAGACTCTTGCAAGTCAAGGAGGTGCGCAGCGACGGAAAACCAGTCGAGTTCATCCACAACCAGGCTATCGAAGGCTCACAAATCGCCAGACGCGGTAATGATGTGATTGCCGTGATTCTTCCGGCGCCGCTTCGAGCTGGTCAGAAGGCCGAACTCAGTTTTGAATATTCCGGATCGGTTTTGTCGGAAGCGGCCAACGGGCTGCTTTATGTGGGGGAGCATGGCACTTGGTATCCGAACCGCGGGTTGGCCATGGCCGCGTTTGATGTGGAGTTCCGTTATCCCGCAGGTTGGACCCTGGTGGCAACAGGGCGTCGCACCGAGGCCAAAACCGATGGGCCCGTGCAATCCTCCAGGTGGGTTTCAGAGCGTCCCGTCCCACTAGCAGGTTTCAACCTGGGCAAGTATTCCCAGAATGTCACTCGCGCAGGAAACGTGCCGATCACTACCTACGCCACTTCTAATGTGGAACGCGGCTTTGCCACTGCAGACAACTTTGTCGAGCCGCAGATACCCGGTCTTTTCAAAGGCCAACGGGGGGTACATCCTCCTCTCTCCTTGGCGCCGCCAGGCCCGCCAGTGCCTTCACCTTCACCTTCACAGAACACACAGCTGGTGGGTTCCGCCTCCGCCAAGGCGCTGGAGTTCTACCAAAATCACTTTGGAGCCTTCCCCTATAGTGAGCTGGCGATCACGCAGATTCCGGGGACAATGAGCCAAGGCTGGCCGGGACTGATTTTTCTTTCCAGCTACTCGTTCCTAAGTCCGGGACAGCGGGACCAACTGCAAAGCGATCCAGTCAAACGCCTGAGCTCGGAGCAAGTCATCGCCCACGAAACCGCCCACCAGTGGTGGGGCGACTTGGTGACATGGAACGGTTACCGTGACCAGTGGATGATGGAAGGACTGGCAAACTACAGCGCGATGATGCTTTTGGAATCGCGTGATCCGGCCAAGTTTCGGCGGCTGATGCTGAGCTACCGGGATGACCTGCTGGCGAAGAATGGCAAAGGCTCGGCATTGATGGATGCCGGCCCGGTGACCATGGGTGTGCGATTGTCGTCGTCGCAGTTTCCCGGCGCCTACGATGCCATTTGCTATGGCCGCGGTACATGGCTGTTCCACATGTTGCGGACCATGATGCGCGATGGAGAGCGGAAAGGCGCTGCTCCGTCGGGCAATGCGAAGCGGCCGGGCGATGAGCCATTCTTGCGCGCACTGCGGAAGGTCCGCACGAACTACGAGAATAAGGCGATCACCACCGCCCAACTGATGGCCGTGTTCGAATCCGAGCTGCCGAGTTCCTTGGCGTACGAGGGTCACAAGTCTCTCGACTGGTTCTACCAAGGGTGGGTGAACGGCAGCGCCGTGCCATCCCTCGATTTGCGCGACCTGAAATTTGTGGACAAAGGCCACTCAACGCTGGTCACGGGCACGATTGTTCAAGAGCACGCGCCTGATAGCTTGGTCACGTCGCTCCCGCTTTATGCTTCTGGCGGAAAGAATGCCTTCCTCGGAAGGGTGTTCGCCGAGGGTCACGAAACACAATTCCGCATCACCGCACCGGCAGGGACCCGCAAGCTCGCGCTTGATCCCGAACAGACGCTCCTTACACGAAACCGGTAACTGGCCGGAGTGTCCCAGTCAACTACCTCTACCGTCGTGTGCTTCTTCCCACGGTGGGCGAGAATTCCCGGAATTTTGCCATTCGGTTCGCGAATGGTCACGTCTCCGAAAAGCGCATACGCCACCGCTGCGCTCTACTGAGTTAACTCGCTGAAATACTGGTCTTTGTCGAAAACGGGGCGACCTGCCTCAGTGGAGCCTCCCATGCATAGAAATCAATCGTTGAAATCAGTGGGGAGGCTTCATGGAATCGGTTCCGTCGAAAGCAGTCGCTGTGCCGCAGCTACTTCCGGGCGCGAAGAAATTCTTGCCTTTCGCGAAACAATTCTCGTGGTCGAAGATGAGGACTTCGTTCGTAAGGCCGGAAACCTGGCCGGCAGTACCAGCTGTGCTGAATCCCGGTATGAAGACGAGATCCATGATCTCCCGCTGGGCCAGATGAGCGGCCTCGTCCGCATTAACGATGTTTTGCTCAATGGCTTTGCTCAGGATTCTCAAGGGTTCCATTCCGGCGCCATCGTCCGAAACACAGATGGTGATGCGATCTCCCTCTTGTTTTGCCTCTAGGCAAACTCTTCCTTGATGCGGTTTGCCGACGCGCTCCCGTTCGTCAGGGATTTCAATCCCGTGGTCGAGCGCATTACGCACCAAGTGGACAAGTGGCCCACTTAGTAGTTCAGCCAGCGTACGGTCAATCTCCGTCTCCTGGCCGCAAATGGCGAGATCCACTTCTTTGTGAAGCGACGCGGAAAGCTCGCGCACCAACCGCGGAATCTTGGAGAAAACACCATGAATCGGGACCATTCTGGTGCGCAGACTGGCGGCCTGCAGCTCTTGCGTAATGGAGCTGATCCGCGCTGCGGTGCGGGCCAACGGAGAATCCTCATCGGGCGACTCAGAACCGAGATCGCTCACCAGTTGCAGCAACCGGTTGCGCTCGATGACGAGTTCGCCGACTAAGCCGATCAAGTCATCCAGCTTGCGCCCGTCCACGCGCATGGTGTGCGGTGCAAAAGAGAGTTCGATGTCGGCCGCAGTTGGATTCGCGGCGGCGGCGAAATCCGTCAAGCTCCCCTGCATTTCCGGCTGTACCACTTTACTTACCGCGGCTCTCTTGAGATTGTCTGACGCTGGCAGGTTGCTGA
>WNGA01015178.1_pt1 | contig 11621 bp, 10 predicted proteins | sample 5400061 | NCBI WGS metagenome assembly WNGA01 (sample SAMN13153366, study PRJNA577476) | soil metagenome | isolation source: 100 cm soil or saprolite under grassland replicate 2 | place: USA:California | collected 2016-06-15
CCTCCCTCGAGGTCTACCCCGTGGCCGGCCTGCCGGCGATCACCCATGGCGGCGGAGGCCGCCTGGTGCTGGTCACGCAGGGGCCAACGCCGTACGACGGTGACGCCGAGGTCAAGCTGGACGGCGACGTGGTGACCGAGCTGCGCGCCGTGGTGGCCGCGCTCTAACCCCCCAGACGGCGCCTCTTCAGGGCCAACTCCATAGCCGCCACCGCGTCCTCCAAAGCGGCCGCGCTGTCCCCCGGCAGCTCCCCGCGCAACGCCGCGTTCGCGGCATCCGCGACGGCTTCGCGGTGAGAGGCGACCGCGTCGGAGCGAAGCGCGGCCAGGAGCGCCTCGATCGCCACCCGTGCCTGTAGCGCCGCCTCGGCGAGCCGCCCCGCGCTCAAATCGGCTCGGGCGCGCAGGACCAGCTCCTCGGCCGGCAGCACCGCCTCGCGGCCGCCCAGCAGCGCCGCGAAGCGCTCCTCCGGCGCCTCCATCGAGCGCCGCGCGCGGCGCCGGACGGAGCGCGGCAGCTCCACGCACTCGCCAAAGCGCCCGTCAGCCACTTCTTCGCCGTTGCCGTAACCGATCCGCACCACCAGCGCACGCTCGGCGGAGACTTCCGTCACGTACGGGTCGGCCGCCGCAACACGGTGGGCTTGGAGCGCCCGGTTGAGGACGGCGATCCCGCTGTCGAGCTCGGCATCGAGGTCGGCGGAGGCGAGCCAGGCGGCCGCGTCATCGGCGGTCGCGAACGCTGCGGCGCGCACAATGGTCGCACGCGATGTCGGCACGGGCTCCGGCCCCGCCTCCGTCACCGGCCTGGGCTTGCGCCCGGACAGCAGCCGCCGCTCCGGCGCCCCGAGCGTCTTCAGCACGAGGACCGACTCCACCAGGGCGTCGGCCGACGGCCGGACCAGATAGCGCCCGTCCGGAGGGCCCAGCAGGAACCCGAACTCGAGCTGGACGAAGCCGAACGGGCCTTCGGCGGCCGTCGTCCTACTCGCCGATGTGGGCGCGGCTGGCGCGCTTGTGCTTTGCCGGCAGCGCGTACTTGGAGGGCTTGGTCGGCACGACCGGGTTCTCGATCTCGCCGAGGCGCGAGATGAGGTCGGACCACTGGCCGGGCTCGAGGACCGCGATCGTCTGCTTGCCGAGCTTCTTGTTCGTTCCGAACATCGGGTGGAAGCCCACGTGGACGTGGTCGTTGTGGTCGGCCATCGCCATCGTGGCCCCGCCGATCTCGAGCAGCGAGATGATCTGGTGCGGCGCCATCGTGCCCTGGAGCTGCATCAGGCGGCGGACCGTCTGCTCGGTGACCCCGCCCGGCTCCTGGTGGCCGAGGATCGGGATGCCGTTGACCATCGCGATGTCGACCGCGTTGCCCGAGGAGTGCTCGGAGACGTTGCCCGAGCTCGTGTAGTAGCCGTGGCCGCACTTCAGCGCGGTCACGGTCGGGTCCAGGCCGGACTCGGCGAGGTACTCCAGCGTCGCGAGCACGCGCCTGTCGATCTGGCCGGAGCGGATGTCCTCGCGTCCACACGGGTAGATCTCGATGCGCTCGTCGGACAGCACGCGCTTCTCGAGAAGCGGCTTGGGCAGCAGGAGGATCTGCCCGATCGACATGGCTCCCGCGCCGTCCTTGCCGTAGAGCACGTTGCGGCCGGAGGCGCGGTAGATGGCCGTGGCCTCGAGCAGCTTCCAGCCGTCGAGGATCGGCTTCGGGTCGATCTTCGGCGCGCCGCGGCCGGCGGGGCGGATCGAGAAGTCGAGGTGCGGCGCCATGCCCGGCTCGGTCCTGCCGATGCGGCCGAGGATCGTGCCGCCGATGACGTGGGAGCCCTTCTTCATCGGGCGGAGGCGGACCTTGGACGGGTCGAGACCGTACGGGCGCGAGAAGTAGTTCTTGAAGGTCTCGTACTTGCCGTTCTTCCGCATCTGCGCGTCGAGCTGCTGCTCGAGTCCGCCGGCCTCGCGGGCGCCCGGCATATCCGGGTGGGCGAACATGCGCTCCTTGACGGGCGCCGAGGCCTGCGTCTGGTCGGCCGGCACGTCACCGCCGCGGTCGCGCTCCTTCTTCGTGTCCGAGGAGTCCAGCTGGCGGCCGGCCGACGCGGGCTGGTCCGGCTTCGGATCGGCGGGGTTCGCGGCGAGCGCGCTGGCGCTCCGGTGCGGGTCCGAGGCGTCGTCCCGCTTCGGCACCGGGTAGTAGCGCGAGGTCTCGCCGAGGTGGGCGTACGTGTAGCGGTTCCCGTAGACGTCCTGCAGCACGATGTGGCGGCCGAGCTTCTTGTTGTTGCCGATCTGCTTGATGACGCCGTCGTTCACGGCCACGACCGGCGCGCCCTTCTTGGCGAAGATGTCGATGCTGCGGCGCGCGTCGTCCGACTCCACGAGCTGCGCGGCGTTCTCACCGCGCTTGACGCGCTTCAGCAGCTGCTGCTCGGCGATGTCGTCCGCGTAACGCGCGCGCGCGAAGACAGGGAAGCGGCCCTCGGTCAGTCCGGTGAGCGAGCCGATCACGTCGGCGGGCACGCCGGCGATCAGGCGCGCGCGGAGGAGGACGGAGTCCACGTACCAGTCGGCGTGGTTGTACGCGAAGATCGCGCGGCGGACGTCCTGCTCGTAGCCCGCGGCATTGAGGTAGCGAGCGGCGGCGAAGATGGCGTCGACCGGGTTGTAGGGATCCTTGCGCCCGTCCTTGTTCGCGTCCGTCCCATACATCTTCCAAGTCGAGGGCATGAACTGCATCCACCCGAGCGCGCCCGCGGAGGACACGTTCAGGTTGCGGCCGTAGTCCGTCTCGATCTCGTTGATCGCGGCGAGGACCTCCCAGCGGACGCCGTACTCGATGCCGGCGGCCTGGTAGATCGACAGCAGGAAGGGCGGCACCCGGAACTTGCGGATGATGAAGTTCGGGACCCCGGTGGCGGTGGAGGGGCCGGGGAGCACGTCGGTGAAGCCGGGGTTGGACGGCGTCGGGGTGCCGTCGGGATTCCGGAGCGGCGAGCGGCGGCCGCGGCGCTTCGAGAGCTCATCCCGGGCTCGAGTCCTGGCACGGCCGGTGAGGTCGCGACTCGTGCCGCTCTCCTCCTGGACGCGCCTGCCGGAGCTCGTCTGCTCCTGGGCCGATCCGCCGTTGGAGGTGGGGCTGCTGCCGCCGGGTGCGGGCGCCGGCGCGGTGGTGGTCGGCTCGGTCGGCGAGGTGGGAACGGTGGGTGTGGTGGGGGTGGTGGTGTCGGTCGGAGCCGGGACCTGAGTGCCCGGCAGGGCGATGTCGTCGACGGAGGTGCCCGGGGGGACGTCCACGGTGACCGGCACGACCTCGCCGGTGGCGAGCTGCACGTACACGGTCTGGGTTTGCGCGGAGGCAGGGAAGGTCAGAACGGTGAACGCGGCCGCGGCAAGTAGGCCTGCCGCAAGCAGGAGGGTGACAACCCGCTTCCTCATCCGTGCTCTTCCAGGCCCTCCCTCGGGACGCCGCAGACAACCGCGCGCAGGCGCGCGCGTTTCACCACCTGCTGCGGGCTGAACGCTACTTGAGGGCTTTGTGCTCTGCAACGGGGAACCGTGGAGTCGGGACGAGCGCTGTACTCGCACGTTGTATCGACCGGCCCTGCCCATAACTTCAACATCGCCCTCCCGCGATCTGGACACCCACACAGGCGCCTCCCGTGCCGTCCAGGTGACCGGATTGTTCCTCGGAGCGGTCGAATCAAACGTGTGTAAAGGTCGAGTTGAGCCTTAGGGTGGTATTTTGGGGGTCGAAGGGGCGCCGGTGATGTACCCTGCCGCGCGATGGCGGCGCCAGAGCAGGACCAGAGCTTCGTCGACAGGCTCTCCCGCCAGGGCGAGGAGGCGCTCGGCAAGATCGCCGAGGAGCTCATCTCGAATCCGGTGGTGAACGCCGCCGTGGCGCGCGCCTTCGAGGCGCGCGAGAAGGCGGTGCAGGCGCAGGAGGCCGCCATGGGCGCGCTGAACCTGCCCTCGGCCGCCGACATCGAGCGCGTCACGCGCCGGTTGCGGTCCCTGTCGCAGCGGCTCGAGGGCATCGAGGACGCCATCGACCGGCTCGAGGAGCGCGTCTCCGGCGCCGCCGGGTCGTCCGGCGATGACCGCCTGGGCCGGATCGAGTCCCGGCTCGACGAGATCACGCGCGACATCGCCGCCCTGGCCCAGCTGCTTGCCCCCGGAGGCGAGCCGATGCCGCGAGCGCAGGAGCGGCTCACGGTCACGGACTCCTGACGGCCGCGTAGCCCGCCTCGCCGATCCGGACGCCGAGCTCGGCGAGCTCGTCCGGGCTCATCCGCCGGGCTCCGTTGGAGCTCGAAGAAGGCATCGCTGCGCCGTGTGCACCGCGCGCGGCTTGTGCCACGACGTCGGACACCCCGAGCACGCACGCCGCGGCCACGCCTCGCCGGGCGAGATGTCCGGGTCGAGCACGCCGCAGGTGCCGATACGGACGAGCCGCCGCGCGCCGAGCGCGATCAGCTCCTCGCAGACGATCGCGGCGCTCGGGCCGCCCATGCCCGTGGCCTGGATCGTGAGGAGCTCCCCGTCGGAGGCCGTGCCCGTGTAGCCCCACAGTCCACGCGCGTGATTGAACATCCGCGGAGCTCGTTCGAGGAGCGCCTGCGCAACGGCCAGCGCACGCGCCGGGTCACCCGGAAGCAGCACCCGCTCCGCCAGCTCGGCGGCCGGCCGGATGCGGCTGGGGCGGACTTCGTGATCGAGGGCCAAGGGGGGAGTGGAGGGTAACCTGCAGGCGAAGTGCCCAAGCCCGCCGACAACCTCCGCGACGCCGTCGAACGGACCGTCGATGCGACGATCGGCTCGGCCGAGCGGGGTCGCTCCGCGGCGCAGGGCGCGCTCGACGACCTGGTCGACTCCGTCGAGGAGCTCCGCAAGGGCGCCGAGGAGCGGCTAGCACGCGGGCGCCGCTCGATGGCCGAGGCGATCGAGGGCCGCCGGCCCGCCACCTCCGACGACATCAAGGAGCTGCGCGCCGAGCTCCGGGCGATCGGCCGCCGGCTCGACAAGATCGAGGAGCGGCTGCCGAAGAAGCGCACCAGCGGCAGCGCCTCGAAGCGGAGCGGTTCGACCTCGAAGCCCAGCGGCGGCTCCACCAAGCGCGGCAGCAAGTCCTAGTGGCCGGGCGCCGGGTCCTGATCACCGGCGTGGGCAGCCACGTCGGCAGCCTCCTCGCGCAGCGCCTCGAGCGCGACCCCGAGGTCGAGCACGTCGCGGGGCTCGACACGCGGCGCCCGAAGGTGGCGCTCGAGCGCACGGAGTTCATCGAGGCGGACATCCGCGATCCGGAGCTCTCGCGGCTGATCCCTCCGACGGGCGCCGACACGCTCGTCCACGAGCAGATCGTGAGGCAGCCCGGGCCGGGGATGTCGCCGCGCGCCATGCACGACGTCAACGTGATCGGCACCCTCCAGCTGCTGGCCGCCTGCGAGCGGACGCCGACGCTCCGCACGATCGTCGTGCGCGGCTCGGCCGGGGTCTACGGCGCCGAGCCGCACGCGCCGCAGTTCTTCAAGGAGGAGATGGCGACGCTGTTCCCGCTGCGCACCCGCTTCCAGCGCGACGTCGCCGAGATCGAGAACTACTTCGACACCTACGCCCGCCGCCACACCGGCGTGAGCTGCACGATGCTCCGCTACCAGCCGGCCATCGGCGCCGGCCTCCGTACCCAGATGACGCGCTATCTCTCGCAGCCCGTCTGCCCCACCTTCATGGGATTCGACCCGCGCATCCAGCTCGTGGACATCGACGACGCGCTCGAGGCGCTCGTGGCGGCGGTTTGGAACCCCGTGCGCGGCGCCGTGAACGTCGCCTGCCCGGGGACGATCGGCCTGGCCCGGATGATCCGCCTGGCCGGGAAGCGCGCGCTGCCGATCGCGGCGCCGCTGTACGGGACGGTCACGTCCACGGGCCGGCGGCTCGGCCTCGACACCCAGTCGGACGACTTCGAGCGGCTGCTGCACTACGGCCGCGGCGTCGACACCCGCCGCCTCACGGACGAGGTCGGCTACACCCCGCGGCGCTCGACGGTCGACGCCGTCGAGACCTGGGCGGAGCAGGCGAAGGCGGCGGCGTGAACGGCCGTGGCGCAGGCAGCGGCCCGTGGCCGCTGCCCAGCGATGCCGGCCGTGGCGCAAGCAGCGGCCGGTGGCCGCTGCGCAGCGATGCCCTTCTGACGGCCATCGACTTCATGCGCCTGCTACGCGCGGGGCTCGACGCGGGCCTCGAGCTGCCCGAGGCCCTCACCCGCGGCGCCACCGCGCTCCCGCGCGACGCGCGCGAGACGCTCAACCGGATCCTCGATCGGGTGGACGGCGACTACTCCGAGGACGAGTGGGGCTTCGACGAGGGCTTCGCGGAGCTGGTGGAGCCGTTCTTCGCGTTCCTGTACGAGTCCTGGTGGCGCGTCCGGGTCGTCGGGGCCGAGCGCGTGCCGGCGCACGGCCGCGCGCTCCTCACCGCGAACCACGCGGGCATCCTGCCGTGGGACGCGACGATGATCTCGATGGCGCTGCTGCGCGAGCACCCGCTTCCGCGCTACCCGCGCTTCCTCGTCCTCAACTGGGCCTTCGACCTGCCCTGGATCTCGGCCGGCATGCGGAAGGTCGGGGGCGTGGTGGCCTCGCCGTTCAACGCGATGCGGCTTCTCGAGCAGGACCACCTCGTGGCCGTCTTCCCCGAGGGCGTCAAGGGCACCGGCAAGCCGTACTCCGAGCGCTACCGGCTGCAGCGCTTCGGCCGCGGCGGCTTCGTCGAGATCGCGCTTCGCACCGGCGCGCCGATCGTCCCGGTGGCCGTCGTGGGCAGCGAGGAGATCTATCCGAAGGTCGCGGACCTGCCCGCGGTGGCGCGCCTGATCGGGTCGCCGTACTTCCCGGTCACGCCCACCTTCCCGCTGCTCGGCCCGCTCGGGATCGTCCCGCTTCCGTCCAAGTGGCGGATCGAGTTCCTGGACCCGATCGAGACGGCGTCGTACGGGCCCGAGGGCGCCGAGGACCGCGCGCTCGTGTTGGAGCTTTCCGAGCGGGTTCGCGACCGGATCCAGCAGGCTCTCTACGCGAACCTCGTACGCAGGGGTCCTGCCTTCATCTAACCGGTCACGGCGGCCGATATCAGAAGGTGATGCGTTATCTCGCCGTCCTGCTGGCGGCCCTGGCGCTGTCACTGCTACCAGGAACGGCATTCGCCGCTCCCGGTGACCCCTGGGTCGCCTACGTGGCGAACTCGGTGGTGGTCAAGCAGTCGGCACCCGCTCCGGTCATCTTGAGGGCCGACCCCGCGACCGGCGGCCTCGTGGAGATCTCGCGGAACGGCCCGCAGGGCGACTTCTTCCGGCACCCGTACGACATCGCGGTCGCCCCCGACGGCACCCTGCTCGTGGCTGACATGGGCGCGTATGCCACGAGCACCGACCACACCGCCGACGGCCGCATCGTCCGCGTGGACCCGGTCACCGGCCGGCAGTCGCTCCTGACCTCGGGCAACCTGCTGGTGGACCCGGCCGGGCTCGCGATCGGCCCTGACGGCCTCGTCTACGTGGTCGAGAACGTGGGCACGCTCGGAACGCCCAGCGTGATCAGCGTGAACCCCACGACCGGGGCTCAGGAGCTCGTGACCCAGGGCGGCCAGCTCTGCTACCCGTTCGGCATCGCGGTGGCGTCCGACGGCGCCCTGCTCGTCACCAACTACGGCGACTTCAGCGACGGCACCACCGTCATCAACTGCGTCTACGACTTCGGCGCGCTGATCCAGATCGACCCGGATACGAAGGCCCAGACGATCCTGTCGCGTAACGCCCCGGAGTGGGGGAACCTGTTCCGCAACCCGCTGGGCATCGCTGTCGAGCCGGGCGGGCGCATCCTGCTCGTGAACCAGAACGGCGGCACCGCGCTGGTGGCGGTGGACCCCGCGACAGGCGTGCAGGACGCCGAGACCCCCAACACCAGCACCGACAGGATCGTCGTTCCGCAGCGGCCGTCGTTGACTCCCGACGGCGACGTCGTCGTCAGCGACTTCACGCTCGACGACCAGGAGGGCGGGCTCGTCTCGGTGGACCTCCCGGACGGCTCGCAGAGCATCCTCCGCCAGGACCGGCAGCTCTTCAACAACCCGCTCGGGGTGGCCGTGGTCGCGAACCGCGCGCCCGCCGCCGCGCTCTCCGCGACGCCGGGCGTCGTGCGCGGCGGCCGGCAGGTGAGCTTCGACGCCTCCGCCTCGACGGACCCCGAGGGCCTCCAGCTTCGCTACGAGTGGGACCTAGACGGCAACGGCAGCTTCGAGACCGCCGGCGGCACCACCCCGACGATCTCGCGCTCATATGCCGGCACGACCACGCTCACCGCGCGCGTTCGGGTGACCGATCCGCACGGCGCCTCGGCGATCGCGGGCGCGCCGGTGCGAGTCGACGCGATCCGCCCGGTGCTGAGTGCGCTGGCGATCCGCCGCACCGCGATCACCTACCGCCTGTCCGAGGCGGCGCGGGTGACGATCCGGCTCCAGCGTCTCGGCCGCAGCAGGCGCTGGCGCGCGGTCCGGACGCTCCGACAGAAGGGCGTGGCCGGAAGGAACCGTCTCCGGGCCAAGCCCTGCGCCGGCGCCGCGAAGCGAGCCACGCGCATCCGCTACCGCGCCGAGGCGTACGCGGTCGATGCGGTCGGCAACCGCTCCGCACGGGTGCGGCTGCGGGTGTCCGCGGCCGCGGCGCAGCGCCTCCGCCGCCGCTAGTCGGGGGCCGCCGCCGCTAGAAGTGCACGCCGCGCAGCAGGTAGGCCATGGCGACGGCCTCGGTCGACATCTGGCCGTCGTCCTTCTTCTCGTCCGCGGGCTCCGGCTTCTTCTCGCCGTCCTTCTTCTTCGCGGCCTTCGAATCCGGGAAGAGGTTGTAGGCCGTGTTGAGGACGATGTCGACGGTCTTCGGCGACACCGCGTAGAGCACCTCGCCGAACGTGCCGAGCCGCGAGGCCATGCGCTTCGGCTTGTAGACCATGGCGTCGCAGAGCATCTGCGCCGCCTCCTCCGGCGTCAGCGTCGGGAAGGCCTTGTAGATGTCGGTCGGCGCGATCATCGGCGTCCGCACGAGCGGCATGTAGACGGTCGTGAACTTCACGTTGTCCTGCACGACCTCCGGCGCGGTGCACCGCGAGAACGCGTCGAGCGCCGACTTCGACGCCACGTACGCCGAGAAGCGCGGCGTGTTCGTCTGCACGCCGATCGAGCTCACGTTGACGATGTGGCCCGACTTGCGCTCGCGCATGCCCGGCAGGAACGCGAGGATGAGCTTCAGCGCGCCGAAGTAGTTCAGCTGCATCGTTCTCTCGTAGTCGTGGAAGCGGTCGTACGACGCGGCGACCGAGCGCCGGATCGAGCGGCCGGCGTTGTTCACGAGCACGTCGATGCCGCCGTGCTGCTCCAGCACCTCGTTCGCGAGCCGGTCGATGTCCTCGAGGTCGGAGAGGTCGGCCGGGTGGACGTGGGCTGTGCCGCCGAGCTCCTCGACCTGCGTGGCGACCTCCTCCAGCTTCTCGCGCGTGCGCGAGACGAGCAGCAGCTCGCCGCCGGCCTCGCCGACCTTCAGCGCGGTCTCGAGCCCGATGCCGCTGGAGGCGCCCCGTCGCGCGCGTCGAACTTCGCGCGGAAGTCGCGGTTCTCCATCGCGGCCGGCGGGATGCCGAGGTCGTGGAAGAGCTGGTGGCGGATGCGCTTGACGGTCGGCAGCGCCTTGAGGCCCGCGCGCACCTGCTTCGGCACCACGTTCGTCATGTTCTGGTCGATGCGCATCGCGAACTGCGGCGCGTGCGCGGCCTTCGCGAACTCGTTGAGCGCGCCGCCGACGCTCATCGGCTCGGGGTTCACCAGGTGGAAGGTGTCGCTCGGCAGGTCGCCGTCGGACAGGTGCCCGATGTGGTCCATCGCGCGCGCCACGAAGTCCACCGGGACGAGGTTCGTCTGGCCGCCCTCGGGACCGGCGAGCGGGAACCACTCCGGCAGCGCGGTGCGCAGCTTCTGGAGCAGCTTGAAGAAGTAGTAGGGACCGTCGATCTTGTCCATCTCGCCGGTCTCGGAGTGGCCGACCACGATGCCCGGCCGGTAGACGAGCGTCTTCGTCTCCACGCCCTCGCGCACCAGCCGCTCGGACTCGTACTTCGTGCGGTGGTAGTGGTGGGGCAGCTTCTGCCCCTCGTCGAACATGTCCTCCTGGAAGACGCCCTCGTAGTTGCCGGCGACCGCGATCGAGCTGACGTGGTGGAAGCGGCCGACCTCGTGCGAGTTCGCGAACTCGATGGCGTGCCCCGTCCCCTCGACGTTGGCGCGCTCCGAGGCCTCCTCGTCGGCCTCTACGTCGTACACGGCGGCGAGGTGGAATAGGTGGTCGATCTTCTCGTCGAACCCCTCCACCCCGAGGCCCGGCTTCGAGAGGTCTCCGGTCACCGGGACGATCCGTCCCTCCTCGGCGCCCAGGCGCTGGATGAGCGCGTCGAGCTTGCCGCGCGAGCCCTCCCTCACGAGCGCGTGGATCGTGCCCTCGCGCTTCAACAGCTCAGCCACCAGATGCCTGCCGATGAAGCCGGTCGCGCCGGTGACGAAGTAGTTCAAGGATCCTCCCAAGACGTGGTGCAGGCAGTGTATGTTGACTCGCGCCGCCGGGCGCGCAACACTTCGAGCAAGGTCTGTAGAGACCGGCTGACGCCCCGGCGTCACCGGCCTACGAGGCGGGCCGTGTGCCCGCACGCAGCGGCGGAGTGAACCCTTCCACTCCGCCGTTGCTCTCACGGATGCCATCGCTGCGCACCGGTCTACGCCCGGTGCTTGCGCACGACGGGCACAATCATGGGTCGTGGCGGAGACCCTTTCCCTGAAGCAGGCGTCCGAGCGCGTTGGCGTGTCGCCGGCGACGCTGCGTCGCTGGGCGCGCGAGGGCGTGATCCCGGAGGTGGACGGCACCGGCGAGTGGACCACGGCTGCCGTGTCCCACGCTCGCATCGTGGCCAGGCTGCGCGACCGGGGCCACAAGCTCGAGCAGATCAAGCGGGCGGGCGAGGAGGGCCGGCTCGCCTACGGCTACATCGAGGACATGTTCGGCTCGCAGGAGCCGCGCCGGTCCCTCGACGAGGCGTCGGAGCTCACCGACCTCGAGCCGGCGCTGATCGAGCGCTTCTGGACGAGCCTCGGGCTCCCCGCCAACGGGCTCGACGAGCTCACCGGCGAGGACATCGAGGCGCTGCACTACGTGGCGTCCGTGCTCGGCGCCGGCTTCCCGCTCGTGGCCTTCCTGCAGCTGTGCCGCGTGTACGGCCAGGCGCTGTCGCAGATCGCGGACGCCGAGGTGCGCCTCTTCCACCTCTACGTCCACGAGCCGCTGATCCGCGAGGGCGTGCCCGGACTCCAGATGGCCGAGGAGATGGGGGAGCTCGCGGGGGACCTGCTGCCGCTCGCCTCGCCGCTGATGGACTACGTCCACCAGCGCTTCCTCCAGCACTACGTTGAGCAGGACGTGGTGGGCCACATGGAGTCGGAGCTCGAGGACGAGGACGTCGACCTCGGGCGCGTCCGCGTCGCGATCGCGTTCGCGGACCTCGCCGGCTACACGCGCTTCACCGAGGAGGAGGG
>WNGA01011381.1_pt1 | contig 11619 bp, 17 predicted proteins | sample 5400061 | NCBI WGS metagenome assembly WNGA01 (sample SAMN13153366, study PRJNA577476) | soil metagenome | isolation source: 100 cm soil or saprolite under grassland replicate 2 | place: USA:California | collected 2016-06-15
GCAGGGACTCAAGCGTGCGATTGGTACACCAGGTGGTGAAATCGTTCCAGTCGGCGCGGTAGGCGGCCAGCGTGTTCGCGGCTTTGGCCTTCGCGCGGTAGTCCCTGGCACGATCGGCGGTCGCCTGGATCTGGGCGGCGACCTGTGCCGGGTCGGCGGCGATCACGTCCTGCATGGGGTGCTAACCTTCAATAACAGTTGCTTATCGAAGGCTAGACTAACACAGCCGTGCGCCGCTGTCAATGTCCAACTCAACACCACGCCCTAGCGCACGCTGGGGATTAGCGCATTATTGGAAGTCTAGAAACTTAGAAATCTAGATGTCCGAACGTTTACGCTTGGTAAAGGGAAATTGCGTTTCAGGGTAATATTCTCTGTAGCCGTCGACCTCGCGCTGGAGAATCACTTCGTAAGGCATACCGGCATCGGCATATCGGCAATAAATATGGATGCCACGATAGTACTCGTCACCTTCGTCATCGATCTCGAAGATGTTGCGGAAGGGGATGCGGCCCATCGTAAACACTTTAATAATCTCATAGTGGATGTTGTGGATGACTGCTTCTGGGTTTGGTTTTGCTGCCTTGATTTCCGGATCTGAGTAATCAACCACCGCCCAGTGCTGGGTTTCGCGGTCCACGATGATCATTTCGATGTTAAGAATCACCTCGATCCCATTGTGATAATGGAGCCCGAATTCCGCCTTGAACCATGTGCTCATGCGCCCCTTTGGTTCCGCATCGGCATTAGGGTACGCTTCATCGTCGATCGACCGTACGATGATATCCGGGTGCCCACCTGTGTGCGGCAACAATCGGATGAGCTTACGCTTCATCGCCAGCCCACGCTTCAGGTTGGCTTCCAGGGTACGCTCGTGACGCGCCAGCGATATGCCGAAGAAGCTGAATAGCAAATCGGGATGCTCCGCATAAAGCATCGCCTCAAGTTTCGCGGCCGTCCACAGCATGGCAACGCCGATCCCTTTGGTAGTCGCATACTCTTCGTAAGCCCTGCGGGTAGCAAGGCTTACATCGCAACCGAGCACAAGCAGTAAAACATCGGGCGGAGTAGATGCCTTGGTAAGTGCCTCATCGACGGCGGTTTTGACATTCGCAGCGCTGAAAGAGCTGTAGCGCTTGCACTGAACGGACCAATACTAAGTGAGCCATCGACCGCCTTTTCAATCGCGCGGATGTCCACGCCATCGTCGGTGCCGGTCCGGCCGTCGTGATGGATGTCCTCCCAGGTACGTAAGCGGTAGACAAGCGCCAGGGCCAGATCCTCGAAACGTCGCGGATCGAGGTCTTCAAAGTGGAGCGGATTGATGGTGTGAGTCGGTTTTGACATAACAATACCTGTTAACGCTGCACATAGGCAAAAGGGTGCCACTACGATATAATTTTAGCAAAGCAATCAAGCCAATAGCATCCTGCTTTTGGCATTACATACACGCTCAATAGAGCAGAAGCTTGGGATGCGGAAGACCGTCGTCTTGGCTCAGTGAAGATCCTGGAGCATGATGTGCCCGTCTTTGCCGATCCCTCAGCGGAGCCGCCCCCAGATCTGCTCGACTCGAATCATACTGCCCATAATCAGATAATGACTGTCTCGATTATCCGGCAAAACTTATGGATGCAGGCCGATTGGATCGCCACCGGTTTTGCAGTGATTCCAGGAAGGAATGTGCCCCCTATACTCGCCCTCTTGTTCCGGGAAAGACAGATCGCCGAGAAAATCTTCGCGTTTTGGCGTACCGAACTGGGGGAGAAAGATGAGAGGGACAAATTGCGCCTCGCGATCATCCGAGGGGTCAGTAGGACGCATCCTTATATGTACCGAGTGATCGTCGGATCCAATATCGGCAGCGAGCTCATGCAGCAAGAAAAGGCACGACTTGTTGTTGGAATCTCAAAACCGTTGACCATGAATCCTGCATCGGACAGGAATCTCAACATGTTCCTCGCCAGTTATGAAGCAAGTGGTTCCTATTTATTAGGCTACGGGTCCCAACATGGCAGTAATATGATATTCGGCAAAGAGAACTTTATATACAAGCACTCGCTCTTTGTTCGCGAAGCCTGGGAGATCGGCCTGAATGACGTAGACCGTATTGGTATTCATGACGACGACGATCCCATTATTCCGCAAGAACAAAAAGACGCTCCAGTTCTTAAGCTACTAAACAAGCGCCGCTCGCGACGCTGAGAGCAGGCACTTAGCCTTCACCACATGCGGCTGGCGATGCTCTTTGCCTCCTCGCCGACGCGGTCGGCGTAGATGGCGGTCGTGGAGACTTGCGCGTGGCCAAGCCAGCGCTGGGCGAGGTTGAGGGGGATGCCCTTGGAAACCGCCGAGATGCCGAACGGGTGGCGCAACCCCTTGGGAGTGGCGCAGGCGCTGCCTGGGGAGAGCAGGTAGGGGGGCAAACGGAAGAGGATCGGCAATTCTGCTCCACAATTCAACTTACGGGCATAGCAACCTATCGGATCGGAAGCGGCTGCGGGTGGGATTGTCTCATTCTTGCAGCATGCGAGAATCACCGAAGAGCAGCAGGGTGAGAACCTCGTCGTCGCCTGTCCGCATGGTCTGCTCGTGTATCTCGTAGCGGGGGGCCTCCCAGTAATTAAACCAGGCGCCGGCTCCGATCTTGCGGGGCATGGGATCGTCCGGCTTGCCGCCGAAGAGCACATCGATGGCGGAGCTGGCCGTATCGAGCGCCTGGTTAGGGAACCAATGGTCGGGAACGCTCGGCGCCCGCATGAACCACTTCCGCCCCTGCATGCCATGGCAGACGAGCAGGGCAGGGAATTGATCACTCTCTACCAGGCGGATAGCGGTGGCGGTGTGACTGGTACTGAAGGTGTCGGCGATAGCGCCCACGGCTTTGAAGGTCAGCTTGGCCTGCTGACGGGCAAACGGGCGAAACAGGTAATTTGGCATCAAAAGATCGGCAGCATAAGCATCGGCGACGCGCTCGGACGAAAGTGCGTGGTGCGGCCGGTATTCCTCCACACGGCAAACGAGCGACTGGCCGCGGTGATGGTGCCAGTGTCCCAGCTCGTGCGCGATCGAGAAACGCCTGCGCCGATACGGGCTCTTGGCGTTGACGGTGATAATCGCCGCATTGCCACGGCCGATGATGCGGGCTTCGCAGCCGTCCAGGGGGCGATAGCGGACGCGAGCCCCAGCATGGAAGGCAATCGCTTCGAGGTCGATCTCGTCCGGCTCGGTCACCCCCAGTTCCTGAAGGAGCTGTTCGGCGGGCGTGAGCGACATCAGGGCTTTCCATCGCTATCGTCATCGGGTGGAAGCACCCCCAGTTCGCGGAGATCTTCCAGCATGCCAAGCACGTCGGCGTCGGACAGCTCGCTCTCCTTGCGGGCAGCGAGGGTGAGTTCCTTCGGAGCATCCGGGGCATCGAGAACCGCGCGCAGGCGCCTCCGCGCCTCGGCGATATCGATCGGCGGCGTAGCCTCGCTGCTCCTGGTGCGGCTTGCCGCCGCGCCGGCCCTGGCGGCGGCGAGACGCTGTTTGTTGGCGGTCAGGACGCTCTTCTCGAAGAGCGCGCGCATCTTGTCCGCGTGGTGGCCGGGATCGCCGTGGCCTTCTCGGAATTCGGCTAGCATGTCCTCGTCCGATGTGTTCAGAATGTCATCGACAAGGGCATCGGCCAGACGATCGAGCGCCTCGCGGTCGGGGTTCTTGTTTTCGGTCATGGCTTCCATCCCTCGGGATATTCTTTAATGATCCTGCGGCGGATCAGCCTGCGCTTGCTGTCATAGGCCGTCTCGTCGAGGCCGGACATCTCCCGCAGCTCCGCCGCACTCAAATCCTCCATGATTCCTTCCACGATGACCCACGCCTGCGGATCATCATCGAACAGCGCAAGAATGGTGCGACGAATGGCCGCAGCATTCTGCCGGTCGATCATCTCTTCCTCGGCGCTTATGGACGGATCTGGGTAGTTGAGGAACGCGGCCTGACGCTCATCGGAACTGGCGGCCGACACAACGACAGGCCCGCTTCTGGCTTTCTCTAACTCACCGTGCGCGATGCTACGCATGGCCTCGGCGAGAAATTTGACGACATCGACGTGAGCCGGGCAATTACGGGTGTCGAGGGCACGCAAGAGAGCCTCCTGAAGCAGGTCTTCCGGCTCGATGCGGCGGAGGAAAGCGTAATATCGAGCAATTGCGTGAGCGACCTTATGCAGACGTGCCCAGTCAGCGTCCGTGAAAGCACGAATCGCGCTCTCGATCTCGTCACGGCTGCGAATGGCGGCAACCTGGCCCGACAATAACTTCTCCCTTCAGAACATCCATGCGGAAAGAAACCTGCGGCGCAGACATTACGCTGCCATGTCCGCGCAGCCCAGCGGCTTCCGCATAGGGAGTCAGAACGTCATACCAACCTAGTGGCTGCGTCGCCAGTCAATCAAGGAGACCAACATTGATCTACGCAATCAACTACGACCTGAAGCGTCCAGGTCAGAACTACGAAGCGCTGTATGAATCCATCAAGGGCTGCGGCGCCTGGTGGCACTATCTCGACTCGACCTGGCTGGTGGACACCTCGCTCAGCGTCAAGGGCATCTGGGATCGCCTCGCGCCCCATGTCGATAAGAACGACTCTTTTCTCGTGATTGGCGTTACCCGCGACTACCAGGGCTGGCTGACACAGGAAGCCTGGGACTGGATCAACGGCCGCGCCTCGAGACTCGCCGCGGCTTAATGGAAAGAATATACCATACATTGATAGAGGCCGGCGAGCGCAAGGAAGCGTACACCGCCGGGAATTCCATAACGGAAAGGAGGTGATGGCAAGTGGCAGGCAAGGTCAACAAGAGCGCGAAGACGGGCAAGTTCGTCTCGAACAGCACCGTGAAGAAGAATCCGAGCACGACGTACACGCAGACCACCAAGAAGGGCAAATAGTCGGAAGCTGGGCAACACTGCCCAGCTTTCTATCAAATGCTCCAGGTACGGGAGGGGTTACCGGCGTAGCCCCTCCCGTATCAGTTCCAGTACCTCGGCGATCGCTTTCTGATAGCGGCTGCCGCTGCTTTTCGAGGAGATGCCGCGCAGCGCGCGCCAGGGGCCGGGCGGCCTGAGTAACACGGCGACCGAGCGGGGGAGGCCCGCAGGAGAGCGAGGGGGCGAGCAGCGTAACCCGGAGCGGGTCGCCACCAGGCGGGGCCGCGCGCCGCACTGTCTGGACGGAGAAGCGCAGGGGGGCCGAAGGGACCAGCGCCGAAGGAAAACCGTCCGGCACCCGCTGCGCGCGGAGCGGGGACGTTGAGGACAACAGCATCTGGGAAGCAAGCATAGAAAAGGGGGCGACGTCTCGCGACATCACCCCCACCCGAGGTTCGCCTACGCTGCCACCTTCCGCCGGCGCTTCTTCGGCTCCTCAACCACCGGTGCGGGCTGTGGCTCCGGCTCTGGTTGGCCAGCCAGGTCGCTCGGCAACTCCTCCGCGGGGAACGCTTCGCGCCTCGGGCGATCGAGGAACAGCACTCGCTGTGCCCGGATCTCGACACTGTAGCGCTTCTCGCCGCTCTCGCGGTCCTCCCACTGGGTATAGGTGGATGCTGCCGCTGATCTCGACCCGCGCACCTTTCGTGAGGTGCTGATTGCACGCCTCAGCCTGGCGACCCCACACCGTGACCTTGTGCCATTCGACCTCGCGCCGCTCCTCGCCGCTGCTGGTCGTCCAAGAGGTCTGCGTGCAGACGCTCAATGTCGCAACAGCGATACCGCTCGGAGTGTAGCGCATCTCGGGGTCAGCTCCTAGGCGGGCGATCAGGCGAACTTCGTTCAGCGTTCCATGATTGTGGCGGCTCATGGTGTGTGCTCCTTTTCTTGGTCGGCTCCCTATCGGGGCCGTCGTCGTGTTCGATGGCGCCCATAGGAGCGGGTCAGTGCCCTACGCACGCCGTCAGGCCGGCAATCCCGCAGCCCCGCCGATAGGAGCGGCGCCAGGAGAGAGGCGACGCAGCGTTGCCCTACTCGGCGCGTGGCTGGTGCGAAGGGAATGAGCTGCTATCGTGAGGCGATGAGAACACAGACGGCTCGAGTGGCAGACACCGGAAGAAGAGCACCTGACCGAGCTACACGACGAACGGCGCGAGAACAGCACAAGCGACGAAGGCCATCATCGAGGTGTGCAACCAGCGCATCGATCGGGCGAGCCAAGCATTCCGCCACCTCTAGGCTCTCAGAGAGTAAACCTCGCCAGGAACCATGTGGTCTGGATATCGCCCAACAGCGAAGCTCAGCCGCGCCCAGCGGGCTAGTACAAGAGTGGTGAGGCCAGCCATCAGAGGTGGCGAAATTCACAAGCCCCGTGGTAGGGTTTTTGCTGGTCTCCCAAAAGGTGCATTCTACGAAATCAGGTGGCCCAGAGCCCGAATGGATGCGGCAACACCTTGGACCGCACAATGGAAGCCTGGGGCACGAGCCACCAAGGAAGAAGCAAGATGTGCTAGAGCAAACCGACCAGATTCGCGAACGAGCGATGATAGATTCCCAGCTGCTAACATGTCGACCGAGCCAGAATGATTCCGCAATGCAGTGGATGCTCAGTCACTGAACCGCTAGCTGCTGACCGTAAAGGAGAATGAACATGGGCAAAGATGTGCTGGTGGCGGATGGCGCGAATGCCCTCCAACAGTTCATCAAAGCCGGATGGCTCGATGAGATCCAAATACACTTGATACCCATACTCCTCGGCGAAGGCACCCGGTTGTTCGAGCATTTAGACAAGCCGATTGAACTCGAAAGCATTCAGGTCGCAGAGGCTCCCGATACCACACATCGTCGGTTCCGCGTTCTAAAGTAGCAGATAAGGAGAGAGCATCATGACTCAGAGCGATAATCCCCAAGCCTCAAATCAGGTACCCAAAACCAACCCCGCACTCGAACGCCTTGGTATCTTGGCGGGTGAGTGGAATGTTGAGATGTCATCCATGTCATTCCATCCCGATCCGTCTGCTGTCGTACGCTGGCGCATCTCCTTCGAGTGGTTGGAGGGCGGAATCTTCCTGGTACAGCATGAGGAAGCGATTAGCCCCGAAATTCCCCACGGCACATGGATTATTGGCCCGGATGACGCAGCCGGGACGTATTGCGTGCTCCACTATGACTCGCGCGGCGTTTCAAGGATATACCAGATGAGTCTCAGCGATGGTGTTTGGAAGGTATGGAGAGATTTCCCTGGCTTCTCACAGCGCTTCTCCGGCACATTCAGTGAAGATGGAAACACCATCACTGCCTCTTGGGACAAGTCGTTTGATGGTTCGAAATGGGAGCACGATTTTGATCTTACATATACGAAGCTCAGTTGATCCAAGCACATAACTTTGGAGGTTTCAGGAAAACAGTCACTTCAAGAGATGGTCGATCATCGCGTTCGATAAGTCAGGCCAGGAACCGGCGCTCATCCTCGTGGGTGGCACGTTTGAACAACGGGCCATGGACTCAGAGACCTCGCAACTCGCCGCATTGCCCCTGCTATCGCAGCACCTCACCGTGTTTCACTATGATCGCCGGGGGCGAGGCGACAGCACCGATACGCAGCCGTATGTGGTCGATCGTGAAATTGAAGACATCGAAGCCCTGATCGTAAAGTAGTAAAGGAGGAGATTACATGAAGAAGCAAGCGCTGTTTATTCACGGTGCCGGGGAGGGCGCTTATGAAGCTGACAAGAAACTTGCCGCGAGCCTTCAGCATTCACTTGGCCCAGAGTACGAAGTCCATTACCCCGCAATGCCGGACGAAGAGAATGCGCCATATGAACAGTGGAAGCATCAAATCGAAAAAGAGCTGGCTACGATGCAGGGACCAATCATTCTCATAGGCCATTCGGTCGGAGCTTCAATTCTCATGAAGTGCATGAGCGAAATTGTGGTAAAGAAACCGATTGCCGGCATTTTTCTGATTGCCACGCCATTTTGGGGCGGGAATGGCTGGCGGTACGAAGGCTACCAGGAGCTTGCGCTGCCAAAAGGGTTTGCCGCTAGGCTCCCGAAGGGCGCGTCACTATTTCTTTACCATAGCCGTGACGACGAGGTGGCACCGTTTGCGCACCTGGCCCTGTATGCAGAGCAGCTTCCACAAGCAACCGTTCGTGAATTCGATGGGCGTGGACATCAGTTTAACAATGATTTATCGGAAGTTGCCGCCGATATAATAAGCTTGCAGGATCTGCATCAATCACAAGACGTCAGTTAGTGGCAATTACCGCGCAAACATGGCAAGACCATTCCATTTCAGGATTGCTCCAGCAATTCGCAGAGAATTCCACAGCGTAAGCGAGTATCGCTATGATAAGCTGCCCACCCAACGGCTAGGTTCAGTGGCGCCGAAGCGGTCGTGCTGCATGCGCGTGATGGGCCGCCTGCTCCTTACATTGTCGCTGGGAATGCAGGCTGCCCGCTTTCGTTAGGACGCCGCCGATGGTCTCTATCCGTCACCAACGAATGCGTAAACAGTTAAGCGACGACTTGACAATCGGACGCGACGGGCGTATACTAAAGTGTATGCTTAACCAAACCACAATCGACCAGGTCTTCCACGCGCTCGGCGACCCCACGCGGCGCAGGCTTGTCGAGCGGCTGAGCCAAGGACCGGCCTCGGTCAGCGACCTGGCCAAGCCCCTCGGCATCACCCTGGCGGCGGTCGTTCAGCACCTCCAAGTGCTCGAACGCAGCGGTGTCGTCCACACAGAGAAAGTCGGCCGCGTGCGAACCTGTCGCATCGAGCCTACAGGGCTAGACCTCGCCGCGGACTGGATCGCCGAGCGCCGCTCGCTGTGGGAGCGCCGACTCGATCGCCTTGGCGACATCCTGGCCGAGGAAGAGCAGCCCACGCGACGGGCAACAAAGAAGCGGGGGAAGAGCTGATGCACACAACAACAAACCGGAGCTCGGTGGTTCACAACACCTTCAGCATCGAGCGTACCTACCCGTCGCCTCCCTCGCGGGTGTTCGCTGCGTTCTCGAATCAGGAGACCAAGCGCCGTTGGTTTGCCGAGGGCGAGGGCTGGGAAGTCGACGAGTTCACTTTGGACTTTCGTGTCGGCGGCCGCGAGATCTCGCGCTTCCGCAAGAAGGGCGGCGCGCCAATGGGCAACGACACGGTCTACCTCGACATCGTGCCGGAGAGGCGCATCGTGCTCGCCTACACGATGACGGTCGGCGACAAGCGCATCTCGGTCTCGCTCGCGACCGTGGAGATCGCGCCATCAGGCCACGGCACCCGTCTGGTCTACACCGAGCAGGGGGCCTTCTTCGACGGCGCGGACGGGACCAAGCGACGCGAGAGCGGATGCCGGACGCTCTTGGAGAGGCTCGGCGAGGAGCTTCGGAAGCAAGAGCAGGAGTTATAGGAGGTTGGGGAGGTAGAGCATGGGCAAAGTGTTCTTCAGCGTGGGAATGTCCCTCGACGGCTTCATAGCGCCCGAAGGGATGGATCTGGCCCACGCCGACGACCCGAACTACAAGGACTGGCTCAGTCAATGGATGGAGCTCCAGAAGTGGGTGATGGGGCAGCAATTCTTCCGCGAGAACCTCAAGCTTGGCGAAGGTGGTGAGACCGGCCAGGACAACCGCATCCTGGAGGAGACCTTTCAGCGCACCGGCACGAGTATCATGGGCAAGCGGATGTTCGAGGGGGGAGAACGATATTGGCCGGAGGAAGCCCCCTTTCATACGCCGGTGTTCGTCTTGACACACGAAGTTCGTAGTCCCTGGGAGCGCCCGGGCGGGACCACGTTCTACTTCGTCACCAACGGAATCGAGAGCGCTTTGCAGCAGGCGCGCGAGGTCGCCTACGGCAAAGATATCCGAATCGCAGGAGGTGCCAACGCCATCCTCCAGTATCTCAACGCGGGCTTGGTCGATGAGTTCTCGATCGCTCTGGCGCCGGTCTTCTTCGGCAAGGGGATCCGCCTGTTCGGGGGAATCGTGAGGCGAAAGGTCGCGTTGGAGATCGTGGAGGTGATTCACTCGCCGCTCGTCACACACCTGCACTACGCCGTCATCAAGCAGTATCAGACACCAGGCGGTCGTAGACTCGCAAGATCTCCCCGCAGAAGGTGTTTCTCGTTCCGCCTGAACTCATACAGAGGAGGTTTTATGGGAAAAGTTATTTCAGAGATATCGATGTCGCTTGACGGGTTCATCACCGGACCGAACGTGAGGGTCGGTAATGGGATGGGAGACGATGGGGATCGGCTTCACGACTGGAGATTCGACGCGAAGACGGAGACCGATGCCGCGATCTTGGATGAGATCTATGCCTCGAACGGGGCGGTCGTGATAGGGAAGCGGATGTTCGATGTTGGTTTCGAGCCGTGGGGCGACCCTCCGCCGTTCGGGATGCCGGTGTTCATAGTGACTCACGAAGCGCGAGAGCCTCTGCCAATGCAGGGCGGTACGACCTACACCTTCGTGACGGATGGGATCGAGGCTGCACTCGAGCTGGCCCGTGCTGCCGCCGGCGACAAGAACGTCTTGATCCAGGGCGGAGCGAACATCATCAGGCAGTACCTGAAGGCCGGCTTGCTGGACGAGCTGCAGATCCACCTCATCCCCATCCTACTCGGCGGCGGCGTCCGGCTCTTCGAGGATCTCGACCCTGAGGGGATCGAACTGCGGAGGGCAAGTTCGATCGAGACCCCGGGCGCGACGCATCTGCGATTCAGCGTTGTAAAGTAAAATACATATCGACGCCCCTCCCACTAGTTTCAAGTAAGGTGGAATCCGATTCGTCCCGAAATCGGCCCAGCCAACTGCGGCAGGAAGAACGTCAATCGGGCAGCGCAAACAAGACTTCTTGTACATCAAGGAGATTGGGAAGACCTCCTGACGTACTCTATTCTCCTCCGCAACGTGGCGAGCAGTGCTATGAGCTTGATTGTAGCACTGCTCGTTTCTTGGTGTTAAAAGCCATCGAGAATCTTTAGCATACGATTCCTCGATTTTCTACGCTAGGCCCGAATCCATGGAACTTACCTTTTCAAGGGTGTTAAGCAAAACCCCGTACAGCAAATCTTTTCCGATCACTATAGTTCGACTTTATCCATGTCAGGCTGCATAGGCTAGCGTGTCGGTGAGGCGCTCAAACAGCGCCTTGGGAATTATCACAACGTCGCCCTTCGCACCTGACATCCAAGAAATACTGACTGGCCAAAGCTGCTGCCTCACCAAGGCCAACGTATCCGAGAAGGTCGGCAGCCGTTTCTGATACCAGGCCGCCTGGCGCGCCACCAAATCGTGTCCTTGGAGCAACTGATGCGCCAACATCGTCACCACCGAGAACAAGCCCAGCAACGCCGGCGTCGTGCGCAAGATCGCCAGATCCGACCATTGGCGCTGCGTTTCCACGCCCAGATGCGCGCGGGCTTCCTCAAACGTGACTTCGACTTGCCAGCGCAAAACGAACCACTCCACAATCTGCGCAGCCGCAGCCGTCTGGTCGGTACTCAGCAACGCTTGTGGCTCAAATTTGCCTTGTGGGTCACGGATCAGAACCCATCGGATTGGGACAGGTGGCAGACCACTGTGATACCACACCGCTGTACCACTCGCCAGCTCAACTTGCCGCATCACTCCACCA
>WNGA01012475.1_pt1 | contig 11619 bp, 8 predicted proteins | sample 5400061 | NCBI WGS metagenome assembly WNGA01 (sample SAMN13153366, study PRJNA577476) | soil metagenome | isolation source: 100 cm soil or saprolite under grassland replicate 2 | place: USA:California | collected 2016-06-15
CGGCTGTTTCACGTCCGGTTCACCGGCAAAGACATGCATTTTGAAACCGGGCGGCAGCGAGGCTTTGTCACACGCTTCCTGCGGACTCAGGCCGGCGAAAGGCACGATGTCGGCGGGCGGGCTGTCGGCAATGACTTTGCCGGAATCGAGTTCGTTTTCAAACTTCGGACGCTGGCCGTAGAACTCGAAATCGTCGAAGTTAACGTGTCCCCAGTGGCCGCTCTGATCATCGACGATGCGAATGAAGATTTGTTTGCCGAGCTGTTGCTGCAGGTCAACCACCACCGGTCGCAACGTTTCGCTCTCGTAACCGGTCGTTTTGAAGATCACTTCCTGGGAATCGGCGCGCACCAGCTCGACTCGCGTCGCCGGCCAGGCTCCGCCCGCAACGAGGAAGCCCGCCCACGGCTGTGCGACCTTGAACGGCACGGAGGTCAGCGTGCCTCTGGGATCGTCACCGACTTTTTCAAATCCACGGATCCAATAATTGCCCTGTTGCTGGCTCCGCATGTCATTGCGGCGCGGGAACACGGTGTCGCCTTTGATCGGCTGGCCCTCGAACGCCGGGCCTTCGGCTTTCCAGTCTTTGAGCGTGCCGTCCTCAAAATCGAGGTTGAGCGGCTTGCCGTCTTTACCGACGGGCTTGATGCCTTGGGGCAGGGCTGACACTCGCGCGATGGGAACGACGAATATCGCAAGGCAGACCGTGACGAGAACAAAACGAAACGTGGTCATGGAAAACTTGTCCCAATTCCCGGTCGTAGGGTCAAGACGGATAGTGCGATAGTGCTAGCGTTTTCGTTCAATTCGAGGTTGCGCGCGCCGCAGCAACTAAAGATGATCGAAAGCATGCCGAAGGCGCTCACAGTCGAAGAACTGCAAAAGGAGGCTGCATCGTTCGCCAAGACCGAGTCGGACCACGAAGAGCCGACTCTGTTTGGCGTTACGGACGGCAAAGCGGTTGGGACTTATCTGGAGCACAAGTTTCAGCAACATTTGCAAAACATTTACGAATACGTTCGGGGCAGTTCGGCCAAAGGAATTGATTTTCCCGAGTTGGGCGTGGACATCAAGGTGACGAGCGCCCGCCAGCCTCAATCTTCGTGCCCGTTCAAGAGCGCGAGCCAGAAAATCTATGGTCTTGGCTATGCGTTGCTCGTTTTCGTTTATGACAAGCACGATGATGACGCGCGGCGGACTGGTCGCTTGGACATTCGGCACGCGATCTTCGTCGAAAAGCATCGCACTGGAGATTTTCAAACCACATCGGGATTGCGGCAGCTCTTGGAAAACAATGCCAATCGCGAAGATATTCTGGCTTTCTTCCAAGAGCGGATGTTACCAGTTGATGAGATCGAAGCGAACGCTCTTGCGGACGAAGTCCTGAAACATCCACCGGAATTGGGTTACCTGACCGTTTCCAATGCGCTTCAGTGGCGGCTGCAATACAGCCGTGTCATTGAACAAGCCGGGGCTGTGGGCGGGATTCTGAGGTTGGTATGAAGACAAAACAAAAAATTGAATTTGGCGATTTTCAAACCCCGCTTCCACTGGCGCGCGAGGTCTGCACGAAACTTAACGAGTTGGGAGTGGCACCGAGTGTTGTGGTGGAGCCAACGTGTGGCGTGGGTAATTTTTTGAGAGCGGCGGCTGAGACCTTTCCGAGCGCGACGTTAGAAGGGATGGACGTGAACGAAGAGCATCTTCGAACCGCCAACAACGAACTAAATGAGTTTTCGGCCGCAGGACGACTTCGGATGCACCTTCAGGATTTCTTCGCCTTCGACTGGGACACCTACTTGAACAACTGGCAAGGGCAGTTGCTTATTCTCGGCAACCCGCCCTGGGTGACCAACTCAACGGTGTCTGGCTTGGAAGGCAGCAACCTTCCGGAGAAGCAGAATTTTTTGCGACTGCGAGGTTTCGCGGCCAAGACGGGTAAATCCAACTTCGACATTTCCGAATGGATGCTCATTCGTCTCATCCAAGCTCTCCGCGGGAGACGGGCGACTTTGGCATTGCTTTGCAAGTCAATGACCGCATGCAAAGCCCTCCGCTATGCCTGGCAGAACGATGGCAGAATCGCGTCGGCATCGCTCTATCAGATATCGGCTAAAGAACATTTCGACGCGTCCGTTGATGCCTGTCTGTTCGTCGCGCAACTCGGACACCCCGGTCCTCCCGAAGCCTCCGTTTATCCAAACTTACGAGCGAACACTCCCGAACGCCGAATCGGTTTGCGCGGAAAAGATCTGGTTTCCGACCTCACGACGTACAATCGTTTGCGGACGCTGGAAGGGCTGTCGCCCTACCAATGGCGTTCAGGACTCAAGCATGACTGCGCAGCGGTGATGGAGTTGGAACCCCTTGGGGGCGAGAGATACCGTAACAAACAGGGGCAGGAGGTTGCATTGGAAGCGGATTACGTCTATCCGCTGTTGAAGTCCACAGACCTGTCGAAAGGACGTTTCGTTCCCAGCCGCTTGGTCCTCGTCACGCAGCGTCATACGAGCGAAGACACATCGCTAATCGCATCAAGTGCTCCTCTGACCTGGAGCTACCTCAACTCCCATCAGGATGCCTTTCAAGCCAGAAAAAGTTCCATCTATTCCGGCCGCTCTCCATTCGCGGTGTTTGGCATTGGCGAATATGCCTTCGCGCCATGGAAGGTGGCTGTGTCCGCATTGCATCATCAACCGCGCTTTGTGGTGGTTTGTCCTCATCAGGGAAAACCGGTCATCTTCGATGATACTTGTTACTACCTGGCGTTCGCTGGCCAGGAAGAGGCGGAAGTTGTGGCTGACATTTTGAACTCGCCAGCGTGCCGTCAGTTTCTCACCGCCCTTATTTTTCCCGGCACAAAAAGGCCTCTCACAGTGGAGTTGCTCCAGCGACTGAACATCAAAGCGATTGCCCAGGAAGCGGGATTGGGAACCCGTTGGAATGGCGCGCGAAAGAAGAACTATGCCGCCCCGTTGGAGGCGCCTCAGCTACAGTTCATCATGGAACAGCCCTCGCCTTGAATCTTGTCAGGGATTCGCGGGTTTCGGTTGCGCCTTTTCCAACTCGGCCTTGCCGACCTTTTCGACGTCGTGACGGATGTAGAAGGTCCCCTTCTTGTTGCCCACGACGACGTCCGGATATTTCTTGTTGCTGCAAAAGCCGGCCACGACTTGCGTGCCCACGCCGGAGTCATCGTCGATACGGTGAGGCACAATGTCCGCCGTCTTGTCTTTGTTGCGGACGATCTGGAACCAGTAAATCACCGCCGGATCGGTGGGGTCAACATCGCCATGCGCGCCGTGTGCCCAGAACCGTTTGCCGGTCACGATGTCCTTCACGCCGTCGCCGTCCATGTCAATGAGGTCCACCGCGTGAAGCTGCGAAAAGGTCGCGCCGTAGGGGTTCGGTTTTTTTTCCTTTTCCAGGATGACGTGTTCCTGGAACGTGGTTTCGCCGTTCTGCTTCACCTGTTCGTACCAGGAAAGTCCGTAGCCGTGCGCGGCGATGCTGGTGATGACGTCGTTCAAACCGTCGCCGTTCACGTCGTAGGCGTACATCTGCGCGCCGCCGGTGCCGAATTTGAACGGATGAAACGTCCAGACCGGATCGCCCGCGAGCGACTTCGGCTGTTCCCACCAGCCGTCCTTTTCCAGCAGGTCCGTGCGACCGTCGCCATTCACGTCGCCCACGCCCATCCCGTGGGTGAATCTGCCATACTTGTTGTTCGGTGAAATGGGATGGAACTTCCAGGGGCGGGCGGGGTCGCTCCAATCCGGTTCGGCGTAGCCGTAAGCGCCCTTGGAGCTGCAGACAATTTCCGGTTTGCCGTCGCCGGTGAGGTCGGTGAACGTCGGCGATTCGTTGTCGGTCACATCGAGAACGATGTGCTTCTGCCAATGACCTTCGCGGCCCTTCGGGTTCTCATACCAGGCGGAGATATCACCGGGGAAACCGAGAATCAGAATGTCGTCCCAGCCGTCCTTGTTGAAATCGCAGGCGAAGGCAAAAAAGTTGTCCGAATAAGCGTTGTTGCTGCCGAGCGCCCCTTCAAAGCCGTCGATGGTCTCCTCTCCGCCCTCGGCGTTCTTTTTCTTGAAGGTCTGCGTCGCCGGATAATATTCGTGGCGTTTCTGGAAGTCCGGCCCTTCATACCAGTAAGGGCCCGAAACGATGTCCCCTTTGCCGTCGTGGTTGAAGTCGCCGAAGTTCGCGCCCTCGCACCAGAACTTGTCGCTGAGCCGGGTCTTCTTAAAGGTGTGCAAAAGGTAATCTTTGCCGGAGACCATGAGCGTGCCCGACAAAGCAACGAGGAGGGCCAGAGGAAACTTGTTCATGGCTTATCTCTGTCAGCAACCGTCCCCACGGTCAAGCTGGCAAATCCGCGTCGTCGCGCCGTCGGCTACCGGACCGCCAGCCGGCAGCGATAGACGAACGCCGGCGGAACATTGCGCCAGACGACGCGGCTGGTTTTTACCTCCGCAAAATATCTCTCCAATCGTTCGCGGAACTGCCGGGCGCGCGGCAGCAAGCGGGCGTGAACGTACGCGAACGTGGTGAACATGCCGTGCGGCGCGAGCGAAGGCAGAACCCCTTCGAGGATGCTCTCCTGCGCTTTCACCGGCATGTTTGCCCAGGGCAAACCGCTGATGATGTAATCCGCTTTTTTCCGCCGATGATCGGCCAGGTATTTTTGGACCTTTTCCGCCGAGTCGTGGTAAATGTTCACGCCCGGAAAACGCTGCCGGAGCCCGCGCACGTGTTTGTCATCGAGTTCCAGAGCGAGAAATGTCGTGTGCCGGCCGATGCGTTCGAGAATCAGCCGCGTGAACGCGCCCGTGCCGGGGCCGAACTCGACAACCGTCCTGGCATTTCTTAAATCGCAGCCGCGGAGCATCGCCTGCGCCAGCGCCGGTGAACTGGGTACGAACGATCCCACGCGGGCCGGTTCCCGCAGGAATGCGCCGAGGAACTGCAGCCGTTCGGCCAGGACCGGGTCCAGCCTCGCAAGAAACCGGGCCAAGCCGGCGCTGTGGCTCCGCGCCCGTGCCGGTGCTGCGTAGTAATCGTTCATGCCTTGCGCCGCGCAAAACCACGGCAGGACATCTTCCGTCGCGTTTCTCTGCGTTGTTCGCTCGGATTCCGGATCAAGTGCATGGAAAAGCATGATGAAGTTGAACGGCTTGCGCAAGTCAATCCTTCAGGTAATTCCGGGGAGCGATTTTCGGGTCGCTGCCCGGTTGCGCATCGCGGCGAACTGCGCTATGTCTCTGAAGTCTCTGAAGTCAATGGCGAACCCGGAAACTCCGCCGCCGCGTCCGAACCACGTGCTCGCGACCTATCGCTGGCCACTGGTCTTCGTCGTGCTCGGCCTCCTGGCGCTGTTCGCGTTTCTTGCTTCCTTGTGGGTCATGAAGCGGACCTACGACCAGACGCTCGCGCAGGGCGGCAAAGCGGGGGAATACGCCGCGCAAAAGGCGGAGGCAATCGCCGAAAAATTCCTCAGCGGCAACATCACCAGGACCTTCGTCGCGGCCATCCCGGAAATCTCCGCCGCCGGCGCCGGAAACCTCGAACTCGCCACCTCGGGCCAGACGGAAGTTTTCCGGGCCGAAGACGAGAAAAGCGTTTTCTGGGACAAGGTTTATCTGGGCAAAACGGTTTCCGAAATCCGCGTGCCGGTGACCTATCGTTACCACCTCCGATTGTCCGATCCGTGGCGGTTGGACGTTTCCGGCCAAACCTGCATCGTCGTTGCCCCCGTGATCCGGCCCAGCCTGCCGCCGGCGATTCACACGGACAAAATGGAGAAGAAATCGGATGCGGGCTGGGGCCGCTTCAATGCGCGCGAACAGATGACGGACCTGGAGAAAAGCATCACGCCGACGCTGACCGGCTACGCGGCCGACGAGAAGCATCTGGCCTTCGTCCGCGAACAATGCCGCAAGACCGTGGCCGAGTTCGTGAAAACCTGGCTGCTCAAAGAAGACCACTGGCGCAGCGACCGTTTCCACGCCATCAAGGTCATTTTCGCCGACGAAACCAACGCGGTGCCGGAGCAGGTCGTGCCGGCGATACAGTTAAAATAGTTCGCGACGGCGACCGGCCGCGCGGTTATGCTCGACCCAACAACCGACAATCCGAACAAGCCATGAAATGCCCCGCCTGCTTCAATCAACTCACTTCCCTGACTCTCGGCCAACTTTCCGTGGACGTCTGCCGCGGCGGCTGCGGCGGCATCTGGTTCGACGCCTTTGAACTGCGGCAGGTGGACGAACCGTCGGAGCCGGCCGGCGAATCGCTGGTCAACATCGAACGCGATCCGCATCTCCGGGTGGACTTCCACCGCAAACGCGCTTGTCCGAAATGCGACGACGTGAAATTGATGCGCCGCCATTTCAGCGCCAGACGGCGCGTCGAAGTGGACGAATGTCCCGGTTGCGGCGGCTACTGGCTCGACGCCGGCGAACTCGAGAAAATCCGCGAGGAAACGGGCGAAACCGCGCGCCAGAACGAAGCCCGAGCGGCCAGCCGGCTTCAGGTCTCCGGCCCCGTGCTGCGTTACCTCTATGAGATGCGGCGGGGACAGGCCCCTTAGCCGCCCTTAGCCGATATTTTTGCCTCGACCCCTCCACGATTTGGCGTTTGAGTGATGCCGGCATGAATAGCCAGAGGATACTCCTGCTCGAGGATGCCTTTGTAACGTCGGTGGCGATGGGCCGCGCGCTTGAAGTTCAGCTTCCGGATTGTGTCGTCATGCGCGCCCAGTCGCTCTATGAGGCGCGCGTGCTGTTGAAGACGTACGATTTTCATTTTTTCGTCGTGGACATCCAACTGCCCGACGGATGCGGGATCGATTTCCTGCCGGAAATTGCCGCGCGAAATCCCGGGGCAGGCGTTGCCATCGTCACGGCCATGCCCTTGCCCAAGTATCGTCAGCAGGCGTCCGATTTCGGAGTCCTGCATTTCATGGAAAAGCCTGTGGACGTGCGTCTGCTCGCCCGCCGGATTGCCAGCCATCTGCAGGGGGCGGAACCCCCCTCCTCAGAACCTTCCTCCGCCTCCTCCTTCGATACCTCCTTCGCCGCTTCCCTGCAACATTTGAGCGCCCTGGACGTGATCCAGCTCAAGTGCCTTGCGCGCGCTTCCGTTCGTCTCGATTTCACCGCGCCCGAGGGCACCCTGGGCCGGATTCACCTGACCGATGGAGAGATCGTGCACGCCGAAGTCATACCGCCTTCCGGGGCGGGCTGCAAAGAAGGATTCGCGGCGTTCAACGAAATCCTCAGTTGGCGCGGCGGCAGGGTGGACGAAACGCAACGCGCCCGCCCTTCACGCATCACGATCCAGGGAGACTGGCAGAGTCTGGTCCTGAACGCCTTCCAATCGATAGAAGAACGACGCAACCGGAACGGCCTCCCGCCGGACAATGGTGTGCCGGTCTGACGGCTCGACCGCTTTCAATTTGCCAAATCCGCAGGCTTCAAATTAACTTCATCGTCGTCCATGGTCGTCCATCTGCGGTTAAACCCCTTTTATGGAAGCCGACAACAGCCAGCAACCCGAACGCAAATCGCTCGACGACCGCGCCAGGATGACCGAACTGGAGCGCATCCGGCACTCCTGCGCCCACGTCATGGCCACCGCCATCCTGCGCCTCTGGCCCGATGCCCAGTTCGCCGCCGGACCGCCGGTCGAGAACGGCTTCTACTACGATGTCGAGCTGGGCCACCGCATCTCGCCCGAAGATTTCCCGAAAATCGAGGCCGAGATGAAAAAGGAGATCAAGGCCAACCACGTCTTCGAGAAGATCGTCGTCACCCGCGAGCAGGCGTGGGAAGACGCAACGAAAGGGCGCCTCGCCGCTTTGGGCGAACGCTCCATCCCGAGCAAATTCAAATTGGACATCGTGCAGAACATTCCCAGGGACGAGCCGATCTCCTACTATCAGAACGGCGATTTCATCGATCTGTGCGCCGGGCCGCACGTGATGCGCACCGGCAACGTCGGCGCGTTCAAGCTCACTCACGTGGCCAGCGCCTATTACAAGGGCGACGAACGCAACCCGCAGCTCCAGCGCATCTATGGCACCGCGTTCAAGAACAAGACCGAGATGGAGGCTTACTTCAACATGCTGGAGGAGGCCAAACGCCGCGACCATCGCAAGATCGGGCAGGAAATGGGATTGTTCGTGCTCGACACGGAATACGTTGGACCGGGCCTGCCGTTGTGGCTGCCCAAAGGCGCGGCCATCGCCGAGGAACTCGAAAAACTCGCGAAGGAATTTGAATTTGCCGCCGGCTATGTGCGCGTTAAAACGCCGCACATCGCGAAGGAAAAACTGTATCTCACCAGCGGCCATCTGCCGGTGCTTTACAAAGAAAGCATGTTCCCGCCGATGGAACTTCGGGAGGATGCTGTACAAGACCAGTTCTGGGCCGCGATGGATGCAGCCCGCGAAGCCGACATGCGGCTGCACCGAGAATCGTGGAAAAATATTGTTCGTGAGATTGAAAAGACGACTTCACGAGAAGAGGGAATCCCAACATTTACGGCGCGTTTTTTGGAACGGCTTTCTCCGGAACAAAGGGAAGCTTTTGAGCTAGGGGCATATAATTTCATGTTTCTTGACGTGCTTCGAAGTTCCAAAGGAGACGTCGAGCGCTACTACCTCAAAGCGATGAACTGCCCGCATCACCACCGCATTTTTGCGGCGGAACCGCGCAGTTATCGCGATCTTCCATTGCGGCTCGCGGAATACGGCACCTGTTATCGCTACGAGCAGAGCGGCGAGTTGCTCGGCCTCTTGCGCGTCCGTTCGCTCAGCATGAACGATGCGCACATTTATTGCACGCGCGAGCAGTTCGCCGCCGAGTTCAACGCCGTGAACGAGATGTACCTGAAATATTTCAGGATCTTCGGCATCGAGAAATACGTGATGCGCTTCAGCACCCACGATCCGTCGCGCCTGACCGGTGACAACGCGAAGTTCGTGAACGAACCGGAGCTTTGGAAGCAGACCGAAGACATGGTGCGCGACACGCTGAAGAATTCGGGCATCCCTTACGTGGAAGTGGCGAACGAAGCCGCGTTTTACGGCCCGAAGATTGACGTGCAGGTCTGGAGCGTCATCGGCCGCGAATTCACCCTGGCGACCAACCAGGTGGACTTCGCCGTGCCCAAGCGTTTCGGCCTGGTTTACAAGGACCGCGACAACACCGAGAAGACGCCGCTGTGCATCCATCGCGCGCCGCTGGGCACGCACGAACGCTTCATCGGCTTCCTCATCGAGCATTACGCCGGCAACTTCCCGCTCTGGCTCGCGCCCGAGCAGGTCCGCGTCCTCACCATCGGCGACGATGAAGCGTTGGTGAACTATGCGAAGAGCATTGTAACCGAGCTCCGCGCCAACATCGTTCGCGCCGAAGGCGACTTCGGCACCGACAAGATCAACGGCAAGATTCAGAGGGCCGAGCAGTCGAAAGTGCACACCATGCTCGTCATCGGCCCGCGCGACATGGAAGCTGGCAACGTTTCCGTTCGCCTCCACGGCAAAGGCAACCTCGGCGCAAAGCCGAAGGGAGAGGTCATTGCGGATGTTTTGCAAGCGATTAAGGAGCGGAGGGCGTAACCTTTCAGGATTTCTGCGCTTTTTAATCTGCATTTCTCACCAAATCTGCCGAGACAACCTTTTGTTGCATATGCAACAAAAGGTTGTACATCGGTTCGGGAACTGCATGCCGTAGCGGTGTAAAGTTGCCGGTGAGAAATGCGGATCAAGCACACGTTTTGAGACCGTTACAACCCTCACTGTAAGTGCAGATAAACGCGGCTGCCTTTGATGGTCTGTATTGCAGATTGCGTTAAGAAAATGCGCTCGGACTCGACCTTGCCAGACTTGAGGATGTAATCTCTGACACGTTGAGCGCGTTGCGTGGCCAACGCCTCGAAATCGCTCGTCGTCACTTCGATGCTCTCCAACAGTTGCGCTTCCAAATCCTGTGACGGCAATTGGGCGCCGATGGGTGTCGCCTGCTTCATCAGTGCGGTCGCGCCCTTTTCGAGAGGATTCAATCGGCTTCGGACGGGCGCCGTGGTTTTGGCGGTGCGATTGGTTGAACTGCCGGCCGGCGAGTCGGTCGTTCCGCTTTTGCTCACGCGCGCGGCGATGGCCTCAGGGGAAAACGCCGCCGCGTAAGCGGCTTTCAGATAATCCACACGCTCGTCGGGCGCCAATTGAACTTCGTCCGGTGTCAAGCGGGCTTGCTCGGATTTGCGCAGCGACTTCCATTTCTTTGCGCGAAATTGTTTCTCCAACTTTTGATAACGAATCGCATTGAGATCGGTGTTGGGATCGATGCTGCCTTCAATCTCCAACTGCAAGCCCGGCCGCTCGTAGAGTCCCTTCACGAGCGCGTCGAGTTTCTCGATGCTCGCGGGCAAAAGTTCGCTTCCGCCCGCGGCGAAGTCCTGAAAACTGATTTCCTCGCCTTTGCCGCCAAAGATGGCGCCGAGCGCGGCGAAAGGCGAAGTCACGATCTTCGTGATGACATTGACGATGGCGCGGTTGATGACTTTGCCGAGGTGAAACTGCGGGTCATCGAGCGAGCCATCGATGGGCACATTCAACTCGATTTTGCCATTGCGATCCTTCAACACGGCGATGGCGAGGCGCACCGGCAGCTTCGTGGCGTCCGGGCTTTCCACCTTTTCGCCGAGCATGAGCTGATCGAGCACAATGAGGTTCTGGGATTTGAGTGTGCGTTCGGAGATGTGGTAAGTCAGATCCAGACTCAGCTTGCCTTTGTTGAGACGGTAGCCAAGAAACTTGCCGGAGTAGGGTCCGGCGGGATGCAAATCCATGTTTTTGAAAACGATTTTCAAATCGGTCGGCTGCTTTTGGTTCAGGGGATTAAGTTTCCCGGTGATTTCAACGGGCCCCGTTTTGTCCACTTTGCCGACGAGATTTACATCGGCGCGCTGGAGTTCGTCGGAGGAAAGACCGGAAATGGTGCCGCTGACTTCTTCGATGGAAGCGTTGACGTTCGGCTGGAGCGAACGATCGCTGAACTCCAGGTGCGCGTTCGAAAGCACGATCGAGCCGATGGAGATCTTCGCGGGGAACGACGCCGCCAAAGTATTTGTGGAAGGCAAGGGCGCCTCCGTCGCGACGACCGGCTCTTTCCTGCCGCGCTTGATTTTGACCGGCTTGGCGGGACTCGGAGTCTCCGAAGCTGCGTTCGTTCCGTCCAGGTGCAGGGCGGTGAGCAGATTGATAGTGCCGTTGGTTTCGATGGCGAGCCGTGCGTAGGCGTCGTCCACTGTCATTTCTTTTATTGAAACGACCGGCGGATTTAAATTCGCGTCAATACCGGAAATCCGCACTGAATTCCACTTCGCGAAGTCCTCCGCCATCACGCCATCCACGGAGGAAAAGTCGTCGAGTCGCACGTCCCCTTGAAAAGTCACTTCGGGCAACGCGCCGTTTGTCCGGCGAAGATGAATCGTGCCGTCCAAACCGAGCTTGCTGCGCAGGATCAGGATGTTCACCTGCGGTTCGAGATAAGGATCGAGCGCGCGCAGGTTCAAGTTGTCCAGTGCCAGCTTCACGTCGGCGCG
>WNGA01021751.1_pt1 | contig 11619 bp, 10 predicted proteins | sample 5400061 | NCBI WGS metagenome assembly WNGA01 (sample SAMN13153366, study PRJNA577476) | soil metagenome | isolation source: 100 cm soil or saprolite under grassland replicate 2 | place: USA:California | collected 2016-06-15
GCGACCATGGCGCGCTCCGGGCTCTCCGTCAGCCCGGCGACGACACCGAACGCGAGAAACAGCGCCCACGCCGCCGCCGGTCCCCGGGCGATACTCATCCCGCCCGCGAGCAGCGCGTAGGAGAGCCACCCCAGCCACATCGTGCGCGCGGGCCCGAGCCGATCGGACAGGGCGCCGCCCACGAAGCTCGACGACGACTTCACGACGTGCACCGCAGCCCACAGCAGCGGAACCAGCGCCACCGCCACGCCCAGCCGCTGGACGTGTAGAATGATCAGCGTCTCGGGCATGCGGAGGAGATAAAAAAAAGAGATCGCGAGCACGGGAAGCGACGGCGCAGGACGGCGGAGGACGGCGGACGACGGCGCAGGGGGTGGCCGGAAGACCTCCGGCGACTTCCGCCGACTTCCGCCGTCCTTCGCCGCCCAGATTGCCAGCGCCAAAACGGCGACCCCCGGGACAATGCTGGCGAGGATGACGGTGCGGACCCCCGCGCCGGCGCCCGAGAGCAGCATCCACGCGACCAGCGGCCCCAGCACCGCGCCGGCGTGGTCGAGCCCGCGTTGCAGGCCGAAGGCGCGACCCCGCAGCGGCTCCGGCGTCACGTCCGCGATCAGCGCATCCCGCGGTGGAGTTCGCAGCCCTTTCCCCAGGCGGTCGACGACGCGCAGACCGATCACCTGCCACGCCGCGGCGGTGACGGCGATGATGGGCCGCACCACGACGGCGAGCAGGTAGCCCGCCACGATCAGCGGACCGCGGCGCGCGGCGCGGTCGGCCAGCCGGCCGGCGCCGAGCTTCACGGCGGCGGCCGCCGCGTCCGCGACGCCGTCCAGCGCGCCCAGGGCCACCGCCCCGCCCCCTAGCACCCCGGTGACGAACGCCGGGAGCAGGGGGTAGATCATCTCGCTCGCGAAATCGTTGAGGAGGGAGACGGCACCGAACAGCTTGACCTGCCGGGGCAGGCGCTCACTCACCGAGGCCGAGTCCCCAGCGGATCAAGGTGACGGGCAGGCCGCCGTACCGCAGCACGGCGTCGTGGAAGGCCCGGAGGCTGAACGCGCGGCCGCGCGCCGCGCGGAAGTCGTCCCGCAGGCGCAGCAGCTCCCGACGCCCCACCGCGTAGCACAGCTGGTAGGCGGGCCAGGCGCAGTAGCGCCGCACTTCCGCCTCGGCGTTGCCGCGCTCCACGTGCAGCTCCCGCACCATCTCGTTCACGGCCTGCTCGGGGGTCATGCCCCGCGTATGGAGCCCGACGTCGAGGAGGATGCGCATCGCGCGCCACAGCAGGTGCACGCGCTGGAAGAATAGCTCCTCCTCCGACGCGTAGAACCCCTCTTCCGCCATCATGTCCTCGCAATACAGCGCCCATCCTTCGACGGTGAGCGGCGTCCACAGATTCTTGCGGACGTGCGAGGGAAGCGCTTTCGCGGTGACCAGGTGCAGGTGGTGGCCGGGGTATCCCTCGTGCAGCGCCGTCGCCGCGAGCTCGTAGCGGCAATGATCGCGCAGGATCCGCTCCTGATGCGCGGGGGGCAGCCGCGGATCGGGCACGGTCACGTAGAACCGTCCGGTGCGGTCCCGGTCGTACGCTCCGGGGCTGTCGTAGGCGGCGTAGGGAATGACCGGGCGCATGAACGGCGGCGTCGGGACGACGCTCAGCGGCGCCGCGGGGATCGGCGCGAGACCCCGCGCCGCCACGAAGTCGCGCGCACGACCCATCTCCTTGGCGTACGCCTCCACCAGGTCGCCGGGGCTCGGGTGCTCGGCTCGCAGCCGGTCCACCACGTCCGGCCAGGAGCGGCCCCCGTCGAAGCGCGCGGCGCGACGCGTCAGGTCGGTCTCGACCTCCTCCTTGAGTTGTTGTCCGTAGCGCCAGAGCTCCGGGGCGCTGTCACGCAGGGCGTGCTGGTAATGGAGCAGAAAGTTGAAAGCGTCCTCGCCGATGGCGTAGTGGTCGCCGCCGGTGTCCAGCCACCGCTCGAGGTCGGCGTCGAACGCCGCGAGCGCCGCACCCGCCCGCTCGCCCGCCAGGCGGAGGCGCTCCGCGAGCGCCGGCGCCTGGGCGCCGAGCGCCGCCGCCACCTCGCCGACGAGCAGCCGGCCCCCCTCGTTCACTCGCAACGCCGTCTCCACGAACACCCGCACCGGCTCGGTCAGCGTGGCTCGCGCGTCGTCGAGCAGCGCGGGGATGTCCTCCAGGCGCGCCAGCGCGGCCGCGGCCTTCTGGTCCGGGGAGCGGTCCGCCGCGAGGAGCAGGTGGTGCAGCCCGGAGAGCAGGTGCGAGAGCCAGAACTCGGGGTTCGTCGCCTGCGGCCGCAGCCGCTCGAAGCGGCACACCGTGACGCGGATCTCGTTGAGCAGGGCGGTACGGTCGATCTCGGCATCGAGGTCGTCGGCGCGGGCCCCTTCGAGGGCGGAGGCGATCGCCTTCAGGGCGGCGAGGTGCGGGGCGAGGGCGGCGGGGCTGAAGCGGCCGTAGCGGCCGTCCTGCGCGGCGATCCCCGCCTGCGTGGCCGCCACCGGATCCAGCTGCCAGTGCAGGTCGAAGTACGACCGCTCGATCGCGCGGAAGCTCATGCGCTCTGCTTCAGCAGTCGGTGGCACTCGTCATCGGAGAGGACCCGGTCGGTCCGCTTCGCGGCCTCGAACAGGGCCTTGCAGGCGCCGTCATCCTCCGGGTCGTAGCCGTGCGTCTCCAGCCAGTACTTCACGTTCGAGAGGCCCGAGACCGGCGAAATCTCGATCCGCTGCTCGAGGCCGAACTCCTCCGCCGGCACCGAGCTGTACACGCGGTCCGCGAGCCACGCGTGCCCTTTCCGCTTGGCCTTGATGATCGCCGCGGCGTGGACGCCGGTGCCGGTGCGGAACGCGTCCGTCCCCATGACGGGGTAGTTCACCGGGATCGGCACACCCACCGCCTCGGCGACGAGGCGGCAGTACTCGGGCAGCCGGCGGATGTCGTGGTGGTGCGCGCCCAGGAGCTTGAGGTTCACGATGAGCAGGTCCATCTCCGCGTTGCCGACCCGCTCGCCCACCCCCAGCGCCGTCGCGTGCACGCGGTCCACTCCCGCCTCGATCGCGGCGAGACAGTTGATCAGCCCCATCCCGCGGTCGCGATGACCGTGCCAGTCGACCGCCACCCGGTGTTCCTTTACGATTTCTTGCTTGACGAATGTGACCAGCGCCTTCACGCCGTCCGGTGTGGCATGCCCCACCGTGTCCGCAAGGCAGAGCCGCGTGGCCCCGCAGGCGATCGCGGCCCCGTACAGCGCCTTCAAGGTTTCGGGACGGGCGCGGGTCGTATCCTCCGTCACGTACATCACGGGGAGCCCGTGCTGCACGGCGTACGTCACCGCGTCCTCGCTGGCCTTGAGGATGTGGTCCAGCGTCCAGTCCTCGGCGTACTGGCGGATGGGCGACGACCCGATGAAGGTCGCGGCCTCGATCTTGATCCCCAGCTCGTCGGCGACGCGCACGATCGGCTCCACGTCGGCGACCACGGTCCGCGCGGCGCAGTTCGGAAAGATCGGCAGCTTGTGGTCGCGGATCTCCCGCGCCAGCGCCCGCACCTGCTCCACGACGCGCGGTCCCGCCCCCGGCAACCCGATGTCGGCGGCCACGATGCCGAGGTCGGCCATCAGATGAAGCAGCTGCTTTTTGACGTCGAGGGAGGGATCCGTCACGGAGGGCGATTGGAGACCGTCGCGCAGGGTCTCGTCGTTCAGATCCACGCGGGCCCGCGCCCAGTCGAACCCCCCTCCTCGGGTGGTCCGGTTCCAGTCGTAGATGAGCTCCCGCTCTTCCATGGGAGTAGTGTTGCGCCGGCCCGCGTCCAGGTCAAGCGCGGTTGCCGGATCGTGAAGCGCCACCATAGCTTCACTGCGATGGCCGAGTCGATCGACTCCTTGCTCGCGCACGAGCGCGTCCGCGCCGCCCGCCACCACATCGAGCGCGCGGACGAGGTCACGCTCGCCCGGCAGGCGGCGTTGTCTGCGATCCCCGCCCCGACGGGCGCGGAAGGGGCGCGCGCCGCGCGTCTGGCGGACCTGTTCCGGGAAGCCGGCCTGCGCGACGTCGCCGTCGACGACGTGGGGAACGTCACGGCCTGGACGGGCGAGCGGGGCGAGCAGCCGGTGGTCCTGAGCGCGCACCTCGACACCGTGTTCGGCCCCGAGCTCGACGTCGCGGTGGAGCGCCCTGGGGAAAAGGGGGCGGGCCGGCTCGAGGGGCCGGGCATCTGCGACAACGCCCGCGGCCTCGCCGCGCTGCTCGCCGTCGCCGAGGCGCTGGTGCAGGCGCGGGTCGCGACCCTACGGCCCGTCCAATTCGCCGCCACGGTGGGCGAGGAGGGCTCAGGCGACCTGCGGGGGGTAAAGCACCTGTGCAAGAACGGAACGCGACCCTACGCGTTCATCGCCCTGGACGGCGCCGGGATGGAGCGGATCGTGCACCGGGCGTTGGGCTCGCGCCGCTACCGCGCCACCTACCGCGGGCCGGGCGGCCACTCGTGGGCCGCCTTCGGGGTCGCGAACCCCGCCAACGCCGTTGGCCGGGTTACGGCGGTCCTGGCAGATCTTCCGGAACAACACTCACCGCGCAGTACGTGCGCAGTCGTCCGCCTGGGTGGCGGCACCGGACTGAACTCGATTCCGCAAGAAGCCTGGCTCGACCTCGACCTGCGGAGCGAAGATCCGCGCGCCCTCGCGGCGCTCGACGGGACCGTGCGCGCGGCTTTGGACCGCGCGCTGAGCGACGAGAACCGCCGTCGCGCCGCCGCGACGCCGCCGCTCCAGCTCGACCTGCGCCAGCTGGGGGACCGCCCGTCCGGAGTCACTCCGCGCGCCCACCCGCTCGTGCAGGCCGCGATCGCAGCGACCCGCGCCCTGGGCCGGACGCACGAGCTGGCGTGCGCGTCGACCGATGCCAACGTACCGATCGCGCTGGGCATTCCGGCCATCGCGCTCGGCGCCGGCGGCCGCGGCGGCGACGCCCACCTGCCGACGGAGTGGTACGAAAACATCGACGGTGCGTCGGGAGTCGTCCGAGCGCTGCTGGTTACGGCTGCGATGGCGGAGCTGCGGTAAGCGCCTGCAGCGCTTCGCGGGGGTGCCGCGTCGCGCGGAGTTGCGATGAGTAGATGTGCCGCACGACGCCCCCCCGGCCGATCACGTAGGTCACCCGTCCCGGCACCACGCCCAGCGTCCGCTCCACGCCGTACAGCTTCCGCACCGTCCCGTCGCGGTCGCTGAGCAGCCGGAACGGCAGCCCCTGCTGCGCCGCGAAGCGCTTGTGCGACTTGACGGAGTCCGAGCTGACGCCGATCACCTCGGTGTCCGCCGCGGCGAAGGCGTCATAGGCATCGCGGAACGCACGCGCCTCGGCGGTGCATCCCGGCGTCGCGTCCTTCGGATAGAAGTAGAGCGCCACGTTCTGCGTCTCCGTCAGCTCGCGGAGCCGCACCGGCTTCCCCTGCTGGTCCGGCAGCGTGAAGTCGGGCGCGCGATCGCCCACCCCGATCTTGCTCAATGCGCCGCGCCTCCACCCGGCGCGCCCTTGCTCGTGTGCATCAGGAGGAGCAGCGGGAGCGACAGCACGAAGCACGTGCCGAACAGCAGGAACAGCTGCTCGAACGACAGCATCAGCGCCTGCTTCGTGACGATGCCGTTCAGGACCGCGAGCGCTTTGGTCTGCGCCACGGCGGGCAGCTCGCCGCGGGCGAGGAGGGCGTTCGCGATCGCCGCGACGCGCTCCCTGGTGGCTTCGGCGTAAGGCGTCAGGCTCGCCGCCAGGTCGGCCCGGTGAATCGCCGTGAAGCGTTGCAGCAGCGTGGCCGAGAGGGCGATTCCCACGCTCCCGCCGAGCTGCCGCATCAGGTTGAAGAGGCCGGTGCCGTTCGGGATGCGCGACATGGGCAGGTCGGCGAGGGCGAGGTTCGTGAGCGGCACGAAGATCAGGCCGAGCCCCACGCCACGGAACACCAGCGGCCAGAAGAAGTCGGCCATCCCACTCTCGGTCGTGAAGTGGGCGTGCTTCCACATCGAGAGGGCGAACACTGCGACTCCCGCCAGGATCGAGAGGCGGCCGTCGAACTTCCCCTGCAGCCGGCCCATGAACGCCATCGTGAACGCACTCGCCAACGCGCCCGGCAGGATCACGAGGCCCGTCTGGTTGGCGGTGAAATGCTGGACATTCTGCAGGTAGACGGGGAGCACGAAGACGGTTGCATAGAGACACACCCCCAGCACCATGCCGAACACGACGCCCACCGCCAGCTGGCGGCTCTTCAGGATGCGCAGGTCGACGACGGGATGCTCCGTCCGCAGCTCGTGCCAGATGAAGGCGATGAGCGAAACCGCGCTCACGGCGGCGAGCGCGCGCACCTCGCTCGAGGCGAGCCAGTCGAGCCGCTCGCCGCGCTCGAGCATCATCTGCAGCGCCCCCACGCCGGCCGCGAGGAGCAGGAGCCCCGGGTAGTCGACCCGCCCCACCTTCTCCTGATGGCGCGAGTCCTGGATGAACGACAGGGTGAGCGCCAGCGCCAGCATGCCGAAGGGGATGTTGATGTAGAAGATCCACGGCCACCCGTACGCGTCGGTGATCCAGCCCCCCACCGTGGGGCCGAGGGTGGGCCCGACCATCACGCCCACGCCGAAGATCGCCATCGCGGTCCCGTACTCCTCCCGCGGGAACTCCTCGTACAGGATCGCTTGCGAGGTGGAGAGCAGCGCGCCCCCGCCCAGCCCCTGCACGATACGCCAGAAGACGAGGGATTCGAGCGAACCCGCGTTGCCGCACAGAAACGACGCGAACGTGAACAGCGCGATCGAACCCGCGAAGTACCGTCGCCGCCCGAAGAATGCCGATAGCCAACCGGTGATCGGGAGGACGATGACGTTGGCAACGATGTATCCGGTCGAGACCCAGGCGATCTGGTCGAGGGTCGCCCCCAGGTTCCCCATCATGTGGGGAATCGCCACGTTCACGATGCTGGTGTCGAGCAGCTCCAACACCGACGCGAGCGAGACGGTGATAGCGATGAGGTACCGGTAGCGGTACCGGTCCGCGAAGGCGGTGGTGCCGGGAAGGGGCAGCGCGGCGGCGGTCACGTTACTTCGTCTGGATCGTGGCGACCACGCTCATGCCCGGGCGCAGCGGCCGCGCGGGGTCGTTCGGCGCGTCCAGCCGGATCCGCACGGGGATGCGCTGGACCACCTTGGTGAAGTTGCCGGTCGCGTTGTCGGGCGGCAGCAGCGAGAACTTGGCGCCCGTCGCGGGCGACAGGCTCTCGACGTGGCCGCGGAAGCGGGCGCCCCGGTAGGCGTCCACCGTGATCTCCACGGGGTCCCCCGGCGTGACGTCCGCGGTCTCGGTCTCCTTGAGGTTCGCCACCACCCAGATGTCGTCGAGCGGCACCACGCTCATGAGCGGCTGGCCCACCTGGACGAGCTGTCCGACCTCGACGTTCTTCTTGCTCGCCACCCCCGCGGCGGGGGCGACGAGCCGCGTGTAGGCGAGCTGGCCTCGGTCTGGGCGAGCCGCACCCGGAAGTCGCGATCGTCGAGCACGACCAGCGTATCGCCGGCCTTGACCGCCTCGTTCTCCCGCACGCTGACCGCGGCGACGAATCCCCCGACCTTCGGGAGGATCGGCACGATGTGCCCCTCGACCTGGGCGTTGTCCGTGGACACGTGGGAGCGGCCGTACCACCAGCGCTTCGCGCCGAAGCCGAGCAGGCCGAGCAGCGCGGCGCCCATCGCCAGGAACACGAGGCGACGCCGGTCACCGGGCCGCGCGGCCTCCTTCACAGTTGGGGCGGCGGCACCTTCCGGTGCGCCGCGGCTCGTCGTTCCCACTCTAGGCTCCATCGTCGTCGCCATGATCTCGTCGCCTTCTCTGGATGAGGTTCAGTCCGACTGTCCGTTAATGAAGTGTCCGCGCGACGCCCGCCGCGTGGGCCAGCGCGACCCGCGCCGTCGCGGCGGCGAACCGCGCATCGATGTCGGTATCCCGCGCGCGCAACAGCGAGGACTGCGCGTCGATCACCTCGATGTTCCCCGCCACCCCCGCCGCGAAGCGCTCGCGCGCCTGCGCCAGCTCGTCGGCCGCGAGGCGCAGCCGCTCCGCCGCGATCACCTGTTGCGCTTCCGCCGAGGCCTGGTCCAGCAGGGCCGCCTGGACGTCCGCCGCCACCTGGTGGCGCAGGTCGCGCGCGCGGACCTCGCTCTCCCGCGCCACCGCCGCCTGTTCGGCCGCCCGGCCCTCGCGGCGGAAACCGTCGAGAATCGGGATCGTCACCTGTACCCCGACCTGCCGCGTGCCGACCGCCAGGCTCGGCGTCAGCCCGCTCACGCCGTAGTCCGCCGCCGCGTCCAGCCGCGGCAGCCGCTCGGCGGTGATGGCGCTCTTCCCGGCCCGGGCCGCGTCGCCGCGGGCCAGCTCGGCCTCGAGATCGGGCCGGCGCGCCAACGCGAGCGCCACGATCGCGTCCGGGGCCGCCGGCACGTCGGCGCCGGGCAGCGTCGCGCGCAGCGTATCGGTGAGCTCGAGCGCCGTCGTGGGGTCGAGGCCCAGCACGCGCGTCACGTCGAGCCGCCCCCGGTCCAGCTGATTGCGCGCGACCACCAGGGCGCCTTCCGCGACGACCAGCTGCGTGCGCGCGCGGGTGACGTCGATCGCGGCGCTCACGCCGGCGGCTTTTTGCGCCTGCGCCAGGCCCACCAGCTCGGCGGCGATTGCGGAGTCGGCCTGCCGGGCAGCGACCACGGCAGCGGCGCGCGCCGCCCGCAGGTAGGCGAAGGCCGCGTTCGCAGCAGCGCCCTCCGCCGTGGCGCCCCCGTCGGCGCTCGCGCCGGTCACCTGGGCGTGCGCGGCGCGCACCCGCGCCATGCTCGACAAATCGAACAGCGTCTGGGTCACCCGCAGGCGCGCGTCGTAGGCGTTGAACGGACCGATGATCGTCGGCACGCCCGGGAACGAGATGCCCTGCGCCTTCGAGTTGAAGTCGCGGTTCACCCATCCGGCCGTCGCCGACAACGAGGGCAGCAGCGCCGCCCGGGCCTGGCGCGCGCGCGCCTCGGCTTCGTCGGTGCGCAAGCCGGCCAGCTCGACGGCGGGGGCCTCGCCGGCGGCGCGGCGCACGGTCTCGGCGAACGACAGACGCAGAGGGGAGGGCACGGGAGCCGGCGTTTGCGCTGCCAGCGGGGCAGCGACGATCAGGCCAAGGGCCAACAGCCGTACTGGGTTACTGTTTCGCGATGCCATGGAGATAGAGCGCGATGTGAGTGTCGAGGTAGTTCCCGACGTCGAAGCCCTCAGGCATACAGGCCGCGAAGGCGCGGCGCGCGATCACGGCATGCATCAGGGGGGCCATGGCGAGCTTCGCGGCGACGGTCAGGTCGACGGGCCGGAACTCGCCCTGCTTGATGCCGCGCTCGAGCACGCTCGCCATGAGGCGATGCCCGCGCACGGCCACTTCCTCGTAGTAGAAGCGCGCCAGGTCGGGGAAGTTGCCGGCCTCGGCCATCATCAACTTCGGGATCCCGGCTAGCGCGGTCTCGCCCACCAGCCGCCAGTATTCTCGGACCAGTTTTTCGAACAGGTCGCGCGCGCTGCCCGTGAACGCCTGGGCCAGCGCTTCACCCTTGGCGATCACCGGGACGATCGTCTCCCGGATCACCGCCTTGAACAGGGCTTCCTTGTTTTCGAAGTAGAGGTAGATGGTGCCCTTGGTGACGCCGGCGCGGCGCGCGACATCGTCCAAGGTCGCGGCGGCAAAGCCGCGCTCCACGAACACGTCGAGCGCGGCGGCGACGATTTCCTCGGGGCGGGCGTCCTTCCGGCGGCGCCACCGCGGCGAGCGGGGACGGCGGAGGGTGGCTTTTTTCGGTTCGGCGACTCGAGGCATCGGGGCTCCAGGGGATTAGTTACTGAACGGTCAGTAACTAACTTCGGTTCCCCCCCGCCGTCAAGGCGCCACGTAACTAGCGGCGGTAGAACAAGATGAGGTCAGTGCTCGGCGGCCGCACCCCCACCTGCCGCATCATCGTCACCACCTGGCCGCGGTGGTAGGACGAGTGGTTCACCAGGTGCCGGAACATCTGCCGGTAGCTGTGCCGGTACTCGCCCCCCGACGTCGGCTGGACCCGCACCGTCTCGTCAAGGCGCGCGTCGTTGACACCCGCGAGAAAGCGCGCCCGCTCCGCCTCCACGTGTTCCCACCGCGCCCGCACGGCCGCGAGCGTCGCCAGGTCCTTGCCCTGCGGCACCGCCGGCGGGGGCGCGCCCAGCCACCGCGTGAGCCACAACTCTTCCGCCCACACGGCGTGGCACAGCGTCCCATGCATCCCGCCGTGGCTGCTCTTCAAGTCGCGGAGATAATCCTCCGCCGGGACGGCGGCGCACGCGTCGAACAGTGTGCGGTTCGCCCAGGCGTTGTAGGTGAACAGCTCGAGCACTTCGTCCTTGGTCATTGGCCACCCCCGGTCTCGCTGCGTAGACTTGAGCCATGGAGCAGACGCACCCTCAGCCCGCGACATACGCGCGCGCCCTCCGCATCGTCGCCGTGGCGATTGCGCTCGTCGCCGTCGCCAAGCATTTCACGACCGACTTCCCTTCACCGGCCGCCCGGCATGACCTCGCCCTGATCCGGGGGCTCGCGTCTGCCGTGACGATTGCCATCGCTCTGGTCTGCTCCCCCCGCCGCTCGATGCCCGAGCTCCGTACCCTGGCCTTCGCGCTCGGCGTCGACATCGTGTTCATCACCGTCGGCGTTACTATCGTCGTACCGGCAGAAGTGTGGGAGCAGGCCGTCTCGCTCGTGGCGATGATGTTCGCGGCGGCGGTCTTCATGCCGTGGTCGTGGCGCTGGCAAGCCACCTTGGTGGCGATCGCCGTCGCGGCTGCAACCGTCGCCCTTCTCCTCGTCATCTCGCGGGACCTGGTGGACGGCCACAGCGCCCTCCGCGTGCTGCTCACGCTATACCTGATGGGCGCGCTCAGCGTCGTCGGCGCCGAGCTGGCGGACCGCTCGCGGCGGGAGGTCGAAGCCGCCCACGTCGAGCGCCGCGCGCTCGACCAGCAACGCCGCCAGGAGCGGCGCCTCGACGCCCTGGGCCGGTTCGCGGGCGGGATCGCCCACCAGTTCAACAATCTGCTGGGGGGCATCCTGACCAACGCGTCGGTGCTCCGCGCGGACGCCACCCAGCGCTCCGCGGCCGCCGAGCTGGACGAGATCGCCGCCGCGGCCCGCCAGGGCCGAGACCTGACCACCGAGCTGCTCCGGCTCACGCGCAGCGACCCGACGCAGCTGCGGCCCACCGACGTGGCGGAGGTGGTGACCGGCATCGCGCGGCTGGCGGGGGCGATGCTCACCGACATCGCCGCCGTGGAAGTGCAGGTGGCCGACGGCCTCCCCCCCGTCGCGGCGGACGCCGACCAGCTCGTCCACGCGTGCACCCAAATCGTCCTCAACGCCCGGGACGCGATGCAGGGGCGACCCGGCGGGCGGCTCACGCTCACGGCCGCTGCCGAGACGATCCGCGCGCCCGATCCCCAGTGGCCCGACGCGCAACCCGGCCGCTACGTACGGGTCAGCCTCAGCGACACCGGGCGCGGCAT
>WNGA01019933.1_pt1 | contig 11617 bp, 11 predicted proteins | sample 5400061 | NCBI WGS metagenome assembly WNGA01 (sample SAMN13153366, study PRJNA577476) | soil metagenome | isolation source: 100 cm soil or saprolite under grassland replicate 2 | place: USA:California | collected 2016-06-15
CCGACCACGGGCAATGTCCTGTACAGGGGCAACGACCTGCAGAGCCTGCCGCGCGACCAACGCCGCAACTTCCTGCGCGACGTCCAGATGATCTTCCAGGATCCGTACGAGGTCTACAACCCGTTCTATCGCGTCGATCACGTCCTGGAAACGCCGGTCGCCGAGTTCAAGCTCGCCAACTCCGCGGCGGCGCGGCGCGCACTGATCCACGAGTCGCTGCGCGCAGTTGGTCTTCGGCCCGAAGAAACGCTCGGCCGCTACCCCCATCAGCTGTCCGGCGGTCAGCGCCAGCGGATCATGGTCGCGCGCGCGGTGCTCCTGCGTCCGCGCCTGATCATCGCCGACGAGCCGGTGTCGATGGTCGACGCCTCGCTGCGCGCGACGATCCTCGACAGCTTGCGCCAGCTGAATCGCGACTACGGTATGTCGATCGTGTATATCACGCACGATCTGATCACCGCCTACCAGATCAGCGACGCGATCATGGTGCTGTACCGCGGCACCGTGGCCGAGGCCGGCGACGTCGATCTGGTCGTGCGTCAGCCGCGGCATCCGTATACACAGCTGCTCATCAACTCGGTCCCGCAGCCGGATCCGGAGCACGAGTGGGGCGCCATCCAGGTGCGCGACGACGCTACCGTGGACGCCGACGGCGCTGCGACTGTCGAAGTCGCCCCGGGCCTCCTCACCGCCGACGCCGCCGCAAGCGCCACGGCTAAAGCGCGTGGCGGCCACCTGATCTCCGGCTGCACCTTCACCGATCGCTGCCCATACGTCATGGACATTTGCCACGATCATGTGCCGCCGCTGTTCCGGGTCGACCCCGCCCGAGTCGCCTCGTGTTTCCTCTACCGCGGCCGCGGTGCGGAGCTAGCCCCGGAGCAGCTCGACACCGTCATGAGCGGCTAGCCCGCTTTACGCAGCCTGGGGTTCGCCCACTCGTCCAGTCCGGCCGATAGGCCGAACAGACCCATAAACAGAATCACCACGACGACAATGGGCGGCAGGAACCACCACCACATGCCCTGCAGCAGCGCGCCGTAGAAGATCACCCAGTAGATCGTCATGCCGATCGTCGGCGAGTCCACGGCGCCCAGGCCCAGTGCTTCGAGGCCGAGCGACGCCAGGATGGCCGCTGCTACGGCTGCGACGAGTGAGGCAGCCAGGTACGGCAGCAGATTGGGCATGAGCTCGACGAAGATGATCTTCAGGTTGCTCGAGCCTGACAGTCGTGCGACGTGCACATAGGCACGCTCGCGCATCGTTAGCACCTGGGCGCGGATCGTGCGCGTTGGCCACAGCCAGGCCAGCGCCGCGATGACCAGCGCCATCTGGTCCACGGTCATTGCCGAATGGATCGAGATCGCAACGATGATCAGCACCAGGAACGTTGGGATGGTGAGGCCGACGTCGACGACGCCTCGGACGATGGCGTCCAGGAGTCCGCCGTAGTACGCGCCGGCGAAGGCCAGCACGGTGCCCATGGCCACGCCCAGTAACCCGGCCAGCAGGCCCATGCGCAGCGTGAGCGGCGTGCCCACGATCATCACCGCGAGCATGTCGCGGCCCTGGCTGTCAGTGCCCAGCGGATACTCGGCCGCGGGTGGCCTGCCCGGCAGCACCGATAATGGCCGGTACTTGCTCACGTCATAGAACAGGTTGCCGAAGATGACGAACAGCGCCAGCGCACCGAGTAGCACCAGCCCCAGAATGAGCTGTCGATTGCGTGCTAGATAGCGCAGCCCGCCGCGCGCCTGGCCACTCCACTGGTTCTCCGCCGGCACCTCAATGGAGGGCGCCGCCTGGCCGAGCGCTACGCCCACTAGCTACCAACGCCTCCCCGGCCGTTCGACCGCAACCCGCCGCCGGCGGAATCCACCAGGCACCCACCGCCAGCAGACCTCGCGCGGCTGCAGCCGCACGGCATCCCAATCCCCAACCCCCGCCGCAGGCGGAACCCCTTGAGGCCAACTTTGCCGAGCGCAGCGATGGCCAGTGTCATGACCTGCCATAGCTGATCCGTGGATCGATCTTCGGGTAGATAAGGTCCAGAGCCAGCGTGGCCAGCGTAATCGAGACAATCACGCCGAACACGATGCCTTCGATTGCAAAGTAGTCGTACGCCTTGATCGATCGGTACAGCACATTGCCGATGCCGGGATAACTGAAGACGATTTCGACCAGCAATGCCCCAGACAGGATGTGGCCAATTGTCAAGCCCAGCGCAGTGACCTGCGGCAGCAACGCATTCCGGCCAGCGTAGCGGAAAAAGACGGTGCGCCCACGCAGGCCTTTGGCCTCAGCAAACTGCACGAAATCGTCGTTCTGGACCGTGACCATCATCGCCCGCATGCCCAGCGCCCAGAAGCCCAACGCCGACAGCACGATCGACAGCGAGGGCAGGACCATATGCATAGCCACGTCCTTCAGAAACTCCGGGTCCGACCAGTCAGGAATCACCCCAGGTGTATAGGCGCCAAAAATAGGAAACCAGTGCGTCTGAAACGCGAGCACCCACAGCAGGACTAGGCCAAGCATGTAATACGGCACCGCCGATAACGTCAGGAACGGCGGTAACAGCACGTTGACGATGAACCGCGGCGTCTTGGGCCACGCCATCAGCCCGCCGAGGAACATGCCGAGGCTGAACGCAATCGTCGTCGACAACCCCAGCAGAGCCAGGGTCCACGGCAGCGCATTCGCCATCAGCGTGCTCACGCGCATCGGGTAGCTGGCCATCGAGAAGCCGAACTCGAAATGCGCGATGTCCCACATATAGGTGAGGTACTGCTGCCAGAGCGGTTTATCCAGCCCGAACTCCTTGTCGAACTCGGCGACCATGGCGTCGATATTGCCCTGCACATAGCCGCCCGCGGCAGCCTGCTGGGTCAGCTGGTTGCGAATGGCGTTGCCGCCCGAGAGTCGCGGCAGTACGAAGTTGATCGTCGCCGCGACCCACACCACGATGACGAACAGGATGAGCCGTCGGACCAGGTACTCAGCTCTCATGGAACGAGGCCGATGTCATCCCGAGCCTGCGAGGGGATCTCGCCAGTCTGACGTTCGCACAACAGCGAATGTCATACAGGCGAGATTCCTCGGCTTCGCTCGGAATGACACGACTGTCACTTAGCCCGCCGCGGGCTTCAGTTCATTCAAAATGAGCGGGAACGTCAGGTGCCAGAAGGCACCGTTGACATACGGGTTCTGCTTGTTCGGCCAACCCGTCCAGTTGGTCGTGTTGTACGGAATGCGGTGGTACCACTGCTGGATCGGAATGTCCGGCAACTCAGGCAGCCAGATCGTCATGGCTCGTTTGAATTGGTCGATCAGCTTGGCCTGATCGGTCGTGGCCGTAATCGCCATCTCGTCGACGATCTTGTCGTAGTCGGTGTTCTTCCATTTCGAGAAGTTCACCGAGTGCCCGCCCGGGATGGCCAGCGATGCGCTCTGGTAGAGCTTCGCGGTGTCGTATGGATCGGCGTTGACGCTGCCACCGTGCCCGAACAGCATGCCCTGGTAATCGCCCTGCTGGAAGCGCTCGATCATGTCCGGCGGATGGACGTACGTAGCGTCGATGCCACCCTTCTTGAGCATCTCGACCAGGATCGGACCCATGTCGTCGAAGACAGCCCAGCCGCCGACCTCCAGCTTGAGGTGGCCGTCGGCGTTGCCCCAGAACCCGTCGGCGCCCTTCGCATAGCCCTTGCCTTGCAGGCGTTCGGCGGCCTTGTTGGGGTTGTATTCGTTGGTCGGGTACTGCGTGAGCAATTCGGTCGCCGAATCCCAGAATGGCTTGAGGCCGGCGTACTGGTCGGCGGAGGGCAGCGGCAACTTCGTCGGCGTGCTCGCGCCGCCAAACGTGACGTCGATCAATTGCTGGCGATCGATGAGATAGCTCAGCGCCCAGCGCAGGTCCTTGTCCGACCACGGCGCTTTGGTGGTGTCGACATACAACGAGGTCGGCCACCAGTCCGTGTAGCCGTATGGCGGGTTGCTGCCGTCCCAACCCTGGAGTTTGGGATTCTGGGACAGGATCTGCTTCATCGTGTTCGGCCGCAAGTCGAGCGAGCAGTCGACAGCATTGGTCAGCAGCGCCTGCGCCGTTTGCGTTTCGCCCGGGAACGGCAGGTACACGATGCGCTGGACCGACGGCATGGCCTTCACCAGGCCGGCCTTGACCGCCCACCAGTCATCGCGCCGATCGATGATCTTCTGGTCGGCCGACGAAAACACCAGTTTCCACGGGCCAGTGGTCACCGGCAGGCCGCCGGCAATGTCGAAGTTGGTGAACGTCGACCAGTCGCTCGATTGGCTGTAGACGTGCTGCGGCACCATGTACAGCCCGTTATCGAACTTGTAGGTCATGAAATACAGGAACTTGGGCGCCGGAATCTTGAAGTTGATGACGACGGTGTTGTCGTCTTTGGCGCTGGCTTCCTGCACGAAGGTCGCGACGTCGTTACCGAACTTGACCTTAGCGCCCTGGCGCGCCGATTCGGTGATCGTGAACGCGACGTCCCTGGCGCTAAATGGTTTGCCGTCGCTCCAGGTGATATCCGAACGCGTCTTGATCGTCAGGCTCTTGAAGTCCGGCGTGTATTGAAAGCTCTCGGCGAGCCACGGAATCATCTTGTCCTGGAAGCCGCTGTAGTAAAAGAGCGGCTCGTGGAACAGGCCGGGTCCGTTCTGATGATTCGCAGCCGGATTGAATGGGTTCCACAATTCGTAGTCGGTGTACTTGCCGTCCTTGCCGGCCCACATCAGGATGAGTTGACGATTGCGCGGTACCTGGGCCGGCTGGGCCGGCGCAGCCTGCGGCTTGGGCGCATCAGTCGGCTTGGCCACGGCCGCTGCAGTCGGCGCAGCCGCGGGTGCCGTGGTCGGCTTGGCTGCTGCCGCCGGTGCGGTCGTTGGCGCGGCCGCCGGCGCGGCAGGCGCGGTCGTGGGCTGAGTGGGCGGTGCAGCCGGTGTACACGCCGCCGCCAGCGCTGCCGTACCGCCCAGAGCAATGATGCGCAGGAATGCCCTGCGATCGATCGACGGGTCCGGTCGTTCTCGATTCTGCATTGCCGATGCCTCCCGCATGGTCCGCTGATGGAGTGAATCGGTTACGCGACGAGCCCAGGGTAGGCAGGCCCCTGGGCCTTGTCAAACCAGCCGTCTTACGCTTCGTTACGCGCGAACTGCCCCGTCTGCCTCGAGCGACGATACATGTAGTGGAAAAACCCACACCGATAGGCCGAAATAGACGACGTTTTGGGCCGCCGCGACGAGCACGTCGTCCCAGGGCACGCCGGGTGACCCGAGGCTCGCGCGCGCCGCTTCGAAAACGGACGTTGGCGGCAGGAGGCGGGCGACGGCTTGCAGCACCGGCGGCATCACCTCGAGCGGATAGAACGCCGCCGTGAGCGGCTGGAAAATGAGGATCAACCCCCACGCCAAGGCCTGAATCCTTGTGCCCAGCCGCAGGATGATGCCCAGCACGAACAAGCCGATCGAATATGCGAACCACAGCAGGTTGAGGAACAGCAGTGCGAGATTGCCGAAGCCGATGCTGAACAAGTTCAGATTGAACGCATAGGCAGCTATGAAGGACACCAGTCCGCATAAGACCACTGCTTTGGCCACCGCCGACAGCATTTGGGCAATGACGTATTCGGTCATCGACAGCGGCGCGATGAACATGTTGCTGAAGTTGTGCGACCAGACGTTCCACAGCGCACCCATCGAATACTGCGTAATGCGAATCACTTCCCACATCAACGTGCCCAGATACAGGTACCTGGCCACGGTCACATCCATAACCGTCGACAGAAACATGGTCACGAAACCAAAAACAATCGCTGTGACCAGCGACCAGAAGGGCAGGTCGACGATGACCTCGACCGAGCGGGCGGTGATGTACACCTCCTGCAGCAGCACGGCCCAGATCCGGCTCCACGACAGCACCGTCGCGTGGCTCACCCACCACACCCAAACCCCTCCTTGGCCGGGCGGCGGCGCGGAGCGCCGAGGACGGCACCAGCGTGCGGCGTTGCGCAGGCCCACAGGCGTCCGACCCGCCGGGCGTGAGCCTGAATAGACGGCCAGCGAGTACCTGTGCGAACATATGTTCTATGCAGTCGTCGGGCGAGCCGGCGATCCTCCACGCGGACCTGGACGCGTTCTACGCCTCCGTCGAGCAGCGCGATGACCAGGACCTCAGGGGCCAGCCAGTCATCGTCGGCCTGGGCGTCGTCCTGTCGGCGAGTTACGAGGCGCGGAAGTTTGGGGTGCGCGGGGCGATGGGGCTCACCCAGGCGCTTCGGTGCTGCCCACAAGCCAAAGTGGTGCCGGCGCGCTTTGAGGCCTATACCGAGGCCAGCAAGCAGGTCTTCGACATCTTCGAGCACACCACGCCGCTTGTCGAAGGCCTGTCGATCGACGAGGCGTTTCTGGACGTGCGCGGCATGGAGCAAATTGCCGGCACCTCAACCGACATCGCCAAGAAGCTACGCGAGCGCGTTAAAGAAGAGGTTGGTCTGCCCATCACCGTGGGCGTGGCCGCCACCAAGTTCCTGGCCAAAGTCGCCAGCGACGTCGCCAAACCGGACGGCCTACTCGTCGTCCGGCTCGGCCAGGAGCTCCAGTTCCTGCACCCGCTGCCAGTCGAGTATCTGTGGGGTGTCGGCCCGGTCACCGCCAGAAAGCTGCACACACACGGGCTAACCTCCGTAGGCCAGGTCGCCACGTGCAGCGAAGCAAGTCTCGTGGAGCTGCTCGGACCGGCCGCCGGCCACCACCTGCACGCACTGGCCCACAACCGCGACCCGCGGCCCGTCCACGTCGGGCGGCGACGGCGCTCGATCGGCTCGCAGCGCGCCTGCGGGCGCCGACCGAAATCGCCCGAGATCATCGACGCGATGCTGATCGGCATCGTCGACCGCGTTGCGCGACGGATGCGCGCCGCCCGCCGCGTCGGCCGCACGGTAGTGCTCCGCCTGCGTTTCGACGACTTCAGCCGGGCCACGCGGTCGCACACGCTGCCGTGGGCCACAGCCCACACCCAGACCATTCTCGGCGCACTGCGCGGCCTGCTCGTCGTCGCGATGCCGACGATTCAGCGGCAAGGCTTGACGTGCATCGGCGTGGCCGTGACCAACCTCGAAAACGACGATGCAATCCAGCTCGCGCTGCCGTTCGATCGGCGCACCAACCTCGCCGTCGACGCCGCCGTGGACAAAGTCCGCGAACGCTTTGGCAACGAGGCCATCAAACGCGCGATCCAACTTGGCCGAGACGAAGGCTGGTCGCCGCCGATGCTGCCTGACTAGCCGCTGCAACTCCGATGAAGCTGGTCACGTTCGAGACCGGAGCTGACAGGCCGCGGCCTGGACTCCTGACCGAGCGTGGTGTCGCTGGTATTCTGGCTCTCGGCGTCGTGGACGTCATCAACCGCTTCGCCGAGCTGCAGCCGGAGCTGGAACGGCTCGCGCAATACGGCAGCGCGCTACCGCTGGAGGAGGTGCGACTGCTGGCGCCGATCCCCCGCCCGGGCAAGATCCTGTGCTGCATCGCCAATTACTGGGAGCACGCGCAGCGCGAGCCGCGTCCGCTGAACATGTTCCTCAAGAATCCGGACGCTGTGATCGGCGATGGCGATACCGTTCGCTTGCCCGCGTTTACCGTGCCGTGGATGTTCATGCACGAAGCGGAGCTCGCCATCATCGTCAAGGGACCGGCCAAAGGCCTACCCGAACCAGATTGGCGCAGCGGCGTCTTCGGCTACACCGGTCTGATGGATATCACTGGTCGCGGCGAAGGCTGCTCGACCTGGGGCCGCGGGACCTGGATCGGCAAAATCGTTCGATACGTTCTGTCCGATCGGTCCATACATCACTACTGCCGACGAGATCGACGACCCCAATGACCTGTGGGTCCAGTTCTGGAACGACGGCCAGCTCCGACACAACTACAACACCGACGACATGGAGCACCGTCAGCAGGAGTGACCGCGCCTGGGCCATTACCTCGGCGCGGGGCGTCTCGCCCAGGCGCACCTCGTCGGCGACGAACTCGGTCACCAGGTTGTTGAAGTGATATGCGGCCCACGCGGCAGTGCGGCCGCTGAATCCCGCATCGACCAGCACGCGCAGGATGGCCTCGATCTGGCGCAGCCGTTCTGGCCCGGCGGGTGGCGTACTCGCCAGCAGCCGCGCCGCGTCGCGATGTGACAGCAGCACGCGTCGATAGCCGACCGCCATCTCCGTCAGCGCCGCCTGCCATGGCGTGCCTGACGCAACCGTCGGTACCTGGCCGCTGATCTCGTCGGCGAGCATGACCAGCAGCTCGTCCTTAGCGCGCACATGGCGATACAGACCAGCCGCGGTGACGCCCAGGTGATCGGCCACGCTGCGCATGGTCAGGCCATCGACGCCGACCTCGTCCATGACTGCGAGCGCGGCGGCCACAATGCGCGGGCGGTCGAGCGGCTGGCGGCGCTGCCGGCGCGTGTCGGCGTAGGGGACGAAGCTCACCCGCCTGACCTCTTGACGTGCGTCAACATTATGCTAACATTGTTTACTATGGTGAACGCAGTTAGCAAGCCATACCGCGGACTGCCCATGGAAGGGCCCATCGCGCGCTGGTACGCGGCCAATACGCGACGCGACACGCGCAGCTATCGCAGCACCGCTCTGCAGCTGGCGTCGCGACTCGCTCCTGGCGCCGCCGTCCTCGAGGTCGCACCAGGCCCAGGCTACCTGGCCATTGAGCTGGCCAAACTCGGCGACTTCCACATCACCGGCCTGGACATTAGCCATTCGTTCGTCCAGATCGCCCGCGACAACGCTCGCCAGGCTGGTTTCGACATCGACGTCCGCCACGGCGACGCCGCGCACCTGCCCTTCGCCGCTGAGTCATTCGATCTGGTGTTCTGTCGGGCAGCGTTCAAGAACTTCAGCGATCCGCGGGGCGCCATCGACGAGATGTATCGCGTGCTGCGGCCGGGCGGTCAAGCCTCGATCTTCGACCTGCGTAAAGATGCTCCGCTGGCGGCAATCGACGAGGAGGTGCGGGGCATGCAGCTCTCGGCGCTGAACACCTGGCTCACAAAGTGGACCTTCCGCCTGATGCTCCTCCGCACCGCCTACACGCGCGAGGCGCTGCAGACCATGGTCGCCCACAGTCGCTTCGGCACTGGCGAACTCCTGCCCGACGGCATCGGCTTCGAGCTGCGGCTGAGGAAACCAGCCTGACGACGGTTTCCATGCAACCGCCCTGTTCTTCTGGCACCGGAAGGCAGCACGCGTAGCGCCGCTGGGGACGTTCCGAACGCCGGACCACTCCGGTTGGCGCTGCTCGAGGAATGACGTCACACCTTCGCGCGCTAGCGCCAGCACGTCGAATTTGCCTCCGGAGTCATGGCCCGGCATGTTATTCGCACGCGGGCGTCAGCTCGCTGCCTTAAGCTTCAAGCACGAATGATCCAGGTCCTCGAGTGCGTGGCGGGTGTCGCGCTAGTCGCGATCATGCTGCTCGACATCTTCCTGGCCGTCGTGGTGCCCCGCCGGGCGCCGAATATCGGGCGCCAGTTGCGCGTCAGCAGCCAGGTCATCACGGCGTGCTGGCGCGGGTGGCGCCAGATCGGCCTGCGCGTCGCCACCGTCGAGCGCCGCGAGGCCTTGTTGGGCACCTTCGGGTCGGCGATCGTGATCGTGCTGCTGGTCGTCTGGGTGAGCGGTCTGATGCTCGGCTACGGGCTCATCCTCGATGGACTCCGCACCGAGCTGCGACCGGAACCGGAGAACTTCGGCACTTCGCTGTACTTCGCGGGTGTCGCCATGCTCACGATCGGCTTCGGCGACTTCGTCGCGACCGGCCCGTGGGCGCGCCTGGTCAGCCTCGTCGCGGCGGCCACTGGCCTGGGCCTGTTCGCGCTGGTGATCACGCTCATGTTCACGCTGTACGGATCGTTTCAGCGGCGCGAGCGGGCCGTCGTCGTGCTCGAAGCCGGCGCCGGCGCGCCGCCGTCCGGAGTCACACTGCTCGAAACCTACGCACTCGGCGGCATGCTCGACGATCTGCCGCGCGCGTTTGCCGACTGGCAATCGTGGGCCGCGGAAGTCCTCGACTCCCACCTCGCGTATCCCATACTCGCCTACTTTCGCTCCAGCCATGACAACGACTCCTGGATCAGCTCGCTCGGCGCGGTCATGGACGCCGCAACCCTGGTACTCACCACGATCGAAGGCGGTCCAAAAGGCTGGGCCAAGCTCAGCAGGGCCATCGGCAATCATTGTCTCGAAGACCTGGTGGCGCAGTTCCGGCTCGATGCGGACACGGAGATCGGCGTCGAACGCGAGGAGTTCGACGCGGCGCGACAGCGGCTCGCCGACGCCGGCTACACATTGCGTGGCGCGGAGGCGGCATGGGCCGATTTCGCGCGCCTGCGGTCCCAGTACGCCGGCCGCGTCAACGCGCTTGCGAGCTATTGGGCCACGCCGCCCGCGCAGTGGATTGGCGATCGGTCGCCGCTGCGCTTTCCGCGGCTGCACGAACCCGCGCACATGGCGCCGCAACCCGAGGCCACGGCGTCATCGGACAGCCCTGTGTCCGTGGTGCGCTAACGCCTATAGCGCTGGCAGTAAGTCCGCGAGTCGATCCAGGCTCTCGCTCCAACCCTCGCTTCAGCACGTGTGTGGCGGCTTGAGCCATGCGCCTAGCATGCTAGCCCTTGATCGACGATAGCGTCGAAGCCCAGCCGCTCAGCATCCTGTACGAGAGCGCGCCGCTGCGCTCTGGTCAGTGATTCGAACAGCTCGACTTTGGCCAGGCCGCGCTCAGGGTTCCAGACGCCCACCACTCGGCCGCCTGCGAGCACTACGGGCGAGATCCAGCCTTGCGGCCGTCCTCGGCCGCAGCGCCGCCACATACAGGGCCACGTCCGTCGACGGCAGCAAATGCAAAGTGCCGCGCATCGCCCATGTCTTGAACAGCGTGCGCTCTTGATACAGCGCGGCGCGAACGTCCGCGACGGACGTTTCATCACGCCGGACTTTGACCGACAGCTCGGCCGGGGACATGAGCTGGGCATGGACTCCACACATGTCGCGTACCAGCGCAGCCAGCGGCTCGGTCGGTGTTGAGCGGTGGGTGAGATGGTGCCGCTCGAGGCGCCAGGCGCGCACCTGCGCGCAGGTCAGAGGCATGGCCGTTGAGCATGCCAGAATTGCTGGATGGCCTGGCACGGCGCGTGCGAACCAGGCGCCACCATGTGTATGAATTGCGGCTGCGGCCAGGTTAATGAGCGACACAAGCCGGGCGACATCGTCATGGACGACCTCAAGCGAGCGGCCCAGAACCACAACATGGATCCGGAGCAAGCGGCTGACAATATTCACGCTGCCGCGAAGCAGCAGCGCGATCAGGCGTCGAGCCGCTGACCAACGCGGTCTAGCGCACTGACCGCAGGACATCGGCGATAAGTCTCCAGCGCCTCGGCGGCGATGGGGTTTCGCGCAGCCGAGGCGTGCCGTTGATGTCGAGGCGCTGGCACATGGCCGAGCAGGGCACGGCGGCTGAACCAACGCTTGACACGATCGTCGGTCCAATGAAGAACACCGCGTCCGGCGAT
>WNGA01011384.1_pt1 | contig 11616 bp, 10 predicted proteins | sample 5400061 | NCBI WGS metagenome assembly WNGA01 (sample SAMN13153366, study PRJNA577476) | soil metagenome | isolation source: 100 cm soil or saprolite under grassland replicate 2 | place: USA:California | collected 2016-06-15
TGAGCGATCCAAGCTTGGTCTTGACGCGAATTGCCGCCCTGTACCAGTCTCCTCGATTCTTGTTAGAATTAACCTTCCGCAAAGTTCGGAGGATTTGAGGGGATAACGTACTCATGGCTTATGTCATAGCAGAACCGTGCATCGGCACCAAAGACCACGCATGCGTGGACGCCTGCCCGGTAGATTGCATTCATCCCAAGAAAGAAGATCCGAAGTTCGCCACAGAAGAAATGCTCTATATTGACCCGGTTGAATGCATCGATTGCGGCGCCTGCGTCCCCGTCTGTCCCGTGTCGGCCATCTTTGCTTTGGATGATCTGCCAGAAAAGTGGAAGAGCTACGCCGAGAGGAACGCGAAGTATTTTGGAAGATAGCTGTCGGGCGTTCAGCCATCAGCTCTCAGCCGTCAAGAAAATCCCCTCATCTTGCCATTCCGAGTTGTCGAGCTGCGAGACAACGAGGAACCTGCTGTTCTCCTGACAAGGGCGCGAGTCTTCTTATCTCGCCGTATGGGCACGTCGGAATACGATTCAGCTCTTTTCAGAGGAACTTTCCGATTGTTAGCCGAGAGCTGAAAGCTGACGGCTGATAGCCGCTTCCGCTATCCTCCTTTCATGCCGCTGAAGGAATCGGAAGCGATCGTACTGCGCACGTATCCGTTTCGTGAGTCCGACCTGTTGGTAACGCTTTTCACGCGGCTCGAAGGAAAAGTTCGAGGGGTGGCTCGCGCGGCGAAGAAATCACGGCGCCGCTTCGGCGGCGCGTTGGAGCCACTCACTTATATCAAGGTGGCGTACGAGGACCGTGAGCGGCAGGAATTGGCGCGGCTCGATTCCTGCGAAGTGCTGGATTCGCCCCTAACCTCTGAAGTCAGCTATCCGCGGGCTGTCGCGCTAGGCCACGTTGCTGAGTTGCTGGACGAATTGCTCCCCGACCGCGAGGCCAACGACGCCGTTTTTCGTCTGGCGCTTTCTGTACTGTCGCAGCTAAGAAGTAAAGAACTCTGGATGCCAATTACGTATTTCGACCTGTGGATGGCCCGCCTGATGGGATATCTGCCGGAGCTCTCTGAATGCCTTGCCTGCGGACGCGGCTTGAACGGCAGCCGGGCGTTTTTTCATGCTCTCACCGACGGCCTTTTGTGCCCCGAGCACAAACGCCTGGCTTCGTCGGAAATGTCAGCGGAGTCGCGCAAGCTTGCGGCACAGATGCTGCGTGTGCCGTTGTCGACAGTAGGTCCTTCTGGTGGACAGAAATCAGCTGTGGACTTGAGGAAATTCCTGTTGCAAACTCTTGAGCGGCATATTGAGAAGAAACTGGTGACAAGGGGGATGCTGGAAAGGCTCAAGGAATAGCAGGGGTTAAACTCTGGACTAAACGGGCGGGCGCTTTCAGTTTCTCGGGTTGGATTCTCTTTCCAATAAATCTCCGGAGGATGGGTGTGGCCTGGAAACGGGAATATTAAGAAGTCAAACCAACTCAATCATCACCCGGTGGCCGACCAACGCCGCCGCTCGTTGCAGGCTCGACAGTGTTATATCTCGCCTCGGATCGAGAATGCGATCCACTTGTGAGCGACTGGTCTTGAGCAACGCGGCAAGGCGCGCTTTAGAAATCTTTTTCTTCTTCATGGCTTGGGCGAGCTGCCAGGCCACAACTTCCTTGATCGCTTGTGCCTGCCCTTCCTCGAAGATGTTTTCTTTCCTCAGGAAGTCGTCGATACTCGATCCCAGATGTCTCTTGCTCATCGCTCCAACTCCTTCTGGCGTTTGTGGGACAGTGCTAAATCATCGTCCGGCGTACCTCGCGTTTTCTTAATAAACCCGTGCAGGGCTACCAAGTGGTTCCGGTAAAAGCAAATCAACACGCGCGCCGCGCGATTTCCTGGCAAACCGGTTCGCTTCCCACAGACCTTTTCCCATTGGACGGCACAGCGGCATGCCAACCGGCCAACGCCACTGCGTCCGCAACAGGTCTCTTCCGATCGCATGACGCTCTGGCTCGTCCAATCCTTTGAGTCAGTCGCGCACCGGCTCGGTACCGGCGCTCGTGCGGAAGAAGACCAGAGGGACTTTCTGCGGCGACTGCTTTTTGGCCACCGGCTCAGTGTACCACATAAGGTACATGAGCGCTGCGGATAATCATTGCGCGATTGAGGCTGGCGGCTCAGAGCTGACGTCGGCCATCTCCTTCCGTTACAATCGTTGATTAACCTGCACCGTCCTATGGCACTGTAGGCAGCTTCTTGCTCTTCGCGGCGGGTTTCCAGCGAAAGGTTCGAGTCGGCTAGGAGCTAGCAGCCAGGAGCTGGCAGTTCTCATTCATGAATCCTTCTACTCCCAACCCGCCGACGTTCCAGGAGCTCATCCTACGCCTGCAAACCTTCTGGGCAGAGCGCGGATGTGTGTTGCAGCAGCCGTATGACATCGAAGTGGGTGCGGGGACCATGGCTCCAGAGACTTTTCTGCGAGTGCTGGGGCCGAAGCCGTACAAAGTTGCGTACGTGCAGCCGTCGCGGCGACCCGCGGATGGGCGGTATGGTGAGAATCCCAACCGGCTTTACAAGCATACCCAATTGCAGGTCATCCTGAAGCCTCCGCCGGAGAATGTGCAGGAACTTTACCTGGAATCGCTGGGCGCCATGGGAGTTGACCTGCGGCAGCACGATATCAAGTTCGAAGAGGACAACTGGGAGGCGCCAACGCTGGGCGCTTGGGGCATCGGCTGGCAGGTCATGCTCGACGGCCTGGAGATAACGCAGTTCACCTATTTCCAGCAATGTGGCGGAGTAGATTTATTTCCCATCTCGGCGGAATTGACCTACGGACTGGAACGGATTGCTGCCTTTCTGCAGGATGTGGATTCCATCTATGACATCGTGTGGGCGCGTGAACCAGAAAGCGGTCTCGTAATAACTTATGGCGACGTGCGGCTGGCGGATGAGTTGCAACTCTCGGTTTACAACTTCGAGATGGCCGACGTCGCGAGTGCCTGGAAACATTTTGACTTGTACGAAGCAGAGTGCAAAGGTTTGCTCGACCAATATTCCGAATTGAGCAGAAGAAAGGGAACCGCGACCGAGAAAAAACGGTTCCCGCTGCTCGGAGGGTACGAGCTTTGTCTCAAGTGCTCACATCTCTTCAACATTCTCGATGCGCGCGGAGCGATTTCCGTGACCGAGCGCGTAGGAGTGATTGCTCGGGTGCGGGCATTGGCTGTGGGGATTGCCAAAGCGTGGGTGGATCAACAGACGGAAAACGAAGCGGCCTCTGTCGAAGAGCCAGAACCTGCGTTGCAGACGAAGTCTGATGCGAAGAGTGAACCGTTGCCAGTCGGAGGATGAGAGCTAGAACCGCAAAGGACACGAAGGAGCACTAAGGAATTCCTTCGTGAACCTTTGTGCCCTTGGTGGTTGAATGCTCTTGAGCAGTACCGGGAAGATCAAAGGACCAATGCCAGATTTCTTACTTGAAGTTGGCTGCGAAGAGATTCCAGCGCGGATGATTGCCACCGCACAGGAGGAATTGCAACGGCGCCTAGTGGAGTTGCTGAATCGCGAGCGCCTATCCGCGGCGGGCGCAATGAGCTATGTTGACACTCCCCGACGATTGGCGGTCGTCGCGCCCGGAATACCTGCGGCGCAGCCGGATGTCACCGAGCAGGTCACTGGTCCTTCCGTGAATGTGGCATTCAAAGATGGTCAACCTACCCCGGCTGCACATGCCTTTGCAAAGAAAGCCGGTATTGAAGTCGGACGTCTTGAAACGATAACGACTTCAAAGGGAGAATATCTTTCCGCCAAAATCACCAAAAAGGGCCGCACGGCGGCAGAAATTCTGGGCGAGTCCCTTCCCAAAGAGATCGCTTCGATCAATTGGCCGAAAAACATGTACTGGAGCAAAACCAGCGAACGCTTCGTCCGTCCAGTACGTTGGCTGGTCGCGATGCTGGATGATCAAGTTGTTCCGCTGGAGTTTGCTGGAATTCGAGCCAATAATCAGTCGCGCGGACACCGGATTCTGTCGCCCGGAAGCGTACCGATTCCCGGTGCCGGGGATTCTTATGTCGAAACTCTTCGGCGGGCGAAGGTCCTAGGTCGGTCGGAGCGTGAGCAACAGATTCGCAAGGCGCTTGACGCTGCGACTCGCGCCATCTCGGGCGCGCGCTGGCGCGAAGACAAGACTCTGCTGGACATAGTCGTCAATCTAACCGAGTGGCCATCGGTTGTTTTGGGTAGCTTTGATCGAGAGTTTCTGGAATTGCCTGAAGAAGTGCTGGTCACGGTGATGCGCGACCATCAAAAGTATTTTGCGGTTGAAGACCGCAATGGCAAATTACTGCCGCACTTTTTGGCGGTGCTGAACACCGACGCCGATCCCCAAGGATTGATTCGTCATGGCAACGAGCGCGTGCTGCGCGCCCGCTTTAATGACGCCCGGTTTTTCTGGCAGACCGACCAAAAGCATCCGTTGCGCGAGCGCATTTCATGGCTGAAGGACGTCACCTTCCAGAAAGATCTTGGCAACTATTACCAGAAGACGCTGCGCGTGCAGCGATTGTGCAGTTGGCTTTGCCAGAACATTCGACAGGATGGACTAAAAGTCCGGCCGGGCGTCGTGCATAAGGCAGCCTGTCTCGCAAAGACCGATCTCACGACAGAATTGGTGAAAGAATTTACCGAGCTCCAGGGAATTGTCGGCGGACTTTATGCTCGCGTGCAGGCATTGGACCGTGGCATGCCTGATGCCACGCGGCAGCTGATCGCCCAGACCATCTACGATCAGTACAGGCCAGAATCCGCGGAAGATTCAGTGCCGATTACGGTTGAAGGCGCGGTGCTTTCGATTTCCGATAAAGCTGAAACCATCGCTGGTATGTTCGCTTTAGGCCTGCACCCGACGGGATCGAAAGATCCGTTTGCCCTGCGCCGCCAGGCGAATGGCATTGTGAGGACCATTGCTGAGCACAAGCTGCCGATTGGTATCGCGCAACTATTCCAGTTCGCCCGCGAAACCTACAAGGACTCTGCGGCAGAAAAGAAATTTTCGCGCGAGGCCAAATACGAAGATTCGATTCGCGCATTCTTCCGCGAGCGGCTGGAGTTTTATTTGCGCGATCAGCTCGGATACAAGTATGACATTGTCAACGCGGTTTTGGCCGCAGGTGCAGACGATGTCGTGGATGTGGTCGCGCGCGCCGAAGCGGTTTCACAAGTACGCGGCTCAACCGATTTCAAATCCATTTCCGTGGCATTCAAGCGCATCAAGAACATCTTGCGCCAAGCCGATGAAACCGGGAAACGGATTGGTTCGGTGGTCGATCCGAGTGGGTTCCGGGAGGAACCGGAGAAGAGTCTTGCGGCACAGATTCCCGAAGTTGCGCACACCGTAAACACCTTTCGGCGGGCTCATGATTATTCCCACGCCCTTGCCGAAATTTCCCGGATTCGCCCCGCAGTGGACGCATTTTTCGATAAAGTAATGGTGATGGTCGAGGACGACCAGCTGCGTGCCAATCGTCTCGCACTTCTTCAGTCCTTGTTGAAAGAGTTTTCAACGATCGCGGATTTTTCTGAGATTGTGACCGAAGGCAAGCCCAGCTCCGGAGGAGCGGCATAGGTTAGCCCAGGGCGTAAGCGCTGGGTCAGCAAGAGCATGATCGAGTCCAATAGGGACGGCACAGGGTTCAGTCATTCCTAAGCTGGGGAACGGCAGCTTCCTTGATCGCATTCGCTCCTCAGAATGACACCGCTTAAAATAGATCGTTGAGTGAAATCTCGTACATAGAAAAGGAAGAGCACTCATATGGCGACATCAACGCTTCCAGAAACTGAGATTCAAGAAATCAGTAAGGCCACACCGAAAACCGCGACCAAGTACGTTTACTTTTTCGGAGACGGTAAAGCTGACGGCCACGGAAAAATGAAGGACGAGCTCGGCGGCAAAGGCGCTGGACTTGCCGAGATGACCAACGCCGGATTGCCCGTGCCTCCGGGATTCACCATTCAGACCGAGGCTTGTCGCGAGTACATGCGGAAGGGTGGCGTCTCTGCGGACGTGGATCGCCAGATGGAAGATGCTTTGCGCCGGCTGGAAAAATTGCAAGGGCAGCAACTCGGCAAAGGCGAGAACCCACTGCTGGTCAGCGTTCGCTCTGGCGCGAAATTCTCAATGCCTGGCATGATGGATACCATTCTCAACCTCGGCCTGAATGATCAGAGCGTGGAATCGCTGGCGAAACTCAGCAACAATCCGCGATTTGCGTATGACTCCTACAGGCGCTTGATTCAGATGTTTGGCAGCGTTGTGCTCGACATCGAGAAGCACGCCTTTGAAGAAGTGTTCGACGCCAAGAAGAAGCAGAAGAAAGCGAAACTCGATACCGACCTGGACGCGAAGGCACTGAAAGAAGTCATCGCGGAATATAAGAAGGTCGTCAAAAAGCACACCAAGCACGATTTCCCGCAGGACCCGCATGCTCAGCTCATGATGGCCCGCGACGCGGTGTTCCGCTCCTGGCAGAACGATCGCGCCAAGCATTACCGTCGAATTAACAATATTGACGACATGCTGGGCACAGCGGTAAATGTGCAGGCCATGGTCTTCGGCAATCTCGGTGACACCAGCGGCACGGGCGTGGGATTCACGCGGAATCCTGCGATTGGCACCAAAGAATTTTATGGCGAGTTTTTGATGAATGCGCAAGGCGAGGACGTAGTCGCCGGCATTCGCACTCCGGTCCACATTCTCGAACTGGAGAAGGTGATGCCCGATGTCTATAACCAGCTCCGGGAGATCACGACCCGTCTCGAAAAGCATTACCGGGACATGCAGGATTTCGAGTTCACCATCCAGGATGGCAAGCTCTACATGCTGCAAACGCGCAACGGAAAGCGTACGGGAATCGCGGCCGTGCGGGTAGCGTTGCAGATGGTGGAAGAGGGACTGATCACCAAGGAAGAAGCGATCTTCCGAGTGGAGCCGAATCAGCTTTACGACTTTCTGGTCCCGAGACTGGATGAAAAGAACGCAAAAGTTGAAGTGCTGGCGACTGGACTTCCGGCATCGCCTGGTGCGGCTGTCGGGCAGATTGTGTTTACTGCAGACGAAGCTGTTGAGAAGGCTGGTCATGGCGCGACCAAGAACCCCGTGATCCTGGTTCGCGCGGAAACCACCCCGGAAGACATTCACGGCATGGAAGTCGCTGCGGGCATTTTAACTTCCCGCGGAGGAATGACCAGTCACGCAGCGGTAGTCACGCGGGGTATGGGTAAATGCTGCGTAGCCGGCGCCGGTGACATCCACGTCGATGAGAAGAAACGTGAAATGCACGCGAAAGGGCAGGTCTTCAAGGCAGGCGACTGGATTTCACTGGATGGAACGACTGGCCGAGTCATCAAAGGCAAACTCAACACTATTCCCCCCAAAGCTGACGATCCCGAGCTGTTGAAGTTTATGGGTTGGGCGGAACCCTTCCGCACGCTCCGAGTTCGCGCCAACGCTGACATTCCTCGCGATGCGATTCAGGCGCGCGCATTTGGCGCAGAAGGCATTGGCCTGTGCCGTACTGAGCACATGTTCTTCGCCGAGGACAGAATTCCACACATGCAGGCAATGATCCTGGCGAACAATGAGAAAGACCGTCGGGCCGCTCTGAAAAAGTTGCTGCCCATGCAGCGCTCGGATTTTATCGGCGTATTCCGCGCCATGGACGGTTTCGCAGTCACCATTCGGACACTCGATCCTCCACTGCACGAATTCCTGCCGCGCCGCGAGGAACTGATGGTGGATATCGCTATCCTTCCTTACGCAGACACGAAGGAGAAGAAATCTCTGGTCGAAAGATACGGCCGGTTCGGCGCAAAGGGAGCCAACGACCTAAAGAAAGTACTGCCCACTTTGTTGCGCAGGGTGGAAGAACTTCATGAATTCAACCCGATGCTCGGACATCGCGGTTGCCGCTTGGGTATCACGTATCCAGAAATCACGGAAATGCAAGCGCGTGCGATCTTCGAGGCCGCGGTGGCTGTATCGAAGGATGGGGTGAAAGTTTATCCGGAGGTCATGATTCCGCTGACGGCGACGCTGAAAGAAATGGCGAACCAGGCAGCCATCGTGCGACGCGTAGCAGACGAGGTGTTCAAAGAAAAGGAAACCAAGGTGGAATACCTGGTCGGTACGATGATCGAGTTGCCGCGCGCGGCGCTCGTAGCTGACGAGATCGCCAAAGAGGCGGAGTTCTTTTCCTTCGGCACCAATGACCTCACGCAGACGACATTCGGCTTCTCTCGAGACGATGTGAACAAGATACTGCCCACGTACATCGCCGAGGGTATTCTGAAGCAAGATCCATTTGCAGTGCTTGATCGCGAAGGTGTCGGTCAGCTGGTCAAAATGGTGACTGAGCGCGGGCGCAAAACTCGTTCTAACCTCAAAGTCGGAATCTGCGGCGAGCACGGCGGAGAGCCTTCCTCAGTGGAGTTCTGCCATCAGGTTGGACTGAACTACGTCTCCTGCTCGCCGTTCAGGGTGCTAACCGCGCGATTGGCCGCTGCTCAGGCCGCAGCAAGCGACAAACTGAAGACCGAAGGCGGAAGGACAAAGTAGTAATCTCTTCCTGACCTGATTTCACGCAGTCAGGTTTAATGCGAGCGTCATGGCCGTTCCACCGCTTTGCAGAGGCGGACGGAGAGAATCCCGCTCGATAAATGTACTACGCGTGCCGTCGCAAACTTCCCGCGAGTATGACCGGCCAAAAAAGCAGGGGCTCTTTGGCCCCTGCTCTTACGCAATTTACTTCCACTACTGCGGAATGAAGCTACCGATGAACGTGCCCCAGTTCGCATTCACCGTTCGCAGTGCATTCGGGATGTACTCGTTGCCCATCCAGATGGCGCCGTTCTCATCGGAAACTGCGGCGGAGTAGTCGCCCCAGCGTCCAACGCGGTTGCTGGCGCCGAATTGCGCGTACCCGCTGAAGCCGTCGTCCGGCAATGCACCCGCGCCCGAAATCCGGATTGCACCGGTGCCGTTCACGTCAATGGGCGCATACCCTGCGCTGGGGAAGAAGTCCAGTCCAACCACGCTGAACGCCACCACGCCTTTGCCGCTGCTGTTGACCGCCACCGACGGAAACAGCAGGCTTTGCTGACTGGGATCGTTGATCGCGATATAGCCCTGGTTGACTACTGAGGCCGATACCGCTCCTCCACTGACGGCAGGCGACAGGATGAACCAGGCCGCCGCCGTGCGCACCGGGCCATTTTGCGTTTTCGCCGAGGTGCTCAGCGCCGTCCACAGCTTGCCACCGGCAAAAACGACCTGTTGCATGCGATCATCATTTGCAGAGACCAGCTCCTCATGGTCCTTCAGCAACGTGCCCAGCAGAAAGGGCCCGGGTTTTTGCTGCGCCTGTGGCGGAGCGCCATAGGATTGCGTGTCCACCACTGCGTTGACCAGCGACAAGGTTGGCGACGCAGTATCCAGCGTGTCGGTGCCGGTCAGCGCCCAGACCACCAGGCGGTTATCCACCGTGTTGGTGAAATCCAGCGCGCTGAGGAAGTACTCCGTGTTGGTGGCGAAACTACCGCCAGGCGGCACCGTCGCCGGCTGAATCGAGAAGGCGAACGGCAAGCCCGCTTCCGTCAAATTGCTGAACCGGACCCCAGTAATCGCGCCCGCACTCGCCGCTTCCAGCGCCGTCTTGGAGAAGGCATAGATGTTCGCCCCGCTGAAACTGAAGGTGGACAGCGAGAACCCGTTGGTGCTGACGTAGAAGCCGTTCGCATCCGCGCCGATCAGCGGTTGATCCCCAAAGCACGGACACGCCGCAAAAGGGCCGCCATCGTTGGTCACATCCAGGGTCAGGATTGTCCAGTTGCCCGTGGGATCGTTGGTCTGGCTCACCGCAATATAAACATTAACCGGCGTGATCAGCGCACCGGTGTCTGACTTTTGGCTGAGCACCAATGCGGTCAGGAAGAATCGCTGCGTGGGCGCGTCGTAGTACACCCGGGGGTCGGTGGGCTCGGGCCCGAAGACGACCGGTGTTTTGGTGCGATCGATCTCCGGCGGCAGGCCGAGGAAACTACTCAAAGCGGCCGTTGGGGTCAGAGCCGTTCCCGCGTAGTTGAACACCCGCACGGCGTCGTTCACCGCCTCTACCACAAAGCCATTGCCCACCGCGAGTCCTTGGTCTGGGGGCTCAAGGCTGAACTGGTTGCCGTTGTTGGAGAGCCGCTGGTCGCGATGCGACAGCGCGTTGAAGCCGGTAAATACGTCTCCCGTGGTAGTGGCGAAAGCACTCCCGCGCGGCGTGGGCACATGCGCCGAAGACACACGCGACGGCGAGATCGCTCCTGTGATCTGCGGCTTGGTAAATTGCTCATCTACTTCTGGCCCGATGAAGACCTCATTTCCCACCTCCGCTGGCGCCGATCCGGGCTGAGCCGATAAGTTGGTGACTCCCGCTACTGTGATCTGCCGGGTTGAGCGATTCTGCGCGCACAGTGTGGCGGTCACGCAGAGTACGACGAAGGTGGGCCCGATTAGCCGATTCGACCGCATCATGACTTGCTCCTTTTTTGTGTCTGTGGGGATTTATTATGTGGGGGAAGATTTACCGAGCGGGGCAGCCGTGCAGATATCCCTGACATTTAAATCTCTGGATTCCTAAGCCTACTGTGTCAACAGCCCAGCAGACACTCGGAATCATTAGCCGTTCCAGTAAACCCCAAACAGGGTAACAGGGAAATCGGCTTCCAGCAAGGCTTCTGGGCAGGCGGTAGTGGGCTGTTTTGAAATCGGTTAACAAATCGGACACCATGGGGTATAGGTCGCGATCAATGCAGTGATTGGTAGCATAAAGGCTCCGTGCAGTAGTAAACGCCGGAGTCCCACCCACCCCCGATAGCGTTTGTTCTCGCCGCTATCAATCAAGTACAACAGGAACAGGCCCACTCCGTACCATGCCAAGAATCCTGCTAACCGATGGAGCATCATGCCGCTACCTCAATCGCTTTCTGCTCCAATAATCCCACCAACTCCTGCAAACTGCAAACGTGATCCGTCAGTCCTGCTTCCATCGCTGGCGTCACTCGCAATGTTTGGTGCACGCGGCAAAAGTTGTAGTAGGCATGATAGATCGCAACCATGTGGCAGTGATTTTCAAACTTCTTTGAGAACGCATTTGTTAGCCGAGTGAATCGCCGGACGCCCATCCGCAGATTTAGATTCTGTCGCTCGATATAGCTAGTCGAGATGTGCTGCCGGTCAGGATTGCCGCTTAAAATGCCTGTGCGGATTCCGATGCACTGGGCAGGGCTGTAGCGCGTGTCAGGGCTGTCAGTGGGTGCGCCGTACAGCTTTATCAGCATCGCGTAGTCCACGTCCATTCCGAAGGCACCTTCGACAGCTTCCGCATATGCGCGATGTCCGTCCGTTGTGATCTGAATGCGCGTGGTCACCCGCGACGCTAAATCCTCCATGAACTGAGAGGCCCAAGAAGCATCCCGCCCGCCGCATAGGTATGAGAGAATCAGCTTGGAATCCGCATCAATAGCGGTCCAGGTCCATACGTCCCCGGCTCCCGCGTCCTTTTTTTCTTCGGGAACATTTT
>WNGA01016164.1_pt1 | contig 11612 bp, 12 predicted proteins | sample 5400061 | NCBI WGS metagenome assembly WNGA01 (sample SAMN13153366, study PRJNA577476) | soil metagenome | isolation source: 100 cm soil or saprolite under grassland replicate 2 | place: USA:California | collected 2016-06-15
ACGAATTCGACGAAGGCGATGGATTAGTCGATGCGATCATGAGAACAAGCTACGAGTACGACGCACACGGCAATTTGGTTCGAACGGTGGATGAATATGACTCGAACGCTGACGGACTCGTCGATGCAATCCGAACCACGACCCGAACGTGGACCCACGTGTCGGCGGCGCGTTGAGGACGCCACGCGCTTTTCCGTCGGCGAGGATGCCCAAGATGCGCACGACAAGCGATGGGTCTCTTTCCCGAATAGCTCCAGGCACCGGGCCGGAAGCATTGTGCATTTTTGTGAGTCACAGCGACGAAGGTTTGTCTGTAGCCCGGAGATGGCGGCGACAGCGAAGTATGACCGCCTTTTTGAAGGTTCTCAAATCAGGTTTGGGAGTCGGCAGCGTGTCGTAGAGCCTTGCCGTTTCCTGTTCGCAACAAATAGTGCTTCGGCCTGGTCGCGCTCCGGTGCGAAAGGATCAAGAGCGTTGGCGAATCGATCGTAGAGAGCAGCCAACTGAGGGATGCACTCGGCTGGAACTCCGCCTAGGTGTGCATCTTCTGGAGGCGAAGGCATTTGCTGCGAAGTTCAAGAACGCGGTCGTAATACTGCTCCGCTCCGCAGGCCGGGTGAGCGTCCACCAGTCGGCCCAATCGTACCGCAAACTCGTCACAAACCCGGACCATTGTTTCCCACCACTTACTGATGCGCTCCAGGTCCTCCTCGCGTTTCGTGCACAGAACCACGACGCGGTAAACGGTGAGCAATTCCGCCTCAAGCTGACGCGCCTCCTCATGGAAAGGCGCACAGAGCTCGCCAGGAATCGACGTCAGCCGTTGCTCAAACGCGGCCAGCGATCCGCGCGAAAGCTCCAACAGGTCCGATTCCCTCAAGCATTCATTCATGGCCGCGAAGGTACGTCATTTTACAAAATAAACCAAGGGGGAAATCGAAACCGCTCGCGCCTGCGGAATGAAGTTGTGTGTCACAATGAATTCGATTTCTCCGATTTCTTTGTTGTCTCACATTTCGCCTCACGGGTGTTCGGACGCCGTGGATTCGACGCGATAGAGGTCCGTCTTCGTTCTGAGATAAAAGGCCTTGCCTGACACCGCGGGCGAAGCCATGAAGCCGTTCGCCAGCGTGTTCGTCGCCAGAACCTCGAAGGTGCGACCCGGTTTCAGGACGGTGGTTGTGCCGTCCTGACTGAAAAAATAGAGCCGCCCATCCGCATAAATGGGCGATGCCGCGTATTGGCCGCCGATCCGTTCCGTCCAGACCACCTGTCCGGTGGCCGCTTCGACGCAGCTAATGAAACTCTCCTCGGCCGCCGTGTAGATCAGGCCATCCACCAGAATCGGCGAGGCGTATTTGCCCACGTGCGTCTTGAGTTTCCAGGCCACGTGCGTGTCGGTCACGTCGCCTTGTCCGTCAGGCTTGACCGCCCACAGTTCCTTTTTCATCAGGCCGGTGACAAAGAAAGCCAGGCCCCGATCGTAAATCGGCCGGGGAGCGACGGACCAGTCGGCGTATTGAACTTTCCAGAGTTCCTTCCCGGTCCGCGGGTCGTAACCATACGCCGCCTTGGCGCCGGCGCTGAGCATTTGCGGTTTTCCCCCGATCGTCGCGATCAAGGGCGTGCTGTGGGCCTTGCGCAAATCCCCGTCCTTCGCCATCGGCCCGGGCACATTCTCATCATTCCACGCGACCGAGCGATTTGTTTTCCAGATGGTCTCGCCGGTCTTCTTGTCGAGAGCGGCAAGGTACTGGAGATCGGCGCCATCGAATGTCAGGATCACCAGATTTTCAAAGGAGACCAGGGACGAAGAGGCGCCGCGATAATGCCGGCAAGGGAGGTCGTTCCGCTGCCAGAGAACCTTGCCCGTGCCGGTAGCCAGGCAGGCTGTCCCGGCGCTGCCGAAATGGACATAAACCCGGCCAGGCTCGATGAATGACGAAGGCGTCGCATAACAATTCATTGAAGCGCCGTTGCCGAGCGGTTCCGGGTTGTCGGTGTGAAACACTCTTTCGTTGAACCGAACTTTGCCAGTCTCGGCGTCCACACAGATGGCGAAGTAATCGTGACCTTCCAACGTTGCCGTGGTCAACCAGACCTGGCCGTCCAACACCACGGGCGTGGACCAGCCGCGATGCGGAACCTCGGTTTTCCATTTGATGTTGTTGGTCTCGCTCCAGCGAAGGGGAAGGCCGATGGGATGGGCATCACCCGGCGCGGAGACATTGCCGTCACCGCGCGGCCCGCGGAACTCCGGCCAGTCCGCTCGCGCGGCCAGCCGACCGAAGGCCATTAGAACCAGCGCCAAAACGACCATCAAGCCTGGGTGATGGCTGCGCACTGACGCCTTGTCGGGAGCGATGAACGGGCTCTGTAGGTGATTCATCGCAGCAGGGTGACAAGGCCGGTCGGGCAAGGCAAGTCAACGGTGGGGGTCTGTCGAAATCTGTTCGCACAGAGGCGCGTCTCGTTGTTAAGGTCTCGTGGCGATGAACCCTTTCTTTCGCGCGGGTTTTTTTCTGGCCACGGTTGTCGCGGCCTGCGCAGGCGCAGCCGATCAGGTTCAGCAGCAGGACATTTTTGTCGCCGGCACGGATGGCTATCACACGTATCGCATTCCTTCGTTGATCGTCACCAGGAAAGGAACGGTGCTGGCGTTTTGTGAAGGGCGAAAGAGAAGCGCATCGGACACGGGCGAATCACAGCGAAGCAAGGGGAGCGTACGGTCTGGGTCTCAGGGAGCAAGGACGACGGAATGACCTGGTCGTCTCCGGTGAACATTACGGCTTCGACTAAAGACCCGTCGTGGGGTTGGTATGCAACCGGGCCAGGCGTCGGGATCCAGATTCAGCACGGTCCGCACCAGGGGCGTCTGATGATCCCTTGCGATCATGCTTGCAAGGAAACGAACGACACGTCGCGCGGCCGCGTCATTGAGCGCGGCGCCCACGTCATTTACAGCGATGATCGTGGCGAGACGTGGAGGCTGGGCGGAGCAGCGCGACCCAAAATGAACGAGTGCCAGGTTGTTGAACTGGCGGACGGCAAGGGAACATTGCTGTTGAGCCTGCGCAGTTACTTCGGAGACAACCGGCGCGCCCAGTCCCTCAGCTTCGATGGCGGGCAAACCTGGACTCCGCCGGAGTCTCATCCGCAACTCGTCGATCCGATCTGTCAGGCCTGCGTGCTGCGTTACAACTGGCCGGAGGGGAAAAGGCCGGGGCGCATTCTCTTTTCCAACCCGGCGAGCCCGCGTCGGAAAAACATGACCGTGCGAATCAGCTACGACGACGGAAAGACCTGGCCGACGGCCAAAACTCTCCACGCGGACGCCTCGGCGTATTCCTGTCTGTCAGTGCTGCCGGACGGCACCATCGGTTGCCTTTACGAACGCGGCGGCACGAATGCCTACGAAAAAATCACTTTCGCCCGATTTCCCCTCTCCTGGCTGGAAGGAAAGGACTAAATGACGGACCTGATTCAGACCGAAGACGCACTCGACGAGGTTTTGACCCGACCCCGGCCAGTGCTCGTTGAGTTCATCCGCCAGGTGTCCAGCCCGCTGGTGATTCTCGGGGCCGGCGGCAAGATGGGGGCGACGCTTGCCCGACTGGCCCGACGAGCAGCGGAAGCGGCCCGCTGTGAACTTGAGTTGGTCGCCGTCAGCCGGTTTTCGGATGAATCGGGGCGGCGCCGGCTCGAGGAGCACGGTGTCAGAACGCAGCGCGCGGATTTGCTCGAGCGCGACGGAATCCGGAAACTTCCCGATTCGGCCAACGTCATTTACCTGGTCGGACTGAAGTTCGGGACGGCGCAAAATCCGTCTTTGACGTGGGCGGTCAATACGCTGGCGCCGGCGCACGCCGTCGAGCGATACGCCTCGGCGCGCGTCGTCGCCCTTTCCACTGGCAATGTCTATCCTTACGTGCCGGTTGGGTGCGGCGGCGCGACCGAGGACCATCCATTGACACCGATGGGTGAATATGCCAATGCGGCCGTGGCCCGCGAACGCCTCCTCGAATACGCGTCGCGCAGGAACGGCACACGCATTGTGCTGCTGCGGTTGATCTATGCCGTGGAACTGCGTTACGGCGTTCTGGTGGACATCGCGCGCAAGGTATGGGCGGGGGAGCCCGTGAATGTGGCGAACGGCTGCTTCAATTGCATCTGGCAGGGTGACGCCAACGAGATGATTCTTCGGGCGCTGAACTTAGCGTCCAGTCCGCCCGCAGCGTTCAACCTCACTTGTCCGGCGGCTGTGTCGGTGCGCGAAGTGGCCGGGAGATTTTCCGAACTGCTCGGACGTCCGGCGAAGTTTATCGGCGCCGAGTCTGACACGGCGCTGCTCGGCAACGCGGGCAAACTCGGCGCCGAACTCGGCCCTCCTGCGACTCCGCTGGAAGACATCCTGGATTGGACCGCCCAGTGGGTGAAGAGCGGGGGACGTTACTGGAACAAACCAACGCACTTCGAAGTGCGCGACGGCCAATACTGAACATGGCGCACTTCCCGCAACCGCAAGACTGGGTCCGGGCCAGGTTGCGCGGGGGTCTGGTCATCCCCGCGCATCCGCTCGCGCTCACCTCCGGGCGCAAGCTGGACGTGCGTCGGCAGCGCGCGTTGACGCGTTATTATCACGCCGCCGGCGCGGGCGGCATTGCCGTGGGTGTGCACACAACGCAGTTCGCCATTCGCGATCCGAAACACGGCTTGTTCAAGCCGGTGCTTCAGCTCGCTGCGGATACCATCGCCGACTGCGACGCCCGCCAGGCCACCGCCACGGTTCGGATCGCGGGAATTTGCGGGCCGACCCCCCAGGCCGTGGCGGAAGCGACCTTCGCGCGCGCAACCGGCTATCACGCCGGTTTGCTTTCCCTGGCGGCGCTCAAGGAGGCCGACGAAGATCAACTCATCGCCCACTGTGAAACCGTCGCGCGGGAGATTCCGCTGTTTGGATTTTACCTGCAGCCGGCGGTCGGCGGACGCGTCCTGCCCCGCTCTTTCTGGCAGCGTTTTGTGGCAATCGCGAATGTTGTCGCGATCAAGATTGCGCCTTTCAACCGCTACCAAACGTTCGAGGTGGTCCGCGGCGTCGCGGAAGCGGGCCGCGCCGCCGACATCGCGCTCTATACGGGCAATGACGACAACATCGTTCTCGATTTGCTGACCGAATATGCGGTTCCGACGGACCGCGGCGCAGTGCGCGTGCGCCTGGTCGGCGGGCTGCTGGGTCATTGGGCCTGTTGGACGCGCAAGGCGGTCGATCTCCTGAGCGAATGCCAGCGTTGGTGTGGCCGCAAAACGATCCCCTCGTCGATGCTCACGGTCGCCGCCCAGGTCACGGACTGCAACGCCGCTTTCTTCGATGCCACGCACAACTTTGCCGGCTCCATTGCCGGCATCCATGAAGTGTTGCGCCGGCAGGGTTTGCTCGAAGGCACCTGGTGTCTGGACCCGCACGAGACACTGTCGCCCGGCCAAATGGAAGAGATTGATCGTGTCTATCGGGATTATCCGCACTTGCACGACGATGACTTCGTCCGTGAACATAAAGATGAGTGGCTGACTGGATGAACGTTCCGCTGCTTCGAAAATGAAGACCCCCATGAAAAGCTGCTCTATTCGCGTCTATCGACCGGATGACCTGGACGCCATCAAACGACTGACCGTGGAAGCGTTTGCCGGCGTGACGCTCGAACAAAATGTCGAAGAAGTCCTGGGCCTTTTGCGCGGACACGACTGGCGCTGGCGCAAGGCCCGCCACATCGATGAAGACGTGGCGGCCAATCCGGCCGGCATCTTCATCGCGGACGTCCGGGGCCGCATCGCCGGCTACATCACGACGCGAATCGATCGGGAGGCGGGCAAAGGCCGGATTCCCAACCTGGCGATTGCCGCTGAATTTCGCGGCCGGGGACTGGGCCGGCAGCTCATTGAACGGGCGCTCGATTATTTCCGCGGCGAAGGCCTGGAATACGCGATGATTGAAACGATGGCCCAAAATGTCCTGAGTAACCAGGTCTATCCGGCGTGCGGTTTCGTGGAAATCGCGCGCCAGGTCCATTTCGCGCGGAAACTCTGAGCGAGCGACGAAGCAGAGCGCAGAACAGTCTGATGCGCCTGCGGCAGGTACAAAAAATGTTATAGCTATAACAATAAATGTACCCACTTTTTCTGGACCCTGTTGAAGTCGCGCGTTCAAAGAATGCTTTCCCATCCTGCTTCAGTCGGGTAAGCAGATCCGCATTATGCAAACCTTCAGAATCCTTTTATTCCTCATCGGCACGATTTCCGCCGTCCGCGTCGGGGGCGCCGAACCCGCGGCTGGAAAACAGGTGGAACAGGAGCTCAAACTTCCCGACAACAAATCCGTTCCTTATTTGCTCTACCTGCCAAAGGACTATGATTCGAAAGAAGCCAAGTGGCCTCTGCTGCTGTTCCTGCACGGACGAGGCGAGAGTGACGGGCCGTTAAGCGTGGTCAAAAAGTGGGGACCGCCGCGGTTGATCGAGCGCGGAGAGAATTTTCCTTACATTGTGATTTCTCCGCAATGTCCCCGCCAGGAGTCGTGGCCGCAACCGGGGCAGCAAACGTTGCTGTTGGCCTTGCTGGATCACATCGAGAAACAATTCAAAGCGGATGCGGACCGGGTTTATTTGACCGGATTGAGCATGGGTGGGTATGGCGCCTGGCGGTTGGCGGCCGATCACCCGCAACGGTTCGCCGCGCTCGTCCCGATTTGCGGCGGCGGAAAACCCGAGGACGCGGTCCAGCTCAAAGGAATGCCGATCTGGGTGTTTCATGGCACCGAAGACAAGGCGGTCCCGTTTCAACGTTCGGTGGAAATGGTGGACGCCCTCAAGGCAGCGGGCAGTACCGCCATTCGATTTACTTCACTGGAAAACATCGGCCACAATTGCTGGGAAGCGGCTTACGCCACACCCGAGGTCTATCAGTGGCTCGAAAAACAATCCCTTTCGCAAAACGGCGGGCGGGCCAAACAGAATTAACTTCCAACATCCAACTCCCAACCCGACATTGCGCCTGGTTCGATGTTCGGCGTTGGTTGTTCCACGTTTTTCTGCGGTTGGTTGCGGCGCCGGCGCGATGCGAACAGGGTGAGTTCAAGAATCGTCGCAAGAGCCGTAGCCGCCAAGGTTACGAGGCGGAAGTGTTTTTCGTGCCAAAATCCGCCTCCTTACGTCGGCGGCTACCTGCTTGAACTCACCCTCCGATGCGAACATTCGGGCCCGCCTGGAGGTGACAATTCCGCGGCGAACGGTTAGAATCCTTGCGAATTAAACCCGGGACAACTTGTGATGCGACTGACCACCCAATTGCTGGCCGGCTTGCTTGCGGCATGGAACGTGAGCGGCGCGGGATTGAAATCCCCTCCGAAAGAAGGCGAAAACCCGGCGGAACACCTGCCGCCCTGGATCCGACGTGTGACCTGGTTCGGCGAGCGCGCGGACTGGTCGCATGACGGCAAGAGGATTTTGTTCGTCGAGAAAACCTTTGGGGATGTGTACGAGATTGACCTTGCCACGGGCGTGATTCGCGCGATGACCCATCATTATCCCCACTGCGGCTACACGCGGGCGCTGTATCTGGCAAACGGGGACATCCTGCTTTCCGGCCCGGACCATATCGATCCAAAGAAGCCGGGCGACGCGCGGACCCAATGCTGGCTTTACGTGCTCGACAAAAGTCTGGGCCGACCGGCCGTGCCGCTGGGCAGCAAGTGCAGCGAGGGCCCGGCGGTGTCGCGCCAGCGGATGCACATCGCCTGGACGCACGTGGCCGCGGAATACCCCGATGAGATGGAGAGCGGCGCTTCGCGGATGCAGGAGGCGGACATCGTTTACGAGAAGGGCGCGCCCAGGCTTGCCCATCAACGGGTCATCCTGGAAAGCAAGGAACTGCCGTTCAAATGCACCCTGGAGACGCAGAACTTTGTGCCGCCGGACGAGAAGAAGCTGACCTTTTCCGCCTACGGCTACCAGGGCACCGACGTTTGCGTGGTGGACCTGGAAAACAAAAAGGTCATCAACCTCACGAATTCGCCCGGGGAATACGACGAACCGGAGGGGATTTTCCCGGATGGCCGGTTCACGCTGGTCGAATGCGACAAACACAATAAAAAGGGTTCGAGCTACGTTGATCTTTGGAAGCTGCGCGTGGACGGCGGGGGTTATGTGGAACGGCTGACCTACTTCAGTGACTATCCCGGCTATAAATCGTCCAATCCCGTCGTCAGCGACGATGGTCGTTTCATGGCGTTCCAGATGGCGAAATCCAAGGACGCCGCCGGCGTGGGCTATGGCATTTTCATTTACGATTTTGCCAGGGCGCAGAGAGGCAAGCGGCGATGACATGAAATTTCTTGGCTTTTATCCGGAAACAGCGGCGGCCCGGATACGTGCGGCCAGGACTCCGCCTCGCGTGCCGACATTGCGTCAGTCGCTCAGCGTTGGCGGGGGCGGGTTCTGTCTGATCGGCGTGGTGGTCTTTGCCATCGTGGCCGTGAGTGACAATTGGCTGAAGCATCGTCTGGGCGAAATCGGCTCTTACGCAGTTTACTCGCTGCTTTTCATTTTTCTGGCGGCCGGTCTGTTCCGGCGATTGGTCGTCCAGCCGGCCCCGGTGTTTCGCTTTTACGTTTTGTTTGCAGCCGCTTTCCTGCTCTACAGCGCGGGCTGGACCACCGGCTATTCATTGTTGCGAAGCTGGCTGGGCGAGTGGTTTGGGTCGTTGCTCGCCGCGACGGCCCTTGGATTGACCCTCGCCGCGGCGTTTGATGCTCCCAAGCAAGCGTTCAAAGTCATCGTGTTCCTGTTTCTGGCGTTGTCGGCAGGTTACTTTCCCGGCGAGTTTGTTCACCACGCCCTGCCCGGAAATGCCGGATGGTTGTTGTGGGGCGCCGCTTACGGCCTGGGATTGGGCATCGGACTTGGTTACTCGCTTTACGCCTGCCAGGAACCGCTGCGCGAGCGGCTCAAAACCGCCGCGCCGGCGGGCGCAACGACGACGTCACGGCGCTGAGTCTTTCTCTCTTCATGAACCAAACCGTCATCGTCACCGGGATGTCGAACCGGGAGTTCTTGGAAGCGTACGCGCATCCGGGCCGTGTCGGTCTTTCCGGCGGAATCACGCTGATTGACAAAGCCATTGCCCGGGCCGAACGGCACATCGATGACGCGGGCCGATGGAGTCTATGGTCGCATTCATTCCTGTTCCAGGGCCGTCGCCCGGACGGCCAGCACTGGGTGATCGAATCGGACCTCCAGATCAATCGCAAGCACATCCGGCTCGGGGTGCAGGAAAACCGCATTTCGAAATATTTCGACGAGGACCTTTACACCACACTGGCGGTCCTGGATTTCGGGCTCGCTGAAACGGAGGCGGCGACCCTGGTGCGCGAGGGACTTGAACTGGTGGCCAACCGGGCGCGCTATTCGCTTCGCGAACTGGTGGGCACTTTGATCGCCTTGCGCCATCCGGGATTGCGTGGACGGGGCAACGTGCTGGCGCGTGAAAAATCGCTCTATTGCTCGGCGTTCGTGCGGCACTTGTTTCGCAAGGCGGGCATCGACCTTGCGCCGGGTGTTGACGCGAAGAACACCACGCCGGAAGACATCTCGCGCGCGCAGGTGCCGCATGTCACGTATCTCTTGAAACGCGGGTCGGGCCGAAGCAAACTGGAACAATTGCGGGTCAGACTGCGACGCAGAGTCCGCGCCAGGATCAAACACCTGAAAGGGGCGGTTTCGAGTTAGTTCTCGCTGCCCGGAAGACGCGACGCTTATGAAAGAACTCAACCGAATCCTGCTCGCTGAGGACAATTTGAACGACATCGAGCTGACACTGCGCGCCCTGGCCGAGTTTCACCTGGCCAACCAGGTGGATGTCGTGCGCGATGGCGCGGAGGCGTTGGACTATTTGTATTGCCGGCACAAGTACGCGGGCCGCCGGTCCGGCAATCCCGCCGTGGTCGTGCTCGACAACAAAATGCCCAAGGTGGACGGCCTGGAGGTTTTGCAGCAGGTCAAGGCGGACGAGCGCTTGAGAACCATCCCGGTGGTCATGCTCACTTCCTCGCGCGAACATGGCGACCTGCTCAAGAGTTACCAGTTGGGCGTGAGTGCGTACGTGGTCAAGCCGGTGGATTTCTGCGACTTCGTCAGCGCCGTCCGCGATCTCGGCGCCTTTTGGGGCATCGTCAATGAGCCCGTCCTGGAGCCGATGCGCTGACTCCCCGGCCGTGCGGATTCATTTCCCCTGCGTGGTCAATATCGGCGGTTGGAAAAACAAAACTCCTTTCGTTCTGCGCCGATAAAGCTTGTCCGACGAACAGACGCAGAGGTACCGGAATGAAAATCATCACCGACAGCCGTTGCACGGCCTACTCGACGCGCGGACATCCGGAAAGGCCGGAACGTGTCAGCCGAACGGTCGAACGACTGAAGAATCAGGTCGAGTTGCCGGTCTCCTGGGTGGAACCGCTCCCCGTGGATGAGGCGATCATCGAACTCGCGCACTCGAAGGAACATGTGGCCCGCGTGAAGGCCGCCGCGGCGGATTTCGACGGCGACACGCCGGCGCATGCGGACATTTTTGCGCACGCCTGTCGTTCGGTCGGCGGCGCGCTCCAGGCAATGCAGTCCGCGCAAAAGGGCGAACCGGCATTCAGTTTGTTGCGTCCGCCGGGGCACCACGCCACCCGCGACCGCGCCATGGGCTTTTGTTACCTGAATTCGATTGCCATCACGGCGCTCGAAGCGCTGGCGACCGGCACCCGGAAGGTTGCGGTGCTCGACTTCGACGTGCACCACGGCAACGGCACCGAGGCCATCCTGACGAATCGGCCCGGCGCGGTGTTCTTCTCAATTCACCAGTATCCGTGCTATCCCGGCACCGGGACGGGCCACGTCGGCGACAATTGCTTCAATTATCCCGTCGCGCCGGAAACGCCGCGCGAGGACTATCGCAAGGTGCTCAAGCGCGCTCTGGACGAATTAAAGAACGCGCGACCCGCTCTGGTAGCCGTGTCCGCCGGATTCGACGCTTATGCGCGTGACCCCATCGCGCAGGAAACACTGGAGGCGGAGGATTTCCAATGGCTGGGACAGTCCATTCGCGACCTGGGAATTCCGGCCTTCAGTGTCCTCGAAGGCGGCTACAGCCGGGATTTGCCGGAGTTGATCCTGGCGTATTTGAAAGGAATAGAAGGACTATAGCCCGACTCTAATGGGAGCAGCGGAGCGACCCAACAGGAACGGCGAAGCGGACGAACAGCGTTGGATAATGACGAAGCCCGAATGACGAATGCCAAAGGAATTGCGAAATCCAAATGTCCAATGAATCCAGGCGGCTCAGGTTCCGCTGATTGGAATTTCGAGAAGATTGGAATTTCGAGAATTCGGGTTTCTTTCGTCATTCGGCGTTCGGCATTCGGATTTCAACCAAACCGTCAGTGTTTCGGCCGCAGCAGGATCGCCTTTTTGTTTGTGCCTTCGACCTCGACGCTGTGGGTTTCGACCGAGGGATCGTCCTTGAGGGCATTGTGAATGATGCGCCGGTCAAAGGCGTTCATGGGTTCCAGTTCCACA
>WNGA01011395.1_pt2 | contig 11611 bp, 6 predicted proteins | sample 5400061 | NCBI WGS metagenome assembly WNGA01 (sample SAMN13153366, study PRJNA577476) | soil metagenome | isolation source: 100 cm soil or saprolite under grassland replicate 2 | place: USA:California | collected 2016-06-15
ACCGTCTGGATGACGTTGCCTTCGAGCTGGTTCTTGAGGCCGTCCGGATTGATGATCTGCCCGCAGTCATGGGACAGGAAAAACCGCGGGACGCGGATCTCGCCGGTCTTCCGGTTCACCTCCACCTCGGCGACCGCGGCCACGTAGGTGCGCACCAGCTCGTACTTGCAGTAGGTGACGCCGCGCCCGGTGACCACGTCGCCGCTCTGGCCCGGCTTGGGCGAGGGCCGCTTGTCCCATTTGGCCAACGCGGCGACGCGGTTGAGCGCCTCGATGCCGCGCTTGTCGCTCTGATCGAGATACTTGAGGCGGAACTCGATCGGGTCGGCATTGGCCGACGCGGCCAGCTCGTCGACGAAGCACTCGTTGGCGTAGGTGTTCTGCATCCGCCCCGGCGTCCTGATCCAGGAGGGCCGGAACGGCGTCGTCTCCAGGCGGTGGCAGACCGTCCTGATGCTGGGGAATTTGTACGGGATCGCCGAGTTCTGGAAGATGTTGCCGGGCGCGGTGTGACGATCGGCCGGCATCCCGGCGAGCGAGGCGGCAACCAGCGGCACGTTGAATCCGCCCGCGGTCTGCTGCGGGATGAAGAACTCGGAATCCCAGGCCGTCACCTTGCCCGAGCCGTCGATGCTGGCGCGGATGTCGATGAGCGTCGGCGGACCCTTGGGGTCCCAGCCGTGCTCGTCGGCGCGGGACCATTGCACCCGCACCGGCCGGCCGGCGGCGCGCGCCAGCAGCGCCGCGTCGGCGGCGGCGTCCTCGTGGCCGTTGCGGCCGTAGCAGCCCGAGCCTTCCACGTAGATGCAGCGCACGCTGTCCGGTGACATGCCGAACATGGTGGCGAGCTGCTTGCGCAGGTTATGGGTCGCCTGCGAGGCCGACCACGAGGTCAGCTTGCCGTCCTTGAGCTCGGCGACCGCGCAGGACGGGCCGATCGAGCCGTGGGTGTGGATGGCGAAGTCGTAGGTCGCCTGGAGCGTCCTGGCGCCCAGCTCGGCCATGGCGGCGCCGACGTTGCCGACGCTGCTCGTCACCTCGTCCTGGAAGACCTTGCTGGCGCGGACGTGGTCCCAGAGCTTCGCCGAGTCGGGCAGGGTCTCCGATTTCGACCACGTCGCCTTGAGCTGCCGGGCGCCCTTGATCGCGGCCCATTCGCTCTCGGCCACGATGCCGAGGAAGTCGCCATCGCGCACCACTTTGACGATGCCGGGAATATCCTTGATCGAACCTTCGTCCACGCTTTCGAGCTTGGCGCCCATCGCCGGCGGGCGCACCACCCGGCCGTGCAGCATGCCGGGCACGCGGAAGTCCTGCATGTAGGTGAACTTGCCCGTTACCTTGTCGGGAATGTCGAGGCGCGCCACCGGCTTGCCGACGATCCTGTAGTCCTTGGGGTCCTTGGCCTTGGGCGGCTTCTGGTGGTCGACCTTGAGCGCGAATTGCTTGCCGCCGATCAGCTCGCCGTAGGTGACGCGCTTGCCGCCGCCATTAGCGGTGCCGTCGGCGACCGTGACCTCTTCCGGCTTGACGCCGAGGCGCTTGGCGGCCTCGGCGACGAGCGCGGCCTTGGCGGTGGCGGCGGCGTTGCGGATCTGCATGCCGCCGATCTGGATGCTAAGGCTGCCCCAGGTCGGGCCCTGCTCGGGGGTGAGCGCCGTGTCGCCCTCCACGACGGTGACGGCCGACAACGGCACGTCCAGCTCTTCGGCGGCGATCTGCGCCAGCGCGGTGCGCACGCCGGTGCCGAGGTCGACCTTGCCGGAATAGACGGTACACAGACCCTTGGGGTCGATGGCGAGGAACGCATCGAGCTCGGTGAGAGCGAGCGGCTTGGCGCCCGCGGCGCCCTGGGCGAGCGCGTCGGCGATCGGCCCGGAGAAGGAAAAGGCGACGACGAGCGCGCCGCTCCCTTTCAGCATGTCGCGTCGCGATGCGATGTGATTCATGGCTCCCTCCCTCACGCCGTCGCTGCCGCGCGCTTGACCGCCCTGACGATGCGGGCATGCGTCCCGCAGCGGCAGAGGTTGTTCGCCAGCGCGCGCTTGATGTCGGCCTCGCTCGGCTTCTTGTTCTTGGCGAGGAAGGCGGCCGACTCCATGATCATGCCGTTGATGCAGTAGCCGCACTGGGCGGCCTGCTCGTCGATGAACGCCTGCTGCACGCGATGCAGCTTCCTGCCGCCGGCGAGGCCTTCGAGCGTCACGACCTTCTGCTGCGCCTTGATCGAGGACAGCGGGACCTGGCACGAGCGCACGGCCTTGCCGTCGACGTGGACCGTGCAGGCGCCGCACTGTCCGAGCCCGCAGCCGAAGCGCGGTCCGTGCAGTCCGAGATTGTCGCGCAGCGCATAAAGCAGCGGCATGTCGGGATCGTCGGCATCGATTTTCACCGACTTGCCGTTGACGTTGAGCGGGATGGATTTGGCCATTCTGTCCCTCCCCGGGTTGCGGCTCACTCGTTGGTGAGCGGCTCATTGTTTGGAAGGCTTCAAGGATAGCACCGGGCGACCGCGGCGCAACCGGGCGCGACACCGGGTGCCGCCGGACACGCTGCCGCGCCCGTGCCGATGAGGTGCGCGACCGCCAACGACACGGTCAGGCTGAGCGCCGCCGCCGGTCTTGCGGCGGCAGCACGCCGATCCATTTCAAGGCCGCGTCCACGAGCGAATCGCCGAAACCGTCGGACCCCATGACCCTGGTGGCCGAATAGACGGGAGTTCCCTCCGTCGTCCCCGGCACCGGACGATCCTCTGGTGCGACCGCGAGCGACACCCGATCGCGCGCGGTCAAGGCTCCCTGGACCGCGTGGAATCCGAGCGCGCGATACACTTCGAACTGCTCCTCGCTGAAGAACTGGTCGCTGGTCGTCTCGTGCGGAAAGCTCCGGTACCGCCGCCGGTAGTCCAGGATGTAATCGTTCTCGTCCCCGGTAAGCGACGATTTGACGTAAATAAGTACGCCGCTGGCACCGTCCTGATAATGGATTTTGCCGATAGCGCAGTGTGGTCCGCGGTGCGGTTGCGAGGTGCCCTGCCGGCCGGCTTCGGACGGCGCCTCTCCGGTTTTCAGGGCCTCCGCCCGGATGTCCTGCCACGATAGCTCGATACGCACGCCGAGGTCGATGCGGGCATGGCGTTCCAGCTCGACGAGGGAAGAAAAGTTCAACTCGGGGTCGGCTTCGGCGTCGACGGCGATGATGAGATGGCAGCGCCGCTTCAGGAGCTCGTAGACGCCGAGGTTCTCGATGTGTCCGCCGTCGGTGAGATAGACCGACCAGCTCTTCTCGTCCAGTTGGCCGAACATCTCTTTGATGAAATAGAAATGCTGCAACAACCGGATCAGGATCCGCCGCACCGGCGAAGGCTCGGCATGGCACGGGTTGCGCAACCAAAACCCAAGCCGGATGTTGAGCATGGCAAGAGTCGGCGCAAGCAATCTGATGGTATTCGTTCCCATGTTCGCCGAGGCGGCGGCACCCGAGATCGCGATCGCGGTCGCAAGGTTGAGCTCGTGCACGGCTGCTTCCATCCGTTCCGTCGCCGCGTAGCCGGTCGCGCTGCTCCCCACGAACAGCGGACTGAATAGAAAGTAGTCCGCATTGCGGCCGCGCCTGTTCGCGTAACGAGAGCCCTGCAGATTGATGGCCGCGTTGACGAGATGGTAGGGGGCGGCAACCGTGGACAATTCGCTGAGTTTCAGATGATCCTGATCCTCGGGCTCGCCCGCCGCGCCTTTGCGGGTATCCGGCTTGAACAGGAAAGCCTTGCTGAGGCGGTCGCGGTAGAGCCGGTGCAGCGAATTTGCATTCTGATCCAGTATGAACCAGAGCGCGATAAGGCACAGGCTGACGGCGAGATATAGCGATCCGACAGGAGCCGCCGCGCCGGGGAATAGATATATTGCCAAGCGCGCAATCCAGGCGGGCGCCGTGTAGCCGCTCCCGCCTTTGGCAGCTTCGTCCTTGAAGATGCCCCAGTAGCAGAGCGTGAGATAGAGCACCCAGAGAATGATCGGCAGCGCGAGACCCGCGAGGTAGATCGCCGCTTTGGTTGTGATGACCGCCGCGCGTCTGCCTCGACTCGAGCTTTCGCTCGCCTGCTTCAGGAGCTCGCCGAGCGGCTTGGCAACCATCGCGACGACGGCGGACAACGGGGCGAGAACCTTGGCGAGGTTGCTGACCCAAGCCGCCACCCGGTCGAAGATCGAGTTGCTCTCGTTGAACATTCCGGCGAGCATGAAAGGCTGCATTTCGCAGAATGCGATGATGCCGACCAGAACCAGCGCGAGCCCGAGCCAGAAGGCGAGCCAACCCGTGATCTCCCCCTTGCCGATTCTCCACGGCAGGGACCGCCACAGCGCCCACAGAGCGAGCATTGCCACGAGCAGGATGAGAAAATAGCGCGTGACTACGAAAAAGTCGCCGGGAAAAATGTTCGGTACGGCGAACGAAAGAAAGTTCGCATCGAACAGGTCGGGAACCGTCGGATTGATGAAGATCGTGATCGCTGCGCACAAGAGCAGTATGGGCGCGATCAAAATGACGTTGGCGGCCAGTCCGCGCAAATAGATCGTGGCGCCGCTCAAGACGTCGCCGATGCCGCGCGGGATCAGATAATTCGAATAGTCACGGACGTGCCTGAGCGACGGCGTTTCGGCGTCGTCGAGCTTGCTCTCGAAGGGAAACGTGCCGCCATTGGCGGTCATGCCGGCCGTGACCGACGACCCGATGTAGCCGCCGCCTGAGACGGTGGAGAGGTAATCGACCTTTTGCAGAACGGCGGACTTGTCGAGCGCCTGCAACGCGCCGAGGCAGTACGCGGTGGAGCGGATGCCTCCGCCCGACAGCGCAAGTCCGACCGTATCGTAGACCGGCCGGCCGCCGACCTCGGAGCGTTGAAAGAATTGCTTGATCTTGGGACGCTGCAGCTTCGCGCGGCGTTCATTGATCGCATCGTGCTCGAGCTCGAGAATCTTCGCGAATTCCTGCTCGCGGTTGCTTGCCGCCATGGTTCGGCTCCGCGTCCATCGGTCTCAATCCAAGATGTAGCAAAACGATACTGCAATTTTCGACTGATGGACAGCGAAAAGCCGGCGTCAGCCGCAAGACGAGTCTAAACGTCTCCCCGATCCGCCATCTCCAGCTCTCCGATCATCCGCTCGATCACGCCGAGGCCGCCCTGCCAGAAGGCCGGGTCGCGCGCGTTAAGCCCGAAGGGTTTGAGCAGCTCGCTGTGGTGCTTGGTGCCGCCCGCCGCGAGCATCTCGAAATAGCGCTCGGCGAAGCCGGCTTCCGCCTTCTCGTACACGGCGTAGAGCGAGTTCACCAAACAGTCGCCGAACGCATAGGCGTAGACGTAGAACGGCGAGTGGATGAAGTGCGGGATGTAGGTCCAGAACGTCTCATAGCCGGCTCTCAGCTCGATCGCGGGGCCTAGGCTCTCGGCCTGCACGTCGAGCCAGATCTCGCCGATCCGCTCGGCGGTCAGCTCGCCGTTCTTGCGCTCGACGTGCACCATGCGCTCGAACGTGTAGAACGCGATCTGCCGCACCACCGTATTGATCATGTCCTCGACCTTGGCGGCGAGCATGGCCTTGCGCTGCTTGGGATCGGTGGTGTTCGCGAGCAGCTTCTTGAACGTGAGCATCTCGCCGAACACGCTCGCGGTTTCCGCCAGCGTCAGCGGCGTCGGCGCCATCAGCGCACCGTTCGGCGCCGCCAGGATCTGGTGCACGCCGTGACCGAGCTCGTGCGCGAGCGTCATGACGTCGCGCGGGTGGCCCTGATAGTTGATCAGCACGTACGGATGGACCGACGGCACCGTCGGGTGGGAAAAGGCGCCCGGCGCCTTGCCGGGACGGACCGGCGCATCGATCCACCGGTCGGTGAAGAAGCGTTCCGCGATTGCCGCCATGCGCGGCGAAAACGCCCCATAGGCCGACAGCACCGTGTCCTTCGCCTCGGACCAGCCGATCGTACGGCTCGGCACCTTGGGCAACGGCGCGTTGCGGTCCCAGTGGGCAAGCCGCTTCTTGCCGAACCACCGCGCTTTCACCGCATAGTAGCGGTGCGACAGGCGCGGATAGGCGGCGTGCACGGCCGTCACCAGCGCCTCCACCACCTCCGGCTCGACCCGGTTGGCAAGGTGCCGCGAGGCGGCGACGTCGGGAAATCCGCGCCAGCGATCGGAAATCTCCTTGTCCTTGGCGAGCGTGTTGGTGACGAGCGCAAACAGGCGGAGGTTTTCCTTGAAGGTCCTGGCGAGCGCATCGGCGGCGGCCTTGCGCTTCTTCCCGTCCGGGTTCTGCAACAGGTTGAGCGTCGGCTCGAGCGACAGCGACTTGCCGTCGACCTTGAAGCGCAAGGAGGCGACGGTCTCGTCGAACAACCGGTTCCAGGCGCTGTAACCGGGCACCGACTTTTCGTGGAACAGCTGCTCGACGCGGTCTTCCAGCTGATACGGCTTCTCCTTGCGCACGTCCTCGATCCAAGGCCGGTAATGGCCGAGCGCGGGATCCTGCATGGCGCGCTCGAGCACGTCGTCGGCGATGCAGTTGAGCTCGAGCGTAAAGAACAGCGTGTGCGTCGAGGCAGCCGTGACCCGATCCTGAACGTCGCCGTAGAACTTGGTGCGCGCCGGATCGGTGGTGTCCGCCGAATGGACGAGGCCGGCATAGGAGATGAGGCGGCCGAGCAGGTCGTCGATCGCCTCGTAACGCTTCACCGCTTCGGCGAGCGCGGCTCCTCCCCCGGGGCCGACCGCGAGCGTGGCGAGCTTGCCCTTGTAGGCCTGCGCGAAAGCCACGCAGTCGGCTTCGCCGCGTTCGAGGTCCCGCTTGACCTCCGGCGCATCGAGCGAGGGATAAAGATCGGCCAGGTTCCATTCGGGAAGCTTGCCGAGCGTTTTCGTTGCAGTCCGCGCGGCAGATTTCGCGCGCGTGCGTGGCGGGGCGTTGATCTTGGTCATGGAAATGCTTTCGACGACGGAGGGTGCTCGGCAATTTATCGGGCGTTAACACAGTGCGGACAAGAGTGGCTCAAATCGGGACATCTTCAGCCTGGGAGCCACGATGGCCACCATCCTCATCGTCGACGACGATCCCGTCCAGCGCCGCCTGCTCGACGCCATGGTGCGCCGCTTCGGCCACGAGGCGATTGCGGTGGACGGCGGCGAGGCCGCTGTCAAGGCGCTGACCGGCGGCGACGACGCGCGGGTCGACTGCGTGGTGCTCGATCTGGTCATGCCCGACCTGGACGGCCTCGGCGTGCTCGCGCGCATGCGCGAGGCCGGCCTGTCGCTTCCGGTGATCGTGCAGACGGCGCACGGCGGCATCGACAACGTGATCTCGGCGATGCGCGCGGGCGCCGCCGACTTCGTGGTCAAGCCGGTCGGGGTCGAGCGGCTGCAAGTCTCGCTCCGCAACGCGCTCGCCCAGAGCGCATTGGAAACGGAGATCCAGCGCCTCAAGCGCAGCCGCGCCGGCACGCTCACCTTCAAGGACATCGTCACGCGCAGCCCGCGCATGCACGCCGTGCTGCGCCAGGCCGAGAAGGCCGCGGGGTCGAACATCCCTGTCCTGATCGAAGGGTATTCGGGCGTCGGCAAGGAGCTGGTCGCGCGCGCGATCCACGGGTGCGGCGAGCGTCGCGCCAAGCCGTTCGTCGCGGTCAATTGCGGCGCCATTCCCGACAATCTGGTCGAATCGCTCCTGTTCGGTCACGAGAAGGGCGCCTTCACCGGTGCAACCGAACGCCATACCGGAAAGTTCGTCGAGGCGTCGGGCGGCACGTTGTTCCTCGACGAGGTCGGCGAGCTCCCGGCCACCGCGCAGGTCAAGCTCCTGCGCGCCGTCCAGCAGGGCGAGGTCGAGCCGGTCGGCGCGCGCAAGCCCGTCAAGGTCGACGCGCGCCTGATCTCGGCGACCAACCGCAACCTGATCGCCGACGTGACGCACGGCCGGTTCCGCGAAGACCTGTTCTACCGGCTCCATGTGTTCCCGATCAGCGTTCCTCCGCTCGCCGACCGCCCCGAGGACATCCCGGATCTCGTATGGCACTTCCTCGCGCGCTTCTCCGCCGAGGAGGGCAAACGCATCCGCGCCGTCACGCCGGATGCGCTCGCATTGCTGCGTGCCTATGCCTGGCCGGGAAACGTCCGCCAGCTCGAGAACGCGGTGTTCCGCGCCGTGGTGCTGGCCGATGGCGACGAGATCGGTGTCGGCGAGTTTCCCCAGATCGAGGCGCAGCTTTCGGGATACCGGCAGCTTCAGGAACAGCCGAGCCAGCCGGCTGCCGAGGAGCGAACGGCAGTCGTGCCGGACCTTCCCGTCAGCCAGCCGAGCCTGTCGCCGCCCATCGCGGTTGCGGACGCCGCCCTGCTATCCCCCGGCAATCTCGGTCTTCTGGACCCGCAGGGAGAGGTCCGGCCGCTGGAGGAGATCGAGAACGAGGCGATTCGGTTTGCCATCACCCATTATCGCGGCCAGATGTCGGAAGTCGCGCGAAGGTTGCGGATCGGGCGTTCGACCCTTTACCGGAAGCTCAAGGACCTCGGTTTCGAGGAGGCTGCGGCCGCCGATCAGGATGAAAACGTGGCCTCCGGGTGACAGGTGTCCGGGAAACGACGCGGATCGGCGGTGGAACGATTGATTCCGTTGGGGAATTGAAGTCATTTCTGCAAATACGGCTTGAATCGGCGCGAGCGCCCTGATCGCGCCTGATTTGGTGTGTTGCCTACGCTCATCGGGGATGGAGGGAACGTGCAATGCGCGGGCTACGCTTCGACCGGCTCCTGGCCACCTCCGCAATCGCCCTGGCGTTGGCCTTGAGCAGCGGTTTCCCAGCTTCTGCCGACATGGGAGAGGAAGCGATCGAAGCCGCCGTTCCGATTCCCGAGCCTGCCAATGTGCCGCCGCCGACGGCGGCCGAGGTGAGGGCATCACCGGCGGCGGCCGCGCCCACTCCGGCGCAGATCGATTCGCGGGTTCCGCTGCCCGAGGCCGCCGACGTGCCGCCGCCCTCGCTCGCCGACGTCGGCGGGCCCGCAACCGCAACAATCGACGCGAAGGTTCCCGATGTGGTCGCGCCGGCTGCCGCGACGCCGCCGGCCGCGAAGGACGTGGCCGCGCAGCCCGCGGTCGAGGAAAATCCGACCGTCGTCGCCATGCGCGACCTCGTCGGCGCCAAGCTCTCGCGCTTCGTCGAGCGCAAGAACGAGCGCAGCGCGATCGAAGCGTTCTATGTCAAGCGAGGCTTTGCTCCGTTCTGGAGCGAAAACGGCGAAGCGTCCCCGCGCGCCAAGGCGGCGATCGCGTATCTCGCCTCGGTCGAAGCCGAAGGGCTCGATCCCGCCGATTACACGACCCCGGTGTTCCGGTCGGACGCGGAGCCTGCGGCGCTCGCCGAGGCCGAGATCAAGATGACCGCCGCGGTGTTGACCTTTGCCCGGCACGCGGAAAACGGCCGCATCCACTGGTCGCGCATCAGCGCCGATATCTTTTACGGCCATAATCCGTCCGAGCCCGCCGACGTGCTCGCCAGGCTCGCCGACGCCAAGGACATGGGCAAGGCGCTCGCGAGCTTCAATCCGCCTCACGCCGGGTACAAGGCGCTCAAGGCGAAGCTCGCCGAAATGCGCGGCCAGAAGGCTGATTCGGGCCAAGCCCGCATCGCCGATGGACCGGTGCTCAAGATCGGCATGCACGACAACCGGGTGCCGCTGCTGCGCGAACGCCTGGGCGTCACCGGCGATCCCAAGGACACGAGCTACGACAAGGACGTCGCCGAGGCGGTCAAGAAGCTCCAGCAGGATCGCAAGCTCAAGGTCACGAGCACGCTGACCGCGGCGACCGTCGAGGCCATCAACGGACCGCGCCGCAGCGGCAGCGCCCGCGACGTCGATATCATTCTCGCCAACATGGAGCGCTGGCGCTGGCTCCCGCACGAGCTCGGCAACGCCGGCCACGCCTACGTGATGCTCAATATTCCGGACTTCACGCTCAAAGTGTACCGCAACGACGCGGTGGTCTGGCAGACCAAGGTCGTGGTGGGCGCGGTCAAAACGCCGACGCCGATCCTCACCGAGACGATGAAATACATCACCATCAACCCGACGTGGAACGTCCCGCCGTCGATCGTCTACAACGAATACCTGCCGGCGCTGCAGCAGGATCCGACCGTGCTCAAGCGGATGGGCCTCAACCTGGTCCAGAACCGCGACGGCAGCATCCACATCTCGCAGCCCCCGGGCGAGCGCAACGCGCTTGGGCGGATCCGCTTCAATTTCCCCAACAAGTTCCTGGTGTACCAGCACGATACCCCGGAAAAGTTCCTGTTCGCCCACGAGAAGCGATCCTATAGCCACGGCTGCATGCGGGTGGAGGATCCGGCGCGCTACGCCGAGGTTCTGCTCTCGATCGCGCGGCCGAACGAGGGCTACACCCAGGACCGCATTCGCCGAATGTTCGGTACCTCCGAGATGGACATCCAGCTACCTTCGCCGATCCCGGTTCACATCACCTATCAGACCGCGTACGTAGACGGCGCCGGCAAGCTGGTGATGCGCGAAGACCTCTATGGCCGCGACGTCAGGGTCCTGGCCGCGCTCAAGGGCGAGGATCGGCGAGTGGCGGACATGCCGATGGAGCGGCCGAAGGTAGGCTACGCCCGTCCGCCGGTGCGCCTGCCCTACGGGGTCGAGAGCTACAGCAGTTCCTACGCCGGCGGGCCTTCGTTCTTCGACATGCTGTTCGGCGGCCAGCCGGCCCAGCCGGCCCGTCCGGCCAGGCGGACCACGACCCGATGAGGTGAGACCGGCACAGCATCTTTGCTTCGTCATGCCCGGCCTTGTGCCGGGCATTTCGATTCATGAGGGCGCGAAGACCGTTTCCGCCAGCAGCACGTACTAATCGCCGTCGCTATCGCGGACACGGTGGCTGGCCGGGCGCGCCGCAGGGAGGCCTCCCCGGCGGTTGCCGTTGTTGCTGAGGCGGTGGTTGCCGTTGCTGTGGAGGCGGCGGCTGCCGCTGCTGTGGCGGCGGCGGCGGCTGTCGCTGCTGTGGCGGAGGCGGCGGCTGCCGCTGCTGCGGTGGAGGCGGCGGTTGCCGCTGCTGTGGCGGAGGCGGCGGTTGCCGCTGCTGTGGCGGAGGCGGCGGTTGTCGTTGCTGTGGCGGAGGCGGCGGCTGCCGCTGCTGCGGCGGAGGCGGCGGCTGCCGCTGCTGTGGCGGAGGTGGCGGTTGCCGTTGCTGCGGTGGGATGGCTTGCTGCCGTTGCTGGCGCTGCTGATCGATCTCTTGGCGCCGCTGCTGGATTTGCTGCTGGCGCTGCTGGATCTGTTGCTGGCGCTGCTGAATTTGTTGCTGCCGCTGCTGCTCGATCAGCTGTCGCCGCTGCTGCTGCGGGGTTCCGGTGAGAGGAGCGCTTGGCGGCGCCGGCAGAGGCTGCCCTCTCGCTCCCGGTAGCGGCTGGCCGGGCAATGGCGGTTGACCCGGCTGTTGCATCAGGGGCTGCGCCGGGGCCCCCGGCCGAGCGCCTGGTCCCTGCCGAGGCTGTCTCTGAATCATGATCGCCTTCTGCGCGACCGAAGGCGGCAGCGCCGGCCCGACGACGGCGA
>WNGA01016600.1_pt1 | contig 11610 bp, 10 predicted proteins | sample 5400061 | NCBI WGS metagenome assembly WNGA01 (sample SAMN13153366, study PRJNA577476) | soil metagenome | isolation source: 100 cm soil or saprolite under grassland replicate 2 | place: USA:California | collected 2016-06-15
CCGGAGCTTCAGCAGAAACTGCATCGCACGATTCGCAAGGTGTCGGCAGATACCGAGGCCCTGCAGTACAACACCGCGATCGCGGCGATGATGGAGTACGTCAACGAACTCCGGGAGCACGGAGCGGGGGGCAGGGAATTGTTGGAGCCACTCGTGATCATGTTGGCGCCGTATGCGCCGCATATCGCCGAGGAGCTGTGGTCGGTGCTGGGCGGGAAGGGTTCCGTATTCGAAGCACGCTGGCCCGCCTACGACGAGCGGCTCGCGTCAGCCGGTGACGTGGAGATCGCCGTGCAGGTGAATGGCAAGCTTCGGTCCCGTCTCACCGTGCCCAGGGGGATGGCCGAGAAGGACGTGCTCGCCCGCGTACTCGCCGACGAAGCGGTGAAGAAGTTTGTCGACGGGCAGAAGGTGAAGAAGGTGATCTACGTGCAGGACCGGCTCGTCAATCTGGTCGTCTAAAGCGCCTTCGCGACCAGGTCGCCGACGAGATAGCCTACCGCCGCGACGCCCATCCCGACGACGAACATGTCGATACCGCTGCGGATCACCCCGCGGCCGGTAAAGAAGCTCCGCGCGGCCCCCACGGCGAAGTGCGACACCATCGCGATCGTGAACGCCAGCCAGATGGCCACACGCCCCTGCAGCACGAGGAACGGAAAGACGGGAATGAAGGCACCGACCGCGGTCGCCACCCCGGTGATCCACCCCTCGCGGAACGGCGTCGAGTGCGCCTCACCGATCTTCAGCTCGTCCCGCACCTGCTCGCCCAGCGCGCGCACCGGATCGCGCATCACTTCCTCCGCCATGCGCTGCGCCGTACGCCGGTCCACGCCTTTCGCTTCGTACTGCAGCGCCATCTCTTCCATCTCGACTTCCGGCATCAAGCGAATCTCTTCTTTCTCCATTGCGATCTCGTGTTCCCACACCTCCTGCTCGCTTTTCGCGGCCAGATAGCCGGACGACCCCATGGACAATGCATCCGCGATTGCGCCGGCCACGCCCGAGATCAGGATCACGTGCGGCTGCACGGCCGCGCCGATCACCCCCGCCACCAACCCAAAGTTCGCCGTCAGCCCGTCGTTGAAGCCGTACACGACGTTGCGCAAAAAGCCGCCGGAGCCCGTCTTGTGCCACGGCTCGGCGCCCTTGCCGGCGAGTTCCGCGAGCGTCCCGGCGTGGGCGGCCGATTCTTTGGCGAGTTGGAGCGAGACTTCCTGAGCGTCGGGGAGGCTCGATTCCTTGTGGAGGTTGAGGTACCCCTTTACCTCCTCACCCTCTTCGCGGAGCAGCATGGGCAGCAGATACCGGGTCCCAAACCGCCGCCCGAACCACGCCCGGAGCTTGGCGTTCAGGGATGGCCGCGCGTGACCTACTTTGTGGCCATGCTCGCCGAGCAGTTTGCTCCACATCTGCACGTGGCGCTCCTCCACGCCTGCGAGCTTGATGTAGACGTCCTTCCGGTGCGGATCGGATTCCTGGCCGGCGAGGGCGAGATAGAGGTAGGCCGCGTCCGCTTCATCCTGCCAGTGATGCAGCCACGCGTGTACATCTGGTCCGGGCATGCCCCCAAGATATCCCACCGCACGTCAAGTGACTACCGGGTAAATACTTAGGTGCGTGGTGCGTGGTGCGTGGTTTCGAAGTCCCACGCACCACGTACCACGTACCACGCACCATCCCGCGACGATATACGTACTTATGGCATCATACTTTTCGGACAATGACCGTGGCATTCGCCGTTCCGGACGTCCTCGTCGCCCGCGCGCAAGCCGGAGATGAAGCAGCGCTCGAAGCCCTCTACCGGGCGTTCGAGACGCCTGTCTACAACCTCGTTCGCCGGATGCTGCGGCGGCCGGAGGACGCAGAGGACGTGCTGCAGGAGACGTTTCTCGAGGTGGTGCGCAACATCAAGCAGTACCGCGGTGAGGGCCATCTCTGGGGTTGGATTCGCCGCATCGCGTCGACCAAGGCCTTGATGCGGATCCGTCGAGATCAGGTGCGGGTGACAGAGTCGCTGGACGACGAGCCGGGCAAGCCGGGGATGCATGTCGGGGCAAACCTCGATCTGGAGCGCGCGTTCGAGCACCTGTCGGAGGCCTCCCGGGCCGTGGTCTGGTTGCATGACGTAGAAGGGTACACGCACGAGGAAATCGCGGAGCAGATGGGCAAGTCGGTGAGCTTTTCCAAATCGCAGCTGGCGCGGGCACATGCGCGCATGCGGCGAATGCTGGATGAAGGAGCACGAGCATGATGCACTGTACGATGGAAGATCTGGGAGCTCTGCAGGCGGGTGAGGCGTCGGTCTGGGCACGCCGGCACATCACCACCTGCGCTACGTGCCAGGCGGAGCTCGACGGGTTGTACCAGCGAATCGCGCAGCTCAAAGCGCTGCCGGCGCTGCGACCGCCGCGCGACCGCTGGCCCGCCGTGAGATCGGCGCTGCGCGCGCAGCGCTCTCGCCGCCGTCGCACATGGGGCGCGTGGACCGGGAGTCTCGCTCTCGCCGCCACGATCGCTGCCGTCTTGCTGATGCAGCCGGTGACGCCAAGATCGCTGCCGTCTTGCTGATGCAGCCGCTGACGCCAAGCACGGCTCATGCCGAGCTGAATCAGGTGAAGCGGCAGTCGGCAACGCTGGAAGATTCTCTGCAGCGCTACGACACCGACGGCCGCGTGTTGAGCGGTCATGCCGCCGCGGTCGTGGCTGACCTCGAAGACCGTATTTCCATTCTCGACGGCGCCCTCGTGCAGCGCGAACAGAGCGCTCAGGACGCCGAGCTCGTACAACTTTGGCAGGAGCGCGTTGGCCTGATGCGGGAGTTGATGAACGCCCGCGCGACGCGCGCTCGCTACGTCGGGCTTTAGGAGCCCGGAGGAGAATTTGATGATGCGCAATTTGACTGTGGCAGTTCTCGCCGTCAGCCTGGTTCTGCCTGCCGTGTCGGCCGCGCAGGCAACCCCGCGCCGACCGAGCACCCGGCCCCGCGTGAGGGTCCAGACCGGGGACGGGCCGTTTGGGGTGTATTCGTTCAGTAGCGAGAGCCGCGGCCGCATCGGCGTCATCGTTGACGTACATGCCGACGCTACCGGTGATAAAGTGGGCGCGCGCATCGAGGGCATCACGCCCGGCGGACCTGCCGAGAAGGCCGGCCTCAAGGCCGGTGACGTGATCACCCGTTTCAACGGCACCGCCCTCGGCGGCGCGGCGTCGGAGGACGACGAGCGGTCGGGGCCGGGGATGAAGCTGATCGATCTCGCTCATGCGCTCGATCCCGGTGACACGGTCCAGGTCGAGTACCGTCGCGGCAGCGATGCCCGCAAGGTGACGATCGTGGCCGAGGACCTGGGTGGCGGAGCCTGGACTGGATCGATCGAGGGCCCCGATATGGGCGCCTTCAAAGAGCTCACTCGAATGAATATGGAGCCGGGCGAGTTCATCTTCGGGGGCCCGTGGGGCGGGATCGAGCTCGTGAGACTCAATCCTGATCTCGGCGACTATTTTGGGAGCCGCGAGGGTGTGTTGGTCGTTCGCGCACCGGAAGATTCTTCATTGGCCCTGAAGGGCGGCGACGTCATTCTCTCGATCGGCAACCGCAAACCGTCCTCGCCGGAGCAGGCGATGCGGATTCTGCGATCGTACGATGTGGGCGAAACGGTCACCTTGGACGTGCTGCGGAAGCAGAGACATGTCGCAGTGACGTGGAAGGTGCCGGACCATGAGAACCGCAAGTTCCGGATGGCGCCGCGGATGCATGAGGAGCCGAGCCTGTTCAGAGTTCGCGACGTGATTCGGACCAGCCGGGCTATCTAGACTCAGGGGCGGTAGGGGCGGTAGGAGGCGGTACCGCCACCTACCGCCCCTTTACCGCCTCCTACCGATTCGGCCCGATCAAAATCGCATTCGTCACCATCTTTGCCGGTCCGCGCCAGAACGCCCGAAACAGCGGATCACCGAGAAACAGCACGACGCGCCCATTGCCCTGATTCTCGACGACGGCCCACGTGGAGCCCTTGAGGAGTCGCGCGGTGTTGTCGGGCCACGTGAACCCCGAGAGCACCAGGGAGTCTACGGGATCGGTGAAGGTGATCACATTCGCGCCGCCCTTCGAGGGGCGCCAGAACGTGTCGCCGTCGATGAATACCGGCATCCGGTTGCGGTCGTATCCCAGCGTCAACCAGTGCGTCGTGTCCAGCGTCGCTCGGAAGATCGCGCCCGGGATCCATTCCGGCCGGTCTCGCGCCGGCGCGGTGCTGGAGATCAACGGGGGCTCGTTTCCCGCTACGGTGGTATCGGCTTTGGCGCCGCTGTCAGGCGCGACGCTCGCGACGCTCGACAACCCCACGTCCTTGTTCGCCGCGAGGTCGCCCGCGCCGCCGTACCCGATGAGCACGCCCCCCGAGCGGACCCATGCCTTGAGTTTCTCGACGCCATCGTCGCCAAGCTCGCGGCGCATCCTGCCGCCGCTGCCGTCGGGGATGATCAGGACGTTGAAGGTCTGCAGGTCGTCCATGCGCGCGATTGCGCGTAGCGGCACGGGGGTGAACGCCACGTTGAGCTCACGCGCGAGGTAGTACCAAAGCCAACCGTAGCTCGTCTCTGAAATGCCATCTCCGGCGGCCACCAGGATTTTGGGAGTGTGCAGTCCGGCGACGTCTTCCGAGCCAATTCCCGCGTCGCCCGTGTCGGGAAACGCCGTCTGTAAGGGGAAAACGGGGACGCCCATGGCGGGCCCCAACGCCGCGATGCGCTCGTGCAGGCTCGCCGGGTTGCGCTGGGCCCGCGCGACGAACGATCCACGGGGATAGGTGCGACCCCCGGTGAGGATTGGTTGCCGCGTGATCGCGAGCCTGAAGTTCTCGGCTTCGAGCGCGAGCGCGAGCCGAGCCGCCCCGGGCCTATCATTGATGAAGACGTACGCACTGGCACCGCGCGTCGGCGCGGCGGGAGGGGGCACGATGGTGTCCGTGACCGCGTCGCCGCCTGGACCGGCATCTTCCGTCCAATACGCGTCGAGATTGAACGACAGCGGCAGCGACCACGCCGTGATGTCGTAGAAGCCGTAGTCCTCTTTGTCCGCCTCGTCGCCGCGCCGCCGGTTGCGCTGGAACTTCCCGATCTCCCGCTGGACGAATGACCGGTCCATGCTCGCCTGCGGTTCGAGCATGCCCTTGGCCAGACGCCGCTGCGGCTGGTTCAGGTCGATCACGTAGCTGCCGGCGGGAAACGTCCGCGCGGTTGCCGCCGTGCCCGGGCTGATGTAGGGGTGTGCGACGCGCGACGCCACCGGCTGGCGCAGCCGCGTGACCTCGATCCCGTTCCGGAGCAGCAAGCCGATCACATGCGCTGCCGACTGCGGGTCGTTGCCCGGCACGATCACCACGCGTTTCATGCGATCGGTCGCCGCTTCCGCCATCGCCGAGCGGCGGAACTCATAGTAGTCCTGCAGCCGGCTCTGCCGGTTCTTGGCCGTCGTTTCCAGCGTTGCCAGGGAAGCCACGAAGTGATGTGCGATGCCGTCGAGGAAGGTCGTGATAGTGCCGTCGTCGCGGCGCTTGTGGAATTCCGGGCCACCGTCCGTCTCGTACGTCATCCCGGAGGCGCCCTGAAACGTCGTCCATTCGTCCCAGTAGCCGACGTAGAAAAAGTCGAACACCCCGCCCACGTAGTACTGCCAGCCGTAGCGGTCGAACGCGGCGGCATTGCCACGGCCGTAGGTCGCGAACCACTTGGTCGTCTGCGGCGGCAGGTTCATGTTCACCGCCTGCGCGACCGGCGGGAAGAAGAACGACGACGTCGTCGAGTGATGGTCGACGAACACCTGTGGGTGCCAGCGCAGGATGCCGTCCATCATCGCCCGCACCTCGGGTTGGCTTTGCGCGAGCAGGTCGCGGTTCATGTCGAAGCGGTAGTGGCTGTAGCGACCCGTGATGCTCCAGGGCTCGTTCTGCTCGAACGCCCACGGGTGATCGGCGCCGATGCCGACGGAGTTGTACCAGGCGGCGAAGCGCTCATGCCCATCGGGGTTCGCCGATGGGTTGAGGACAACGACCACCGACTTCAGGATCTCCTGGGTCTGCGGCTCGTCCGACGCGGCGAGCTGATAGGCGACCTGCATGGCCGCCTCGAATCCCGCCGGTTCGTCGCCGTGAACCGAGTAGTTGAACACCGCGACGGCCGGGCTTTGCGCCGCGATTGCGGCCGCCCGCGCCGGCGAGGTCTTGCGCGGATCCACGAGCTCCGCGATGCCGGCACGGATTTGATCGAGTTTGGCGAGGTTCGCCGGATCCGAAATGATGAGCGCGCGGATGGGCCGGTACTCACTCGTGCGTCCCCACGTCTCGATTCGCACGCGGTCGGTGGCGGTGGCGACCAAGGTGTCGAGATAGTGTTGCATCACTGCGTACATGGTGTGCTGGCTGCCGGCCGCGTATCCGGTGATGGCTTCGGGGCGAGGCACGGCGGGGCGATAGGGGCCGCGGGAGTAGAAGTCGAACGGCTCCTGGGCGGCCAACGGAGACACCAAGACGATCAGAAGACACAGAAGGGGGCGCATGGTATTCCGGATTTGAGGTTGTGCGAGATATCGGTAGGGGCGCAGCATGCTGCGCCCCTACAAAACCAAACGGAACATTTTCGACGTTTACGCGCGGCGCCGTGCCGCGGGCAATGCCTGGTCGAAAGAAGCGAACTCGAATGGCTTGGGGACGCAAGGCCGGCCGGTACCATCGAGGAACCGGCGCATTTGGTCGTTCACGAGGTCGCCCGTCGTGAAGATCACGCGCTCGGCGTGGGAGGGGTCGTGGCTGCGCAGCCGCTCGAACAGCTGCTCGCCGGACAAGTCCGGCATCCGCATGTCCAGAATAACGGCGTCGTATTTCGATCCCTTGAGCCGAACGAGCGCGTCCTCGCCACTGGCGGTCGTCTCCACCTCGTGGCCCTTGCCCGCGAGATACCGCTGTAATGACACGCGGACCGAGGCTTCGTCGTCCACGACGAGGACCCGCAGGCGATCGCTCTCGATGGCGGGCGCGTGGGGAACGGCTGTGTACTCACCGGAGGGGCGGGGCTCGGTGATCGGGATCTCGACCACGAATCGGGCTCCCGTTTGCGGCGCGTTTTCCGCCCAGATCCGGCCCTCGTGTTCGCGCACGATGCCGAGCGAGATCGAGAGACCGAGGCCCGTTCCCGAACCGGTCGGTTTGGTCGTGAAGAACGGGTTGAAGATGCGCTCGATCAGGTTCGCCGGAATGCCGGCGCCGGAGTCCTCGACCTCGATCCGGATCGAGTCGGCGTTGCGCCGGGTGCGCACCGTGAGCCGGTGATGGTGGCCGTCCCGCTGCTCCATCGCCTGCTCGGCATTCGTGATGAGGTTCAGGAAGACCTGCTGCAGCTGGTGCGCGTCGGCCATGGTCTCGGGCAGCGATTCGTCGTATTCACGCCGGACGTCGATGCCGCGGACCCGCAGCTCGTAGCCGCGTAGTTCGAGGGTGTCGTCGAGCACCTGGTTGAGTGCGGTTTGGACTTTTTCGGCTTTATGCTGGCGCGCAAAGGTCAGCAGGTTCTGTACGATACGGCTGGCGCGCCGCGCCTCGCTGTAGATCGTCTCCGCCGCCGTGCGCTGATCGGGCGGGAAGCGCTTCTCGGCGAGCAGCAGTTGGGCGAACGCGGAGATGCCGGCGAGCGGGTTGTTGAGCTCGTGCGCCACGCCGGAGACGAGCTGCCCGATCGCCGACATCTTTTCCGACTGGATGAGCTGCTCCTGCAGCATCTTCTGGTCGGTGACGTCGCGGATGAGACACAACACTTCCTCATCCTTCTGCGGCGTCGAGTAGGTGATCGCGATCGTGCGGACTTCGCCGTCCTTGCGGTAGAACTGCGACTCGAACAGGCCCGTTTCGCCGGCAAGCGCCTGCTGGAAGTGCCCCAGCGCCTTGGGGAGGTCGTCGTCGGGCAGCATCGGGGCGAACCACTGACCGACCAGCTCCTCGCGTTTGTATCCGGAGATGTTTTCCGCTGCGTGGTTCACCGTGGTGAAGCGGCCGTTCGCGTCGAGGGTGACGATCGCGTCCGAGGCTGATTCGACCAGGTGGCGGTAACGGGCTTCCGAGCGCGCCAGCGTCTCCTGGGCGCGTTTGGGCTCTGTGATATCGCGAAGGGTGGCGACAGTGCCGATGATCTCGCCCTGCATCCGGAACGGTCCGCTCGAGACCGCCACGTCACGCTCTTCACCGGTGCGGTGATTGACGATCCGCGTCTCGTACCGCTGCGACTCACCACCGAGGACGAGGTCTTCACGTGAGGCCACGTGGGACCGCTCGTCCGGCGATAGGTTATCGGCGATCGCCTGGCCGGCAACGTCGTCTATCGGCCAGCCCAGCATTTCCGCGCCGGCCTGGTTCGTCGCGAGCACCCGCCGATCAGCGCCCGTGACGACGACGGCGTCCGGCAGCGCAGCCACGATGTCGGCTGCCGTCTGCAGCAAGTCCACCAGCGGACCTTTGCCTGCCGGAGTGCTTGCCCCAGTTCCTCGGGTCGGCGAGACGCGACGAGCTTTACTCACGCGTGATAGGACGCCTCCATGGAGACCTTCATCAAACTCAGACTTTCCAGCGCCACCTGGGTGACCTTTTCGGGGGTGTCGCTATTGCCCCGCTTGACGCAGTCCTTGATGATCTCGAGTGCATGAATGGGATGCTCATCGTCGTACTTGGCATGCTCCTCGAGCCACCAGCGACCGCGCGGTCCGATTTTCTCGTTCTTTGCGAGCCCGCGCAACGCCTTTTCCGAGATTTTCTGGGCGACCCCTTCGACCGCATAGTTCGTCGCCGAGACCGCCTGCCCGAACTCGGCATTGCGGCACATCTCGGTCAAGTAGGCGTGGAACTTCTTCACCGCCGGAATCATCGGCTCCGGTTCCTGGAACCGCTTCTTGTGAACGTTGAAGCCGTCACCCATGGCCCGCCACATTGCGTCGTGCCGGCGCTCGACGCGGATGTTGTCCGTGAAGAAGTCGCGCCCCATCGCGGGCGAGCGATCCAGCAGCATCTGCAGCCACTGGGGGAAGTCCCGAATGATAGGATAGAACCCGACCAGGAAGTTCTGGATTTGCCCATCCACCAGTTGGTTCTCGGACGCGTCAATAATGACCGGTGTATCGAGGATGGCCTGTCGGCTGGGCTCGAGCGCGGAATCCAGGTCCGCGACCCAAGGTGGGTGCGGGGTCACTTGCACTGACATTGCGGTTCCTCTCCCGGGCGCGGGCGTGGGTACCTAGGTGTTCAACGTGGGCTGCAATGTACGGGTGAGCATCGAACATGCAAGCATAAGTCAAATAGTGACTTGGCACACATTTGGCAAAGAAGAGGACTTGACAAGATATATCGTATAAGAATATCGTCACGTAACATCTCACCAGAGGAAAAGATGGGCGGCAAATGGGGTTGGGAGGGGTTTGGCGCCAACTGGGGACCGCGCGCGTGGGGGTTCCGCGGACCGCGGGCCGGTCGGCGTCAATGGTTCGGCGCCGGCGACATGAAGTATGTGATTCTGAAGCTAGTTCGGGACAAGCCTCGTCATGGATACGAAGTCATGAAGGAGTTGGAGGAGCGGATGCACGGCTGCTATTCCCCGTCGCCGGGCACGGTCTATCCGACGCTGCAGTGGCTGGAGGACGAGGGACTCGTCGTGGGGCGTGATGTGGAAGGCAAGAAGGTCTACGAAATCACCGACACAGGACGGCAATTCTTGGAAGAGCACAAGGATATCGTCGAAGACATCTTCGATCGCGTGACCGAGACCGTCGAGCGCACGGTGGGTGGCTCGATGGCGGAGGTGAACCGGGCGCTCGGACGCCTCGTAAAGGCGGTTTACCGGACCGGCTGGAAGGCCGAGAACGATGCGGCGCGCAAGAGCGTCGCCGAGGCGCTGGCGAAGGCTGCGGCCGAGATCGAGGAACTAGGAAAGACAGCCGCAGGCAGCGCCTAGCTCTTTTGCTTCATCGACGGGCCCTCAGCTCATCGAGGGCCCGTTTCACGTAAACCCGCGTCATCTGCTTGCGCCACGACAGGTCGAAATCGGTGTTGTCCATCGGCTTTGACGGTCGGTAGGCCGCCTCCGCAGCCGCAGCGATGGATTCGTCGGAGAGCGGGGCTCCCTGCAGGGCCGCGCCGGCTTCCGGGACTTCCTGCGGGTAGCTCGCGACCCCACCGAGCACAATGCGCGCGGTGACGACGTTCTTCCCCTTCCACTGTACCCAGGCGGCGACGCCGAGCACCGGGAAATCGAACGCGCCTCTGCGCCGCAGCTTGTGATAGACCGCATCCCAGCCATTGGGCGCCGGAAGTCGCACGTCCATCAGAATCTCATCAGGCTGCTTCGTGAGATAATTGATCCCGTCGTTCTGATAGAAGCGCCCTGCCGGGACGACGCGCTCACCTTGGGGCCCGACGAGCCGGTACTCGGCGCCGATCGCCACCATCACGGGAGCGACGTCCGACGAGCTGACCGCCCAGCACCGCGGCGACGACGGTGCGACCCAGCAGATGTGGCCGTCCTTTTTCATGCAGAAGTCGATCGACTTCCGCCACTCGTAGCTCTGATTGTAGTAGTTGCAGCGCGTGTCGAGACACAGGTTGCCGCCGAGGGTACCCATGTTGCGGAGGAGCGGCGTGGAGACGAGACGGGCAGCGGTACCCACGGCGGATCGCCGGATTGTCGGATGGTCGGATAGCTTCGTCAACGTCACGCCAGCTCCGAGCACCATTCGATCGGCCGATCCGCCGATCCGGCCATCCGCCATAAGCTCAGAAATCCCCATCAACGAGATCACGACGCGCGGCTCCTGATGCCGGCGCTTCATGTTCGGATAGAGGTCGGTGCCGCCCGCGACGAACATGCCGTCGGGGCCCGCGTCGCTCTTCATGCGGAGCGCTTCGGCGAGTGACTTCGGTTGGAGGTAACTGAAAAACGGGAGCCGCAGCATGAGTCACCTTAAGCTGCGGCTCCCGCCCCGTCCAGACGCAATGCTATTTGTCGCTTCGCGCCAGACCGATCCCGCGTACCGCTTCCGCCAGTTTCACGAACTCGGCGCGATAACCGTCCGGGTCGCTCCCGCGCGCTTCGCGGGCGGCAGCGATCACGTGACCGAGATCGGCTTTGCCGCGGAAGTCCGAGTTCCGCAGTAACAAACCAAACTCGGCGACAGCCGCCTGAAACTGAAAGTCTGCTGAGGGCGCCTCACCGGCCTGCGCCATCACCGGCTGCGACATGAGCCTGCTTTCATCGCCGTCGGGCCGTTTGTAGCGCACTTTCACGAACAACAGCTCAGGACCGGCGGCACTGGTCGGCTGGACATGGGGACGCTGGTACCGGAGCGAATCCGGCACGCGGATCGTCACGTCGGTGTTGACGCCGACCGGCACGACTTCGTAGAGGGCCGTGACGGAGTGCCCGGAGCCGACCTCGCCCGCGTCTTTCTTGTCGTCGGCGAAATCCTCGTTGCGCAGCAGCCGGTTCTCGTAGCCGATCAGCCGGTATGCCCGCACCCGTGCCGGATTCCACTCCACCTGGATCTTCACGTCTTTCTCGACGGTGTAGAGCGTCCCGCCG
>WNGA01011400.1_pt1 | contig 11609 bp, 6 predicted proteins | sample 5400061 | NCBI WGS metagenome assembly WNGA01 (sample SAMN13153366, study PRJNA577476) | soil metagenome | isolation source: 100 cm soil or saprolite under grassland replicate 2 | place: USA:California | collected 2016-06-15
GCGCGGACGCTCGCGCGTGTCAACCCAGACGTGGTGTTCGTCTACGTGTCGGGGATGGGAACCGACAGTACCGAACACGGGCGTGTGATGTGGGCCCGCGTGAAGGGACGCACCGAGAATGCGCTGCTCGCGCTTCGGTTTCGGGCCGCGTACATGTTCCGGCCGGGATTCGTGCAACCGGTTGCGGGAGCTCGATCGAAGACGGTGTGGTACCGTGCGCTGTACACCCTGACCACTCCGCTGATGCCGCTCGTCAAGCGCTCGTTCCCAAAGTACGTGACGACGACAGAGGAGATCGGAAGAGCGATGCTTGCCGTCAGCCGCCGCGGGTACGAGAAAGCTGTGCTCGAAAGCCGCGACATTACACGAGTCGCGCGTAACACGATTCCACTCGAGCAGCCGGCCCAACACATTCGCGGGCATGGCGAATTCCACATCGCCCCGCCCCGTCTGCGAAAGAGGAAGAAATGAGCGACCTCGCTGATGACAAAGACAGGCGCCGCGCGGCTCTCCGCGCGCGTAGCCGGCTTCGTCGCGATCTATCTTCGAGGTGTTATCTACCGTTCTGCATGGCGGAGAGGAACTCTGCGTTCGAGCGCGTCTTGCCAAGCTTCGACAACAGCAGCTCCATCGCTTCAGCTGGCGAGAGGGGAGTCAGGACCTTACGGAGCACGTACACACGACTGAGGTCCTCCCGCGCGAGGAGGAGCTCCTCTTTACGCGTGCCGCTCTTCTGAATGTCGATTGCAGGGAAGACCCGGCGATCCGCCAGCTTGCGATCGAGGTGCACCTCCATATTGCCCGTGCCCTTGAACTCCTCGAAGATCACTTCATCCATGCGCGAGCCGGTGTCGACCAGCGCACTTGCAACGATGGTCAGCGAGCCGCCCCGCTCGATGTTGCGCGCCGCGCCAAAGAAGCGCTTCGGCCGCTGAAGGGCGTTGCTGTCCACGCCGCCAGAGAGCACCTTGCCGGAGGTGGGCACAATCGTGTTGTAGGCGCGGGCAAGCCGCGTGATCGAATCGAGCAGGATGACCACGTCTTTCTTGTGCTCGACGAGGCGCTTGGCCTTTTCGATCACCATCTCGGCCACCTGCACATGCCGCTGTGCCGGCTCGTCGAAAGTCGACGAGATGACTTCGCCTTTGACCGAACGCTGCATGTCGGTGACCTCTTCGGGCCGCTCGTCGATGAGCAGGACGATGAGGTACACCTCCGGATGGTTCGTCGTGATCGCGTTGGCAATCGCCTGCAGGATCATCGTCTTGCCGGTCCGCGGCGCCGCGACGATCAAGCCGCGCTGCCCCTTGCCGAGCGGCGTCATCAGGTCCATGACGCGCGTCGACAAATTGTCGGGATCGGCCTCGAGCCTGATGCGCTCCTGCGGGTAGAGGGGCGTGAGGTTTTCGAAGAAGACGCGCTCTTTGCCGCGCGCGGGCGGCTCGAAGTTGACGGCCTCCACTTTGATGAGGGCGAAGTACCGCTCGCCTTCGCGCGGCGGACGGATTTGACCCGACACCGTGTCTCCGGTCTGCAGATCGAACTTGCGAATCTGCGACGGCGACACGTAAATGTCGTCGGGTCCTGCGAGGTAGTTGTAATCGGGCGCGCGGAGGAATCCAAAGCCGTCGGGCAGGACTTCCAGCACGCCTTCTGAAAAAATGAGACCCGCCTTGGCGGCGCCCGCGCGGAGGATCTCGAAAATGAGCTCCTGCTTCCGCATGCCGGTCGCGCCGGGAATCTCGTGGTCGCGCGCAATTTTCGTCAGCGCGCTCACACCGAGCTCCTTCAGCGTTGTCAGATCGAGCGTTGTCTGCTCGGCGGTGCCGGTTTCGATGACGGCTTCTTCGGCGGGGACGGCCGGAGCCACGTTGCGATGAGTTCCCACAGTTCTTTCAATCCTTCGCCGGTCTGAGCGGAAACGCCCAGCGCCGGAGTTGCATGTAATCGTTCAAGTTCCCGAAGATGTCGCGTCCGCTCGCTACGCGACAGTTTGTCGATCTTGGTTGCGACGAGGCCGCGCGGCCGGCTGAGCGAGCCGATCCACTCCCACGCACGTAAGTCCGATTCGAGTCCCGGATGACGGCTATCGACGAGCAGCAAGATTCCCGCCACGCTGTCTGTCCCACGTCCTTCGCGGTCTGCGCCGGACGAGAACCCTGTGCTTGCTTGCCGCCGCGCTCCTCGATCGAAATACGCGGTGGTAATGGTTTCGAATTCGCGAGCAGAGGCGTCGCCGCCGCGCGCGTAACCGTAGCCGGGCAGGTCCACCAGATAAAACAGCGGAACGCTTTCGGGAGCAACCCGGTAAAAGTTCGCGAGGCGGGTTTTGCCCGGCGCCGCGCTCGTGTGTGCCACCTTGCGGCGCACGAGCGCGTTGATCAGACTCGACTTGCCGACGTTCGATCGGCCAGCCAGCGCGAGCTCCGGCAGTCCGTCTTTCGGAAAGCCCGCGGGCGATGTCGCGCTCGTGACGAACTCGGCGTTGACCTTCAACGGGCACGTAGGGGCGATGCATGCATCGCCCCTATCTAATGCGTAATCGTATCCGGCGATTCGTCGACGTCGACCGTCGCTTCCGGCGCCGACACAATCGGCGTCAGCGAGCCCGAAAGCGCCTGCTTCAGGACCTCGTCCATCGTCTCGACGAGATACAAGTTCATGACGTCGAGCACGTTCTTGGGAATGTCCGCGAGATCCTTTTCGTTGTCCTTCGGCAGGATGATGTTCTTGAGACCCGCCCGATGCGCGGCGAGCACCTTTTCCTTCACGCCGCCAATCGGAAGCACCTTGCCACGAAGCGTGATCTCGCCGGTCATGGCCACGTCGCGGCGCGCCGGGATGCGCGCAAGCGCGGAAACCAGAGCTGTGGCGAGCGTGATGCCGGCAGATGGACCGTCCTTGGGAATGGCGCCCTCGGGGATGTGTATGTGCACGTCGAGACGACGGTTGAAATCCTTCGGGATGCCGAAATCTTCGGCCCGCGACCGCACGTAGCTCATTGCCGCCTGGGCGGACTCCTGCATCACGTCGCCCAGCTTGCCGGTGAGCGTCAGACGCCCGCGGCCGGGCATGAGCGTCGCCTCGGTGACGAGAATCTCACCGCCGACCTCGGTCCACGCGAGGCCCGTCGCCACGCCGATTTCGTTGTGCTCTTCGGCGAGCGTCGGCCGGTAGCGCGGGACGCCGAGGTACTGCGTCACCTTCTCCGGCGTGATCTCTTCCGAGGTTTCTGGCCCGTCGACAACGACCTTGCGCGCCACCTTGCGGCAGATAGAGTTGATCTCGCGCTCGAGATTGCGAACGCCTGCCTCGCGCGTGTACCGCTGGATGATCGACTGAAGGGCCTCATCGATGAACGTGATGTTCTTCTGTGTCAGGCCGGTCCCTTCGACCGACTTCGGCACGAGGAACCGCTTGGCGATCTCGATTTTTTCGTGCTCGGTATACCCGGCCAGCTGCAGCACCTCCATACGATCCCGAAGCGCCTGCGGAATGGTATGGAGCACGTTGGCCGTGCAGATGAACATGACGTGCGACAGGTCGTACTCGACGTCGAGGTAGTGATCCAGAAACGCGCTGTTCTGCTCGGGATCGAGCACCTCGAGCAGCGCGGCCGACGGATCTCCGCGGAAGTCCATCGACATCTTGTCGACTTCGTCGAGCAGGAAGATCGGGTTGAGCGTCCCCGCCTTCTTCATCATCTGGATGATCTGCCCCGGAAACGCTCCGATATAGGTGCGGCGGTGGCCGCGAATCTCCGCTTCGTCGCGGACCCCGCCGAGCGACAGCCGCACGAACTTGCGATTCATCGCGCGCGCGATTGATTTGGCCAGCGACGTCTTGCCGACTCCGGGCGGTCCGACAAACGTGAGGATCGTCGCCTTCGGCTTCTTGACGAGCACGCGAACGGCCAGGAACTCCACGATGCGCTCTTTGATCTTTTCGAGACCGTAGTGATCCTCGTTGAGGATGATTTCGGCGTTCTTGAGGTCGCGGCTCTCCTTCGTCTTCTTGTGCCACGGCACCGCGATGAGCCAGTCCAGATAATTGCGCGAAACGGTTGCCTCCGCCGACATCGGCGGCATCGACTCGAGGCGCTTCAATTCCTGAATGGCCTTTTCCTCGACGTCCTTCGGCATGCGCGACTGCTCGATCTTCTTCTTGAGCTCGTCGACTTCGTTGCCCTTCTCGTCTTTGCGTCCGAGCTCCTTCTGGATGGCCTTCATCTTCTCGTTGAGGTAGTACTCCTTCTGCGCCTTCTCCATCTGCTTCTTGACGCGAGACTGGATGCGGCGATCGACCTGGAGTTTGTCGACCTCGGCTTCGAGAATGCTGGCGATACGGTTCAGACGTTCGAGCGGCGAGATGATTTCCAGCAGGTTCTGCTTCTCATCGACGCCGACGACGAGATGCGCGGCGATGGTGTCGGCGAGCTTGCCCGGATCGTCCACGCGCACGGCGGCGATCATGGCGTCGTAGTGCAGATTGTTCGAGAGCTTCACGTACTGCTCGAACAGGGAGACCACACGGCTCATCGTCTGTTCGACTTCGCCGGCAGTTTCCTTCTGCCGCTGGAGCACCTTGACGACGACGCGGTGGAAGCCTTTATCTTCCTTCCACTCGATCACGCGCGCGCGATCCACACCCTCGACGAGCAGCTTGATGTTGCTGTCGGGCAGTTTCAGGCTCTGCACGACGTTCACGATGCAACCCATCGTGTAAACATCGTCGGCCGTGGGATCGTCGACAGCCGCATCGTGCTGCGCGGCGAGGAAAATGCGCTTGTCCTTCGCCAGCGCATGCTCCAGCGCGCGGATGGACGACGGGCGTCCAATCACGAACGGCAGCATCATGTGCGGGAATACGACGACGTCACGGAGCGGAACGATGGGGAGTGTTTCGTAGACTTCAACCATAAGTGATTCAAAGGGTCGCGGAACTCACGTCCGCTTTACGTATCTATCTTAGGCAGAGGCCGGAAACGGAGGGCGGGACTTCGGTCCCGCCTGAAGCGGCGCGGCTGAGCCGCGCCCTCCGGTGGCATCAACCCGCCTTCTCGATGACTTCGAGCGCGCTCGACTTGCTGATGACCATTTCGCGCGTGACGACACACTCGCGCGTTTTCTTCTGACCGGGGAGCTGATACATCAGGTCCAGCATCAGGTCCTCGATAATCATGCGCAGCCCGCGGGCGCCAATCTTGCGCTCCAGCGCCATCTCCGCAATCGCGTCGAGTGAGTCGTCCGTGAAGCGCAGCTTCACGTTCTCGTACTCGAACAGCTTCATGTACTGGCGAGTAATGGCGTTGCGAGGCTGCGTGAGAATCTGAACGAGCGCCGGCTTGTCGAGCTCGTGTAGCGTGCCCACCACCGGCAGCCGCCCCACAAACTCCGGAATCAAGCCGAACCTAATCATATCCTGCGGCTCGATCTGCTCGAGGATCATGCCCACATCGCGCCCTTTTTGCGACTTGATGTCGGCTTTGAAGCCGAGCGTCTTCCTGCCGATGCGGCGCTCGATGATCTTTTCGAGCCCGACAAACGCCCCGCCGCAGACGAAGAGGATATTCGTGGTGTCGATCTGGAAGAACTCCTGATGCGGATGCTTTCTGCCGCCCTGAGGCGGCACGTTGGCAACGGTACCTTCCAGGATCTTCAGCAACGCCTGCTGCACGCCCTCGCCCGAGACGTCGCGGGTGATCGACGGGTTTTCGTCCTTGCGCCCGATCTTGTCGATTTCGTCGATGTAGACGATGCCCTGCTGACACTTTTCGATATCGCCGCCCGCGGCCTGCAGCAGCTTCAGGATGATGTTCTCGACGTCCTCACCGACGTAGCCCGCCTCGGTGAGCGTCGTCGCGTCGACAATCGTGAACGGCACCGACAGCAGCTTGGCCAGGGTCTGAGCCAGGAGCGTCTTGCCCGTTCCCGTGGGACCGATCAGCAGGATGTTCGACTTGGTCAGCTCGACGTCGTTGCGGCTGCGCGGCTGCTTCTGAATCTCGAGCCGCTTGTAATGGTTGTAGACCGCGACGGCGAGCTTCTTCTTCGTGAGCTCCTGCCCGATGACGTACTCGTCGAGGAACTTCTTGATTTCCTGCGGGGTCGGGAGCGACGTGCGAACGCCGCGGCTTTCAAACCGGTTGTCGTCCGCGATGATGTCGTTGCAGACCTCGACGCACTCGTCGCAAATGAAGACGGTGGGGCCGGCAATGAGTTTGCGGACGTCGTTCTGATCCTTGTTGCAAAACGAGCAGCGGAGAATCTCGCCGCTGTCTCCGGTTTTCTTGACCATAATCTCGCGTCGCCAACGGGCGACATACCTGCCGCCTACAGTAAGGTTACACCTTCAGGCCAGATTACACCCGTTTCCGAATGACGTCGTCAATAATTCCGTACTCTTTTCCCTGTTCGGCCGACATGATGTAGTCGCGCTCGGTGTCTTCCTGAATGCGCTTGATCTCCTGACCCGTGTGCGCGACGAGGATCTCGTTGATCCGCACGCGCATACGCAGAATCTCTTTGGCCGCGATGTCGATATCGGTCGCTTGCCCTCCGAGGCCCGACATCCACGGCTGATGAATCAGGATGCGCGAATTCGGAAGCGAGAAGCGCTTGCCCTTCGTGCCGGCCGCGAGCAGCACCGCGGCAATCGACGCGGCCTGGCCGATGCACATCGTCTGCACGTCGGGGCGAATGAATTGCATGGTGTCGTAAATGGCGAAGCCATCGGTGATCGATCCGCCCGGGCTGTTGATGTAGAGAAAGATGTCCTTGTCCGGATCCTCGGCTTCGAGGAACAGCATCTGCGCGATGACGAGATTTGCGATGTTGTGATCGATCGGCGTCCCGATGAAGATGATGTTGTCCTTGAGCAGCCGCGAGAAGATGTCGTAGGCACGTTCTCCCCGGTTGGTCTGCTCGACCACCATCGGGATCAGCTGGTTTCGAGAGTCAAAAGACGAGAAGGTCATGTTCGGTTGTCGAATCGGGACTGGCTAAGAATTCTATCGGCCGGTCGGGCCGCCTGCTATGTCGAGTCTACTCAAATTTTCACAGTCTTTTAGAGTTCGACTATCCTGGCCTGGCTCATCACTTGGGTCAGCGCCTTCTCGCGTCGCAGGCCGGCGACGAGCCGTTCGAGGCCGCCTTCCTGCTCGATGCGCGCGCGTATCGCGGGCACCGTCAGCCCCGTGTTCTGCGCATAACGTTCGAGCTCGTCATCGATCTCCGCTTCGCTGACCCTCACGTCGTCGCGGCGAACGATCTGGTCGAGCACGATTGCCGATGCCACGGCTTCTGTGGCGGGCTCGCGCTGGCCTTCGCGAAACGCTGCCCAATCGATGTTGGTCTTGCGCGGGTCAATCCGCTGATCCATCAATCGTCGCGCGAAATCTTCGAGGCGACGATCGATCTCACGATCGACCAGCGTCGCCGGGACGGCGAAGGGCACACGGGCCGCCAGCTTCTTGAGCACCTCGTTTCGCACCTCACGCTCGCTGGCTTCGCGTGCCTCGTCCTCGAGGTCGTTCCTGACCCGCTCGCGGAGCGCGGCCAGCGTCTCGAATTCTCCCAAATCCTTCGCAAACTCGTCATCGAGCGCCGGGACGACGCGCTGGCGAATGTCGCGGAGCTTGACGGTGTACGCGGCTTCGGTTGCCGCGAGCTCGGGCACGGCATAGTCGTCCGGGTAGCGCAAACGAAACGACCTCACCTCTCCCGGTCGCATGCCCTTCAACTCGGCATCGAGGCCCGGTGGATTGGCGCGTGCGCCAATCTCGATGGGGACGCTCTCGTGTTTCTCCTTGGTGCCGGCCTTGCCGTTCTTGTCAAACGGCTGCCGTTCGATGTCGACGACGAGCGTATGGCCTTCGTCGGCGGTTCCCGATTCGACCGGCTCGAAACGCGCTGCGCGTTCACGGAGCCGCTCGAGAGCCTGGTCGACTGCGGTCTCCTCGATTGCGACCGGCGAACGTCGCGCTTCTATGGAGCTGAACTCGCCCGGATCGAACGACGGAACAACATCGAATTCGGCTTTGAAGGTGAGCGGCTGTCCTTCTTCGAGCTTGAGGTCGCGGATGTCCGGTGTCTGGACGGGCTCAACGCCTCGTTCCTGCAGCGCTTCATCGACGGCCCGCTCGATGAGCTCGTGCGCGACGTCGTGAAGAATCTGGCTGCGGAAGCGCTGCTTGATGACTTTCGGTGGGACTTTGCCGGGCCGAAAGCCGGGTAAGCGCACCGATCGACCGTACTTCGCCGACACCTTGGCGATCTCCGCGTCGACGATATCGGTGGGGATTTCGACGACCAGGTTTCTGCGGGTTTCGTTGACGTCGACGAGCTCGGCTTTCATTGGGCCTTAGTGCACGTGAGGTGCGCTGTGACGATGTCAGATGTTCGTGTGGTCCGCCTTCGCTGCTTCGCAGCTTCGGCGTGGTTAGCTACGGCGAGGCGAAGGCGAGTGCGAAAGGGGGGAGTCGAACCCCCATAGCCTTTCGGCTACCGGATCCTAAGTCCGGCGCGTCTGCCAGTTCCGCCACTTTCGCAGCCGAGTGCTTCATCAGCGTAGCATCCCCCACCCGCGAACGCCATGTTGCTCGCGCCAAGAGCGTTGCCACGAAAACACGAAAGCCCTATTTGATTGTTCGTTTCGTGCTTTCGTGGGTTTCGTGGTTTCGTGGTGTCGGCTTCACGTTCGTCACCAGTAATTCCTCCACCACGCCGCGACCCTCGGCGCGCGAGTTGATTGCGCGCCGCGCCGGAATGCGCCGGCACCGAAGGCCGGCCCGGGTGACCTCTCGATTCGATTCGTACAACGCCAGCACGCAAGGGGCAGTCGAGTTGCTCAACAGGACTGAGACTTCCCGCGCGGCGAGCGCCAGGATCACCGTTTGGAGATGCCGCTGGTTTTCGTCGCTGAATCCGTTCGACGTATACGAGCGGAACGACGCGGTCCGGCTCAACGGAGCGTACGGGGGATCGAAATACACGAGGTCCCCGCGTTCGGCCCGCATGGCGGCCTCGTCAAACGGGGCCTCGCGTATTTCCACGGCGCAATCCGACAGGATGCGCGAGACGCTCCGCAGTCGTCCGACGTCGACGATGCGCGGGGCCGAATACCGTCCGGCCGGCACGTTGAACTTGCCGGCCTGGTTGAGGCGAAACAAGCCGTTGTAGCCGGTGCGGTTCAGGTAAATCATCATCGCGGCAAGGTCCACCGGATAACTGTCCGCGCCTCCGCCTCGCGCGCGCCACTCCCGGCGCGCCGGGTTGAACCAAGTGTCGCGGATTTCGTAGTAGTAATCGCGCCCGCGGCTGGCATGTTGGCGCGCGAGGATCGTGAGCCGCTCGATGATCGCCTCGAGAGAATCGCGCACGCGGAGGTACGTGCCAATCAAGTCGCTGTTCTCATCCGTCAGTGTTGCCGTCTTGCCGGTGAGACGTCCCTGATTGAAGAGATCGAAGAAAACGGCGCCGCTTCCCAAAAACGGCTCGAAGTAGCGGCCGAAGGTCTCCGGATAAAAACGTCCGAGCTGTGGGAGGAGTTGCCGTTTGCCTCCGGCCCACTTGAGAAACGGACGGGTATCCTGATCGAACCGGCGCACCGGGAAGATTGTATAGTCGCCCTGAACTTGATCGCGGAATTTGGCTGGTGTGAGTCGATACTCGCGCACAAGTGAGTCATTGTCTATGACGCGTTCCTTCGCACGCAGCTTCCTCCTCACGACGGTTGTCATCTGCTGCGCGTCACCCTCGTCTGCTCAGACGTGGCGCGGTGTATTCCACGGCCGCGTCGTCGATGCTTCAGGCGGCGCGGTGAGCAATACCCGGATCTCTGTCCGCAGCGTTGGAACGGGCGCGCAGCGTGACATCGTGAGCGGGCCGGAAGGAGACTTCTCGGTGGCCGCACTGGCACCCGGCCGCTATGTCATCGAGGCGCGGGCTGCGGGGCACAAGACATGGCAGCGTGAGCTGGAGCTCGAGGTCAATCAAGAGCGGCGCGTCGACGTGCAGCTCGAGATCGGTGATGTCACCGAAATCGTGCGCGTGAGCGCCCCGGAGCTGACGCTTCAGGAACGTGGTGCACTTGGAACGACGATCAGCAGCATCGAGCTGCAGATGCTGCCGCTCGATGGACGTAATTTTCTCGAGCTCAGTCTGCTCGCGCCCGGCACCGCAACCGCCGCGCCCGGCTCGGCGTCCTCCGTCAGGGGCGACTTCGCTTTTACCGCAAACGGTGCGCGCGAGGACTTCAACAGCTTCCTGCTTGACGGCGTGGAGAATGTCGATCCAAAGCTCAATACCGTTGCCGTTCGTCCCGCTGTGGACGCGATCCGCGAGTTCGAGGTGCTGACAAGCGCCTACGACGCGGCGTTTGGCCGCTATGCGGGCGCGCAGGTGAACGTGGTCACCAAAGCGGGCACCAACAGAATCAACGGAACCGCGTACGGGTTTGCGAGAAACGGTGCCCTCGACGCACGAAACGTGTTCGCCCCGACAAGCGAGCCGGCGCCACATTACGAGCGGTACCAGGCCGGTGCATCGACGGGCGGCCCGCTGGTCCGCGGCAAGACGTTCTTCTTTGCGGATTACGAGACCACCCGAAGGCGCGAAGGCATCACGCGGGTCACCACTGTGCCCACGCTTGCCGAACGTGCCGGAGACTTCAGTCGAAGCGTGTTGCCGCCGCCGCGCGATCCATTCAGCGGTCAACCGCTCACGTTCCTTCCATCGTTCGCACAGCATCCCATCGGGCGCGCAATTGCCGCGCTCTATCCGGACCCGAATCGCGCATCGCCCACGGCAAATTTCGTCTCGTCGCCGATTGAACGAGACGATGTGCACCAGTTCGATGTGCGTGGAGATCAGGCCAACGCGAAAGGTGGCGAGCTGACGCTGCGCTTCAGCTTCAGTGATCGCCAGCTCTTCGAGCCGTTCACCGGTCCCAGCCAATCGGCCATTCCGGGCTACGGGAATGACGTACCGCGCCGGGCGCAAAGTTTTCTCGCGAGCGACACGCGCGCGTTGAGCGCTTCGGTGTTGAACGAGGGCCGCGTCGCATTTACGCGGGTCGCGAGCTCGGTCCGACAGGAAGGCGAAGGGGTGAGCCTCAATCGTCAGGTCGGATTGCCTGAACTTTCCAGCGATCCCCGCGACTGGGGATTGAGCTTCATCAGCGTGCTCGGCTACTCGCCGCTCGGCCACGAAATCAACAACCCCCAGAAGAGCACGACCAACGCGCTGCAAATTGCCGACAGCGTCACGTGGGGCACGGGGCGTCATCTGATGAAAGCCGGTGGTGACGTTCGCTTCATTGCGCAGAACGCATTTCGCGACGTGCTGTCACGCGGCCAGATGATTTTCAGTGGGCAGATCACCGGCAACGCGCTTGCCGATCTCCTGCTCGGATTGCCGGTCGTCACGATCGGCGCACGCCTCGACAACCCGCAGCATCTGCGCACGCACGCCTGGTCGGCGTTCGCACAAGACCGCTGGCAAGTCCATCCCGCCGTCACGATCAATGCCGGTGTCCGATACGAGTCGATCGCGGCGCCCGTCGATCGGGACGATCGCGCCAATCTGTACGATCCGTCGACAGGAACGCTC
>WNGA01017491.1_pt1 | contig 11609 bp, 13 predicted proteins | sample 5400061 | NCBI WGS metagenome assembly WNGA01 (sample SAMN13153366, study PRJNA577476) | soil metagenome | isolation source: 100 cm soil or saprolite under grassland replicate 2 | place: USA:California | collected 2016-06-15
TTGTGAGGTCTCTGAGACCTCACAGCTTTATTATTGATACTTCTAAAGGCTTGATTCCTTCACTTGAATTTTAATTGTAGTACAGAAATATTCTTTTAAACTGTTGCCAAAAGATATATAGATGAAAGGATTGCGACGCAAGGGACAATGCTATGAAAAGTTGAAGCTCGTATCAAAAAAATTTACTCAAATAAGCAACAAAAAAGCCACTCAAAATGAATGGCTTTAATTAGGTACACCTCATAAGAGGCGGTATTAATATTCATCTTCATTGAACATAAAATCTTCCTGACTTGGGTAGTCCGGCCAAATATCCTCAATGCTTTCATACACCTCACCCTCATCATCCAGTTCCTGCAGATTTTCTACCACTTCAATAGGTGCACCGCTGCGTATGGCATAATCTATCAACTCATCTTTTGTAGCTGGCCATGGAGCTTCTTCCAGGTAACTTGCTAATTCTAACGTCCAAAACATATGCAGTGAAATTTTTGCGCAAATGTAAGTTTTGTAACGAAATAACCAAATAAGCTATTGTTTTATGGTTTAAATTATCTTTAAAAAATTTCTTGAAAAGAAAGAGTTTCTTTGCACGTTTTAGATTGGCAATAGCTTATATTATTCAGTTAAAATTTATTGGCATGCTCAAAGCCCGGAATATTCATAAACACTATGGACAATTACATGTTTTGAAAGGTGTTGATATTGCTGTCGAAACAGGTGAAATTATTTCCATTGTAGGTTCTTCGGGCGCCGGTAAAAGCACACTGCTGCATATTCTTGGCACATTGGATATTCCTGACCTCGGTGAAATTTTTATAAACAAAACACCTGTGCATTTGCTCAAAGGAAAAAAGCTTGCAGCATTTCGTAATTCACAAATTGGTTTTGTATTTCAGTTTCATCATTTGCTGCCGGAATTTACTGCGCTGGAAAATGTAAGTATTCCCGGATGGGTTGCAGGCCGTAGTAAAAAAGAAGTTCAGGAAGAAGCTTTGCAATTGTTACGACTGCTTGGTCTTGGTGACAGGTTAGAAAATAGGCCGAATGAATTAAGCGGTGGTGAACAACAGCGTGTAGCAGTAGCTCGTTCACTTATTAATAAACCTTCTATTGTTTTTGCGGATGAACCTACAGGAAACCTCGATAGTAAAAATGCAAAGGAGCTGCACGATTTATTTGTACAGCTCCGCAAAAAATTTAATCAAACTTTTTTAGTAGTCACACATAATGAAGAACTCGCCCAAATGAGCGACAGAATATTGTATATGAAAGATGGATTGATTATACCGCCGATACTGTGAATTGTGAGTGATGAAGTAGTGAATGGTGAACGATAATTTCAATTGATTATATAAAAGTTTTTTGGAGCCAGGCAATTGAACATATCTGAAGCTTTTGTTCCCGTACGTATGGGACTCTTGTATGTTTAAAATAATTTCGGCAGTTATGGGTTCCAGGGTTTACAAGTTTATTAAATTAATAATTCTGAACTTGCGAACAGGTGAACATGTGAACTCGTGGTAATGCATAACTACCAGCTCATGCCATAATAAAATCTTTCCACAATTTACTTTCTAAGCAATTCCTAAGCTTTACACATAACATTGTCTCCATTAACTCCGTTATATTTGTGAGCAATTAAGTATGGCAAATAAATTAAAAAAGAAAACGCCTCCTTCACCCAACCCCGACAAACTGAAACCAGAGAAAGAAGCGCAGGTTACGGTGAAAGAGGTTGTGAAAGATGAACGCACTACAAAAATTGCAGGAGCCGTTTGCCTGCTGGCTGCTGCCTTCCTCTTTATTGCATTCACTTCTTATTTATTTACCTGGAAACAAGATCAGGATAAAGTATTCCAGTTTGGCATAAAAATTTTTGCAACTGATGATGTGCGTGTAAGCAATCTGTTGGGCGTGCTGGGTGCTTATGTGTCGCACTTTTTTATCTATAATGGTTTTGGTGTTGCGAGTTACTTGTTCTGTACATTCTTTTTCGTGTTAGGTGCAAACCTGCTGTTTGCCAAAAAGATTTTCAGCATTGCAAGAAACCTGCGGTATATGGTAATAGGTTTACTCGTACTGAGTGTGGCATTTGCATTTTTCTTTGGTAACAGTACATTTTCTTTTGGTGGCGCTACAGGTGAATTGATGGAAGCATGGTTGGTGAAATGGATAGGCAATGTGGGCACTGCAGCTTTACTCGGCCTCGCAGTTTTGAGTTATATAATTTGGAGATTTAATCCTTCATTTAAATTACCGCAAAGAAAAACAGTCCCTGTATATAATCAAATGGATGATCAGGCAAATGAAAATGAGATGATGCCTGATGACACAATACAATCTTCGCCTTATTTTGTAAGAGGCGATTCTGTAACAAATAATAAAGATGATCTTATTAGCAATAATAAATTAAGGAATGATAAGGGTATAGTTGTTATTATGCCTAAAGGTGATGAAATGCGTACTGATCCCATGCATGAATTTTCTTTAACGGAAAAATATTTAAATGAAGATGAGGAGTTGCCAGTTTCCAGTCTGCAGTCTCCGCTTAAGGAGAGCAAGAATAAAATATCGGGCAAGAAGGAAGAGGACATGCAACTGGAAATAAAAGAAACACCAGAGGACGAAGATATTCAGGTAGATGATATTATAGAGTATCCCGTTTCCAATTATAACCCTCAATCAGATTATGAGCCAACACTTGATTTGAGCAACTATCAATTCCCTTCTCTTGATCTGTTAGAAACACATGGCAGCGAAAAAATTGTTCATGATCCTGCAGAGCTTGAAGCAAACAAAAATCAAATCATTGCCACGCTTAAAAATTATGATATACAAATTCAGCGCATTGCCGCAACTGTTGGCCCCACTGTTACTTTGTATGAAATAGTTCCTGCGCCTGGTGTGCGCATCAGCCGTATAAAAAATCTCGAAGATGACATTGCGTTAAGTCTTGCTGCGCTTGGCATACGCATTATTGCACCTATTCCCGGCAAGGGCACTATTGGCATTGAAGTGCCGAATGTGCGCAAGACAGTAGTGAGCATGAAAACATTGCTGGCATCAGAAAAATTTCAGAACAATAATTATGCATTGCCTATTGCAATTGGTAAAAAAATAGACAACGATGAAGGAAGCTGGTTGCCGCAATATAAAAGAGTATAATGAAAAATTTGTAAAGCGAAAACTCAATCCGCAAAAAGGTCACCAGTACTTACCTTTCATTGTTTTGGTAATTGATGAGTTTGCGGATCTCATTATGACCGCCGGCAAAGAAGTTGAAATGCCGCTTGCACGTTTGGCGCAGTTGGCGCGTGCTGTAGGCATACATCTTATCATTGCAACGCAGCGGCCTTCCGTTAATATCATTACGGGTGTTATAAAAGCGAACTTTCCTGCACGCATTGCTTTCAAGGTTTCATCAAAGATTGATAGCCGCACCATTCTCGATGCCGGTGGTTCCGAGCAACTGATTGGTAAAGGTGACATGCTTGTGAGTTATAATGGCGAAATAACACGTTTGCAATGTGCTTTTGTTGATACGCCTGAGGTTGAGCATGTATGCGGGTTTATTGGCAATCAGCAGGGTTATCCGCAGGCATTTTTGCTGCCCGAATATGTGGATGAAAAAGAATTGGAAGGCAAAGAGTTTGATCTCAGCGATCGTGATCCTTTGTTTGAAGATGCCGCACGACTGATTGTACAAAATCAAATGGGCAGCACATCATTGATACAACGCAGGATGAAATTGGGTTATAACCGTGCAGGCAGATTAATGGATCAGTTGGAGCAGGCAGGAATTGTAGGCCCCAACCTTGGCAGCAAAGCAAGAGAAGTGATAGTGAAAACAGAAAATGATTTACAGGAGATATTGGATATGATGGCTTGATAATTTGAAAATGTGCTAATTTGAAAATGTGAAAATGTTATAAATGTGGAAATGTGGAAATGTGGAAACGTAGGAATGCTAGAAATGAAGAAGAATAATCAACTCCCCTTTAGGGGGTGGGGGCTTATTAGCCGAACAGTATTGCTACTATGATACTTCGGTTGCGTCGCACCCTTGTACATTGATCCGTTATGCGACAAAGAAATCGTGTATAAATTAAAATGTCTGAACAGAATAATAATCCCGGGAAATTAAAAAACTCCCCTTTAGGGGATGGGGACCTAAATTATAACGGCAAGCTTTATCGCTCTGATAAATTACTTATCTCCCCCAATAACCGTTCCTTCCGTTATGGTGATGGTTTTTTTGAGACCATGAAAATGGTCAACGGAAAAATTGTGCTGAATGATTTTCATTTTGAAAGATTATTTTCTTCACTTGAATTATTGCAATTTGAAAAACCGGATCATTTTACCGCAACATTTTTACAGCAGCAAATAATAAAGCTTGCTGAGAAAAACAAACATTCAAAGCTTGCAAGAATAAGATTAATGATCTTTCGTGGTAATGGTGGTTTGTATGATCCTGAAAATCTTTTTCCAAATTATATTATTCAAACATCAGAGTATCACCGGGCATATAATCAATTCAATGAAAATGGTTTTGTGATTGATATTTTTAAAGATGCAAGAAAGGCATGTGATAACTATTCACACATAAAGAGCAATAATTATCTTCCTTATGCAATGGCGGCTTTATGGGCAAAGAAAAATAATTTGAATGATGCGCTTGTTTTGAATGCATACAATCGTATTGCCGATGCAACGATTGCCAATGTTTTTATTTTAAAAGAGGGAATTGTAAAAACACCTGCATTAACTGAAGGCTGTGTAAATGGAGTAATGAGAAGATATATTTTACAATGCATGCGCAATGAAGGGATGCAGGTTGAAGAAACACAAATAACCACTGATGATGTACGCACTGTATCAGAAGTTTTTTTAACGAATGCTGCTTATGGAATAAGATGGATAAAGCAATGTGGGGAAAGTGAGTTTAATAATAAATTTGCCCTTGAGTCGTATAAGAAATTTATTATTCCGCTTTTATAATCTTTATCTGCAGTCAGACCGTGACGGCCAGACTAATTCCAAATTCCTAATTCTAACTCCTTCTTTCTTCATATCTATTCAACAATCTTATTCTTCACAGCATACATTACCAAACCTGCAGTATTTTTTACGCCAATCTTTTCAAGCAGCTTTGTGCGGATGCCTTCTACTGTACGCGGACTAAGAAAAATCATATTTGCAATTTCATTAGCAGTTAGTTCCTGGCAAATCAATTTAAGCACTTCTGTTTCACGGCTCGTTAATTCAACGTCTTTATTGAATATGGGTTTTATCTGTGCTTTATGCATGATTTTTTTTAGTAGCGCCTTATTCACAAAGTCATTGAAGTAATAACCGCTTTCGTAGGCGGTGAATATGGCGGTTTTTATTTCCTCGGGTTCGGCATTCTTTAACAGATAACCATTGGCGCCAATCTCCATTAAATGAATAACATATTTATCTTCATCGTACATGGAGATAACGATGATCTTTACTTCTTCATCTGTTTTCCTGATTTCCTTAGCCGTTTCAATGCCATCCATTTCAGGCATTTTCAAATCAAGTAAAATAACATCGGCTTTGTTTTTGGATAAACCCTGCAATAATTCTTTTCCGTTCTCAGCTTCAAGCACAAGCTTGAGTTCCGGTGTATCGGCTAAGGCAGCAATGATGCCTCTTCTGAAAATTTTGTGGTCGTCAGCTATGGCATATTTTATTTTGTTCATGGTACGGGGGTGTTAAGTGGTTATAGGAATCTGTACAGAAATTGTATTTATTAAATTATCATTTTTTTTAAAACTAATCTTTCCTTTTAAAATATTAATCCGGTTTTGAATATTTTTTAATCCCAATCCCTGCATGTAGAGCTTCTGTTCAAACTGCTCCTGGCTTAATCCATTACCGTTATGCTCAATAAAAATTTGCAGCATATCATTGTTTTTATGCAGGAGAGAGAAAAGTATGTATTGAGCATTTGCGTGTTGGATGATATTATCGGTAAGCTCCTGTAAAATACGAAAGACCGCAAGTTCATGCTCCGTTTGAAAACGATTGATATTATCTTCCGCGCTGATTGAGATTTGTAAACCGGAAGAATGATTCAGCTTGTCACAAAAATTTTGCAGTGCGCTTAACAGGCCAAAATCTTTAATGGTTGTAGGTTGAAGACAGGTAGATAAATTTCTTGCCGTTTGTACCGTGTCATCAAGTAAATCTTTACAATCTTTCAGCGTTTCAACTTTAGTTTTATCAATAAGATGTATTGGTTGTATCATGCCCAGGTATAATTTCACTGTGGAAAGTACTGTTCCAACGTCATGTAATTTCGCAGATATTTTTTTTCTTACACATTCTTCATGTTCAATGGCGGCAAAGGTTAATTTACCTTGTTGTTCCTCAGATATTTTTTTTAATTCAAGCTTGTACTTGTTTATTCTTCCTTCATAAAACAGAAATAAAAAAATAATGCCCGATGCTGTCAAAAGCACTTCTACAAGCGTAGGGGACATGAGTAAATAATCATTTATCCATAAGTCAATAGAATTAAAAAACATATCGCATCGTTTTTACATATTATTAGATTAAATAGCACTACAAAATTACTCACTGAATCAACAGAATTATCTCATTGTACCAACTGCTAAAAATTTACATGGTGCTTCTTTTGTATAAAACGTAATCTGGTAAAGGGTTTCAGAAGTTTTACAAAACTAAAATCAGGTATATTCTCATGTAAAATCAGGTATTTCTACTTATCGTTTGTATTTAAGTTTCAGGTATTTCTACGCTTGTTTGTTATTGCTTTTATTTTATTTCGTTTTCCTGAAATTATACCGTTAAGATGAGTTTGAAGTTGATCATGTCTTTAACATTTTATGAATCAACTGTCGAATAAGAATTGAACTTCTGTTGTCCGCGCGGATGAACTGTTTAGACGGCATCGCCTCCTTACACCTTCTGTGATGCTATTCATCAATTCATTCACACATCTCTCCCATGGCGCAAACAAACGTCCCGGCAATGATTCTATGCAATGATGGGAATTTGAACAGAGATTGTATACATTGAGTCGTTGCCCTTTTGAAAATGAATATTTCCTCTTAAAATATTTAGACGGTTCTGAATATTTTTTAATCCCAATCCCTGCATGCTGTAGAGCTTTTGTTCAAACTCCTCCTGGCTTAACCCATTGCCGTTGTGCTCAATAAAAATCTGCAGTGTATCACTGTTCTTGCGCACCAATGAAAAATGTATAGTTTGTGCATTTGCATGCTTGATGATATTATTGGTAAGTTCCTGCAAAATGCGGAAAACAGCAAGCTCATCCTCGGTTTGAAAGCGACTGATAGCCCCCTGGGCAGTAATTGATATTTTTAAACCGGAAGAGTGGCTGAGTTTATCACAAAAATTCTGGAGCGTGCTTAGCAAGCCAAAATCTTTAATGATGGAAGGTTGCAGGTTGGAAGATAAATTTCTTACATGTTGCACGGTATCATTAAGCAGTTCCTTGCAATTATTTAAAATATCAATCTTGCTTTGGTCATTAAAATTCGCAGGTTGTATCTGGTTAAGGTATAGCTTTACTGAGGAGAGCAGGGCACCTATATCATCATGCAATTCTCCTGAAATTCTTTTGCGCTCGGTTTCTTCTGATTGTACCGCAGCTTGAGTAAGTTTTTTTTGCTGCTCTTCATTTACTTTTTTTAATTCCAACTGGTATTTAATCACTCTTCGCTGATGAATGATTACAAAAAATATAATGGTAAGTACCATAAGAAGCATGCCTATCGTACCTGCAATTAATATCCAGGGAATATTTATTTCCGCCAACTGCATTGTATACCCTTTGCCAAAAGAATATTCATTATTAAAATTAACAAGATATTTATATCCCAAATATGGTAAGCTAAGCGAGGGTAATTACGAGTTAAGGTACTGAACATACTAAAAAGAAAGGTATTACCGGCGCTATAGATAAAAATACCCGAAACAATCCAAAAAGAAGGAAGTTTTTCAACAAAGCTAATTTGCGGTTTTTCCAGTTGCTGCATATAATAATATACACAATATATCACCAAAATAAGGTTTGAAGCAGCTGAACTATGGCTGTTGAAAATAGATATTCCCTCCCACCAGATCGCATTCATAAAAAAAAACAGGATAGTAATAATTATTACTACCCGGTTTAAAATTTTAAATTTCTTTGAAAGCACAAATTGTTCAATAATTAATGCAAAAAAACAAAAGGTAAGCCCCGAAAGTATTATATACATTATATTATTATTCCTATGGCTAAAGAAATGAGTAGCTGAATATACCAAAGAGAAATAAACTATCAAGTAACTTACCAAAAGATTTGTCCATACTGATCTTGCGGACTTTCTCATGAGAAATATTATAAAGGGTATCAGGGGGGAATATATCTCTATAATTTCAAGAAGTATTTGGTATTTGGTCAGTATTTGGTATTTGGTCACAAAAAATCATTTTAATAATTATTTTTTAAACCATGCGACTCATTCCATTGATAGGCTTATTAAGGACAATAATTCAAGGGATAAGGATAAGGCGGGCAAGGAGTTCCACGTGAACTTAACATTACAACTGTCGATGTTGTCTTCGTTTCACCGTTTAAAGTACTATCTTGTGTAAGTACAGCTTCTGGATCACTTCTTTTCGTCACTGGAAACAAAAAGAGCACTTCACTTCCATCTTCATCTTTTCCAACAGAAATGGTTATGCCCTGAAAATTGGGAATGTTCGATAAAATGTACATATCAACTGCTTTAAGAAAAAAACAAGGATACCGAGCTTTTTTTCCCTTGTTGCTAGAAGATTCTTCACTTGTAACAGAAGATTCTTCGCTTTTATAAGAAGGTTCGTCCTTTGGAGGAAACTCCTTAAACTTTCGGATTGAGTTTTCAATCCTTTTTTCAATTGCAGGAAGCTCTTCCTTCGTAAAGGGAATAATATCGCTTTTTGGAAATTCTTCGCGTTCATTTTTTCGATTTCCGTTTTGCATAATTTTAAATTTTGTAGGGTTACGAAATAAATTGACAAAGTAAAAGTAGTATTAGTCCGGGCTGATTTCATCACTCATTAATAGCAGCGTAAATATTCAAAGAATGTAAAAACAACTGAAACTCTTTCCCGCACAAGCTTTCAGCAGATTACCGTATAAATAAATTACGTACTTCCACACTAAAATTGCGTAATTCTACTTAGGTATTTATCAGCAGATTTTGCGTATTTATACGCTTGTTATTGTTGGAGAATTTTATTATGCCCCTGCCCCTAAAGGGGTATTGATTTACGATTTCAGTTTGTGATTTGATTTTTTCTGTTGCCATCTGTACTACAGATAAAGTGTGCGACGCAAGGAACGATGCCATGAAAATGCGGCTGCCGGTAACAAAAAAATCCGAAATCCGAAAATTCTTTTTACATAAATCAGACATCAAAAAATCATACATCAGACATTACCTCTAATCATCATTGGCAAAATCGTAATCATATTCACAGGTATTTCTACTTAATCTCCTTTTGCGGTTAATACGCATTATGAGTGATTTATCCCTATTTTAAAAACAGGTTGTTCCTCTCTTGTTTTTAGTCTTCTCTTACATGCAAATTTGTATCGTCAAGTTCATGAACAAAGTAACTCAAACAAATTTTTCTTAAACCACCGGATACAATCCGGACAAATTTTTTAAAAATGAAAAAGATAATCTCCGCAACTCTATTATTGGTTGCACTTAGTACAGCCTCTTTCGCAGGTGGAAAGGATGATCAAAAATTATTCAACGATCTGCAGGCAGCGCTGAAAAATTCAACAGCAGTGCAATGGTCAAGCACAAGCAATTACAACAAAGCGATGTATAGCTTTAATGGTAAAACCATTTCTGCTTTTTATGATGTGGATGACAATTCATTGATGGGCTTCAGCATTCATGTTGTTGGCAATGATTTGCCACAGGATATAGTAAATACCATTCAAAAGAAATACAAAGGCTGGAAAATAGTTGATGCTATTTACTTTATTGATAAACATGCCCATGGCAATTATTTTGCGCAGGTACAGAAAGGAAAAAACAATCTTGCACTTAAGGTGTATGCAAACGGATCAGTAGGTATTTTTGAAAGAATGCCCTCAGAATAACTGATGCTGCGCCCCTATCCCCGCCGCCTGCCATATCTATGCGGCGGGGAAGCCTAAAGGGTACTAAACTCAACGATCTGCCCTCACAAAACAAATCTTCTTATAAACAGATCCCTCCTGCGTCGGAATGACAAATTGAAAAAAAAGGAATGACAAATCGAATGAATCTGAATTACAAAAATTTCTTGTCATGCTGGCGCAGTAAGTATCTACATTTCTGCATGGAATTTTAAACAGATTCCTTCTGAGTCGGAATTACAAACCGAATAAAAAACGGAATGACAAACCGAATACCAAACTTTAAGCGATGAAAAAGATAATGCTCACCATTGCATTTATTGTTACGCTCATTACAACATCTTTTGCCGAAAAAGATAACATTGATGCTGCAGTGCTTGACATATTCAAAGTTTTGATTGACAATTACGGCAAAGCAGAATGGTTAAAGAAAGATGGCTTCAATAAAAGAACACTTATGTTGAGGGGTCGCGAAATTTCAGCCTATTATATTGAGAAGCATAACATTGTTGGTTTAAGCTACAGAATTAATGTGAATGATTTGCCGAAAGAAGTTTTAAACAGCATCAGGAAAAAGTATAGCAATTGCATAATTTCGGCTGCACTGGTATTCATGGATGATAACGGTGATTTTAAATTTTATGCAGTTGTAAAAAACAGTAAAAGATTTACAGCGCTGAAAATTTCATCAGCATGCAAAGTATCCGTGATGAAAAAAATACCAATCAGGAAATATTGCTGCATTTTTTTGCCTGCACATAAATGAGTGCAAGTTGGTGTCAGGCATTTGTGCAAGTATTGTTCTGATCTTCGTTCTGATTTTCATTTCAAAGTCATAGTATGCATAACAGATACAATAAAAAAATGACAAAAAAGAACTTCCTGCAAATACCAGGATGTTCATTACAAAATACACGGCAGCTATCCAGCTGGCGGATGTGTTGGCATATTTTGCTTTGATTTCATTTAACTCATATCCGTTCTTACCCTGACCAAATTTACCTTCTACATGATTGCGGCTGTTATGAAGCTTTTGATACTCTTTTCGCTCTTTGAGAGTCATCTTTGATAATGCTCTTTTGGATAATCGTTTCCCTATTAGTTTAATATGATTTTGCTGACAAAATGTTTTGTTGGCTTTAGTATGATAAATACTATCAGCGATGATCCACTCCGGATAATACCCATGCATTCTCTTGTAATTGTTAGCTGCTGCTTGCAAATCATTGCATTCATTGTAGGCATCCCAGCTTAGTTTTTCCAACAGTACGTAGCCATGTTGTAAACTAAGCCATTCTTGCTGCCAAATTCTACTTTGTGTTTGGCTTTGCCTCTCATAATCGGACGCACATAAGGTTGATAAATGCTTACAATTCTGTCATCAATGCGATTGGTATTTTCATTGTGCATTTGCAATTGCTGATCATAC
>WNGA01016543.1_pt1 | contig 11608 bp, 11 predicted proteins | sample 5400061 | NCBI WGS metagenome assembly WNGA01 (sample SAMN13153366, study PRJNA577476) | soil metagenome | isolation source: 100 cm soil or saprolite under grassland replicate 2 | place: USA:California | collected 2016-06-15
GCAATACACGGCGTTGCCGCTCTCGGCGCGCGGCTTGCCGCTCGCAAGGACGGTCGTCGCGAGTATGGTCGCTCCGTCCCCGCCCGGTTTCACTTGCGTAAGCACGGACATGGTGATGTCATAGTCGTCCGCTTTGGGGACAGCGGTGGCTCCCATCCCGCAATTCAGGAACGTCGACAGCATCCGGCCGTCGAGCCTCCGCGGGCGGAATTCGAGTCTCCCGAACACCTTAGCCTCCTCGTCCGCTCCCGCATCGGCGATGCCCAGCGTGTCGTATACGCCGGGCAGGGTACCCCACACGTGAGCCACTGGAGCGGCGATCGTTCGAGCGACCGTCCGTGGATCGTTGAGGATCCTGGTGGTGCCGAGGCTGCTGATGGCCCCCTCGATGTGGAAGGGTGACGCGGCGGGGGCGGAGGGCGAAGCGGGCCGTCGGCCCGAGGAGCCCGACGCGCAGGCTGTCACGACCAGAGAGGCGAAGAGCCACCAAATGCGTTTCGTCATCCCGCACCTCCTGTCAGGCGTCATCGCGATCGTAGGAAGATCACTAGGTACTCCTGCCGCAGCCAGGGCAGGCGCGCGAACTCATCGCGGCTGCGCTGGGCCTCGCCCCCGTGCGCCAGGATCGCCTCGCGCAGGTCGTCCGTGCGGCCGTCGTGCAGCAGGCGATCCCGGCGTCCGACGCCCATGAGCGGCTCGGTACGAAGTTCCGCGGGGGTGGCCGTGTAGCCGCACACGTCGGCCAGCGCCGGGCCCATGTCGTGGAGCAGCAAGTCGGAATAGAGGGGCACCGCGCGGCCGTTCAGCGCGGGAACGTCACTGGCCGTCCCGGTTCGCAGCACTGGAGTGTGGCAGCCCGCGCACCCCAGGGCGGTGAAGATCCGGCGGCCCTCGGCCACGGTGTCCCGCTGGGCCGTCGTGACGGGCGGAAGCGGCGCCGGCACCGCCAGCAGGCGTACGAACGCGGTCAAGAGCGCCACGGACGTCGGGTTCGCTTCGGGGTCCGGGACGGGGTCGACCGCGGGCGGCACGGCCTTCCCGTTCACCGCATCCATCGTGTCGCCAGGCGTGGTCAGCCCCATTTCGAGTCTCAGCGCGCTCTCCACGAATTCGCGAACGGTCGCGAACTCGGCCTTGCGACCGAAGCGGGCCACACGGCCGTCCGGAGTGCGACCGGCTCGTCCCGAAATGCCGTCCTCGTTCCGGTCGTCGGGATCCTCGGCCGCCAGAATGCGTGCATCGGGAATCGCCTCGACGAGGCCGAGCCCGAACAGGAACGGCGGCGTGAAGCGCCCCACTTCGGTGGCGCGCGACGGGATGGATTCGCCGTGCACGCCGCGCGCGTGGAGTAGCGGCGTGGCTTGGCTGCGCACATTGGCGCCGCCTTCCTCGCGTAACGGGTCGCACGCGGTGGGAGCCGTGAACCGCGTCGCTTTGACGACGCGCTCGAATCCCGAGGTGCCGCCGCTCGCTGGGCGCGTATGGCAGGCGCTGCACTGGTTCTCGTTGAAGGTCGGACCGAGGCCTTCCTGCGGTGTGTACACCTTGTCGAAGAGCACCAAGCCGGCGCGAAACCGAGCGAGGTCGACATCCCGCAACCCGGGCAAGGGTGCGCCGGGTTCACCGCTCACAGCGCCGTCGCCCGTGCACGCCACGATGGTGAGGGCAATGGCCGTCATGCGCGCCGCGCTCATGGCGCCGCATCATACGCGGGTCGCCCGCGGGCGGCAAGGCGAGCGGCGTTGTGCGCGCGTGGCGCGCGACGTAAATACTCCGGTGGAGGTAGCATGACGAACTCGCGCAGCGCGTACCTGGTGGTTCTTCTCGCCGCGCTCGGCTGCAGCGACGACTTCGCGCTCAGCGTCACGAGCCTCGACATTTCGCCGAGTCCCGCGCAAGCGGGGGACTCGGTCGTCTTTTCGTTCGTCCTTACCGTGCAACCCGAGCAGCGGTTCGCCGTCATCCTGCGCATCGACGGGACGGAGCACGCCCGCACGAATCGGTTCGAAGCCATCGACGAGCCGGTGTCCTTCTCCGCGGGAGACGCCGGAGACCTGATCGCGACCTATGGATTGGGCACACACGAGGGAGCGGTGGTGGTCCGCCTGGACGATGGCGGTCGGAGCGCCACGGCGAGCCACACGTTCGTCCTGCAAGAGCCTCCCCCTCCTCCTCCCGCTGCAGCGCCGCCGTCAGCCCCGGTTGCGCCGTGATCGGGCGCGTGTGCGGCGCGCTCCTGCTGCTCGTGGCCTGCGCGCGTTCCCGCGCGGCACCCGAGACGAACGCTGCCCCGTCCCCCAGAGAGGGCGGGGACAGCGTGTTCGTCGAGGTCGTCAACGACAACTACTACGACGCGCGCATCCATATCGTCTATGATGGGGGTGGCCGATTCACGTTGGGCACGGTGCCCGGCAATCAGCGGCAGCCGGCCAGAGCCATTCCTTGGCAGCCGCGTCCGCTGGTTGCCCAGGTCTCGCTGATTATCGGGGGCGGCACCTATCAATCAGATAAGATCGACGCGGCCCCTGGAGCGGTGATTGAGATCCTGAGGTGAATCGAGTTCCACCGCTCTTGCAGGCCCCGCTCCCGGCCTCCAGAAGGGCAGTACGGGCGCACCGAGGCGCAGATGTACCCCGTCTCGGGCCCTGGTTTAAGGGAGGGAACTACGGGGGACGCAATACAACTGCCCGTGCCATTCGACGAGCAGAATAACCCCAACTTTGTGAGCTGCACCAACCTCAACCCGTGACATGAGCGATCTGCGGCGTCTGGCGGTCGCTGGCTGGCTCGTCGCAGTCGCGTGTGGGCCGGACGACGGACCGCCGAACCCACACCGTCGCGCCGCGTGCTGCTGGAGGACGAGATTCGGGCTGCGCAGGTCGCGACAGCCTACCAGATCGTTGCCCGGTTGCGCCCCGAGTGGCTGCGAGGGCGCGGCCGCGTCAGTGTCCGGGATCCCACGGCCGGTGCGGTAGTCGTCTATCTCAAGGGTATGCGCCAGGGGGGCGCACGCGCGCTCGACGCGATCGTGGCGGAAACGGTCCTCGAGATGGAGTACCTGAACGGGCAGGAAGCCACGACCCGGTTTGGCACCGGTCACGGGGGCGGAGTGATTCTCGTGCGGCTGCGATGAGACGAGTAGGGGTTCCCTTGCGGGCCGTTGCGCTGGCCTTCACTATATGGAACGGTTCCCTCGCAGACTCCTCAGACAGGAGGGTGCATGGATCAGATTTCCGTTCGCTGCATTTCGCGCTTCCAGCGCAACATCATCATTCCCGGTCGATGTAGTCGTTAGCCCGACGCCTCGTGCGTCTGTCGCGACTTTTCCGGCCACCCGGCTCACCGCCGGTGGGATTCGTTCTTTAGTGCTTCCGCACACACCTGAACCTCTCAGAGAGGGGAAGCGGAATATGCGATTTACTATCGGTAGGGCTAACATCGCCGTCGTGCTGGCGCTGGGTGCGCTGCTCGTCGCGCCGCGGCTGCTGGCGGGACAGAGCGCGTCGGTGCAGGGCACGGTCACTGACGCGGCCTCGGGCGCACCAATCTCCGGGGCGATCGTCGCCGTTGCCGGCAGCACGCTACAGGGCGTGACCAACGTTCTTGGCAACTACCGCATCACGGGCATTCCGGCCGGTGCGGTCACCCTCCAGGTCCGGCGGATCGGCTTCAAGACGCTCTCGGCGCCGGTCACGCTCGCCGACGGCCAGGAGTTCACCGGCAATTACCAGCTCGTGGCGTCGGTGATCGAGCTCGAAGAAATCGTCGTGACCGGCACGGCGGGCCAGCTCGAACGCCGTGCACAGGCGGGGACGGTCTCCACCGTCAGCGTGTCCGACTTAGCAGCGGTCGCGCCGATCAACACCGCGAGCGACGCGTTGCGCGCGCGTACGCCGGGCGTGTCGGTGACGAGCGCCTCGGGCTCGTCCGGGGCGTCGAACCAGATCCGTATTCGCGGCGCGGCATCCATCTCTCTCAGCAATGAGCCGTTGCTCTACATCGACGGCGTCCGCGTCGCTTCGCAGGGCGCGCCGCAGTGGTTTACGGGAGGGCAGTCGTACGAGCGGCTCAACGATCTCGAGCCGGGCGACATCGAATCGATGGAAATCGTCAAGGGTCCGGCCGCGGCGACGCTGTACGGCGCCGATGCGACGGCAGGCGTGATCCAGGTCATCACGAAGCGCGGGCGTCCGGGGACTGGACGGTTCACCCAGACCGTCGGCTTCGATTACAACTCGATCGACCGCAATTTCGAGCCGCGCACGAATTACGGGCGGTGCAGCGTGGCGAATGATACGACCCCCAACAATTTGCTCTGCTTTGGCCAAGGAGCGGGCACGCTGGTCAGAGACAATCCCTTGCTCCGCCAGCACGCGTTTCGCACTGGCCAGAACATCGGCGTCAACTGGAGTGGACGCGGCGGCGGCACCAACTATGGCTACTACACCTCCCTCAATCGCGAGAATGAAAAAGGCGTACTGCCGAACAACGGTTTTGACCGCAATTCGGGCAGGGTCAATTTCAACTGGGTACCGTCCCCGACCCTGACGCTCGATGCGGGAGTCGGCGTCACCGTGTCGTTGACGGACTTGCCCGATAACGACAACAACATTTTCGGCTGGCTGGGCAACGCCCATCTGGGCTCGCCGCTCACGCGCACGGTCAACGGTGCGGGACAGGACGGCTGGTTCGGCGTGCAGCGCGACGTGGCGGCGATGACGGCCATTCAGAACGTGCGCCAGACGCATCGCTCAATCGGCAGTCTCACCGCGAACTGGGCCCCGCGGCCAAACTTCACGCATCGCTTTACGGCCGGTATGGACTGGGTGCGTGAAGAGGACCGTCGCTTCCTGCCGAAGAACAACCGCGGTTCCTACCCGATCAACATCGGACAGCTGCAAGAAGCGCGGCGCGGCATCGAGCGCTACACGCTCGATTACCTCGGCAACCTGCAGACCGGTCTATCGCCCGCGGTCGTCTCCAATCTCTCGTTCGGATTCCAGCTGGTGGATACGCGGGAAGAGCTGCTCTTTGCGACGGGCGAGGGTCTGCCGGTGAACTCGAACGATGTCGTGACGGCGGCGTCGCTCCGCTCAGGCGGCCAGGAGGTGAAAACCGATCGTTCGGTGGGCCTTATCGGACAGTGGCAGGTCGGCTTCAACAATCGTCTGTTCGGACAGGTGGGGCTGCGGTTCGATAACGCCTCGTCCTTCGGACGCAATGCTTCGTCATGGGTGCTGCTGCCCAAGATCGGCGTTTCGTGGGTGGCAAGCGAAGAGCCGTTCTGGAAGTTCGGCTTCATCAACACGCTGCGGCTGCGTGCGGCGTGGGGCTCGACGGGGCGCATTCCCACGGCGGGAGCGTCGCTCACGACGATGCAACCGGCCCCGTTTATCGATGGTACGAGCGCGGCGGCGGGAGCCATTCCGCTGAACCCGGGCAACCCGAACCTGAAGTTCGAGCGCGGTAAGGAGATCGAAGGCGGGTTCGATGCCGGCTTCCTGCACGATCAACTCGGCCTCGAGCTCACGTACTACAACAAGGTGAGTGAGAACCTGCTCATCCAGCAGCCGCTCCCGCCTTCGTCCGGTTACACGGGGGGCGGCCCAGGGATCGGCGGCTTCCCCTTTGTGAACATCGGGCGGCTCGTCAATCGTGGATTTGAGATCGCGATGCGCGCGGTTCCGGTGAATCGGGCGAACATCTCCTGGGACATCCGGCTGGGCGCGAACACGCTCCATAACGAAGTCACCAATATGGACACCATTGCGCCCTTCGGTACCTTGAACCGCGTGCAGCCCGGGCTTCAGCTGGGCGCGTGGTGGACGCGCAAGATCATCAGCGTCGACACCACGACCGGCGTGGTCCGGGTGACCGAAAAGCCGGTCTTTGCAGGTAACGTGCTGCCGACGTTCGAAGGGAGCCTCTCGACCAATTTGACCATCCAGCGGAATTTACGGCTCTACGGCCTGATCGACACGAAACGCGGCCACCGCGTGCGGAACTTCACCGATTTCTTCCGCGAGACCCAGTTGGTGCGGAGCAACGCGCGTCTTGACACGACGGTGCTCAGCAAGACCGAGCGGCTGCGGCGCTACGGCAATCCCAACGCCGGCCAGCCCGCGTTTCTGACGCCGCTCGATTCCGCGAAGACGGTGAACGACGTGCAGGAGGACTACATCCAGGACGGGTCATTCGTGCGGCTGCGCGAACTGTCCTTGACCTACACGCTCCCGCCGCAGTGGGCGCGTGCGCTGCGCGCGGTCGCCGCGACCGTCACTGTAGCCGGCCAGAATCTCGCGCTCTGGACGAAGTACCAGGGCTACGATCCGGAGGTCGTGTCGAATGCGGTCGCTCTCTACAATCGCGATGATTTCTTCACGCAGCCGCCGGTCCGGCGCTACGTGTTCCGCGTCAACCTCACGTTCTGAAAGGAGCCTCGACCGATGCGCACATTCAGACGAATTGCCGGCACCGCCATCGCGGCGGGCGCTCTGATCCTCGGCGGCTGCACGAACTGGCTGTCGGTGGATAACCCGAGCGTGATTGACGAGAGCGTCCTCGACCCGGTCGCCGAAGCGAATCTGCTGTCGAAATCGGCGCAGCAGAACTTTGCGTCGGCCTACGGGCATTTGATCGTCTACTCTTCCTGGTTCACGGGGGAGACGGATGTCTCGGAGACCTTCCCGACGCGCAACGAATTCGGCCGCCGGGACATCTCGATTCAGAATGGCAGTCTCGATGTCGATGTGTGGTTCCCGCTGTCGCTGGCGGTCGTGTCCTCGAAAAAGGTGCTCAGGGCGGCACTTCCCGATACGGCGACGAACGTCTTCTATGCGCGGGTCAACATGGTGCTCGGTTTTTCCTTCCTGTTCATGGCCGAACAGTTCTGCCAGGGGACGGTGGAGGCCGGACCGGCGCTGACCACGCAGAACATGCTGGATTCCGCCATCGCACATTTCGCGGCGGCAATTCCTCAGGGTCGGGGAGGCGGTGCGCCGGAACTCGCGAACGCCTCGTGGGTTGGAATCGCGCGGGCGCAGCTGCAAGCGGGGAATCTCCTCGCGGCAGCCGCGGCTGCCGACTCCGTCCCGGCGGCCTTCAATTTCAACCTGAACTTCGTCGATGACTTGGCGCAGCGGTTCCGCCTCGCGAACCGGATGTGGTTCTACGTCCGGGACCGCGGTTCGATCGCCGTGCCGCAGCTGTGGCGCGTCGGGACGCAACGCGGGCCCGACACGGTGCAGAACGCCGAGCCGCGGTTACCCTGGAAGCTTCCCGCGACCAGCGGCAGTACGGCGTACAGTCCCCAAGATGCGGCGTATTCGACGGACCGCGGAATTCCGTACGCGATTCAGCAGAAATATCCCGACTACAATATTCCGGTGCGGTTGGCTTCGAAGTTGGAGGCCGACTACATCAAGGCTGAGGCTCAAGGCACTGCGGCGCAGCTTGCGATTATTGACGCACGGCGCGCGGCGAATGGGCAGCCCGCTTTTACCGGCGCAAGGACAGACCCGGACTCCGTGCTGACCGAGTTCTTCACGCAGCGCGGCTTCGAGTTCTACCTCGAGGGCAAGCGCCTCGGCGACTTCCGGCGGCATCCGGCCAACATCATCGGCATGCCGGTGCCCGCGTCGACGTACTGGAAGCCCGGCTTCGCGCCGGTGGGTTCTAACGTTTGTTACCCATTGCCCATTTCAGAGACGGATAACAACCCGAACTTCTAACTGGTTGCTGGAGCGGCAGGGAGACAGGGGAAGCTTCGCGGCTTCCCCTGTCGTTTCTTATGGCGTGACGATGACGGTGCCGGTCATGCCGGAATGCTGCGAGCAGTGGTAGGGAAAGGTGCCGGCGCTGTCGAACCGAACCTCGAACCACCATGTGGGCGCGAGCAGGTTGCTCGACCAGAGTGCGCTGTCGGATACGACCGTGTGGTACACCGTCCCCTCATTGGTCCAGCGCACCGGCAAGCCGACGCCGACCGTGATCGTATCCGGCGTAAAGAAGCTGTCGCGTGCGGCGGCGAAGACCGTTCCCGGGCGAATGCCCCCGATCTTGTCTGCCTTACAGGCGAGCACGAGCGCGACGACAACCGCGGCGGCCCCGAAGAGTCGTGTCACGGCTTGCGCGGCCGTTCCGCGGAATGCGTCCAGATCACGATGACTCCACAGTTGGCGGTGGCGGAATGAAACTCGAGCGGCACACGGGCGCTGCCGCTGTACACTTCGATCGCGGCGATATCGCCCGGTTGAATCACGTTGTTGATGCCGATGTCTCCGGCGACGGGCACGGGGACGCCATCAATGTAGTACAGCATAGGGCACTGCCGCGTCCCCGAGGCGCGATCCGATACGGCCTGAAAACTGTTACCGGAGGGGCCGCGCACCGGTACCAGCCGGACGCCGGGCGCGCGCCGCAACAGATCGGTAAACATCCGCGGCTGTAAGTCGTCGATTTCCTTCCGCGTCAGGAAATAGCCACCCCCGTGCACCTTGCGGGCGTAGAAGCCGCGCAGCATCGCCGGTGGCGTCGGCTCGCCGGTGACCTCCACTTCCGGTAGCTGGATCGCCAGTTCTTCGAGCACGACCTGCACTGCCAGTGTTTCGCCCGACCCAAAATCGAGACGCGAGATGACGCTCGCGTAGCCGATGCGCTTGATCTGAATCATGTGTACGCCGGCCCGCACGCCGGCGATGGAGAAGCGGCCGTCGATGTCGGTCGACGCAGCGAGGTCCGTGCCCATCAACCGGACCGAGGCATCCCGGAGCGGTGTGGAGTCCATGCTGATGACGACGCCCTTCAGCCGGCTCAACGACTGTGCCGCGTGCGAGGCGGGGGATACGACCAGGACGAGCGCCATAACGCAAAAAGACGACAACCAGCGGCAGGTCGTCGTCCCAGCGAAGGTCGTCGTCATGTAATACGGCCTCCCCCTTCGCGGTCAATCCACGATCGCGTCCGGCAGCACGTACTTCATCGGGTTCACCGGATGGCCGTTCACCCACACTTCATAATGTAGATGCGGCCCGGTCGAAAGCCCCGTCGAGCCGACCTTCGCGATCGGCTGGCCACGCTTCACACGCTGGCCGCGCACGACGAGAATCTTCGAGCAGTGCGCGTAGCGGGTCTTGAGGCCGTACCCGTGATCGACGGTCAGCATGTTGCCGTAACCCTCGACCCAAGCCACCTCGGTGATGATGCCGGCGGCCGGCGCTTCGATCTCCATGCCCATCGGCGCCGACACGTCGATGCCTTCGTGCGGCCGCGCGAGATGGAGGATCGGATGCACGCGCTCGTGGGCGAAGGCGCTCGTCAGCCATCCCTTCGTCGGCATGATCGACGGCAGCGACGCGTAGCGCGCGCGCTGGCTCGACGCGGAGTCGTAGGCTTCGTTCAGCGAGCGGACGAGAAGGTTGGCGCGGCGCGTCAGCTGATCCATGTCGATGCGCGCGGCCAGCGCCTGCTTCCCGTTCGGACCAGCGGCCGCCAGGCTGTCGCGCTCGAACCATTGACCGCTCGGCCCGCCGATGCCGGCCTGCTGCACATCTTTGTCGATCGGCGTCAACCCGGCGAGCAACCGCAGCGCCTGCTCGCGCTCGCCGAACACGTTGAGCGTATCACGCAGCCCCGCGAGCCGCTCGCGCAGCCGCTGGATCTCGCTCGCGAGTAATTGGTTCTCGCGCTCGAGCCCACGGCTCTTCGTGACGCTGACACCGCGCGAGAGCGCCGTGCCACCGAGCACGAGCACCAGCAGCGCCAAAACGCTGCCGATCCCGACGAGCGCCTTGAAGACCGTCTGTGATACCTCCACGGCCCGGGACGAACCCGATCCGTGTGGAACCAGCATCACGGTCCAACGGCGCTCCGCGCGTTTCTTCTTCATATGGGGATGCAAAAGATAAGACTTGGCGCTAGAGGTCGTCAAATCGGGAGATGTGCGCTCCGTCACGTTTTTTGCGGCAGGCGACCTACGCAGGCACGGGCTTGGGAAACAGGGGGGGAGGGTTGGAGATCCGCTGTCCCGTGACCGCAAGCTCCGCGATGTCCGCGAGCCGCACGGCGCGGAGCGCGGGGGGGGCGCCCAGTGCGGCCCAAATGGTTTCGGCCTTCAGGGGAATGAACGGCGCCGACAATACGGCGAGGCGCGCGACCGTGCGAACGAGACTCGCGAGTACCACATCCAGCTCCGCATCGCGCTGCGCCTTCGCGAGCTTCCACGGCGCCGTCTCTTCGACGTGGCGGTTGGCGCGGGTCGCCAGCTCGATCACCAGTGCGGCGCCCTGTTGCAGCTCGTACGCATCCATCGCGCGGCGGTAGGAGGCGATTGTGTCGAGCCCCGCTCGCTCGAGCGACGATGCGTCCCCCCTCTCCGGAACGGAGAGGGGGTCAGGGGGTGAGGACGGTACTATGCCGCCGCGGTAGCGCTGCACCATCGACAAGGCGCGCGACACGAGATTGCCGAACGTATCGGCGAGGTCGGCGGTGTAGCGCGCGTCGAACCGGTCCCACGTGAAATTGCCGTCGTTCTCGAACCCGACCTCGCGCAGCAGGAAATAGCGCAACGCGTCGGTACCGTGGCGTTCGATCGCGGAACCGAGGCTGACGGCGGTGCCCGCCGTCTTGCTCATCTTGGCGCCTTCCCATTGCACGTAGCCGTGCGCCCAGACCAGACGGGGCAGCTCGAGACCGGCGGCCAGCAGCATCGCCGGCCAGATGATGCAGTGGAAGCGCGTGATGCCCTTGCCGACGACGTGGAGATCGGCCGGCCACAGCCGCTCGTAGCCCGGCTCGGGGAATCCCGTGGCGGACAGATAATTGATCAACGCGTCGAACCAGACGTAGATCGTCTGGTCCGGATCGCGGGGAAAGGGAATGCCCCACGGCAATCGCTGGCGGGAGATCGAGACGTCCTGCAGGCCGTCTTCAATCAAGCGCACCACCTCGTTGCGCCGGATCTCCGGCTCGACGCGGAACTCGCCGCTCGTGATGAGCTTGAGGAGCCGCTGGCCGTACGCGCTGAGGCGGAAAAAGTGATTGCGCTCTTTGGTGGGGATGAGGTCGAGCGTGGGATGCTCGATGCAATGCCCGTTCGCGATCTGGGCCGGCTGCTTGAACTCCTCGCAGCCGGTGCAATACAGTCCCTCATAGTCCGCGACGTACAGATCGTCGGGGCGCTCGTGTTGGATGCGCTCCAGCAGCGCGACGACGCCGCGCACGTGGCGCGGCTCCGTCGTGCGGATCCAGTCGTCGTTGCTGCACTCGAGCCGGCGCCAGTAGTCGGCGAAGGTCTTCGCCATCCGGTCGACCCACTCGCGCGGCGCAACGGCGGCGCGGGCCGCCGCCTGAATCACCGACTGGCTGTGCTCGTCCATCCCCATGAGAAAATGCACCTGGTCACCGCGCAGCCGGTGATAGCGGGCGATACAGTCGGCGCCGACTTTCTCCAGGGCGTGGCCGAGGTGAGGATCGCCATTGGAGTAATCGATGGCGGTGGTGAGGTAGAATTTCTGGCCCGGCACTAGAGCCGCAGCTGCTCGAGGGCGACCACCCGCGTCTCGCCCGCTTCGGAGCGAAGCGTGACGCGCTCGCGGAAGATGTCCACGGA
>WNGA01011403.1_pt1 | contig 11607 bp, 5 predicted proteins | sample 5400061 | NCBI WGS metagenome assembly WNGA01 (sample SAMN13153366, study PRJNA577476) | soil metagenome | isolation source: 100 cm soil or saprolite under grassland replicate 2 | place: USA:California | collected 2016-06-15
AGCCCGAACATGTCCTTCTCATTTGTCTTATGAATGCTCCAAATGCTCCCAACGTTGGTAAGCCGCGGCTAATTCCTCTTCCAAATCCTTCATGCGCTGGACGGCCTGAGCGATCTCGGAACTGTCGCGCTGATAGAAGGTGGGATCAGCCATTGCAACAGATAAGCGATGTTGTTCGGCCTCCAGTGATTCGATCTTTTGTGGAAGTTCGGCGAGTTCACGTTGTTGCGCCTCGAATGCGCGCTGTTCCTTGTAAGTCAACTTGCGGGATGCAGGAATAGATTCAGATGACGATTCTGCCTGGGGAACGGAAGTAGGTTTCGGCGGCTTTGAGTCGGGCTTGTCGGTTGGTTTATCCTGCTTCTGCCAGTCGTCATAGCCGCCAATATATTCTTTCACCTTTCCAGTGCCATCCAGAATGAACGTGCTGGTGACCAGATTATTCAAGAAAGCCCGGTCATGGCTGACCAGCAGGAGCGTGCCGCTGTAATCCAGCAACAAATCTTCAAGAACTTCCAGGGTTTCAAGATCGAGGTCGTTGGTCGGCTCGTCCAGCACCAGTAGGTTTGCCGGTTGAGCGAACAGACGCGCAAGCAAGAGGCGATTGCGTTCCCCGCCTGAAAGAGCGCTGATTGGTGCTCTGACGCGGTCGCGGGTAAAAAGGAAATCCTCCAGATACCCAATGAGATTGCGCGGCCTGCCGTTGATAGTGATCGTATCCCGCCCCGGCCCCACATTATCCAGCACGGATTTATTCTCATCCAGTTGTGCGCGCATTTGGTCAAAGTAAGCCATCTCGATGTTCGTGCCGTGGCGGATTTCTCCCTGTTGAGGGATCAGCTCACCCATTAGGATTCGCAATAGAGTGGTCTTTCCTGATCCATTCGGACCAATAATACCGACCTTGTCGCCGCGCTGGATCGTCGCTGAAAAATCGCGCACGACCAGCTGGCTTCCATAAGAATAATTGACATTTTCCGCCTCGATCACAAGCCTGCCAGATCGCTTGTCCGCCTGAATTTGCATACGGACTTTCCCGACCTGCTCACGGCGTTCGCGGCGAATTTCGCGCAGACGTTTGAGAGCGCGCAGACGTCCCTCATTGCGCGTGCGGCGCGCTTCGATCCCTTTGCGAATCCATTGTTCCTCCTGCGCCAGTTTTTTATCGAAGTTGGCATTTTGTGCCTGCTCCGCATTCAACATGTCCTGCTTGCGTTGCAGGAAAGCTGTGTAATTGCAATTCCAATCGAACAACTTGCCACGATCCAATTCCACGATACGCGTGCTCAGATGTTGTAGGAATACCCGGTCATGTGTGACGAACAACAGTGTGCCGCCCCAACGTTTCAGAAAATCTTCAAGCCAGTCAATTGCGTCAATGTCGAGATGATTGGTTGGCTCGTCCAGCAGGAGCAGATCGGGATCTCTGACCAGGCCGCGCGCCAGAATCGCACGGCGCTTCAGACCCGCGGACAAAACTTCGAATTTCGCAGACGGATCAAGTTGCATGCGGGAAAGAACCTGCTGAACTTGAAGCTGGCGTTGCCATGCATGTTCTTCACCCAATGGGATTGTCGCGGATTCCAACCCGCTGGCTGCAATCTCGGCCACACTCCCCGTCAAGTCCTGCGGCACTTCCTGTGGGAGATACGCCACGCGCATATTCTGCTGACGCGCAATGGTTCCAGTGTGGGGAAGCAAATCACCATTCACCAATTTCAGCAAAGTGGATTTTCCCATGCCGTTGCGGCCTAATAAACCCACCCGTTCGCCAGACTCTATTTGTAGATTTACAGCCTCAAGAAGAAGCGGCCCGCCAAAACTCAGGCTCACCTCCTGTAAACTGATCAATGCCATAGGTTGTATTCCTTTAGGATGGGAATATACTACACACCTTGATTTTGCGCTGGCAAGTTCCATGCCGAAGCTCAAGAACGTTGCTGGTGATTACCCTTATGTCGGCGCTGAAACTCCCCCGCGGTAAATGAGTTTTTTCCTCGTTTAAGCCGGTATGTTCCGGCGGACAAAATCTGCGAACCTTTTTTTCGTCTTGGCAAATTGGAAGCTGAATTTCTGGCACAGCGCCGCCACATCGAATCGATACTTTGACTAACGCGTATGATATTACGACTGGGTTAACCGCGTTGCGTTCTTACTCTTTGAGTAAGATGAAGAAAGTAATATCATCAAACGGAGGCGTGTCGCCAGTAAACGTGGCTAATTGACTCGCAAGGTGGGCAAGTTGTAGCTCCGCGTCCGAAGCAGGAGCGCTGATCACGGCTTCAATCAAGCGCGCCAGATCATATTGTTCACCTTGCGAGTTAAGTGCATCTGTGACACCGTCAGTATAGAGAAACAGTGAATCGCCAGGTGCAAGCGTAAGGCTGGCATCGGTCAACACGAGTTCTGCCATCAAACCAAGCGCCGCGCCAGTGGGCATCAATTTTTCAATCGCGTCAGGAGAACGTCGTAGCAATGGTGGGTTTTGACCTGCATTTGCGTACGTAATCTCCCGTGACTCTGCATCCAGCACAGCATAGAACACAGTGACAAACATGTCAGAGGTGGAATTCGCCAGGAGCTGTTGATTGACATCCTTCAACGCCCCGGCTGGGCTGGCATAATTAGCAGCGCTCGTGCGAATCAAACTACGGGTCATGGCCATGTACATGGCTGCGGCCGCGCCCTTGTCCGAGACATCCGCAATAACGATTCCCCATTGACCATCCGGAAGATGGAAAATATCATAAAAATCGCCTGCCATCTCGAGCGCTGACCGCCAATCTGCCGCGAGGCTGAAGCCAGAGATCGCGGGCAACGCGTCAGGCAGGAGGCTATCTTGTACTTCACGCGCCAACTTGAGTTCCCGTTCGAGGCGCAGTCGTTGTGCGTAAGTTTCATCGAAGAGGCGAGCACGTTCCAATGCAATTGCTACTTGTGATCCAACCGCTGAGAGTAATTGCAGATCTGCGGCGGTCAAGAATTGCCAATCCTGAGTTGCAACATTTAGGATGCCAACAGGCCGACCCGAAGCAATAACCGGCACGCTGGCATGGAACTGCAATCCCTGGTTGTCGCCATCGTCCCGAGCTGCATCCAGCAGACGCGTGCACTCTACCACGTTGACCGCTCGCTTCAATTGTCCGGCTAACATCACAGACTGGCAATGACATAATTTCGGATTTGTGAGCCAGTGGCGATCGTTTTTTTCCAGACCAGGCGGCAAACCGGAAGCCGCCGCAAGCGCAAACTGATCCGATGACGAAACTGATATTGAGATAGATGGACTGCCCGCGCTCGGAAGCAGGAATGCCCATGCGGTTTGTAGGCTCATCAACGACAGCAGAGTCTCGAGCGCGGCAGTGAGCGTCGCTTGCATATCAGAAGAGCGATTGAGTTGCTCGGCAAGTTGATTCAACGTGCGCAGGCGCGCGATCTCGCGCTCTTCGGGAGAACCTGAAAAGATTTCTTTCCGTCGCCTGATTTGTTCGCGCGTCAGGGTTGGACGATCAATGCTGAACTTAGTGAATGGATGATCACCAGGCAGGTAACCAGCACTTTCAGCCCAGTCGTAAAAACGCCGCAGTGAGGCCATCTGCTCGCGCTGGCTTTCCACTCTCTCGCCATTCATCTTCAATTCCATCAGGTACGTGCGCAGGGCTACATCGTCGTGACTGCTGGGAACGAATTCTTGGGCCGAGCCAGCGTGCCATTCGATAAACCGATGCACGTGGGTTAAGATTTCTGTTTCATTTGGCTTCAATGTTTCGGCAAAGTGTTCAAGTATTTCCACGTCATATCCTATTACATTTATCAATTGACCTGTCAATAATTCAGATGTAGTATATTAAATAATCTCGCTTGGAATTCTTTCGGGAGGCAGCTGTGAACGCTAGGGCTAGGTCGGGATATATAGAGCAACTATTCATGGCCGGAATCACTGGAGGATGCTCAGTCACTCCTTTATTATACTGTCCTGATAATACCGTTAATATGGCACAGATGGCTGGCTTCCTTGAACGGGGATCCATGGCCCCTCCTACACTCCACCTGCCGTGGGAGGCAGCATGGGCTTTTCCAATGTTCCTACAAACTACGGAGTGGCGGACTGGATCAAGCAACTGGCGGCGGAAGGGATTACTGGAGGATGTGGCGCTGGGGTCTACTACCCCGAGAGTCACGTCACACGCGCGCAGATGGCGGTGTTCCTAGTCAGGACTTTTAATCTTCCTTAATCGTATTTATCGCAGGAAGTCCTATTTCCTATAAGCGGAGGATCTGCTAAATATGGAATATTCAAATCAGAAAATATCAAAATTATGCTTTGCATTTATCTTGTTGGGGCTCCTGATCCTGAATTCAGCTTTGCCAGTAAGAGCCCAAGAGACATCGCTTCCAGTTGAGTTTCAAAATATATTGCTTACAAGCCCTTGGTTAGATGAAGATGTATCCAACTGGGATGTCTATACTGAAGGCAGCCCCACCTGGGCATTGAGCAATGTGGTTGCCCCGTCACTGGACGGGAATGCACTCCGTTGTGCTTTGACCGGAGGAAGTCCCTATTCAAATGTACATTGCTACCAAAACCTCCCTGCCAAACCGAATAGCAGTATTTTCTCCTTGAGCATGTCGTTCTATTATCAACCTGCCTCGAGCTTTAATAATATTGGAGAGCCGTCCATTGTTCAAGGACTGGAATTCACAATGAATAAATGGGATCACGGATCACGATACGAATGGGCAATTCAATGGGACAACGTGGATCAGGGCGCGCCCAAATGGCGTTATTGGGCTCCTTCGCAGTCCCCTCAATGGGTTGACTTAGGAATTTCCGGCGCGATCGCTGGTGAAGAATGGCATACACTTAAGCTGGAAGGCAAGATAGTCAATAAGCAGGTGTACTACCAGCGTTTTATTTTTGACCAACAGGAATATCCACTCGGTATCACGACTGCACCTGTTTCGGCAGTTGGCGAGTCTGACCGGTTGGCAATCGCCGTCCAACTGGATGGAAATTACGTCGAAACGCCTTACGAACTCATTGTCGATCATGTACTTCTGGATACAAAACCAACCTTTATCGATGTACCAGACAATTATTGGGCTTTTGATTGGATCGAACGTGTTTACGTCGCGGCAATAACTGGAGGTTGCGCATCCAATCCACTTCAATATTGTCCAGAAAACCCAGTCTCGCGGGCACAGATGGCCATCTTCCTCGAAAGGGGTATCAACAATTTATCGCCTACACCTCCGCCTGCAATCCCGCCCGCAACCGGGACGGTCTTTGGGGATGTGCCAGTAGCTTACTGGGCAGCCGCGTACATCGAGCAGTTAGCTCATGATGGCATCACCAGCGGCTGTGGCGGCGGCAACTACTGCCCGGAAGATGTCGTCACGCGTGCCCAGATGGCGGTGTTCCTGCTCAAAGCCAAATATGGATTATCCTACATCCCACCTGCTGTTGGGGCAAGCACGGGATTCAACGATGTACCTACCAACTACTGGTCAGCGGCCTGGATCAAGCAATTGGCCGCTGAGGGAATCACCGGTGGTTGTGGCGCTGGTGTCTACTGTCCCGAAAGCCCGGTCACACGCGCACAGATGGCTGTTTTTTTAGTAAGAACCTTTAATCTGCCTTGATCTTTTGATGTGAATACAGAGATATTTCAGTTCTTTAGAAGGAAGGATAGAACTGGACAGGTCTAGCATCCTATCCAGCTCTTTTTATAATAAGAGTCAGACTGTAACACCCCGCATGGTTCAATGCGAGCACTTCGCCATCTTCTTACAAGTGTGGAATGATCCTCTTGTGATAACATATTCGCGGTGTGGGAACATTACTTCACATTGTAGCGTCACGATGCAGAAAGGAGGGCTTGGTCCATGACAGACAATCGAGAGCAGAGATTCAGTTTAAAACGCGCCCTGGTGATCTTTGGGATTCTTTTCGTGATCAGCCTCGGCGGAGTACTTCTATTTTCAAAGAGAAACGCCGCCAACGTTACCACCACAGCCACTGCAATCCCGCCCACTGTCACCGTTGGGGAACCCGGTTCAGAGGGAGAACAGTACAGCCTGAACGTTCTATTGAGCGAAGGTCAGTCTCAACCGCAAACGGTAGAAACGCCGCCACTGGCGAGCGGGGAAACACTGTCCACGGAGGAGATCGAACAGATATTTTCGCGTCTCCCCGAGCTGCCGCCTGATTCCACGGAACAGGCAGAGTTCAACCTCCCAGTAGAATCTCTTCCCCCGCCGCGCACTGGTGAAACGATCAAAGAGGCATTTCCACCCCTCGAAACGGAAACCACTCCGGGTGAGATCGAGGCGGGTCCGCTTAAGGTGTTGCGATACGCCCCAGAAGGGAATGTCCCCATCGCGCCATTCGTCAGTGTGACGTTCAATCAGCCAATGGTTCCGCTAGGAACTCTGGGCGATCTAGCGGCCACGGATATGCCTCTCAAAATCGAGCCTTCCCTGCCCGGCACCTGGCGCTGGCTGGGAACCAAGACTCTGACCTTCCAATATGATTCGAAGTTGATCGACCGCATGCCTATGGCAACCGAATACCATGTGACTGTAACAGCCGGGACAAAATCAGCTACTGGCGAGACGCTGGCTGAACTAGTCTCATGGACATTTCGCACGCCTCCGCCAAAGGTCGTAACGACCTACCCGGATAGTTCGCCGCAACCGCTGGATCCAATCTTTTTCATAGCTTTCGATCAGCGCATTGACCCTGCAACAGTTTTGGAAATGATGCGAGTTATGGCGGGCTACGAGAATGTAGAAATAGTTTTAGCAAGCCAGGCTGAGATCGAAAAGGATGAGCGGGTTAGCCAACTGGTCGAGAATGCAATTGAAGGACGCTGGCTTGCCTTTCGGGCGATCAAATCCTTCCCAACTGAGACAAATATTTCTGTGACGATTGGACCGGGAACTCCCTCTGCTGAAGGACCCCTCACTACAACAGAATCACAATCCTTTAGTTTTTCAACTTATTCACCCTTGCGGATCGAGGAGCATCGTTGTTCCTGGTACGATAATCGCTGCCCGCCATTGACACCACTTTATATTCGCTTCAATAATCCTCTGAATATGGATATCTTTCGCGAGGATATGTTGCGCATTCAACCAGAAATACCTGGCTTATCCATCCATGTTTATGGTAACTCGATTGAGATCAGCGGCGAAACCAAAGGTCAGACGACTTACAACGTCACTGTTTCGGAAAAGGTACAAGATATCTTCGGCCAAAAGTTGGGCGAGGATACACGCCTGACTTTCAAAGTGGACAAGTCAGACCCCATCCTGGTCGGGCCGCAACAGATTTTCTTAACCCTTGATCCAATGGCTTCTAAACCAGTCTTTTCAGTCTATGCTATTAATTATTCCAAGCTCAACACGAAGATCTATGCGGTCCAACCTTCCGACTTGCCGGCTTTCAAGAAAAATATGGAAGAGTGGCAGCGCACAGATCAATCACCGGTCATGCCGGGCACACTTGTTTCAGATAGAGTCATTCAACTCGATCTTCCAGCCGACACCCTGACGCAAGTGAATATTGACCTGAGTCGGTTCATGGCCGGAAACTCCGGCCAATTTATCGTCATTGTTGAGCCACCCGCAGGGTTTTTCGAAAGCGATCAGGAGAAATCGAGTCGTTTCTCGCAAACTATCATCACGTGGGTGCAGGTCACTCAAATCGGTTTGGATGCCTATTACGATCACAGCGAGATGGTAGCCTGGGCTACAGATCTGAAGAATGGCGCGCCTCTGCCTGGTGTGAGCATCCTGCCGAACAACGGAGGCGCGCGCCTTGTGACCGGAAATGATGGTGTTGCGCGCTTTGATATCCCTTCAGGTGCGACCTATCTGATTGCACAAAAAGGCAATGATCAGGCGATCCTGCCACGTTCAACTTATTTATGGGATGATTCGCCCTGGGTTACTAGCCCGCCGAATGACATGCTACGCTGGTATGTATTCGATGACCGCAAAATATATCGCCCAGGCGAAGAAGTCCATCTTAAAGGCTGGCTGAGGAAAATTGGTGGTAAACAGGATGGTGACGTAGGTCTGGTGGGAAGTGAGCTGACTTCTGTGAGTTACCAGATCAATGACCTGATGGGCAATAACCTCGGCAACGGACAACTAGATGTGAATTCCCTAGGTGGATTCGACTTTGCCTTTACTCTGCCGCAGAACACCAATCTTGGAAGTGCCCAAATCAACTTAACCGCCGAGGGCGAACTTAGTGCGCTGGATGGATTACAGTATTACCATACGTTCGAAATCCAGGAGTTCCGGCGGCCTGAATTTGAGGTGACGACGCGCAGTGAGACTGAGGGACCCTACTTTGCAGGAGAGCAGGCCACCCTGGCTGTGGAAGCAAAATATTACGCCGGCGGCGGATTGCCTAACGCAGATGTGACCTGGAATGTAACCACCTCCTCTGGTAGTTATTCGCCACCTAACTGGCCAGACTTTATTTTTGGTACCTGGAAACCCTGGTGGTTCTATGATTATCAAGGTCCTGGTGGCGAGGCGCAAACGGAGTCGTTCACCAGCAAGACCGACGCATCTGGAACCCATTATCTGCATCTCGATTTCAAACCTCAAGGGGATCCTGGTAATGAGCCTGAACCTAAAAGCGTGGTGGCAGAAGCCAGCGTGATGGACGTCAATCGTCAGGCCTGGGGCAGCTCGATTGCACTGTTGGTTCACCCGGCAGATGTATACATTGGCTTGCGCAGTGAACATTACTTTGTCGAGCGTGGCGCGCCGCTCAAGGTAGACTTTATCGTCACCGACCTGGATGGCAATCCGGTCAGTGACCGCCCGGTACAGATCACCGCCGCGAGGCTGGAATGGAAATACAAGAATGGAGAATGGGGTGAGCAAGAGGTGGATGTTCAAACTTGCTCCGCTGTATCTGGACTTGAGCCTGCTACCTGTATCTTTGAGACTCCTATCGGAGGCAGTTACCAAATCACCGCCATCGTCACGGATGAGTTAGGCCGCAAAAACCAGAGCCGTTTCATGCGCTGGGTCAGCGGCGGGAAACGGCCTCCCTCACGCAAGGTGGAGCAGGAGCAAGTTACACTCATTCCAGATAAGGAAACGTATCAGCCGGGCGAAACAGCCAAAATCCTGGTACAGTCTCCATTTAGTCCCGCTGAAGGAATGCTAACAGTCAGCCGCAGCGGTATTCTTTATACCCAGCAATTCCGCATCGAGGATGGCTCCGTCACATTGAGCGTGCCAATTGAAGCGAAATATATCCCTAACCTGAACATTCAAGTGGATTTGACTGGTAGCGCGCCGCGCACCAATGATCAGGGCGAGGCACTTGCAAATGTGCCGCCGCGTCCTGCTTATGCAAGCGGACAGTTGAACTTGAGCATTCCCCCTCTGCAACGGACGCTATCCCTTGAAGTGACGCCGGATCAAAATGCACTGGAGCCAGGCGGTGAAACGACATTGACTATTCTTTTGAAGAATGCAAAAGGTGAGCCGGTTTCCGATGCTGAAGTCGCTGTGGTTGTCGTGGATGAGGCAATCCTTGCATTGACCAATTACTCGCTTGCCGATCCAATCAATATTTTTTATGAGGATCGTCCCTCCTTTCTTTCGAGTACCTACGGCCGCGCTAGCATTATCCTTGCCGACCCGCAGTCGTTTGCCAAGGAAGCCAGTGCAAGAGTGGCTATGGATGTCATGGGCGCGGCAGCACCTGCAACGCAGGCTCCCGCGGCAACAGAGGCTCCAGCGATGGAAGAACCGCAGAACGGACCTGAAAATGTACCAGCGCCAATCAATTTGCGATCTGACTTCAATCCACTGGCAAACTTTTCTCCCACTGTACGGACCGGGTTTAATGGCGAGGCGCGGGTGTATGTAAAACTACCGGATAACCTCACCCGCTACCGGGTCATGGTTGTGGCGGTGGACAAGAACGGAAACCAATTCGGCACAAGCGAATCCAACCTGACCGCGCGCCTGCCGCTTATGGTTCGTCCGTCTGCGCCGCGCTTCCTCAACTTTGGCGATAAGTTCGAATTGCCAGTTGTCCTGCAAAACCAGACCGATCTGCCGATGACAGTGGAGGTTGTAGCCCGTGCTGCAAACCTTGAAATCGATAATAGCGGCAAACGTGTTACCGTCCCGGCCAACGACCGCGTCGAAGTACGCTTCCCATCATCTACGATCATGGCTGGCGCAGCTCAGGTTCAAGTCGCGGCGATTTCGGGAGATTATGCCGATGCCGCAACGGTGGAACTGCCGGTCTATACCCCGGCCACGAGCGAGGCCTTTGCCACCTATGGTGTGATTGATGAAGGCGCACTCGCCCAGCCGGTGCAATATCCATCCGGCGTTTTCCCACAATATGGCGGGCTGGAGATCAACACCTCCTCCACCGCGTTGCAGGCTCTTACAGATGCCGTACTTTACCTTGAGGAGTATCCTTTCGATTGTGCGGAATCTTTGGCCTCGCGCATTCTGGCTGTGGCGTCTTTGCGCGATGTGCTGAGTGCGTTCAAAGCAGAAGGGTTACCTCCTCCTAATGAAATGGAATCAGCCGTTAGACGGGACATCGAACTTTTGAGAAGTATTCAAAACGATGATGGCGGATTCCCCTACTGGCGGCGCGGATTTGAGTCTATCCCATTTAACACAATCCACGTTGCTCACGCCTTGGCTCGCGCCCAGCAGAAGGGATTCGCTGTCCCAGCGGACATGCTACAGAATGCACTCAATTACCTGCGCGATATCGAGAATTACTATCCTGGTTGGTACAGCCAGGAAACCCGCTGGACATTGAGCGCCTACGCGCTCTACGTGCGGAATTTGATGGGTGACCATGATGCACAGAAAGCCGAAGCGCTTTTAGACAAAGCCGGATTGGAGAGGCTTTCGATGGAGGCTATTGGATGGTTGTGGCCTGTGATTGACAACAGCGGACAACTGGAAACTATTCGAGTCTACGTGAACAATCACGTGGTCGAGACCGCGGGCGCAGCCAACTTCACCACAGCCTACGATGACCAGACCTACCTCCTGCTCAGTTCCGATCGCCGTACCGATGCCATTCTTCTGGACGCGTTGATCGATGACAATCCACAAAGCGACTTGATTCCCAAAGTTGTCAACGGCCTGCTGGCGCATCGTGTCAAGGGACATTGGGATAATACCCAGGAAGATGTCTTTGTCCTTTTGGCGCTCGATCGTTATTTCAACAACTACGAAGCGCAAACGCCAGACTTCGTAGCGCGTATCTGGCTTGGAAATGTATATGCTGGAAGCAGTGAATTTCGCGAGCGGACGACTGACCGGCACGAAACGTTCATTCCGATGAACTACGTTCTCTCTGAGACTTCGGCTGGCGGCGGTACCCAGGATTTGATCTTGAACAAGGACGGGCCCGGCCGACTCTACTATCGGCTGGGTCTGCGCTACGCTCCCACGGACCTGGAGTTGGATCCACTGGATATGGGTTTTGTCGTCCAGCGAAGGTATGAGGCTGTAGACAACCCCGAGGATGTATCACAAGATAGCGATGGCATCTGGCACATCAAGGCCGGAGCGCGCGTGCGCGTAAGA
>WNGA01011404.1_pt1 | contig 11607 bp, 12 predicted proteins | sample 5400061 | NCBI WGS metagenome assembly WNGA01 (sample SAMN13153366, study PRJNA577476) | soil metagenome | isolation source: 100 cm soil or saprolite under grassland replicate 2 | place: USA:California | collected 2016-06-15
AATTGCGACAATGAAAATTCGATAATTATACGTCCTATGGTAAAGAGGAGTAATTATAAAGATCTTTCGTCAAGCTTGCTTATCTTTCGGCTCCTCTGCTTTCGGCTCCTCTGCTTTCGGCTCCTCTGCTTTCGGCTCCTCTGCTTTCGGCTCAGGCTTCAAGTATTCCTCAATAATTTGTATGTTCTTTACAGTTGGTAAATATCTGAAGATATCGTTTGCTATCGCTTTTTTGATTATCTGAATTCCATCAACCAATGTTTGGTCGTCAGGGATAGTGATAGATAGACAGTGGACGTTGATATTAATTTTGACTTTGTCTGCATCAACTGGCAACCTTCTTTTCATCAAAGATATTATTTTTTCTTGGTCGTCTGTTAGTGTTTTTAGAATATTAACATTGTAATTTAACGTCTTTCCAGCAAATCTATGGTTAAAATCGATTTGTACTCTACCAGAACCGATGAACCGAACAATTGCTTTCCGATCATCTATGTCTATGGTGTCCCCCGGCCTCAGTTCATCCGCTTTTTCACCTAACTTTCGCTGAGGAATCATTCTTACCTTCCTGGGATCTCTGAGGCCAAATCCTTTTTCAGGTGGAATGTCGATATCAATTTTATCCCCGGTATTGGAATTTGATAATACTTCATCTAATCCCTTAATGACCCAGCCATCCCCAATTGAAACCAATCTGGGCTCGTACCTTCCCGATGGGTCGTAAGATCCAAGGTTCTTGGCTTCTTCATTCAGAGTAGTCTCAAAAATCTCATTTGTATCCTTCACTTTAGCAGTATAATCTATAAGAACTAACGATCCCTTTTCTAGTGTCACGGAAATTGCTGTCGGGTAACCATAATATTAAGCTTGACGAGGCTTTTGTAAGTAGAGGAGCTACAGAGCGGTCAATATATCATGGGCAACCGATAATCCATCACCTTTTGGCTTGATATTAAGGATTTCCATAGTTGATGAAATTGCGGACAGCGTTCTCATAATGTGGTAACCAGTTACCTCGCCCATGCACCCGATTCTAAAAACCTTTCCCTTCAACTCCCCAAATCCTCCAGCCAGGAGAACTCTGAATTGTGACGAAAGGATTTCTCTAAATTTCTTGTCATCCATCCCTTGAAGATAATTGATAGCAATGACCACGTTACTTCTTGCATTTTCCTTAGCAAAAGGTGTCAGCCCAAATTCTTCGAGGCCAGCATAAACAGCCTTAGCGCATTGTTTGTGACGATCGATCCTGTTCTGCAATCCTTCTTCAATAATCATGTCTAGTGCCTCTCTATAGGCGTAAAAGAGACTAATCGCAGGAGTAAAAGGTGTTTCATTACTTTCCCCAAAGTATTTGAAATATCTTTTCAGATTGAGATATTGGGTTGCCGGTGGATTTTCTATCATATACTTTTTGGCATCGTTACTTATGGACATTGGGGCCAAGCCAGGTGGAGCAGCCAAAGCCTTTTGAGAGGCAGTAACACATACGTCTACATTCCATTCGTCAACGGGTAGGTGATCACCCCCAAGTATAGAAACGGCGTCTGCGATAAAGAAGGCCCCATTGTTCTTGCACAGCTTTCCTAGTTGATCCATATATCGGAGTGTTGTTCCTGTTGATGTTTCATTATAAATTGCGTATAAAGCCTTGACTCCGCGGTTGTTGTCAAATGCTTCCTTGATATTCTCAATTGGAGGGTTTTCACCAAATGGTGCCTTTATCCTAATTGCTCTCCCCCCAATGTTATCTACCAAATCGGCCAACCTTGTTCCAAATTCGCCGTTAACCGGTACAATAACTAAATCATCTTTCTTTATGAGATTTACAACGGAAGCCTCTACTGCGCCTGTCCCCGAGGAGGTCAAAACTACAATATCGTTCGTCGTTTCAAAAACTTTTTGAGTTTTTGATATTATATCTTTGTAAAGTGTTCTAAAGTCTCCGCTCCGGTGATTAATCATGGGTGTCGACATGGCACTTGTTACACGAGTTGGTACATTAGTAGGACCAGGAAGCATTACTAGATAATCCAATACTATCGACAAATTGGGAATAGAAGCCGTTATTTAAAACTAATTTGGAAAAAATATAAAAGCCAACGATCCCGGAAGATTGTGTTAAAAGATCGAAAGAAAAATATCGTTCAAAGCATGTCAAAAAACGGGTTTAAAACAGCAGTTATGTTTAATCCTGAAAATGTTTATTATTCTACTGGATTCTGGGGAGAATCGGTTTCGGTATGCACAGCCGACAACACAAAGCTATTCGTACCTCATTTAGAGGTTGCAAGAGCAGAAACAGAATCACATGATTGCGAAGTGATTCAGACTCAACGTGGAGAGGGTCTAATTAAATCCTTGTATCCTTCACTTTCCAATACCATTGCATGTTCAGATTGCAACGATTTTAAAACGATCAGCACAATTAATTCTAAAATAGATAAAAAAAATTTTGTCTGCGATCCTGATCGGTTTTTGATCATAAGAAGTATAAAAGACGAGGAGGAGATTAACATGATCAAACGGGCCTCTCAAATTCTAGATAAGCTTTACCAGATTTGTACGGAAGAAATTAAAATCGGGATGTCGGAGAAAGATTTACAGTCAAAACTTGTATGCGAGGCGTTGAAGTTGGATGGATCAATTCCAAATTACCCTTTTACTCTAAACCCGTTTATAATAGGATCAGGTCCCAATGGAGCTTTTCCACACGCTGAGACATCCGAAAGGTCATTCCTTGAAGGCGACTTCATTGTAATAGACTTAACCATTCGTTATCGAGGATACATTTCCGATGCGACCCGGACATTCGCGTTAAGAAACCAAACTGAAGAAAAAAAGAAAATCTACGAGACTGTAAAAAATGCTCAGAAGCGTGGGATTGATAAGGCGAGGTCTTCCGTTAAATGCAGCGACGTTGACCTCGAATGCAGGACGTTCATTTCTGAAAGCGGTTATGCAGAATATTTCATTCATTCAACTGGCCATGGAGTCGGACTGGAAGTGCATGAAAGACCATGGATACGCCCTGAAGAGAATAGTGTTTTACTGGATAATATGGCAATAACCATTGAACCTGGTATATACATTACAACAAAATTTGGAGTCAGAATTGAGGATACAATCATGATTAACAATCACGCTCGATTGGGAAACGAAATATTAACAAAATTTACTAAAGATTTGATTACCATTGACCGATAACCAGAAACACATACAAGGCTATTTCTAACAGTTAAAAACTTTTGAATAGATATTAATGCGGGTGATTTAATAGATTGTTTCCAATTATTAGTTCTATTAATCTCTTGGCAATCGATTCTTTGCTCTGAATTGGTAAGTGCATGATTTTTTTATTTCTATCAATAACGAAAACTTCATTGCTATCGGATCCAAACCCGCAGCCCTTTGTAGAAAGGTCGTTTGCAACGATAAAGTCCGCGTTACATTCTTTTAATTTTTTTAAGGCGCGGGCAATAAGCAATTCTGATGAAACATTGTATTCAGCCTTAAAAGCAACTAGTATTACATTCGTTTTCCATCTCTTTACTTCATTAACAATTTTTTTGGTCGGTATCATCTTAAGCGTGAAGTTTTTTTTCGTACTGTTTAACTTTCGCTGCAGAGGTTCGGCAATCGTGTAGTCTGAAACGGCAGCGCAATGAAAAACCACATGTGGAGAATTATGCGATATCTCACTTTTCACCTTCTCGTACATTTGACTAGCTGTTTCAACTCTTATCGTTTTTAGGTTTGCATTTATCGGTGGATCGACTTGGCCATGGCCGTAAATCAAAGTTACTTCCAGACCAAGTCTGGATGCCGTTTTTGCAATGCTCAATCCCATTTTTCCTGAGCTCAAGTTTGTCAAGACTCTGACTGGATCTAGTCTTTCCAAAGTTGATCCAGCCGTTACCAACACTTTCTTCCCTAGATTTCCGCTGCTTTTGAAGACTGCTTTTAGCACGAAATTTAATACTTCATTTGGACTGGTAACTTTTGCCTTATTTTCTAAAAGTGTAGGTTCGATAAACGAAACACCCAAAGCTTTAAGGCCAGCAATATTTTTGCTAATTATCTTATTTTCGTACATAGATTGATGCATAGCTGGTGCGATCAATATTGGAATTCCTGACCCAATGCCCACACTCAATAATGTCGTCACGGGCGAATCATCGATCCCATTTGCGAACTTTCCTATTGTATTGGCGGTGCATGGGTACACTATGATCAGGTCAGACCTATTGTAGTCAGCTAATTCTATGTGTTCCAAATTTGGGGTCAGTCTAGTAATAACATCATTACCGGTTGCCCATTTCATTATCCCTTTGGTTATGAAACTGGCAGCAGAGTTTGTCATGACAGGATGTACCTCCGCTCCTTGGCGCATCAGCAATCGGCTCAAGTCGATCGCACGATAAGCCGCAACACTTCCTGTTATGCATAAAACTATTTTTTTCGAAGCAAGAATCTGACTTTCTATGCCTATAATTTCTTTAGAGGGGTGGTTCGCTTTTGTTTGTTTGATTGTCAAAGACCCCTTTTCAGTCATATATCATTTCTAGATGAGAATAAATCTTCGAGTTCTTGTTTCTGCAAGTTTTCCATATGGTAAGTGTGTTCTTCATTAGGAAAAGTGCCATTTCTAACATCAAGGCAATAGTCGGCAATTGCACTTCCTATCAACTCGAATAATTCTAGATATCTTTTAATGAATTTGGGGTGAAAATTGATATATAGTCCAAGTAAGTCGTGAAGGACCAAAACTTGGCCGTCCAGCAAAGGACCAGAAGCTATGCCTATTATTGGAATTCCAGCTTTAATAGAAATAAGTTGAGCGACTTCAGCAGTTACTTTTTCTAGTACGATTGAGAATGCTCCCGATTCTTCTAAAAGTTTTGCATCTTGAATTAGTTTGACCGCATCTTTGGTGGTCGTCCCTTCTAAACGAAAGCCATGTATGATGGAAGCTGTTTGTGGTTTAAGGCCTATGTGGCCCATAACAGGAATTCCATGTTCTGATAATTTTTTTATGGTACTGGCGATCTCATATCCACCTTCGAGTTTAACTGCGTCACAACCGCATTTAATAAACTTGACAGCATTAGATAGGGCAATTTCAGGTCCTACCTGGTAAGACCCAAACGGCATGTCTCCTACAATTAGAGCTCTATTGGTCCCATTGCGTACTGCCTTACAAAAAATAAGCATTTCTTCCATGCTAATTGATCTAGTAGTATCGTAACCCATCATAACTGTAGCAGCACTGTCTCCGACCAGGAGAATATCAACGTCAGTCGAATCGCAAATTCTAGCCATGCTATAGTCATAGGCTGTGACCATAACGATACGGTTGTTGGTCTTTTTTTTCCTCAAAATATCGTCGATTGTTAGTTTCATAATTTCTAGATCACCTCAGTTGGGAGCATACTATCAAGTAGAGCTTCCTGCCCCATTTCTAATGATATTCATGCTGTGAAGTAAGTTCAATTTGTTGTCAAATTCAGATACAAGCCTTAACAGTTCACTTTTATCCCAATTAGAGAGATTCCTTGCAATATTGATCATGTTGGGAATAGCCCTAACTAAGTTATCTACTATGGTAATAGTGGATGCCTGAGATGTTCTGGATAAAGGATTTAAATCAACCGATATTACCTTTTTGCCTGAGTTAACAAGTGCTTCAGTCCTATCTCCGTCTTCCAACCCAAGTAACACAGTATCTGCACTAATTAGGCCTTTTTCATCAACAAATTTCCTGTCACTTGAAATACCTTCAATAAAAAATCGAGGATCCGATTGAATACCCAGCACAATTATCGCACCATTCCTCCTCAACATTTTGCCAATTAATCGAGATCGTTTCTGACTGCGATGATACAAATTAACTTCCAGTTTTGCATTGACAACCCTACTCAATTCTACTATTTCTTTGCAGCAAAGGGTCGCAACATTTCCATTAACTGAAATAACCGGATCCTTAGACCCTAACAGTAAGGAACAAGCCACCTTCTCTGCGTTGAGGGCAGCATCAATAGTACGCTCGCCTAGCAAATAATCAAAAGCTTCCCCTCTTCCATGGGCTAGAAGCCCATGTGGAACAACTATTCCTTTCTTCAGTCCATGCACCAACTTTTCCCTTATCGAAAGAGAAAGGTATCTAGGATGTCCTTTCGGAATTTTTTTAGCCAATTTTAGAATTCTTCAAGATTCTTGCCCCAGTATTATCAACCTTGGACACAATACAATAAGGTGCATAGGCTTCCAATAATTGCAATACAAATTTTACTTCCTCATCGCGAACGACGGTAAATACCGTCTCGCCAAACAATGCGAGACTGGAAAAAAAGCCATTTGATGTTAACAGGTTAATTATTGATTTGCAAGTTCCTTTAATGACACCCAACCCTTCTGTAAATTCAAAAGATAAGCGTAAAAAATTATCAACTGTGGTGGATTTTAGTAAAGCTTTTATGAACTTTATAGCTATTTCTGTTAAGCTATCATTCTGGACATCCAAGCATCTAGCAGTATTCAGGGGACCTAGACATACGGAAACAATTGACATTTTTTCTAAGGGAACCGTTTCAATTTTACCCACTCCAGGCGCACCGGCTATTGTGCGGATTTCGAGGCCACCAATAAATTCGGAAATAACAGTCCCGAGTCCAGTCTTACAAGACAATTCTGCGCAATGAGCAACTTGTGCACACGCAAGTGGGGAAAGATTTGTACCAAAAGCCTCGTTTAACCCATATGAGAGACTCAAAGACGCTGCGCCACTCGACCCTAATCCGAATCCTATTGGGATCTTAGTCTCGTGACTAATAGATACATGACAAGGTTTGCTAATTAAATTGAAATAATCCGATAGTACTTTCTTAGATACTATCGCATCGTCTGCTACGGTACCATTAATGGAAATATCAAAGCTCCTACTGGGAACATTGCCATAAATTACAACAGTCGTTAAGACTCCATCGGATAAAGAAACGCCGGCCCCGATCGAACCGCTCTTGAGCTGCGATGTGTGGTCTACCACTTTATGATAAAATCCCGTAATATGGCAAGGGCTGTACGCTTTGGATTTAGCAACTACACGAGCGACTTGAAGCAATCTCAATCGATATATAATACCTTTATTGATATAAAAATAACGTTTAATTAGTATAAACATGTTTAAATCTCTATATGCCGAATTCTGAACGCAGGTTACAAGGTATAGGAAGTAGCATTCTAGTCTCGCTACCATCAGAGTGGGTAAAATCGAACTCACTCAAAAAAGGCGATACGGTATCCATAGAAACCAGCAATGACAACTCTATTACGATAGTTCCTAGAGATGCAAAAAAAGGAATTTTAAAAGAGGTAATTATTTCGTTGAAGGACCTTCCTAGCGAAATATTAGTTAATCAAATATATGGTTACTACTTATTAGGGTACGAAATAATACAAATCTCTGGGAAATCTCCAATCAATTATGATACACGCGATCGTATCAAGTCCTCGATAAGCAAGCTTGTTGGCCTGGAGATTGTGGACGAGGACAACCTTAACATTACAGTACAGTTTTTGCTTGATGCTCACTCGATGGAAGTATCGAAGATTCTACGCCGAATGAGCTCCATCATTGGTGGAATGCACAGGGATACTATTTCCTCACTGATTAAACGAAACGAGATGACCAGCAAACTGATCAAACAAAGGGATGATGAAGTAGACCGACAATATTTTTTGATCGTAAGATTAATGAGAAGTGCCATGATGGACAGAAAATTAGCGTCAAGTCTGAACCTTAGTAACATAGATCTCCTAGACTATAGAATAGCGGCTAATCATATGGAGAGCGCGGGGGATTATATTTCATCGCTTGCGTCATTCATGCATCCTTTCCAAGAAGACCCATACATTATAGAACAAATTAAATCTGCAAACATCATAATATCTCAAATGCATGATCAGTCTGTCAAAGGATTCATTGAAAGAGATATTGTTAGTTCAATGCAAGTAATAAGACTTTACTCAGACTTCAATAAGGTCCTAAAAATAGTAAATGATTATTATATCACTAAGAAAATGCCCAGCCTTAAATCAGTTGTATCCACAGTAAATGCTACCTCGACCATGGACAAAATCGCTAGATGTTGGGTAGATATTGCTGATCTGATAAAACCTACGTACGGTGTCACGTAAATGTTTCATCTTGGACGGATTTGTTATATTCACTAGGATTTCAAAAAATACACAACACATTACTATCCCTAAAGATTAAGTAGTCTCTGATTCGAATTGATGAAGAAATCGTAACTCTCGTAAATGGTAACCAAAATTCATTTCGGAACAGACACCACCTATATAATATTTATAGCATCCCTCTGTAAAGCAGATTTATTATTGTGGTAATAAAGGGTTCTATGTCATTGTAATATTTATTATTCTAACGAAATCGTAAGAGTAAAACTAAACCCTAGCTGGACTTGGAATGGCTTAAACTCTTCAGTCCAGTCTAGAGAGATACTGTTGACGAAGTAGTATAACTATAAGACTTTGAAATATTTAAAAATTTACTAAGCTACAGCAGAGACTTGGAGGGTTATTGGGAAAGTTATCTCTGTCACAGCCTGTGGTTTGCAGTTATAGAAGCATAAAATGGTGGGAGTTTTAAGTGTTCTAATTCACTGTTGCCTTTGTGATGAAGTATCTGTATATGGCATGGACTTCAAAAAAAAGAATTTTCTCTACTCTCATTTCTATTTCAGAATATTTTTAAGCATGGCAAATATTTGCTATATATGCTAAAACTCGGCCTCTTTCTTCTCATATCATTTGTTAGCTTGGTATCCTTGAGCACCCTATCCTACAAGGTCTCTGCAGTTTGTATTGATACTCCAGTATGTGAAAATAGTGGAGTAGGTAGTAGTCAACTGAATAACTGTATAAGTAGCACATTCTGTGCAAACCAAGGAGACGGAAGTAGCCAGAGTAATAATTGTAATTCAAATTTTCTTTGTGCAAATGTTGGAGTGGATAGTAGCCAGAAAAATAATTGTTCATCCAATTTTTTGTGCCAGAACATAGGAGACCACAGTATAATTGCGCTTTAGACGAAAGTTTTTGCGAAAACAGGGGAGAGTAGAGTAACCAAGACAATAATTGTGCTTCACTTTTTACTTGTCAGAACATGGGAGACCATAGTATCGAAAACAATAATTGCGCTGGGAATTTCAGGTGTTCAAATTTCGGAGACCACAATAAGCAGGGAAATAATTGTGTCTCAGGCTTCGATTGTGTAAACATTGGAGAAGAAAGCAGTCAACATAATAGTTGTGGTTCAAAATTTTATATTGTGTGCAAACTCTGGGTTAAATAGTAAACAAAAAAATATTTGCTCCTCCCAATTCATCTGTTTAAATGAAGGAGTTTCTAGCCAACAAAGCAATTTGTGTTTGAAAGGGTTTGAGTGCAGTAATACTGCAATTAGCAGCAAACAATCAAACCTTTGTAGAAGTAGCTCATGCATAAACAATGGAACGAATAATCAAAATCTCTGTCTTCATGGAGCAACCTGCACTAACAGTGGAACTAATAGCAGGTTATTTCCGCAGGAGATACATGTGATAACAAGGAACCAACACTCAGGTTATCTGCTTGCATGGTAGAGTTATAAACAGACCTAATTGATAGAGATTTCATTCATCACTCAATTGATAATCAAACTGAGAAGTTTTGAGGTAATAGGTTTAGGTCAAAAAATTACTTAAGACTTAAACTGGGGAAAGCAGGTTCAGGAATAGTTACTGAACGGACTTGAAACAATAGTAAATAACAGCCTTTATGGTTACGAATAAGACTGCTACACTCAAAATCAATCCATAACCACTATGAACCAGACTGCTTCAAACAATCCTAAGTTGACAACATCAGATGTACAAGACATCAGGAAAACACTAGAGGATGTAAAGAAAAACATAGCTGATGGAAAAGCAATAGAAGCACTCAAGGCAATCAATGAAATAGATGACAAATTGCTCGTAGCAATGAGTCAGAACCCACCACCCATGTTAGAAAAGTCCACTGGAAGTAATAAATAACTTAGTACTTTTTTTATTTCGGAGTTAGGTAATATCTCAAAATCACTATTTTCAATTCAGACTCTAAAAGCCAAGTAACCGATTTAACTTTGTTAAGGAAGTGTTAAAAGTTTGACTCTTGACACGTCCTACCTATTGTCCATAGGCATATAACGGACTGGAGGGTTTACTACCAATTTTTCCCTCCATCCGCTGACATTCAACTTTAATAATTTCTGAACCAAATAATTTAGAAGATGTCTAGGGTTTCAAATGTATCAAGAAGAACCAAAGCCTTTACCTGTTCAATTTGTGGCAAGACCTTTGATAGCAATCAAACATTAGAAGCTCATAAAGACAAAGACCATAGCATATCACCAGAATCACCAGCAGGGGTTGGCTAATTTGTTAACTAAGCTAACCTTAACTTTAAAATAATATTTTTGACATAAATAATCATGCTTCCTCGGAGAAGGAAGTTAGTGAGGATACATGACTTGCTTGCTCTCATTTACATCCTCACTAAACTTTGAAATTTTATACCATTAAATATAATTTGAAGCTCTAGTATTTGTTGGGGAAATCAAAGAAATACCAGGTTAACTTTAATGGTGCTTACTATAAAGTCAGAACTGGAGCATACGAAAGCAGGGATGGTAGGATTATGACATACATAGAAGCCTCTAAGGATAAATGGAAGTGTGAAAAATGCTCAGAAAAATTTCCAACTTTTAAAATGCTAAATGACCACAAAAAGGAAATTCATTCATATTAAGTATTGTCTTTAAAATTCCATCGGAGATGGATGTTAGATACATCATTTTAGCTAAATCTTGATATTTGGGTTTACCATTCTATGCTATCGTAGTTTATACTTTTACATACAGGACATATATCATCCTCTGTAGCAGTGCTGTTAAAAACACAACCGCAGTCAGAACATGCAACTAATGTTTCTTTTTTAATCATACCTTAATCTCCCTTCATATCTCTGTATTGTTCAGATTCCAATTTATCATTTATTTCTGTTTTTTCGCAGAGGGCAAGTCTCCGATTGCCATCAGGATTATTACATCTAAATTCATAAAGACTGTTTCCTGTTAACATCATGGGACCTTTTTTACAGGTTGTGCATAAACTTCCTTTCCACATGTCTATACATAAAGCAAATCCTGGAATAAATATATAGACCGTCTAACAAACGAACCTATGCCAACCTTCGGAACAAGCTGGGATAAAGTAGACAGGATGTATAAGAGACAGTTCAAAGACCACTGGCTAGGAATAATTGCTTTGGTTGTTGCAGCAGGTGCTTTAGTTATTTCGTTAGTAAAGTAGAATAACCTATCTCTTTATTGTTTTTACTTCTTTGTAGACATTCGCCCAAATAGCTCCACTAATTACACTTTTGGCACCTACAAAAATTAGGGCTATCTCTTCAATCATAACCTAGACAATAGACACCATTCTTTAATAGGCTTCAAACCAGAAATCCTAAATTGTGCTTACTTTTACTCGATAATCAATCTAATTT
>WNGA01023690.1_pt1 | contig 11607 bp, 12 predicted proteins | sample 5400061 | NCBI WGS metagenome assembly WNGA01 (sample SAMN13153366, study PRJNA577476) | soil metagenome | isolation source: 100 cm soil or saprolite under grassland replicate 2 | place: USA:California | collected 2016-06-15
ATCTGCTGGCGCCTCCGTTGCAATTCTGACCGCCATCATGAAGAAATCATTGCTCGTCCTGGCGGCGCTCGCCGTCGCGTCATCGACCGCGCTCGGCGAAAGCTGGAGCTTCGGCGCAGGCACCGGACCCTTCATCTTCGGACATTTCGTCGACCGCACCGCGACGATCAATACCGAAATCGCCTCGGCCACGACGCATTCGCGACTTTCGGCGGAAACTCGGGCCGGCGGCGAAGCCGATATCGAGCGCGACCTCAACCGCTGGCTGGCCGTTCGGCTCGAAGCGACATGGACCCGCTCGCCGCTGCGCATCAAATCGAGGAGTGGCGATCAAGGCGTCTCCTTCGATGCCGGACACCTCAACGTCACCACGCTCACTTTGCCGCTCGTTCTCCGATTCAATCCGAATGGCGCGCTTCGATTTCACGTCATGGGCGGGCCGGCGTACGCGCTCTACGACGTTCACCGGCGGGCGGGCGGCGGCGCGACCCTGCCGCTCTTCGAAGGGACGCGCGGGCGGTGGGGTGGGGCGGGCGCGGTGGGGGTGGCGTGGTGGTGGAGGCAGAACTTCGCCGTCGAGTGGCAGACCCAGGAAATCGTCACCTCCTCGCCGTTTCGCGTCGCGGACTTCGCTCCGGCCACCCAAGGCATTCACATCCCCAAACCGCGAAACGGTCACACGACGGTCGGAATCCGATATCGTTTCTGAGTCTCAGTTTATCCCGAGCCGCGAAGACGGCGAGGGATCTCCGGTGACGCGGCGAGGGACGCGTTTCACGCGCGGTGTAGTGTGCGGGCCGGCTTTAGCCGGCCGACCGGCTGAAGCCGGTCCTCACACCTTACTGGCCTCGCTGCTCCACCGGAGATGCCTCGCTCCGCTCGGCATAAACTGGAGGGGTGAAGACTCGCGAGGACGCGATCGCCCTGCTGCATCAGTACACAAAATCCGACTCGCTCCGAAAGCACGCTCTCGCCGTTGAGCAGGCGATGAAGGCCTGCGCGCATAAGTACGCGCCCGACGAAGATGCGGTGCGCTGGGGCATCTGCGGCCTTCTTCACGATTTCGATTACGAAGCGTTTCCGAATGCCGATCAGCATCCGTATGTCGGCTCGAAGATTCTGGACGAAGCTGGATTCGATCCCGAGCTGCGACACGCGATCATGGGTCACGCGCCTTACACTGGAGTGCCGCGCGAAACGATCATGGCCAAAGCTTTGTTTGCCTGCGACGAGCTTTGCGGATTTCTGACGGCCTGCGCGCTCGTACAGCCCAGCAAATCGCTCGCGGACGTCAAGCCGTCGTCGGTCAAAAAGAAATTGAAAGACAAAGCATTCGCGCGCAGCGTCAGCCGGGACGACATTTACAAGGGTGTCGAGGAGTTGGGAGCCGACCTGGAGGAACACATTGCCTTCGTGCGCGAGGCGTTGCTCGAAATCGCAGAGGCAATCGGATTGGCGGGTGCGCGATGAAAGTGCGCCTGCTCTATTTCGCCGTCCTCCGCGACATCACTGGCAAGAGCGAGGAGGTCGTCGAGCTTCCGGAAGGGACGCGTGCCGAGGAGGTGTGGAAGCGGTTGCGGATGAAGCATGATCAGCTCGCGGCATACGAACGCCCGCCGATGACCGCAATCAACGAGAGCTACGCCTCGGCCGATCAGCCGCTGCGCGACGGCGACGAAGTGGCGTTCATTCCTCCGGTCGCAGGCGGATGACGTTTCAAAGTTTATCCTGAGCGAAGCGAAGGATCTGTGGTGGAACCGCGAAGTCGCTGCACCACCGGAGATCCTTCGGCGCTGCGCGCCTCAGGATAAACTCGCAGGCGGATGACGTTTCAAAGTTTATCCTGAGCGAAGCGAAGGATCTCTGGTGGAACCGCGAAGTCGCTGCACCACCAGAGATCCTTCGGCGCTGCGCGCCTCAGGATAAACTCGCGGCGGATGACGTTTCAAAGTTTATCCTGAGCGAAGCGAAGGATCTGTGGTGGAACCGCGAAGTCGCTGCACCACCGGAGATCCTTCGGCGCTGCGCGCCTCAGGATAAACTCGCAGGCGGATGAGCTACCTCACCGACTCTCCGATCGATTCGCAGGAGCTCGTCAAGCGAGTGATGCGGCCCTCCGACGGCGCATGCGTCGTGTTCGAGGGTGTCGTCCGCGATCATCAGGAAGGAAAACGCGTCGAGTCGATCGTGTACGACGCCTATCGGCCGATGGCGGAAAAAGAGATTGCGAGAATAATTGATGATATTGCTTCACGATTTCCACAGACTGCGGTCGCCGTCGTCCACAGACTCGGACTGCTGAACGTCGGCGAAGCGTCGATCGTCATCGCCTGCGCATCACCGCACCGCGGCGAAGCGTTCGAAGCGTGCCGCGCGATCATCGATCGATTCAAGCAAACCGTTCCGATCTGGAAAAAGGAGCGCGGTCCGGGCGGCGAGGAGTGGGTCGGTTGGCAGAAGTGACGCCGATCCCCGCCGCGAGCGTCATTCTGCTGCGCGACGATCCGTTCGAAGTCCTGATGATCCGGCGGCATGAAAAACGAAGTTTTGCCCCCGATGTGTGGGCATTCCCCGGCGGCGCGGTCGAAGAAGAGGACCTCAGGAGCGGCCGAGGAATCCTGCTGAATGGCATGCGTCTCGCGGCTGCACGCGAGCTCCTGGAGGAAACAGGAATCTCTGTCGGCGATCCCGTGGATCTGGAGAAGCTCGTTTGGACCGGTCGTTGGATCACGCCCGAGGGACTGCCGAAGCGGTTCGATACGTATTTTTTTCTCGCGTGCGCCGGCCGCGACACGACGACCACCCTGCAGAAAAGTGAAGCGGTCGATTCGATCTGGATCTCCCCCGCTGATGCCGTGCAGTGTCTCCTCGCCGGCGCTTTTCCCTTGATGTTTCCCACGCTGAAAAATCTCGAGGCCCTCGTCGGATTCAAATCATCCTCCGAGTTGATCGAATCGCGCCGCAACGCCGAGATCCCCACCACCCGCCCAATCCTCGAGGAAGACGGGCAGAAGATCGTGCTCCCGTGATCATTCGCGACATCGTGGCTCCGAATCCCGGCCCGTTCACCCTCACCGGCACGCGCACCTATCTCATCGATGATTTTGCGGTGATCGATCCCGGTCCGGCGATCGAATCGCATGTCGATGCGATCGCGGAAGCGATGCCGAAACTGAAGACGATCTTCATCACGCACCGGCACGCCGATCACGCCCCCGCCGCCCTCCCCCTCGAGCGCAAGACTGGCGCGCGGATCGTGGCGCCCGCCGGCGTGCTCGACGAAGCCGATCAGATCGTGCGCGGCGGCGATGTCGTTGACGGCCTGGAAGTGATCGACACGCCTGGCCACACGCGCGAGCACGTCTGCTATTTCACGCCCGACCGCGATCTCTTCACCGGCGACACCATCCTCGGCGAAGGCACGACGGCAATCTTTCCGCCCGACGGCAACATGGGCGATTACGTGCGGTCATTGCACGCTTTGCGCGCGCACCATCCGCGAAGAATTTTTCCCGCGCACGGTCCCACGCGCGACGATGCGATCGCGCTGATCGACGAGTACATTGCGCATCGGATGCAGCGCGAGCGGCAGGTGATTGATGCTCTTCGCGCCGGCGCGCGAACGATTCCCGAAATGCGGCGCCGGATTTACTCCGAGCTCGACGAGCGCCTGCAAGGCGCCGCCGAAGTTCAGATCTACGCGCACTTGATAAAGTTGCAGGACGAGGGACGGGTTGATGCGGGCGAAGGTGGCTATGTCATCCTGAGCCGCAGAGACGGCGAAGGATCTCACGATACGATTGCGTAACTTGAGATCCTTCGCTCCGCTCAGGATGACGCTAATCCTGTTTCTCGCATGTGAGGTCGTTTTGGCGCAGGAACTTCCAAAGACCACAGCGGAGAGCAGTAATTATCGAGCGACGTCGCGTTACGCCGATGTCATCGACTTCATCGCAGCGATTCAGCGCGCCGAGCCCGACATCCGCGTCGAGACGTTCGCCACGACGAACGAAGGCCGTGCGTTGCCGCTGGTGATCGCCGGACCGTCCGCTGTTGTCGATCCGCGAACAGCCCGCGGCCTGCCGATTGTCTTCATCATGGCCAACATTCACGCCGGCGAAGTTGAGGGAAAAGAAGCGGCGATGATGCTCCTGCGCGATCTCGTCTCCAGCTCGCGCAAGCTTCGCAATGAGATGGTCGTGCTGATCGCGCCCATCTACAACGCGGACGGCAATGAGAAGATCTCGATCGAGCATCGCAAGACGCAGAACGGCCCGCCGGAAGGCGTGGGCGTGCGCGAGAACGCGCAAGGCCTCGATCTCAATCGCGATTTCATGAAGCTGGAGAGCCCGGAGGCGCGCGGGCTGATCGGGAACGTTCTGAATCGGTGGGACCCGCTGCTCACCGTCGACCTGCACACGACGAACGGTTCGTTTCACGGTTACGCGCTCACGTACGCGCCGATGTTGAATCCGAATGCGTCAGACGATCTGATCGACTTCGAGCGCGATACGCTGCTTCCGCAAATCCGCGAACAGATGCGGTCGAAGCACCACAAAGAGACGTACGACTACGGCAACTTTTTGAATCAACTCACGCCGGAAAAGGGCTGGTACACATTCGATTCGCGGCCGCGCTTCGGCAACAACTACGCCGGCATGCGCAACCGCTTCACGATTCTTTCGGAGGCGTACAGCTATATCGACTTCCGGGCCCGGGTCGAGGTCACGTACCAGTTCCTTCACGAGATCCTGAACGCGATGGAGAAACACGCGAAGAAAATGATGCGTCTGGCCGCTCGTGCGGATCGCGGAACCTTGCGCAAGCAGGGCGTGCGGTTCGAGATCAAGCCTTGGAAGGAGACCGAGATCCTGTGGGAGAAATGCGTGCCCGACGAAGGCGCAAGTACCGGTCCCGAGAACATGGGCGAGACGCCGCACCACCTGCGCCGCACCGGCCAGATCGTACCCGTGCAGATGACCGATTACGGAGTCTTCGCAGCGAAAGAGAAAGACAACGTGCCGTACGCGTTTCTTTTCGATGGTGCGGCGCAGAACGTGGCCTCCAATCTTCTGACGCACGGCATCGTGGTCGAGAAGCTGACTCGCGACACAGCGCTGCGCGTCGATCAGTTCGTGATCGCGGAGGCACAGCACAGTGAACACGCGTTTCAAGGCCACAACGAGCTGACGCTCACCGGCAAATGGAAGAGTGGCGACGAGACGTTTCCGGCGGACACGTACCTCGTGCGGATGAATCAATCGCTGGCGAGGCTTGCGTTTTACTTGCTCGACCCGCGCAGCGATGATGGCCTCTTCGACTGGAACTTTTTCGATTCGATGCTGGACGGCAAAGTCGCGCCGGTGCGGAGACTCATGAAGCCGTTGGCGATCGACGCGACGATTGTGAGCGAGAAATGAAGCATAAGGATTTCATCGAGATTCACGACTACACCGCACGCGAGGTGATGGCCATTTTCAAACTCGCGCGCGAGGTCAAAGCGAAGCCGCGAAAGTTCCGAGACGCGCTCAAAGGACAGACGCTGGCGATGATTTTCGAGAAATCGTCAACCCGCACGCGCGTTTCCTTCGAGGTGGGAATGTTCCAGCTCGGAGGCCATGCTCTGTTTCTCTCAGCACGCGATATTCAGCTCGGTCGAGGAGAGCCGATTGCGGACACGGCGAAGGTGCTTTCGCGGTACGTCGACGGAATCATGGCGCGCACGTTCGCACACAAAACAGTCACCGATCTTGCCGAGAACGCTTCAGTTCCGGTGATCAACGGCCTCACCGATTTGTCTCATCCATGTCAGGTGATGGCCGACTACTTCACGGCGTGGGAAAGATTCAGGAAGCTGAAAGGCAAGAAAATCGCGTGGGTCGGCGATGGAAACAACATGGCCCACTCCCTCATGTACGGCGCGCCAAAAGTGGGAATGAACATCGTCGTGGCGACACCAAGGGATTACGAGCCCAACTCGGAAGTTGTCGCGCAAGCGACTGCCGACGCGAAAGCCGCCGGAACGAGAATCACCCTGACTCACTCGATCGAAGAGGCGGTCGATGACGCCGACATCGTCGAGACGGATGTCTGGGCGTCGATGGGGCAGGAAGAGGAAACCGAAAAGCGCCGTCGCGATTTCGAAGGTTGGCAGGTGGATGAGCGCGCGATGTCCCTCGCGCGGAAAAACGCGATCTTCATGCACTGCCTGCCTGCACACCGCGGTGAGGAAGTTGCCGCAGAGGTGATCGACGGCAAGCAGTCGATCGTTTGGGATGAAGCCGAGAACCGCCTGCACGTCCAAAAAGCAATCCTGATCACACTGATGAAACGATGACCACTGCCCAGGTCCGTCATCAGCGCGGCACCCTCATCGTCATTCTCCTCGGCATCATCTTCGTCGCCCTGCTGGCGGCGCTGATCTTCACCACGGGCAAGCGCCCCACGCCGCAGGCCAATGCGGCTTCCGAGTCGCTATCGGTGCTTCCGCTCCGGATTCGAATGCGGACGCAGCCGAGTGCGGCGGCGGCCGTCATCGCCAGCGAACTCGAAGGAACGAAGCTTCTGCTGCTCGAAGATCGCGGAGCATGGGTTCGCGTGCAGGACCCACAGGGACTGAGCGGATGGACGGAGCGCAACAGCCTGGAGCGCACCTCCGAACGCCAGCGCCGCCTCGCGCGCTACGAAATGATCAAGAAGCTGCCATCGCTCGCGGCAGTGGTGACTGCCCGCACGCCGCTTTATGCCGGGCCCGGGATTTTCTATCCGATCATCGGCGAGTTGCCGTCCGAGACGCAGGTGCGCGTCTACACGCGCGATCACGACTTTTACGCAATCGATCACGACGGCCGCATTGCATACGCAGATGTCGACGCGATCGACGTCTCGTCGGCGGGAACGCGCCAGCTCGAGGTGAGCACGGCGACGGCAGCGCCGACAGAGACCACCGCGTCCGGGGCGCCGTCGCCGAAGGAAACGACACCACCTCCGCAAGCGGAAACCTTGCCGCCGCCAATCGAAACGGCGCCGGTCGATCACGGCGTCTACTCTGCAGTTCCCCTCGGCTGGTGCGGGGAATCGTGCGGCGCGACGGTACGATCGACGACGTCGAGATCATCAAGGACCTGCCGTACGGACTCGGTGACGCAGCGCGCGATGCAGTGAGCCGGTGGCGATTCCGTCCGGCCACGTATCACGGCGAGCCGATTGACGTGTACTACACCGTGACGGTGAATTTCCGGCTCACTCCGTAGGTGTCATCCTGAGCCGCGAAGACGGCGAAGGATCTCAAACAGCGCATCTTGAGATCCCTCGCTACGCTCGGGATGACACAAAGACACAGTGCTGTTTCAGCAACCAATGCCCCGCTTCCGCTACTCCGAAAAACATGGCGATCTCATCGGCGCGCACCTCTCGACGAAAGGTGGCCTGCACACGGTGTTCGACCGCGTCGCGGAAGTGAACGCGTCCGCAGTGGCGATCTTTGCGAAGAATTCGAATCAGTGGAAAGGGAAAGATCTCACCGATGACGACTGCGCTCTCTTCGCACAGAAGCGCACGATCAAGCCGGTGTTCACGCACGCCTCGTATCTGATCAACCTCGCCACGACGAATCCCGAATTCCACCGCAAATCCATGGCGGCCATGATCGACGAGCTCGATCGCGCCGAGCGGCTCGGCATCCGCGCTGTGGTCCTTCACCCCGGCGCACACATGGGAGCGGGACCGGACGCCGGCATCGATCAGATCGCACGCTCGCTTGATCAAATCCATGCCGCACTTCCGAATCACAAAGTGGTCACCCTCCTCGAGACATCAGCCGGACAAGGCTCGTGCGTCGGCTGCTCATTCGAAGAGCTCGGCCAAATCATTCAAGCGGTGGACGAGCGAAAACGCGTCGGGATTTGTCTCGATACATGTCACGTCTTCGCCTCCGGTTACGATCTTCGAACGCTTGCTGGGTACGAGCGCACCATCGAATGTGTCGAACAGCACGTCGGCATCCGCAACGTCGGCCTATTTCATCTGAATGATTCGAAAAAGCCGCTTGGATCGCGCGTCGATCGCCATGAGCACATCGGCGACGGCCTGATCGGGCTTGATGGGTTCGCGTTTCTGCTCAATGACGAGCGGTTCCAAGGGATCCCGAAGCTGCTGGAGACGCCGAAGAAGATCGAGCACGAGTCCGACCGGCGGAATTTGGCGACACTCCGGTCGCTGCTGATGGCGTAGAATTCCGCTTACATTGTTAGCTTTGCTGTTTGCTGCGGCGGTCGCGCGGTCGCCGATCAGCGTCACGCTCGCCGCTCAGAATTCGCCGTACAACGGTCTTTGTCCCGCAACCCTGAAATTCGCAGGGACGATTACCGGACCGCCGAATCAGCCCGTGACGTACGTCTTCAACCGCACGATCAAAGGTGTCACTGCTACTGGCCGGCCGAACACCGCGACGCTGGATGGCAGCGGTCATCTGAGCGTCGCCGATTCGTTCGCGATCGATGTGTCGCAAGCGGGCGCCGGCACAGATGAGCTGGAAGTACTACCGGCGGGCGTGAAAGCGACGGCTCAGTTCATGGCCACGTGCACGACGGCCCCGTACGCTGTGAGAGCGCGTCTCTTTATTTCCGATGGCAGCGTTTCATACAAAGATCCACACGTGGTTGATCTGAGCAAGTGCGGAAAAGATCCGAACCCTTCTTCGTGGATGTCCTCCTTCAAATCCAACTTGAAAGCGGCGTTTACGGCGGAAAAAGCGTACTACCAGGAGAAGGATCGATACGAAGCCAACCCCAACATAATCGGTTTCAACCCGGAGTGGCAGGCTGGCGCGTGCATCCATTGGGTATTCACGGTCGGACACTATTCCGATACCCGCCCGTCCACCGCGTTCTTCGTCACAGGCCGCCACATCCTCGGCGGTCCGATGTATTGCACGACAATGTTCTCCGGGCCTCCAGGCAGTACCCCGACCGGTGAGGCGGCTGTTTCGATGAGCGGCGGCCCGATTAACACGCCTGAGGCATGCAGCGCCCTTCCTGCGCTCTCCACGCAGCCACTACGCATTCCTCACTAACTTGCTAAACTCTCGCGCTCATGAGCGCGAGATTGGCACCACCGAAGCTGGGACAACGGATCGGATATGAAGCCGGACGGATCGTCGTCCCTGACGATCCGATCATTCCATTCATCGAAGGTGACGGAACCGGCCCCGACATCTGGAACGCCACACGGTACGTCGTCGACGGCACGCTGCAGAAGGTTTACGGCGGCAAGAGAAAGGCCGCCTGGTACGAGGTCTTCGCCGGCGACAAAGCCAATCTGAAGTACGGCGAGTATTTGCCGCAGGAAACGCTCGACGCGTTGAAGCAGTACCGCGTCTCGATCAAAGGCCCGCTTTCCACTCCGGTGGGCGGCGGCATTCGATCGCTCAATGTGACGCTGCGTCAGATCCTCGATCTGTACGCGTGCGTGCGGCCGGTCCGCTACTTCAACGGCGTTCCATCGCCGGTCAAGGAGCCGCAGAAAGTCGACATGGTGATCTTCCGCGAGAACACGGAAGACGTCTACGCCGGCATCGAATGGCCTGCAGGTTCCGAGCAGGCAAAGAACATCATCGGTTTTCTCAACAAGCTCGAACGCCGCAGCACGAAGATTCGAGAGGGATCGGCGATCGGCATCAAACCGGTGTCGGAGTTCGGGTCGAAGCGTCTGGTGCGCAAAGCGATTCTCTACGCCATCGCTGCGAAACGCTCCTCGGTCACCCTCGTGCACAAAGGGAACATCATGAAGTTCACCGAGGGCGCGTTCAAAGACTGGGGTTACGAGGTCGCGAGCAAGGAATTCGGCGATGTCACGATTCCGGAATCGGAAATCGACGGCGGCAAGGCTGACGGCAAGATCGTCATCAAGGATCGCATCGCCGATTCCATGTTCCAGCAAGTGCTGCTCCGTCCGGCGGAATACTCGGTCCTGGCCACGACGAACCTCAACGGCGACTATCTCTCCGACGCGCTCGCAGCCCAGGTGGGTGGGCTGGGCATGGCGCCCGGATCAAACGAATCGGACGAGGTGGCGATTTTCGAAGCGACACACGGCACTGCGCCGAAGTACGCGAATCAGGATCGCGTGAATCCCGGCTCGCTCATCCTTTCCGCGGTCATGATGCTGCGCCATCTTGGCTGGTTCGAAGCGGCAGAGGCAATCGAACGCGCAATCGCGAAGACCATCGATCAGAAGCGCGTCACGTACGATCTCGAGCGTCAGATGGCGGGAGCAAAGCTGCTGAAGACGAGCGAGTTCGGACGTGCAATCGTCGAGAACGTCTGACGCCGGCTGCGGATGGCGAGTGTTCGCGCTGGTTGCGGGCGGCTTCGCGCTCGCCGTCTGTGGCCTCTTTCTCTTCGGCGCAGCCTCGAGCTGGTGGGAGGGATACAAGGTTCGAACGAGGTGGCCCGCGGTCAACGCCACCATTCGACATTGCGAAATCGTCAAACACAGACGGCGAAACTCCGTTCGACTGGCCTACATCGCAGAGTGCGGGATCACCTTCAAAGCAGGAGGAGAGGACGTGAAAGGCGGGGTCTCGTCGATTCCCGCCTACTACGAACATCGTCCAGCATGGTGGGGGAATCCTGGCATTGATGAATTGCGCGTGTGGATTGCCGCGCATCCGGACGGTTCGACCATTACCGTGCACTACAATCCCGAGTGGCCGCCGCAGACGGAACCGGTCCCCATTCCTTCGATCTTCGATCGCTACTCGAATGCTCTCAACCTGCGCGTCGCCGGAATCGCGGCGATCGTCGGATTCAGTTTGATCGCACTCGTGTTCGCACCAGCGCGGTGCCGACGCCGAACACCGACGCGATGCCCCACACGATCGGCCCGGCGATCGGAATCAACCGGATTGCGCCCAGCAGAAGGATGCCGATGACCACCATGGCGAGGTCGCCGCGCAGCCAGCGACGCCGCAGCATCAGGTCACGCGAGCGCGCGGCGGCGACGATCGTTCCGATGGCGTGAAACACCGCGATCGTTCCGTAGACCTTCGTCAGCACCGCGAAAACTGCCAAAGCAACGAGCAGTGGAATACCCACCAAATATGGAATCAGATAGCTGAAGAGAATCGCGGTGAGAACGAAGCTTGTCACGGCGACCAGGCCGAGGGCGAAGCAGTGCAGCGGCGAGGAGCGCAGCTCGATCGACGAGTAGCGCACTTCGCGTCCGCTCATCAGGGTCACCACCACCGCGGCGATGATCCAAACGAAGAGCAGCGAAACGCTGACCGCCGTTCGCGTCATCATCGACGCTGCCTCGGAGAAGGTTGACGGAGGCGCCGGCGTCTTGAAGAGCGGCGCCGCGACGAGCGCGGTCACCACCGTGGCCGCGACCACCAGCGCGATGAGAATCGCCTTACGCATCGATGCCTCGCGGCGCGCGGCGCAAAAGAAAAACAAGAATCGAGTTGACCACGATGAAAAGCGCTGTGAAGACGACCGGGCCGAGCGGGCGGAGCTTCTCGTCGATCGCGGCGATTGCTGCGCGTGCGGCGTCGGGACGCGCTCCCATGGCGATCGCGAGGAACGGCGAGATTCCCGCCGCAGCGCA
>WNGA01037539.1_pt1 | contig 11607 bp, 13 predicted proteins | sample 5400061 | NCBI WGS metagenome assembly WNGA01 (sample SAMN13153366, study PRJNA577476) | soil metagenome | isolation source: 100 cm soil or saprolite under grassland replicate 2 | place: USA:California | collected 2016-06-15
TCGATCTGAAGGATGAGCCCCGCGTCGACGATTGCCTGGTACTCCGTCCGCATCGCCTCCCCCAACCGCCTCCAGGTACTCCTCGTCGGTGCGGTAGTACTCGTTGGTGCCCACGCCGCTCGGCGCCACGGCCGGCATGAACGCTTCTTCGGGATTCAGCCCTTCGAGCGCAGCCTTGAGGTTGTCGATGTCGATGTCTTTGCACCGCCTGCTGGCCTCGATAGCTGACGGGCCCGGTGCACACCATCGGGGTGTGAGGCGCGATCGCAGCCCCCAGCTTGGCCCGGCTGAAATACTGGTCGTAGTATTCGGGGAAGGCCGCGACTTCTGCTGCCCACTGCCTCGGAACGCCGCGCCGCGGGCTGTTCGGTTCGAAGCCGGTGAGACGCTCGCGCACGTAAGCGAAGAATCCGGGCTTGCCTTGTTCGCCGTCGGTCACGATGTCGATCCCGCTCTCGACCTGCCGGCGGACAGCCTCGGCCACCGCGCTCCGAACGCGCGCGGCGTAAGCCTCGCGGTCGTAGGGCTCATCATTGAGTTTGGCCTTCATCACGTCGAGCAGGTCCTTCGGGCGCGCCAGGCTGCCGACATGGGTGGTCAGGATCCGGTCGATCCTCCGCTTCATGAGCTTGCTCCACTGTGTTAGCCGCCGCGTGGCCTACCATTGGGCGGGATGGCTACCCCGCCAGCCAGCCCGGCTCAGCGCCGAATGGGCTCGTCATCGAGTCCGTTGAGCCCGGTCGCCCAGCCTGCGTCGCCGGCTGGGATGAATGAGGCGGTTCCAGCTCTAAATCGGCCAGCCGTGCTGGGAGAGATCGATAGGGTTACCGTCCGGGTCGTGGACCCGTGATTCGGCCTCGCGGTTGGGCGGCCTTTTGGCAACCTCAGTCACGGCCCCAAGCTCTTTGCAGAGCGGTCTGAGCGCCTCGACGTCGTCGACCTCGAATCCGAAGTGATTGATCCCCGGACGTAGGTGCTTGCCCTCCACGTCGCGCTCAGGTCCAATCGGAATGATCGCCAGGTTGACGTGCCCGTCCGAGAGATAGGTGGCCGTGCCTACCCCCTCGACGACCTTCAGACTAAACACGGTGGTGTAGAACCGGACCAGCCGCTCGACGTCTTCCGTGAGTACTGCCAGGTGGCGAATCCGAGCCATGACCGATCTCCCCCTTCTGGCTTGCTTGGGCTGGCGCGAGCATAGCATTTCCTCCCTCCGACCACGTGCGAAGCGGCGTAGCAGATCAGCCAGCCCGACGGGCGCTAGAGACACTTGACGGATTACGGCCTGTTCGATACGGTTCTGCCAGACTACGACAGACTCGACATCTTGAAAGGCGGAGAGCAAATGGCCTCGTCTGAGAGGATTGCCATCGTCACGGGAGCTGGAACCGGAATCGGCAAGGCCGTCGCGCTTGCCTTGTTAGAGGACGGCTGCTCGGTTGTCTTCGCGGGACGTCGCAAGGAGGTCTTGGAAGCGACGGCCGGGGAGTGGAAGTCGTCCAGCCCGCGAAGGGAAGTCGTTGCGACGGACGTGAGCGATCCGGCGTCCGTCGAAGCCCTCTTTGCCAGGACCAAGGAGAGCTTCGGCCGGCTCGATCTGCTGTTCAACAATGCGGGCACCGGCGCCCCTGGCGTGAGCCTGGAGGAGCTGACGCACGAGCAATGGAAGCGGGTCATCGATACCAATCTGACCGGCGCATTCCTATGCACCCAAGAAGCCTTCAAGATCATGAAGGAACAACAGCCTCGCGGCGGGCGGATCATCAATAACGGCTCGATCTCGGCCCATGCCCCGAGACCGAATTCGGCTCCGTATACGGCATCCAAGCATGCGATCACCGGCCTGACTAAGTCGACCTCGCTCGACGGCCGAAAGTACGATATCGCGTGCGGCCAGATTGACATCGGCAACGCGGGGACCGAGCTGACAGCCAGAATGAAGAACGGCGTTCTTCAGGCGCACGGGTCCATCGAGGTCGAACCGACGATGGACGTCCAGCACGTGGCGAGGGCGGTGGTGTATATGGCCAGCCTCCCGCTGGACGCCAACGTGCAGTTCTTGACGGTCATGGCCACCAAGATGCCGTTCGTCGGGCGCGGGTGACCGGAGACTCCATCCCAGCCCCAAAGGTGCAGCCATGAATATCGACATGCACTGCCACGTCATCGCCGAGGAAACGCTGCGCCTTCTTCAGGGCGTCAGCAAGACCTACGCGCCGACGCTGTCCACCACCGACAGGCCCTACCCATCCGGACTGACGAAAAGCAGCCAGGGCTTCGTCATGACCATGCCGAGCCGCGGCCGCCAGACGACCTGGCCGGAGGGTGGCCATAACGTCGACCTGCGGCTGGAGGACATGGCCCGCACCGGCGTCGACTGCCAGGCGGTCTCACAGCCGCCGTTCGTGTTCCTGTACGACATCCCCAAAGAGGTCGGGATCGAGTTCGCCAGGGTGCAGAACGAGCAGTTCGCCCAGCTCAAGAAGGACCACCCCGGCAAGTTCGCGCCACTGGCGGCCGTGCCGCTGCAGGACGGCCGGGCGGCCGCCGACGAGCTCGAGCGGGCGATCGTGGTCCTCGGCCTGCACGGCGTCGCGACCTGCACCAGCGTCGGCGCCACCAACCTCGACGCCGAGGACCTCGAGCCGTTCTACGCCAAGCTCGACGAGCTGAACGTGCCCTGGTTCATCCATCCCGCCGGGTCGCCCAGCGCTTCCCGCTTCCCGAGGTACTACCTGGAGAACTTCGTCGGCAATCCGCTCGAGACGACCATCGCCGTCTGCTCGTTGATCTTCGGCGGGGTGATCGAGCGCTACCCAAACATCCGCGTCTGGACGCCCCACGCGGGCGGCTACGTGCCCTACCAGTTCGGCCGCTACGACCACGGCTACGAGTGGCGCCAGGAGCCGAAGGCGGCCATCAGGAAGAAGCCTGGCGAGTACCTGCCCGCCTTCAAGTTCGACATCATCGCCCACAGCGTGCCGACCCTGAACTACCTCGTCCAGACCTTCGGCCCCGAGCGGGTCTACCTCGGCACCGATTATCCGTTCGACATGGGCCTGGCCGATCCGCTCGCCGTCGTCGACGGGATCGAGACGACGGACGAAGCCGGCAAGGCTCTGATCAGAGGCGGCAACGCCCAGGCCGCCCTGCGCCTTTGACCGAAGCGGTGCCTCCCGACTCTCTTCTGACCGCCCATAAGCTAAGACAGGTTTGATGAAAAATCAGCACTTCGACAGAGTGACGAACTTACTGAATCAAGCCCTTCCCCGACTTGCCTTCACACCTCGCTTAGAATTCAAAAACTGCTTTGGGGCTGTCGCTGGATACGTCAACGGCCGCATATTCATATCCTGCGGAACGTTTGGGGTTGCTCTGAGACTTCCACCGGACATTCTTGACGATCTCTTTCAAGAGAAGGACGTACAGCGGTTGAGATATTTTCCCAACGGGCATATCAAAAGAGAATACGCAGTGCTTCCTGATCGGATGGTAGAAGATAAGCGACGAGTTAGGAAGCTTGTGGAGCAGAGTATAGATTTCGCTCTATCATGAACAGAGAACGTGCACGCGGTGGAAGCGCTCGCCAAGACCACTCCAATCTGAAGACTGCCCAGGCGCTCGGGCTGACCATCCCCCAGGAAGTGCTCTTCCAGGCGACAGAGGTCATCCAGTAATTTCCAGCGATTCGAGCAGGCCCGACCAGGGTCCTGCGACGCGGATCGTTAGATTCCCCCACGCCCCGCGAAGATGCTCAAAAGCCCCTAGCGTGAGCATCTTGAGCATCCACCTGCCCACCGATCTTCTGCACCTTGCCGACCGCGGCGGCCACCGCCTACCGTAACGGGCATGCGTGCACTGGTGCTCCACGGGCCGCGAACCGCCTTCGAGCTGGTCGAGCGGCCCGTCCCCAGCCCTGGGCTGGCTGAGGCGCTGGTCCGCGTGCGGGCCTGTGGCGCGGGCCTGACCATCCACCACGCTAAGGCCGGGCGCGCCCAGGCCCGCTGGCCGATCGTGATCGGCCACGAGATCGCCGGTGAGGTCGTCGACGTTGGCGCCCACGTGACCGATTTCCTGGCCGGCGATCGCGTCACGCCACATTACTACTTGAGCTGCGGCGACTGCCGCTGGTGTCGGAACGGGCGCGAGCCGCTCTGCATTCGCCCTGGTGGCAACATCGGGCGTGATATCGACGGCGGCTACGCCGAGTACTGCGTCTTGCCGGCCCGCAACCTGGTCCGCATCCCGCGCGCCCTGCCCTACGACGAGCGGTCCCAGGAGGTCGCCATCATCTGCGACGCGATAGTCACTCCGGTCAAAGTCGCCCGCAAGGCCCGCATCGCGCCGCTCGAGACGGTCGTCGTCATCGGCGCGGGCGGAGGCGTCGGCATCCACATGGTCCAGCTCGCCAAACTCCACGGGGCGCGGGTTATCGCCGTGGATCTGAGCCAGGATAAGCTCGAGCTGGCCAGTCAAGTCGGGGCGGATCAGGTCCTGAACGCCCGCGAGGTCCCCCTCGGCGAGGGCCTCCGCGACCTGGCCGGCCCGGGCGAGGTCGACGTGGTGGTGGACTTCGTCGTCTCACCCGAGACCGTCGAGGGCGGGCTGAGCGCGCTCGGGCGCGGGGGCAGGCTGGTCGTGCTCGGCGGACAGGGCCAGCCGCCGCCCACCGTCGATCTGGGCCGGATCAGAAGTCGCGAGATCGAGCTGCTCGGCTCGCGCTACGTATCGAAGCAAGAGATCGCCGACGCGCTCGACCTCGTCGCGGCCGGGCTCGTCAAGCCGATCGTCACCCTCACCGCCCCGCTCGAGGAGGCCGAAGCGGTCCACGCCGCCCTTGAGGCTGGCACCATCCTCGGCCGCGCCGCGCTCGTCATCTAAGGCCTGCCGCGTGGGCACTTGTAGGGGCCGTGCGCCGGGCACCGAAGACTGTGTACGCTCGGCACCGAAAGTGGCGGGCTGTGACCCATGACGGACGGACGACTCGAGCAGGTGCCGGAGGATTGGCAGCGAGCGCTCGCGATCGCTGCTCACCCTGATGACCTCGAGTACGGTCCGTCAAGCGCGATAGCGACTGCCAACAAACTCTCTTATCCAGCCCTGAATCGCGCGCTTGATCGTACGCCAGTCGAGATCCCACAGCATCTTCGGCATTCGCTCCCGGTCGGCATCGTCGAAGTACGCCAGGGCGTAGAGAACGTGGCTGACTTCTCGGATGGCGTATTTGCGCTGGTAGGCGCTAAGCAGTTCGGCCAGTGGCTTGTGCCTCGAGCCAAGCGCGTAGATGTCGACGAAGTCTTTCTTCGCGCCTCGCTGAGTAATCGCCGACAGTTTCATGCACGCCAGATCGTCCAATGCAGCCACAGAACACCCGTAGGCACGCCATTGTCCGAGCCCCTGCAGCAGCGGATAGCGGTACTCCAACAGAGTGACGGGGACCCGGCCGATCTCGCCATGTATGGTACCCCGCTCAATCTGACGAACCCCGAGTGGCACGCCCTCATCGCGGATGGCTCGCGCCAGCAGCAGCATGTCCGGGACGCGATTGCCGGTGAACCAGTCCAGGTCGACGGAACGGCGATGTCCCAAGTGCAGGGCGATGGCCGTGCCCCCGGCGAGGTAGAAGGCCTGGCGAGACATGAGCGGTCCGAGAAGGCGGAGCGCTCGCTTCTGCCGGGGTGCCAGGACATCGTCATGAAAGGTCATCTGGCGGCTCTGCTCGGCCAGCCGTCGCCAGCCGAAGCTTGAAGCCACTGATTCACTTCTCGACGCCGCAGGCCCAGTACGAGCTCCCAGAAACGCAGACGCCGCGCGTCCAGGCCGCGCCCGCGCCGGGCCCTGAGCCAGTCCCGCAACAGCTCCGGCCCTTCCCGCCGTAGCAGCCAGCGCACGGCGTCCCAGTCTCCAGAGGCGAGAATCCTGGCCATAATCAGGTCCCGGTCTGTCCGCCAGTCCAGGTGCGCGGCGTCGTAGTCCCAGAACAGTGACCTGATGTGGGCCGGGAGCGCATTACGTCGCGCCTTGCCGGGCGGCACGTTCACCAAGACCTCCAGCGGGTCCAAACCCACGGCTGCGTTCTGGACCAGAACGCCTGATCTCGCCTCAGTCTACCAGCGGCTGCTGGCATTGCGCCGGCGCGCATTCGGTCTACGTGGAGAAGACCTGAACAGCTCCTCACGTTTGACAGGTCGTGCAGAGCGAGCGATAGTGGCGGGTCCGAGGAAGCGCGCGGCCAGCCTGCCGGCGCCGCCTCCTGGCCTTGCGCATCCAAGCAGGAGCTCGCGCATCCGCTCAACCTCGCGGCCGCACGGCTGGTTCGCCCGATCTTCACCCTCACCGCCCCGCTCGAGGAGGCCGAAGCGGTCCACGCCGCCCTTGAGGCGGGCACCATCCTCGGCCGCGCCGCGCTCGTCATCTAAGGCGTGCCGCCGCGTGGGCACTTGTAGGGGCCGTGCGCCGGGCACCGAAGAGTGTGTACGCTCGGCACCGAAAGTGGCGGGCTGTGACCCATGACGGACGGACGACTCGAGCAGGTGCCGGAGGATTGGCAGCGAGCGCTCGCGATCGCTGCTCACCCTGATGACCTCGAGTACGGTCCGTCAAGCGCGATATCGATGGCTGGCCACCGGAGCGCACCGCGGCGGTCCGCGAGGCCGAGGAGCAGGAGAGCGCGCGGCTCGTCGGCGTAGCGAGGGTGGAGTTCCTGGACTACCGAGACGGAACGATCGAGTACGGTCTACCACTGCGATGTGGCTTCGCGCGGGCGATCCGACAGCATCGCCCAGAGGTGATAGTCACCGCGAACTTCGGATTCTTCTGGCCCGGTGGCAACCTCAATCAGGCTGATCACCGGGCCGTTGGGCTCGCCGCCTGCGACGCCGCACAGGACGCGGGTAACCGCTGGATCTTCCCGGAACTGATCGCCCAGGGCCTCGAGCCGTGGAGCGGGGTCCGCTGGATTTTCATCTCGGGTGTGCCAAGCCCCACCCACGCCTGTGATATCGGCGCGGTGATGGAGAGGGGCATCGCCTCGCTCCGCGCACAGCGGGCCTACCTCGAGGGCCTCGGAGGCCAGTTCGACCCAGCAGAGTTCCTGCGCGAGCAGGCGGCTCGGGCCGGATCCCGATTCGGCTGTCAGTACGCCGTCGCTTTTCAGGTGCTGCGCTTGTAAGCGCAAGCGCCCGACCAGTTGGCTCGCCGGCTGAGCTGCTTTCGGCATACTCATGCCCATGGCCGGACTGCATCCTGAGCGCCTGCGCGCAACGTTTAATGAGGTCGCCGAGCTGTACCACCGGGCGCGGCCTGGTTACCCGCCGGAGGTGTTCGATGACATGGCCGAGCTTGCCGGCATCGGGCCAGGTTGTCGCGTGCTTGAGATCGGCTGCGGGACGGGGCAGGCTACAGTGCCGCTGGCCGAGCGCGGCTGCGAGATCGTCGCCGTGGAGATCGGCCCGCACTTGGCCGCCGTCGCGCGGCGCAACCTCGGCCGCTTCCTGTCCGCGCAGGTGGTCACATCCGCCTTCGAGGACTGGCCACTGCCCCCCGAGCCGTTCGATGCGGTCGTGTCGGCAACCGCCTTCCACTGGCTGGATCCGGCGGTGCGCGTGGTCAAGGCGGCCGACGCCCTCTGCCCCGGGGGGGCTCTCGCCACCATCGCGACGCATCACATAGCCGGAGGGACCGAGGACTTCTTCGCGGCAGTCCAGGCTTGCTATGAGCGGTGGGACCCAGCCACTCCACCTGGGCTTCGCCTCCCAACCGCGGCTGAGATCCCGCTCAGTGGTGAGGAGCTCGACCGCTCGGGCCGGTTCGGGCCGGCGTTGTTCCGGCGCCACGAATGGGAGCTGGTGTACTCGTCTGCTGCCTACCGCGAGGTGCTGCTCACCTATTCCGGCGACCGCGCGCTTGCACCTGCCGCCCGAAGGAACCTTCTCAGTTGCATCGCTCAGCTGATCGAGTCTCGCTTCGGTGGCCGCATCGCCAAACGTCACCTGACCGAGTTGAGAGTTGCGCACCGTCGACGGTGACGACAGATAGGGCAACAGGCAGCCCAGGACGGCGTCACCACGACCTCGCCGGGGAACGGGGTCCAGGGAGCGGGCAGGTCCCGAACCTACAGCCCGTAGAACGCGCTCGGGTTGTCGCCGAGGATCTTGTCGACCGCCGCCGGATCGACCCCGCCCTGTCGCTTCAGGTTGCGGAGCGCCTCCAGCTCGCTGGATGTGTCGGCATGCCCGTAGTCCGAGCCGATGATGAGCTGACCATCCCCCGTGTAGCGCAAAACGTACGCTAGGTCGTCATCAGTCTGGCAGGCGACGTAGAGTCGATAGTCCCGGAACAGGTCCTTTGGCAGCTCCTTGCCCCGCCGCTTGAAGCGTTTCGCCAGGTCCTGGACGGCGTAGGGCACCCACTGGGCCGCGACCTCGATAAACCCCAACCTGAGACGGGGAAAGCGCTCCGGTATCTCGTCGTAGACCAGCGAGTGGAAGGCCCCGATCACGGCCAGCTTGAACTTGCAGAACCCGGGCTCGTCGCGGAAGAAGTCGTGCAGGGTGAAGCTGCCGGTTGCCGAGTGGACGCCCACGGGCAGGTCGAGCCGGCTGGCCTCCTCGTACAGCGGGTAGAAATATGGGTCCGAGATTCGGCGCTCGCCCTCCAGGCCGCGCATGAACACGGCGCACGCGCCCTGCTGGCTGGCCCACCGCACCTCCTCGAGCGCCTGCTCCATGCTGAGCAGCGGCAAGACCGCCGCCCACCGCAGGCGGCCCTTGCCCATGGCCCAGATGTCGGCCAGCCAGCGGTTGTAGCTTCGCGTCAACGCCAGCTCCACCTCTGGGCGATCGGTCAGCGGCCTCAGGAAGATGGTCGGATACAGGACGTGCACGTCGACGCCCAGCTGGTCCATGTGGGCCAAACGCGCTTCGATGTCCGTCATCTCGCGGGTCGCCTCGCTGGTCTCCAGACCGATGTTCGCTCGTCGCGGAAAGCGCCGCCCGTCGATCAGCCAGAACTGCCTGATCTCGCCGGACGGGCTCGCCTCCTCGACGGATGTGGGCTTGAACGCTTCTTCGGATAACCCCATGTAATCCCAGGTGCGCTCGGTCTCGATGACGTGGGTATCGGCATCAACGACTGGCACGGCGCCCTCCTCAGTCCTCAGCCCTTCAGTCCTCAGTCCTCAGCCCTCAGTCCTCAGTCCTCAGTCCTACGGCTTGAGCACGATCTTGACCACGCCCGGCACGCGTTCGTCGATCATTTCGAACGCCGTCTGAGTCTCCTCCAGCGGCAGGACGTGGCTGATCATCTTGTCCAACGGTACCTTCCCGGCCGCGAGCAGGTCGAGGCACTCCGGATAGGCCCCAAAGTAGCTCTGCGAGGCCCAGGATCTCCAGTTCTTTCCACTTGAAGTCGTGCGCTGGAAGGGTCACGCGGTCGCGTGAGAAGGTGCCGATCACGGTGATCACGCCGCCGCGTCTGGCGATCCAACAAGCCAGCTGAAGGGTGTCGTCCTGATCGCCGCCGACCGCTTCGATCACCTTGTCGAAACCCTGACCGTCGCTGAACTTCTCCGCCCCGACAACGGGGTCCTCGCGCTCGACGTTCACTACCATCTCGGCGCCCAGGGCCTTGGCCGCATCCAGGCGGGCGGGGTGCAGATCGAGCACCATCACGCGCGCCCCGCGACTCCTGGCCAGGACCAGGCAACAGAGGCCGATGGGGCCGGCCCCCTGGATGGGCTACGCTCTCGCCCGCGGCGACCTTCGCCCTCTGGCAGACGCCGTGGTAGGCGATCGAGAGCGGCTGCACTAGCGCGCCCTGCTCGAAGCTCAGGTTGGTCGGCAGCGGATGGACGTTGCGGGCAGGCACTTTCGTGTACTCGGCCAGCGCGCCATCGAAGCGAAAGCCGGTCACCCGATAGTTCAGACACACGTTGCCCAGGCCGCGCCGGCACGTCTCGCACTCCAGACACGGGATCACCCCGTCGACCGCCGCCCGCAGGCCGACTTCCAGTCCACTGACGCCCTCGCCGAGAGCGGCGACGACGCCGGCGAACTCGTGCCCGCCGATAGCCGGCGGGCGAACGAATGGGTGCCGGCCGTGCCAGGCATGCACGTCCGAGCCGCAGATCGAGCAAGCCATGACTCTGACAAGGACCTACGCCCGGCCCTCACCCCGCCTCGCTGCGCTCGGCACCCCTCTCCCAATTTTGGGAGAGGGGGCAGGGGGTGAGGGCGATGACTCCTCACCCCGCCAGCTCCTTGTCGATCTCGATTAAGAATGGGAGTGCGTAGTGCAGCACCGGCATCCCGCCGGGCACGGTTGCACACTCGAAGGCTTCGATGACCTCCTGCATCGTCGCTCCCTCGCGCAGGGCGCGCCGCACGTGCGCGCCAACAGTCGGATAACCCCTGTACGCCAGGATCACCGACTCGATCAGCTCGCGATACTTGACCGGCAGGGCCGGGTTCTCTGGCGTGAAGACGACCGCGCTGAAGTCAAGGCGTGCCTTCTCGAAGGCCGGGTCCTTCTCGGCCAGCCACTCCCACTCCGGGAACCCGTAGCCTCGCTTCGAAGTCATCTCTCGCTGGGTTCTGAGAACTTCCGTGGACCATCCGGCCTCGGTCGTCAAGTCGGGTCGAACCGCAGCGCAGTGGCAGTCCGCCCACGCCTCGAAAGCCTGCTAGAGTACCTCCTCGGGCGAGTCGCGCTTCGATCCGCGGGCGGCGACAGGAGGAAGGGTGATCACGAGGGCGGGTTTCCAGATCGTGCGGCTCGCCGAGATCCGGTGGGAAGAGCGGGTCAACGTCGACGGCTGGCCGTGCCGGGCCGGCATGTACTACGACGACCGCGAGAACGGCCTCACCCTGCGGCTGATCGACTACCCGGTCGGCTCGACCGAGCCACGCCACGTTCACCCCGGGACGCACGCCGTGACCGTGCTCAAAGGGCGGGCGATCGTCGACGGCCTCACCCTCGGACCGCTCGACCTGATACTCGGGCCCGGTGGCGAGCCTCACGGCCCGCTCCACTATCCGGACGGCTGCCAGCTCCTGAGCGCGTTTCAGGGCAGCTACTACCATACGGAAGTCGAGCAGATCTCTGAGCAGAAGCGGTATCGGCTCGTGCTAACCGAGCAGGTCCCCTGGACCGAGGCGCGCGGTCGCCAGGAGAAGACCTTGCTCGACGAGGGCCCCGGGCGGCTGCTCGTGCAGGGCGTCCGCTTCCCGGCCGGTGCCGAGGTGGCCGCCCACGCCCACGCCGAAGTGCAGGCTAGCCTGGTCGTGGAGGGGAGCGCGCTCGTCGACGGTGAGACGTTCGGTGTTTGGGACCTCTACGTCCCGAGCGGTGCACAGCATGGCCCGATCAGCTTTCCCAGTGGCGCGACGCTGCTGGTCCTGACCATGCGCTGACCGCGCAACAAGGGCCGAAGGGGGTCATATCCCAAAGCGGGCGGACGAACGGGATCCTATCTCCCCATCTGGCTCCGAAAGAACTCGACTGTCTTCCGCACCCCGTCCTCCAGGCTGCAGCGAAGCTGGAAGCCGGTCACCTGGCAGAAGGGCCCGTTGTCCTGGGGCAGCGTCAGCGGCTCGCCGCCGTCGCCCG
>WNGA01024442.1_pt1 | contig 11604 bp, 9 predicted proteins | sample 5400061 | NCBI WGS metagenome assembly WNGA01 (sample SAMN13153366, study PRJNA577476) | soil metagenome | isolation source: 100 cm soil or saprolite under grassland replicate 2 | place: USA:California | collected 2016-06-15
GCGCTCCAGGTCCTCCCAGTCCAGGGGTGTGCGCTTAGGCATGGCGGCTACTCCTGTCCCTCTGTGGTGTACTCCAGGTACAACTGCTCAGCGATCGGGATGTTCTCCCGGTACCACCGCTGGCAGTTCCCGGCCTTGTCGCCGCCGAGCAGCAGCAGCGCCGACCGGGTGGGATCGAACGCGAAGAGCACCCTGATCTCGGACCGGCCCGCCGAGCCGGGCCGTGGCCGTAGCGCTCCAGGATTCCTCGGTGTAGTCCCCGGCGGGGGAGAAGGCGACGACGTTGACCGCCCGCCTCCGCTGATCGGGTAGTGCACCAGGTGCCGTCCGGGGCCGATCCACAGGGTCTGCGCACGCCGGCGCGCGAAGACGGGCGCGTGCCTTCCGTGGACGACTGCCCGGAAGGCGCAGATGCCGGAGTATGCGGGCGGCGACGGCTCGGCGACCGCGCCGCGCACCACCGAATGCACCCCATCGGCGCCGATGACGACATCGGCTTCCACGCGGCTGCCGTCGGCGAAGCGCAGCAGCGCGCCGTCCGGGTGCTCTTCGAGGTCTGTGCAGCGCGCGCCCAGGCGCACCCACGCGCCGGGCACCGCCGCCGTGATCGCATCCAGCAGGTCGGCCCGGTGAATGACGTAAGTGCGCTCGCCGTAGAGCCGCTCGCAGACACCGCTGAGCCGCTCCGCCGACAGTACTTTCCCGTTCTGCCAGCGACGGAATTCCCATCCCCACTCCAGCGGTATCGCGTCGTGCAGGAAACTGATCCATCACGCCCAGCCGTCGCAGCAGCCGGCCAGCATTGGGCGCCACCACGACGTCGGCGCCCACCTCGGTGAGGACGGAAGCCTGCAGGCCGCCGAGCACGGGGTCGCTGATCAGCCGCGGTTTGCGGATTCGGGCGTGAGCCCCAGGGCCGGCAGGACGACGGCGTCGATGTAGGTCTGGATGAAGGCCTGGTCGGGGGGCCGGTCGTCGATCAGGTCGCGGGCGATGAACGCGCCGACCATCATGTGCAGCACGTAGTCCAGTGCGGGATTGTCGGGGGATACCTCGCCGCGGGCGACGGCGCGGCGCAGCATCTTCTGCATGTCCTTGCGTTCGGGCTCGATGAGCACCTCACGCAGGGCGCGCATCAGCTCGGGGGTCGTGTGCGCCGCGTGCATCATGCTGCGCATCATGGCCGTGTCCTCGCTGGCTCGGCGGTCGTCGAAGCGCGCGACGATCGCCGCGAAGTCGCCGCGCAGAGAGCCGGTATCCACGGTCTCTGCGATCGGCTGCCTGGAGTGCTTCAGGGCGTGGGCGACGAGGGTGGCCTTGCCGCTCCACTGCCGGTACAGGGTCGCCTTGCTCACATGGGCCCGCGCGGCGACGGCGTCCAGGGTAAGTCGCTCGTAGCCGGTCTCGCGTACCAGCGCGAGAACCGCCTCGTACAACTCGTCCTCGCGCTCAGGGGTCATCCTCCCGCGGGCCGAGGGCGTCGCCGTCGCCACAGATCACCTTCCGTCTGGAGTGGTTCCGCCGGGATGCAGTCTAACATGCATCTTAAACGAAACGGTATCGTACTTTCGCAGCGCAGCCGAGAGCTGCCGCGGCCATCACAGAGTACTTGGGCTTGGTTGACACATCGCCAGATCCTAATGTATCGTGCGTACGAAACCGTTTCGTTTAGGTTCACCTCGACCATCTGGAGCGTCTTCGATGAGCCAGTCCACCGACGTCCTCCAACCGGACGCCGCCACGTCCGGCCCGCATGCCGGAGATGCGGTCCCCGGCGCGCATCACCGCCGGCGCTGGTGGGTGCTGGGCGTGATCGCCGTTGCCCAGCTGATGGTGGTCCTCGACGCCACCGTCGTGAACATCGCCCTGCCCTCGGCTCAGCACGCGCTGGGCTTCAGCAACGGCGACCGGCAGTGGATCGTCACCGCCTACTCGCTGGCCTTCGGCAGCCTGCTCCTGCTCGGCGGACGGCTCGCCGACCTCATCGGACGCAAGAAGGTGTTCCTGGTCGGCGTCACCGGCTTCGCGGCCGCCTCCGCCCTCGCGGGCGCCGCCCAGAACTTCCAGATGCTGGTTGCCGGCCGTGCACTGCAGGGCCTGTTCGGCGCCCTGCTCGCCCCCGCTGCGCTCGCCCTGCTCAACACCACGTTCACCGATGCCCGGGAACGGGCGAAGGCGTTCGGCATCTACGGGGCCATCGCCGGCGCTGGCGGCGGGCTCGGCCTGCTGCTCGGCGGGGTGCTGACCGAGCACCTGAGCTGGCGGTGGACCCTGTACGTCAACCTGATCTTCGCCGTCCTGGCCTGCGCCGGCGGCCTGGCGCTGCTGCGCGGCGGTCGGCCCGCCCGCCGGCCCAGGCTCGACATCCCCGGCACGCTTCTCGCCTCAGTCGGCCTGTTCGCGCTCGTCTACGGCTTCTCCAGTGCGGCCAGCGACGGCTGGTCCTCCCCCATGACCTGGGGCTTGCTGGCCGGCGCCGCGGCACTGCTGAGCCTGTTCACCTGGTGGCAGGCCAAGGCCCCGCACCCGCTGCTCCCGCTGCGGGTGCTGACCGACCGCAACCGCGGAGCCTCCTTCATCATGCTGGCGCTGTCCGGCGCCGGCATGTTCGGCGTCTTCCTGTTCCTGACCTACTACCTCCAGGTTTCGCTGGGCTACACCCCCGTTAAGACAGGCCTGGCCTTCCTGCCGATGATCGGCGCCCTGATGGTCGCGGCCCAGATCACCAGCAACATGCTGGTGCCCCGCTTCGGGCCCAAGGTGGTGGTACCGGCCGGCGCCGTCATCGCCGCTGCCGGCCTGGCCATGCTCACCACGCTCGGCCTCACCAGCAGCTACGCAACCGGCGTCCTGCCCTGGCTGGTCGTCATGGGGCTAGGGATCGGGCTGGTCATGCCGACCGCGGTGAACCTGGCCACCAGCGGGATAGCGCCCGAGGACGCCGGAGTCGGCTCCGCGGCCGTCAACACCATGCAGCAGATCGGCGGAGCCGTCGGCACCGCGCTGCTCAGCACGCTCGCCGCCAGCGCTGCCACCAGCTACCTGCACGGCAAACAGCCCACCGCCGCAGTGCTGGCCCAGGCGCAGCTGCACAGCTACGCGACCGCGTACTGGTGGTCGGCTGGCCTCTTCCTCGCGGGAGCGATCGTGGCCCTGCTCCTCTACCGCAAGGGCAGCGTCACCGCCTCCGCCGATGCCCAGGTGATCCATACATGACACCGGCGCCCGTACCGTGCCGCAGGAGAGCTGTCTCCGGCGGTCCCGGGGAGCCGAGCGCCGGTTCCGTACCCAGCACCGAGCCAAGTGCCACGGACCAGCCGTGGCCGCGAGAGCAGAGGTAGGGGGATTAGCACCATGATTGACGTACTGGAACTCACGAAACGCTATGGGGACAGGACGGCGGTCGACCGGCTGAGTTTCACCGCGAAGCCCGGCCACGTCACCGGATTCCTCGGTCCCAACGGCGCGGGGAAGTCCACGACGATGCGCGTGATCATCGGGCTGGACGCGCCCACCAGCGGCACGGTCACGGTGGGCGGCCGGCGCTACGCCGAGCACACCGCGCCGCTGCAGGTGGTCGGTGCCCTGCTGGAGGCCAGGTCGGTTCATCCGGGCCGTACCGCCTTCGCCCACCTGATGGCTCTTGCCCGCACCCACGGGATCCCGCGCTCCCGTGTCGACGAGGTCATCGAACTCGCCGGCCTGGGCAGCGTGGCCCACAAGCGGGCCGGGTCCTTCTCCTTGGGGATGGGCCAGCGGCTCGGCATCGCGGCGGCGCTGCTCGGCGATCCGGAGATCGTGATGCTCGACGAGCCGGTCAACGGCCTCGACCCGGAGGGAGTGCTCTGGGTACGCAACCTGCTGTCCGGGCTGGCCGCCGAGGGGCGAACGGTCATGCTCTCCTCCCACCTGATGAGCGAGACCGCGCTGATCGCCGACCACCTGGTCATCATCGGGCGCGGCCGGCTGCTCGCGGACACCACGGTCGGCGCCTTCATCGAGCAGGCCGGCGGCAGGGGCGTGAAGGTCGCTACCGCCGAGCGTGACCGGCTGCGTGCGCTGCTGTCCGGCCCGGACGTCACCGTCACGTCCACCGCCGCGGAGGAACTCGTGGTCACCGGCCTGGACTCGCGCCGGATAGGGACGATCGCCGCGGAGCACGAAGTGCCGCTGCACGGGCTCACCCCGCAGACCGTATCCCTGGAGGAAGCATTCATGGAACTCACCAGAGACGCTGTGGAATACCACAGCGCCCACGCCGACACCGTCACCCGGAGGGCCGCCTGATGACCACCACCATGTCCGCCCGCCCTGCGACCGCCGAGCTCCGCGAGCCCGCCCGGCCCGCCTACCGGGTCACCGGGCTGAGGGTGCTGCGCTCGGAATGGGGCAAATTCTGGTCGCTGCGGTCCAGCTGGATCACCCTTGGCATCACCCTGCTCCTCCTGGTCGCCATCGGGGCGATCGCCTCCGCCACGTACAGCCCCGGCGCCACCGCGAGCAGCGGGCCGCCAGGCCCGGGCTCCGGCAGCCCCAGCGACGCGGTCAGCCTGGCCCTGCTCGGCTCGACGTTCGCCTCGCTCGCCATAGGAGCGCTCGGAGTCCTCGTTTCCGCAGGTGAGTACACGACCGGCATGATCCGCTCCACACTGGCGGCCGTGCCCGCGCGCCTGCCGGTGCTGTGGTCGAAGAGCGCCGTCTTCGCTGCGATCGCCACACCCGTCGCCACGGCCGGTGCGATCGCCGCGTTCTCGCTGGGCAGCCTCGGCCTGCACGGGCAGCAGATCGCGCTGTCCCTGGGGGCCGTGCCCAGCAACGCCGGCCAGGCAGTGATGTCCCTGCACCAGTCCGCGAGCTCGCTCAGTCCCTGGGCCGGCCTGGCGGTCTTCGCGGGATGGGTGGCGCTGGCCCTGGCCGGGGCCGCGTACCGGCTGGTCCGCACCGACGCCTGACCGAAGGGCCGATGACGTTGTACCGCTTCAAAATAACCGCGCGGTGTGTGAACTGCGGATTCACGAGGTCGGCTATGCGGCTCGGTAGTACTCGTTGATTACGCCGCCGAGTACCTTCCGCCGCTGACCTGGCAGTTCTAGGGGGGCGCCGGCTTGGCTGCGCTGGTCGGGTGGTCGTTGCTGGCGGGACTGGTGTGGCCGGTGCCGGTTGTAATGGCCGGCATACCGGCCGAGGACCGACCGGAGGTGCCGTTCGTCGTAGATCAGCATCCGGTCGGTGCACTCGGTCCGTGCAGTGCGTATCCATCTTTCGGCGTAGCAATTCGCTCGCGGGTCAGCGGCGGCGTCTTCACTATCGTCACGCCCTCGCTGGCGAAGATCTGGTCGAAGGCGCTAGTGAATTTGGCGTCCCGGTCCCGGATGAGGAAGCGGAAGGAGCCGATCCGGTCTTCGAGGTCCATGAGCAGGTTGCGGGCTTGCTGAGCGGTCCAGGACCCGGCCGGGTGGGCGGTCACGCCGAGGATGTGCACGTGCCGCGTTGCCACCTCCATGACGAACAGCACGTACAGGCGCTGCAGGAAGACCGTGTCCACGTGGAAGAAATCGCACGCTAGCAGGCCGTCAGCCTGGGCACGCAGGAACGCCCGCCAGGAGGTGTCGATGTTCCGCGGAGGCGGCCTGCGCCGCCGTCCGCGAAGGATCCGCCGTACGGTCGCCTGGCTGACGTGGCGCCCGAGCCGGGTCAGCTCGCCGTGGACCCTGCGGTATCCCCAGGCTGGGTTCTCCTGCGCCAGCCGGAGCACCAGGTCGCGGATTTCCTGGCTGGTCCTCGGGCGGCCTGGCCGGTTCGGGTACGTCCACTTGCGGGTGATCAGGCGGCGGTGCCAGGCCAGCATCGTGCCCGGCGTGACGAGCCGATGCGCACGTAACGCGGCTGGCAGCAGCAGCGTCAGTGCCGCCAGGACCGCCCGGTCAGCCCAGTCCGGCTTGGGCTGGGCAACCTGACATCGGAGCACCGCGACCTCGTGACGGAGCAGCATGATCTCCGCGTCCTTGAATGCCTGCTCACGGCCGAGCAGCACCAGCCAGCCGAAGATCCGGATCGTGATCAGGTAGAGCAAACGGAAAGCCACAAACCGCGATCCTGGCGCAGCCAGCTCATCAGAACAAACCGCAGCTCACAGGACCCGTGCCGAGTTCTGAAGCGGTACAGGCCAGGCCCGACCTCACCGGCACCGTCTCGCTGCCCGGCCCGCGGCCAGCAGGGTTACTGCCAGGCAGGCCGGTAAGGCCGCCGAAACGGGGAGACGCCTCATCGCTCGTATCTCCTTGTGCCGGATCTTCCACACGCTATGACGGCCTGGCAGCCAGCAGAAGAGCGCCTCGTGGTTGCCCGGGTGACCCTTAGCTTGACGCGGGTGAGCGCGGGCGGCAGTGCTGGCGGCATTCGGCCACGCTGCCCGCGCCGATGAGGCGGACCGGGATGCCGGCTGCGTCGAGCAGGCTGGCGGCGATCGACGCACGGTGGCCGTTGGAGCAGATGACCCAGGCCGGGCGGTCGCGGGGGATGGTGTCGAGGTGGCGGGGGAGGTCGGCGACAAAGAGAGTTCGGCTGCCGGGGATCGTGCCCCATGCCCATTCGAGTTCCTGGCGCACGTCCAGCACGAGAAGGCCTTCTCCCTTGGCCATCGCATCGCAGAGGTCCCGGACGGAGGCGGCGGGGTAGGAACGCAGTCCGCCGGCCCAGGCGCCGATGCCGCCCTCGAGGTAGCCGCGCACCTGAGTCCAGCCGATCCGCAGCAGCTGCGTGATCGCCTCGGCCAGCGAAGCCTCCACCGGGTCGGGGAGCACCAGGATCACCGGTGCGCCGAAGGGCAGCATCCACCCGACGTAGCTTCCGAAGCCGGAGTTGAGCTCGATGTTGACCGAGCCGGGGATGTGACCGGCGGCGAAGTCGTCGCGGTCACGGGCGTCCACGACCCACGCCCCAGCACCGGCATGCCGCTGGAACTCCGGCAGGGTCAGGGCGGGAACGTCAGGAACGCCGCCGAGCACCGGCGCGCCCCGCCGGTTGATCGGCGCCATGTGGGCGTAGTAGGCGGGATAGGCCATGAGCTCGGAGCACAGTTCGGTGGTGAACTCGGGCAGGTCCCGCGCGGTCAGCAGGGGGTTCTCGTCCCGCTCGGCGACGATGGTGCTGGTGCGCTGGGTGGCGGGCATGGCGGCGACGCAGAAACTCCCTGCGCCGTGGGTGGGCAGCACCCGCGCGCCGCCGGGCAGCGTGGCGAGCCGCTGCAGGGTAGCGTACTGAGCGCGGGTGAGCTCGCCGGTGTGCTGATCTCCGAGCAGGTCCGGCCGGCCCGCGCTGCCGACCAGCAGGCTGCCGCCGGTGAACACCGCTGCCGGGGCACCGGCCTCGTGGGCGAGCCAGGAGATGTGCTCGAAAGTGTGCCCCGGAGTCGCCATCGCAACGAGCCGCAGGTCGCCGAGCATCACCTCGTCACCCTCGTCAGCGGGGCGGTGGGGGAACTCGTAACGGCCCTTGGCCGGGGCGATGATCTGCGCGCCGGTGGATGCGCGGATCTCGTGGGCGCCGGACACGTAGTCGTTGTGCACGTGGGTCTCCAGCACGGCGCGGATCACGGCCCCCCGCGCCTGGGCGGCGTGGAGGAACCGCCAGGCGTCGCGCTGCGGATCAACGACCGCCGCCTCATCACCGGACACCAGCAGGTAGCTGTTGTCTCCCAGGCCCCCGGTCACGAACACCTCGACGTCCATGACCATCTCCCGTCACGCTAGTCGTTTAGTATCTAATTAATCTATTGACTACTTGAAAATGCAAGCCCTGTCGCCTATCGTCGGCGCATGGCCGTTGTCCCGGACTCGTTCCTCGACGATGTCGCCCGCCGGTTCGCCCTGCTGGGCGACCCGACCCGGCTGAAGATCGTCAGCGTCCTGCATGAGGGCGGCGAGTCCACAGTGGGGGAGATCGCGGGCGCCGCGGGCACCTCGGTGGCCAACGCGTCGCAGCATCTGCAGCGGCTGGCGGCCGGCGGGATCGTCGGGCGGCGGCGCGATGGGCAGGCGGTCTGCTACCGGATCATCGACGAGACCATTGAGCGGCTGTGCGCGATCGTCTGCGGCAGCGTGACCCGCGGGCAGCGCCGGCTGGCCGAAGACGTGGCCGAGCCGGTGTGACTGGGTGACGCGATGACCACGCCAGGCGCTGCGGCAGGGCCGCCGCCGGACGCTGCAGGGCCGCTGGCAGATCCTGCCGCCGGGCTTGCGCAGCCGGAGTCCCGCCGGTGGCTGAAGGTCATCGACCAGACCCGGTGCATCGGCTGCCACGCGTGCACCACCGCGTGCAAGTCGGAGAACGAGGTCCCGCTGTCGGTCACCCGGACCTATGTCAAGAGCGTGGATGTCGGCGTGTTCCCGCAGGCGAGGCGGGCGTTTCAGGTCACCCGCTGCAACCAGTGTGAGGACGCGCCATGCGTGGCTGCGTGCCCGACCGGGGCGATGTTCACCCGCCCTGATGGCATCGTCGATTTTGACAAGGGCGCCTGCATCGGCTGCAAGGCGTGCATGGCGGCCTGCCCGTATGACGCGATCTTCATCAACCCGGAGGATCACTCGGCGGAGAAGTGCAACTTCTGCGCGCACCGGATCGACGCCGGCCTGGAGCCGGCCTGCGTGGTGGTCTGCCCGACCCAGGCCATCCTGGTCGGGCAGGCCGATGACTCCCCTGCCGCGAGCATCGCGGCCCGTGAGCCGGTCGCGGTCCGCCGCCCGGAGAAGGGGACCAGGCCCAAGCTGTTCTACCGGGGCGCGACCCAGGCGACGCTGGATCCGCTGGCCGCCCGCCGGCCGGCCGGGGACACCTTCGCCTGGAGCGAGATCCAGCGTGGCCCGGGGCTGGTCGTTCCCGGGAATCCCGGCGGCGGGAACAGCAGCGCGGCGGTGCTGCTGTCCTACGACATCGGTCACCGGGTGCCGTGGGACTGGCGGGTGAGCCTGTACACCTGGGCCAAGGGCGTCGCCGCAGGCGCCTACCTGGTGGCGGTGCTGGGGGCCCTGGCCGGGTACCTGTCCTGGCGCAGCGCGCTCGCCGTGTGGGCCGCGCCGCTGATCGGGGCCGTTTTCCTCGCGGTCACTGCTGGCCTGCTCATCGGGGACCTGGAGCATCCTGCGCGGTTCGTCTACATCCTGACCCGGCCGCAGTGGCGCAGCTGGCTGGTGCGGGGCGGGGTCATCCTGGCCGGATACGCGGCCGTGCTCGGCGTGCACCTGCTGGCCGGAATCACGGCCAGCCCCGGGTTGCGGCAGGCGGTCGCGGTACCGGGGGTGCCGTTCGCGGTGCTGGCAGCCATCTACACGGCGTACCTGTTCGCCCAGGCGAAGGCGCGTGATTTGTGGCAGAACCCGCTGCTGCCCGTGCACCTGCTGGTCCAGGCCGGTGTGGCAGGGTCGGCGGCGCTGCTGCTGGCGGCCGCCTGGTGGCAGCCGGCCGCGGCCGGCTGGCTGGGGTGGGTGCTGATGGGCACCTGCGCGGTGCACGTGCTGCTCGTGCTGGGCGAGGCGGGGATCAGCCACCCGACCGAGCATGCCCGGCTGGCGGTCCATGAGATGACCCGCGGACGGCTCGCGTGGGTGTTCTGGGCCGGGTTCGGGCTGGTGGCGGCAGGGATCACCGCGCCGGTGGCCGGTGCGTGGGCGGCGCCGCTGGCCCTGGCCGGCCTGGCCGCCTACGAGCACGCCTACGTCCAGGCCGGCCAGTGCGTGCCGCTGGCGTGAGGAGGTCAGGGTGAACCTGGAGGCGATCAGAGCCCGGGTCAGTGTCGCCCGCGCGGACACCATGGCCCGTGGTGAGACGTTCTACCCGGGAGCGAGCCGGATCCATCTGGCCGCGTTCCCGCCCCGGGAGCGCTGGGACGACTGGGCCTACCTGGACTCCAAGCGGGTCGGGCGCCGCACCATGCTGGTGCCGACCACCTGCTTCAACTGCGAATCCGCCTGCGGCCTGCTCGCCTACATCGACCGCGACACCCTGGCCGTCCGCAAGTTCGAGGGCAATCCCGAGCATCCCGGCTCCCGCGGGCGCAACTGCGCCAAGGGACCCGCCACCTTGAACCAGGTCACCGACCCTGACCGGATCCTGTTTCCGCTGAAAAGGGCGGGCGGGCGGGGCGAGGGCCGGTGGGTCCAGGTGAGCTGGGATGAGGCGCTGGACGACATTTCTTCGGTCATCAAAACGGCGATCGCGGAGAACCGCCCGAACCAGATCATGTACCACGTCGGCAGGCCCGGGGAGGACGGCTTCACCGAACGGGTGCTGGCAAGCTGGGGGGTCGACGGGCACAACTCCCACACCAACGTGTGCTCCTCAGGCGCCCGGGCCGGCTACCACTTCTGGATGGGCATCGACCGGCCCAGCCCCGACCACGCGGGCGCCGACGTCATCCTGCTGGTCAGCGCCCACCTGGAATCCGGCCACTACTTCAACCCGCACGCCCAGCGGATCACCGATGCCAGGGCCCGCGGCGCGAAGGTGATCGTGTTCGACACCCGGCTGTCGAACACCGCCACCCATGCCGACCACTGGCTGGCGCCCCATCCCGGCTCTGAGGCGGCGATCCTGCTCGCGATCGCCAACCACCTCATCCAGACCGGCCGCTACAACCGCGAGTTCGTCCGCCGCTGGTGGAACTGGGCGGAGTACCTCGCCTGCGAGCACCCGGGGACCGGGGCCACGTTCGAACGGTTCGAGGAGATCCTGCGCGACCTCTACCGGGACTACACGTTCGGTTTCGCCGCGGCCGAGTCCGGCCTCGATGCGGCGGTCATCGCGGAGGTGGCGGAGGCCATCGCCGGGGCGGGGACCCGGCTGTCCACCCACAGCTGGCGGTCGGCCGCGGCCGGGAACCTGGGGGGCTGGCAGGTCGCGCGCTGCCTGTTCCTGCTGAACTGCCTGCTCGGCGCTGTCGCCACCGAGGGCGGCACCTACCCGAACGCATGGAACAAGTTCGTGCCCCGCCCGATCCACACACCTGGTCACCCGCACACCTGGAACGAGCTGACCTGGCCGCCGGAGTTCCCGCTGGCCCTGAACGAGATGTCGTTCTTGCTGCCGCATTTCCTCAAGGAGGGCCGGGGCCGGCTTGCGGCGTATTTCACCCGCGTCTACAACCCGGTGTGGACCAACCCCGACGGGCTGAGCTGGGTGGAGGTTCTCACCGACCCGGAACTGGTCGGCCTGCACGTCGCGCTGACCCCGGTGTGGAACGAGACGGCGTATTTCGCCGACTACATCCTGCCGATGGGGGTCGGTTCCGAGCGGCATGACCTGCACTCCTACGAGCAGTACGACGGGCAGTGGATCGGGTTCCGCCAGCCGGTGCTACGCGCCGCCCGGGAACGGCTCGGGCAGACGGTCGCCGACACCCGGCAGGTGAACCCGGGCGAGGTGTGGGAGGAGAACGAATTCTGGATCGAGCTGTCCTGGCGGATCGACCCGGATGGCTCGCTTGGCATCCGCCGCCACTACGAGTCCCGGGAGCGGCCAGGTGAGAAGCTGACCGTGGAGGAGTACTACCGGCACATCTTCGAGAACTCGGTGCCCGGCCTGCCCGAAGCGGCCGCGGCGCAGGGGCTG
>WNGA01013045.1_pt1 | contig 11603 bp, 10 predicted proteins | sample 5400061 | NCBI WGS metagenome assembly WNGA01 (sample SAMN13153366, study PRJNA577476) | soil metagenome | isolation source: 100 cm soil or saprolite under grassland replicate 2 | place: USA:California | collected 2016-06-15
TGCTGACTAACCGCATCGCCTGGCGCGCGCGTTGAACCGATGAAAGCAAAATGGCTCTGCCTCGTTTGGCTGGCGGCGCTGGCCGGCCAGCGTGTGGAAGCCGGCGAAAGCCAGCTCGTCAGAGAAGCAGTGACTATTCCGGAACGTGGCACCGTGACCGGTTACGCGCTGTGGCTTGACGAGACTAAATTCTCATTCATCCCGCCCCCCAACTGGAGCGTCAAATACGATCCCGCAAAGAGGACGGCCACATTCCTCTCGCCCGGCCTGGAAGCGGGTATCACCTTGAAGTTTGCCTTCGAAAAGGCCGAATCCAGTCCGGAGCGGAATCCAGATACTCTGCGCGAACAGCTGCGGGCCCGCTATCCGGACGCCCGTATCACCGGGCAGTTCAAGTGCTTCGCCGCGGGAAAGGAAGGCCTGGCTTTTGACTTCGAGCGCAAGCTGGACAAGCAAGTTCGGGCCGCGTTTCGCCTCGCTTTCATCGCGTTCACGGACGGCGCCATCGAGTGCGAAATGAAAACGTCGAGCGCGAACCGAGCCGGCTACCATCAAGCCTTTGGGAATTTGCTGAATTCGTTTCGAATCGAACAGCGGCGCCGGGACGGTTAGTCCCGTTCCTGCCTGCGGCGTCATGGCCACCTCCGGTCGGCGCGCTGTTTTGCCAGAGGTGCGTTGAACCGTGCGGCTTGCAATTTTGGGGCCGGCCGGTATAACCACGCCCGTTCATATGCCATCGCTTCGTCAGCGGCTGCGGAAAAGAGACGAGATCATTGCGATCGATCTCGGCCATCGGATTACCAAGGCAGTCCTGTTGCGGCGCAAGGGAGGAGGATTTCAGCTTCTGAACTACGTGTCGGTGGACGCGCCGATCTACGAGAAGACTCCGTCCATTGAATTGGTGAGCGACCATTTGCGGGAAGTTTGCCAGGCGCTGGGCGCCACCACCAAATACGTGGTCCTCGCGCTGGGTGCAGGCAATTCCTTGCTGTGCCATGCGGAGCTCCCGGTGGCTTCGGCTTCCGACCTTCGGCGCATGGTGAAGCTGAGTCCCAAGACCTACGTGCAGCAAGAGCTGCCCGATTACCTGTTCGACTGTTACACGAGAATCGATGCCGCGAGGGACCCCGCCGTCAAAAGCAGGCGGAAAGCGCGGACGCTGATCGGGGGAGCCAAGAGAAGGCTGGTGGAGACGTTGCATGCGGCGGCCAAAGACGCGGGCCTCAGTACCGAACAGATTACGCTGGGGCAGGTGGGTTTGGTCAATGCCTTCACGATGCTGCCCGCCGATTCACATGGTGAGGTCGTCGCCCTGGTGGATATTGGCTTCCATCATTCCACGATCAACATTGTATTAAAAAACGACCTGGCCTTGACCCGCGTCATCCCTCTGGGCGCCGAGCGCTTTTCGCAGGCGATGAGTCCGGGAGCAGCGCGGGAGAGCCCGGACGCCGCCCCTGCGGAGCTGCCCATGACCGAAGCCATGCAGGCCAAGGTGCAAAATCTGATCGTGCTGCTCAGCAAGGAAGTGGATGCGTCGCTGGGTTTCTTCGTCAACCACCACGAGGTAACGGTCAATCAGGTCTATGTCTCCGGAGGCTCGGCGCGTTCAGAATTCATCGTTCAGACGCTCGAATCGGAGCTGGGTCTGCCCTGCGACACCTGGAATCCGACCAAATCGCTGGCGTTGAGCCTGCCGGCGAAACAGATGCAGGAAATCGACTACGACGCGGCCCAGTTGGCCACGGCAATCGGCGCGGGTTTGGGTTGGCTCCGGAACGACCTGGTCTCGATCAACCTGCTGGCCGAAGAGCAGGAAGCGATCGAAATGCGCCGCCGCGACCCGCTTCGGCGGGGCTATTTCATGGCCGCCGCCGCGGTTCTGTTGATGTTGCTCTGGGCCGGTTACCTGGGTTTGAGCATCTGGCGCGCGGACGCAATCTTGAACCGATTCGACATCGAACAAAAAACGTTTGAGAAAAACTCCCGGGACTCGCTGGCGATTACGAGTCGTGCCGGCGAGATCGAGCGCACGCTCGAGGGCCTCAATCGGCTGGCGGCAAACCGCTTTCCGTGGGCCCCAATCCTCAACGCGCTCCAGTTTACGACCGTGCCGGGCATCGAATTTCATCGGCTTCGCATCGAACAGACGATTAGCAATCAGGTTCCGGTCGTCGCCGTCACCCCGCGGAGCAGCCGTACCTCGACGAACCGAATAACCAACATCGTTGAGAAAACCGTTCTGACGATTCAGGCCAAGAACTACGGCGAACCGCAGGCCGTGGACCAATTGATCGAAGCGATCGTCGCTTATCCGTATTTCACCAACCTGCTTCGTTCGGACCAACCCGTGCTCCTGAAAGACCTCCAGCCACGGCAGGTCGATCCCACCGACCCGAACCGGACCTTTGTCCTTTTCACGACCGAATGTTTCTTCGCTGATCGCGCATTCCAACATGAATAGATGGTCTGTCGAAACCCGCAATCGCGTGATCGTGCTGACGGTAGTCACCGTCGTGGTGCTGGTGCTGATGTGGTTGTTTCTTGTGGGCACGCTGGAGGAGAGCCTCAAGCTCCGATCCGAAAAGATGGTGGTGCTCCGAGAGCAACTCAGCGTCATGCGGGAGGCGATCGAAAAGGCCGAACAATACAACGATGTGATCCGCCGCGGCGGCCTGGTGTTGGGTAGCTACGAAAACCAGATGGCGCAGGGAGATTTGTACCGCTGGATGCGAAAGGCATTGCTCGCATTGCAGCAGCGTCACGACGTAACCATCACGACCTTTCCGCCCCCGCGCGAGGGCCCGCTCAACGCTCCACCCAAGGTGCCTTACAAGGCCGGGACCTATTCCATCGCCGGCACCGCTCGCTATCATGACTTTGGCTCTTTCCTGGCCGATCTCGAGAACAGCTCGCCCTTCATCCGGATCAAAAGTCTGGTGCTCGAAGCGACCCCGACCGGCATCGCCGACGCGGCTGACGAGGACAATCTCTCTTTTCGATTGGAATTCGTGACCCTCATCAAATCAACGGCCCCTCAACGTTGAACGGATTGGCCCAGCTCGCAACCGTTCAGCCCGCCGACGTGATAATTTCGTTGAAGAGCCACGCGCGGGGCGTAGGCCCACCGGTGTTTGGCGATGGGTTTCGAAATGCCGTCTTTAATCCAAATCGCCCCGCCCCGCCCCGCGCTGATGAGTTCTTTTGGGTGGTGGGAGCGGCGTCTCGTGAGAGCGCCACGGGTCGCCTCAGTAAAGTCAACGGAACGTTGTTGAGGGTCCTTTTGAGATCACATGAGTCCCAAATACGACGCCATTATTATCGGGGCAGGTCATAACGGCCTCGTGACCGCCGCCTATCTCGCCCGCGCCGGACGAACGGTTCTCGTCCTCGAACGCCGCGAACTCGTGGGGGGCTGCGTCGTCACCGAGGAACTCTGGCCCGGCTTCAAAGTTTCCACGGCCAGCTACGTTAACAGCCTGTTCCGTCCCGAAATCATCCGCGACCTCGAACTCAAGCGCCACGGTTTTGCCATGCTCCCGCGCAGCCCCTCGAGCTTCACGCCTTTGCCCGATGGCCGCTACCTCCTCATGGGGCCCGACAAAGACATGACCCGGCGCGAGGTTTCAAAGTTCTCGAAAAAGGACGCGGACAACCTGCCCAAATTCGAAGCCATGCTCGAACGCATCGCCGGCTTCCTCGAACCCATGCTGCTGGAGACACCGCCCAACCCGTGGTCCAACGCGCCCGGCAACCTGCTGCAACTCGCTCGAATCGCCTGGAACTTCCGCAAGCTCGGCGCCGACGCCAAACAGGCAATCGAAATCCTCACCGGCGCCGCCAATCCGATTCTCGACCGTTGGTTCGAGTCCGAAGAGGTTAAGACGACGATTTCGACCGACGCCATCATCGGCGCCTTCGCGACTCCTTCCATGCCGGGGACGGCCTACGTTCTGTTCCATCACGTCATGGGCGAGTGCGACGGCGTGCGTGGCGTGTGGGGTTACGTGCGCGGCGGCATGGGCGCTCTTTCCAACGCCATCGCATCGGCCGCCAAAGAACGCGGCGCCCAAATCAAGGTCAACGCCAGCGTCTCACGAATCCTCGTCAAAGATGGCCGAGCCACCGGCGTCGCGCTTGCCGGCGGCGAGGAGTACGGCGCCGACCGAGTCGTCTCCTGCCTTGACGCGCAGGCCACCTTTCTCCGGCTCGTGGAGCCCAAGGACCTGCCGGCCGATTTTGTCGAGGCGGTGAAGCACCTCGATTACTCCAGCGCGAGCTGCAAGATCAACCTGGCGCTCTCCGAGGTCCCGAACTTCACCTGCCTCCCCGGCAACAGTGTGGGACCGCAACACCGCGGCACGATTCATATCAGCCCCAATCGGACGTACATTGAAAAGGCGTACGACTGCGCCAAATACGGACACCTCTCCGAGAACCCGGTCATCGAAGTCACCCTCCCCAGTTCCCTCGACGCTACCGTGGCGCCCAAAGGCAAACATGTGATGTCCATGTTCACCCAATACTTCCCTTACAAACTCGCGCCCGAGGCAGGGACACTCGATGAAAACAGAAGACGCTACGCCGAACGCTGCATCGACGTCGTGAGTGAATATGCGCCCAACTTCCGGCAGGCCGTGATCCATTATCAGGTTCTGTCGCCGTCCGACCTCGAATCGACCTTCGGCCTGACTGGCGGCAACATTATGCAAGGGGCAATGTCACTCTCCAATCTTGGGTTCATGCGCCCGTTGGCGGGCTATAGCGACTATCGTTCCCCCGTCAAAGGACTCTATCTTTGCGGCGCCGCCACGCATCCCGGCGGCGGTGTCATGGGCGCGTGCGGTTATAACGCCGCGCGAGAAATCCTCAAAGACGGGTAAACCAACCGATCAGGAGCTCCGTTCCAGAACCTCGCAAATGGCAGCGAGGGTGTTCCAACTGCGCGTGGTGGCGGGGATGCCGAGATGTTTCTCGACGACCGCGTTTGAATATACGCCGGTCCGACCCGGTCGCCTAAGACTCAATGCGAATCTGCCGGTAATTCCGACAATTCTGACCTCCCACTTTTCGCCCGCCGGATGACTGATTGGGAGCGGCGGCGGTCCCGGCTTGCGGGCCGGCACTTTCTGCAGCACGCTCACGAATCGCCCCACGTCTTTCCCGGCCGGCGCCTCTGGAAACGCCTCGCTGTGCGCCAACGCGAGAACTTCGTGCGAGGGACAAATCATCAGCTCCGGCTCGAACGGCAGCCGGCGCAGGATTTCGCCGCGCAACCTCGACGGACTGACGTTCGCGCGCACGACGAACGTTCCCGCCGCACCGATGTTGGCGACCCCAAAGTCCTTCAACTGTATGGCGAGCACGCTGGGTTGGAACTTCTGGTGCCCGCCCACGTTGACGGCCCTAAAGAACACGACCGATGCCATAACCGAAGGTTTACCATTTACAGCCCGTTTCGGCAAACGGCGCCTGCCGCCGCCGTCGCTTCGGCGCGACGAGCCCGGAGCGCCTCAATCTACACTGACACAACTTGCGGGAACCGAATCAGTGGTTCGACCGTCTCATGTTTATCCGACCGCGTCGTGGAGAAGTTATGGCCTCAATTCGCGATCGACAACCGGATGATTATGCTAAACCGATTTGTTATTCCTTGGCAGAGACTGACATTGGGCGCTTTTGCCGGTGTCATTTTGATCGCACCGGTGAAAGCGGCGATATTCTGGAACGAAGCAATCAACGGTGATTTATCCAACAACCAATCCGCCCCGAGCACATTTACGCTGGCGAGCGGCGTGAATTCGGTCATGGGTACGGTCGGGGGTGGATCCGACAGCCGGGACTGGCTTACTTTGACCATACCGGCCGGATTGCAATTGAATTCGCTGACGCCGGCGGCTTACGCATCGAGTGATGCGGTCGCTTTCACAGGGGTCCAAAGCGGCGCGGCATTCGTGGGATCGCCTTTGGCAGCGGAGTCTTATTTGGGCTACACGCATTTCGGTGCTGGAAACGTGGGCGTTAATATCTTGTCCGCCATGGGAAGTGCCGCCGGGGCGCAAGGCTTTACGCCTCCGCTGGGTTCGGGCAGTTACGTTTTCTTGATTCAACAGCTCGGTGCAGCGGCCAGTTATCAGTTCGATTATGATGTTACACCGGTCCCGGAGCCACGCGCCCACCTGGCGATCGCGATTGTCTGTGGCGTCTTTCTGCTGACGCACCGTCTGGCGAAAACCAGGCAACGCGCTTAGGAGCCATCGCCGTTCGATGTCCGAACGGGCTCGCGCAAGGGCTGGCTTGCGCTGCACCAGGCACGTACGGTCTCCCCCGGATGTGCTCGCCCGGCATCCGCACGGAACCGCTTCTCGGATTCCAGATTCGCGGGTGGGTTCGATGGCGGCCCTCAGTCGAGGCTGGGAGCGTCTCGATCGTCAAGGGCCCGGCCGAAGAAAAGCGCCGCAGGGGCGGCGCACTGCTCCAAAACCTGGCGGACGTTCGAGGGCGCGCGTTGGTCGCGATAGCGTCTTGGAGTGCGGGAGTCCTGGCCCGCTTTCGGGATGGTCAGGCCCTCGGCAATCACCACTTCGGCTTTGTGAGTGGTCGCCAAACGAAGGAAGGGTGTCGATTGAAAGCTGCGGCCACTCTGCTATTGTCCGGCCGCTATGGCTTTTCAATCCTTCCGGGACTGGGTCGCCGCGCTCGACCGAGCCGGAGAACTCAAGCACATCACCCAACCCGTCGCCACTGAGTTGGAAATCACCGAACTCGCCGACCGCGAGATGAAGCAGCCGGAGGGCGGCAAAGCCTTGCTCATCGAGAAGCCCACCGTCAACGGCGAGGTTAGCCCCTTCCCCGTCGCCATCAACACGATGGGCTCCTGGAAGCGCATGGCCATGAGCATGGGCGCCAATTCGGTCGAAGAAGTCGCCGCCGAACTTGGCTCGCTCATGAAAGCCAAACCGCCGATGAGCTTCCGGGATGCCTTGGAGCTCATGCGCACCGCCCTCGATCTTCGCCACGCGAAACCCAAGCTCGTCAAAGACGGCCCGTGCAAGGAAGCCCTAACCAGGTTCACGGCGAGCAGCGAGAGGGTCGAGGTGTGGCCGCCGGCTCCCGACATATTGAGATCTTCGGAACCCGGACCGGACGCTCACCTCTCGTCACCACCTACTTTGTTGAACCTGCCGATCCAGAAGTGTTGGCCGCTGGACGGAGGCCGATTCATTACCTTGCCCTGTGTGGTGACCAAAGATCCCGACACCGGAGAGCGGAACGTCGGCATGTATCGCATTCAGATTTACGACCAGCGCAGCACCGGCATGCACTGGCAGCTCCAGAAAGTCGGCGCGCGCCACGGCCGACGTTACTACGAAACCGGCACGCGCATGCCCGTCGCCATCTTTCTCGGCGGGGACCCGATGTTCACCTTCGCGGCCACGGCGCCGCTGCCCGACGGGCTCGACGAATTCCTCCTCGCGGGTTACCTGCGCAAAAAATCCGTCGAACTCATCAAATGCGAGACCAACGACCTCGAAGTCCCCGCCAACGCCGATTTCGTCATTGAAGGCTATGTTGACCCGCGCGAACCGCTCCGCGACGAGGGCCCGTTCGGCGACCACACCGGCTATTACACGTTACCCGAGCCGTATCCCGTCTTCCACGTCACCGCCATCTCGCACCGGAAGGATGCGGTCTATCCAGCCACCATTGTCGGGCTCCCGCCGATGGAAGATTTCTACATCGGCGGCGCGTCCGTGAAACTGTTCCTGCCCATCTTCAAGATGAATTTCCCCGAGATTACGGACCTGGCGCTGCCGGCCGAAGGGGTCTTCCACAATCTGGTCTTCGTGAGTATCCGGAAGACCTACCCGATGCAGGCCTACAAGATCATGCACGGCCTCTGGGGCATGGGGCAAATGATGTTCACCAAATACATCGTGGTGGTGGATGACGATGTGGACGTGCACAACACCCGCGAGGTCCTCTTCCGCCTCTGCGCCAACACCGACCCGCAACGCGACAGTATCTTCACGAAAGGCCCGGCCGACGTGCTCGACCACGCCACCAGCGAAATCGCCATTGGCACCAAACTCGGTATTGACGCGACGAAGAAACTGCACGGTGAAGGGTTCAAACGCCCCTGGCCGCCGCTGATCCAGATGGATGAAGCGGTGAGGGCGAAGGTGGAAAAACTCCTCAATTCACAGCCGCCGACGTGAGGACGTGGAAACGGAAAGGGCGCAAAGCCCGGCCGCGCTGTTTGGTTCCGGCCGCGCCGGCTAGCGGCGGACGGCAAGCGCTTCCCGGCCCACCAGACCGTAGCGGAGACACCATCGGTTGGCGCGAAAGGCAAAGAGCAAACCGGACAAGAGAATCAGGAAGCTGTTTTCCAAGAGCTTGGAGCAAATGTTCACTTCCCCGGCGCCACATCCGCAGTCAAACCGGATCGCACAAAACGCGATGGCACTCGCCTCCCGGATGGCGAGAGCGCGATTGAGCACGATCAGCGTGAAGGGGACGAGCATCAGAAGCGAAATGCAAGCGGCGCCCCGAACGGCGATGCCACCCAGCAGCAGTAGCCCACAGAACACTTCAAACCACGGCAGCGCGACCGCGATAAAATTCAAGTAGAGGTGACTTTCGATGATCTCGTACTGCCGCAGAAGCTTGAGGAAATCCACCGGATGTGCCGCTTTGACCAGGCCCATATAGACGAAGACACCGCCGAGGATCCACCGGGCCAGCAAAGCGAGCCGTTCCGGGCTGGAAAACGAATTGCGGCGCTCGTTCATGGTTTTGCCGGCCGCACGGTTCCGCTTTTGCGCTCGCCGAGTTCGACCGGCACGCCGTTCGTAGCCCATTCTGTCATTCCGCTGGCATAAACAAACAGGTGTTCCTGCGGCACTCCGGCCTCTTTCAGCGCCAGCGCCGCAAACTCACTGTCTTCGCAATCTCCACCGGCGCAGTACACCACCACTTTCGTCGCGTTAAGGCAGACCGGAAGCACCGCCGGGAGGTGCTTCTCCGGATAATACCGGTCAAACTGGTACGCCCCGGGAACATGGCCCTCCTGATAGTGCCGGTCATCGCGGGCATCGACAAACACCGTCAATTCCTGCTCGTATTGCGGGTCACGAAAGAGATCGATGGCTTCCTTGCCATCGATTGGTTGCAGTCCTTTCCCTCGGAGGCGGGCGGCCACGGTTTCCCAGGTCGCGTGGCCGACGAGAGCGGCTGTCACGGTGCGGTTGGAATTGGCGCCAGAGACAATCCCCGGAACATTTCGCCCGGGACCTGGGAAATAGTCGCGGGTGAGTGACAACCCGCGCGGCGAGGCGACATTCGCCACCAGCGCAAACGCCAAGCCTGCCGCCGAGACGACCAGTGCCTCAAATAGAACACGCTTGAGTTCCTGTCGCATCGCTACCGGGCCTCCGGCTTCGCTACGGGCTCATTTGCCGCCGGCCACGGGCGACGCTTCCTTGGTTGGAAGGACCCGAACCGGAGACGGCGCCCGCGGAGTTGCCGCGGCGGCGGGGGATTTCGACTGGACGACGGGCACCTTGATGAGCGGGAACCTCGGATGATTGGATTTTACTGTCACCTCGAGTTTCTGGTCGGGCTGGATTTGGAATCCCACCGGAAAGCTAACCGCGAGGTTGAACAGACGGCCTGGCTGTGTCTCCTGGAGGCTGACTTCTGCTCCCGGGATGTTCGCACTGGCATCCGACAAAACCAACGAATTGGTCCCGTTGTTGCGGATCGTGACGGCGGGGCTCATCGCTTTCGCCAAGGGCCCCGGCGGGATCAGGATCTGGGCCGGCATGACCGCTACTCCTTGCCGCACCGCCACGTACGCCGTCACGCTGATGATGGGCATCTTTGCCGACGACGTTTTCAGGGTGACGGGAGCGCTGATGGAGGGCCCGGCGAAGGGCGGCACCGCGGTGATGTGCAACTCGAATTCCTTATCCGGCTGCACGGTCTTCAACTCCGTGCGGAACACCTGATTCGTGCATTTTAGATCCGACAGCTTGAGCGGTTCTTCCAGATTATTCACAATGCGCACGACCTTGGTTACATTCGTTTCGCTTTCATCGGAAACATTGAACACCGCCATCGTCGGGGTGACCTCGATTGGTTTCCACACGGTGCCGGTAATCTGCAGCACGACGTTGGACTTGCCGGGATCGTTGCAGGTAACCGTCGCCGACTTGGTGACGGCGCCACCGAAATTGGAGGAGTTGAATTGGAGGGGAATGGTGCCGGTCTTGCCCGGCTCGACCTGCTTATCCCAGCTACCCGCCGTCGTGCAGCCACATCCTGGCCGGACATCCTTAATTTCCAGCGTGGCCGTGCCAACATTGGTAAATACAAAGTCGTGTCGCACCAACTCGCCCGAGGTGACTTTGCCAAAATTAAAGACATTGGTGGCAAATTCAATTCTTGGGCCGGAGGTGTCAACGGGCGACTCCGGCGCCGGTGAATTCTTCGTTTGTGCCAGGACCGAGGCAATGCCTCCGAAAAGGGCGGCCACCATCAACACTGTCGTGACATTCGTCTTCATGCACTTTAACTGCTGTTTAACCACAGATGGACACGGATTCTAACAGATCAGCTCAAAAATTCTCTTCTCATCTCCGCCGCATCCCCTGCTGAACGGTGAGTTTGAGTCCGACAGCCAAGTTCATTCTGCGCGCATAGAGTCTAGCAGCTTTTATTCCGCTCCGCTAAGCGTCGTGTATCTCCAAGTTGTAGGTGGCTTGACAAGGGCGTCTGTAGAGCAAGACGCCGCGTGAGGACACGCGGCCACACGACGGTTTTGTAAGCCGGGTCCCCTGACCCGTATCTATTTAGCCTACGACCTTCATCGTAGATTTGTCATCTGCCAGACTGGCACTAAACCACATACCCTGACCGGCGTCCCCCTCGCCCAGGCGCCGCGAAGCGGGCTCTTCAGCGGAGGCGGCGGCGGGCATGAAATGCGGCCTGGTCAACCGCGAGCACAACCAGCATCGTGACGAGCACCATCGTCGCGACGCTCCGATAGTCGAAGGCACGACGATAGTTCTCGATCCAGAGGCCAAGTCCAGCCACGCCCACCAAACCCAGCACCGCTGATTCGCGCAGGTTCATTTCGAACCGAAATAGGGTGAGCGAGAGAATCTGGCGGGCCGTTTGCGGCCAGATGGCGAAGCGCACTTTTTGGAGCCAGTCTGCGCCGGCGCTGTCGAGTGCTTCCCACACGCCGGCGTCGGCGGTTTCGAACTCCTCGGCGTAAAGCTTACCCAACATTCCGAGGGAATGCACCGCGACGGCCAGCACACCGGGCATCGGGCCGAGGCCTGCGGCAGCAACGAACAGCAGCGCCAGCAGGATGATGGGCAGCGAGCGGACGAGCGCCAGGAGCACTTTTAACGGATGATGCAGCCAATGCGGCGTCAGGTTTTCCGAAGCGAGCAGACCGAGCAGCAGCGCGCCCACCGCGCCCAGCGCGGTGCCGAGCAGGGAAATTTGCAGGGTCACAGCTACGGCGGCGGCGGCCAGGCGCAAGGGCGGTGAGAACGGACGCGCTTCGGTGGCTTCCCACGTCAAATCCGGTG
>WNGA01012280.1_pt1 | contig 11601 bp, 9 predicted proteins | sample 5400061 | NCBI WGS metagenome assembly WNGA01 (sample SAMN13153366, study PRJNA577476) | soil metagenome | isolation source: 100 cm soil or saprolite under grassland replicate 2 | place: USA:California | collected 2016-06-15
TTCCAAGCGTGCCTTCCTAAGCGGCATCCCCCTTGCGAAGCGCGCGCGGTCAACGGTGGAGACGCAGGGAAAGGGGGCGTTCTACCTTGAGGGCGCGAGCGAGCCATACAATTGCGGGCGAAAGGCACGCAAAGGTTCAGATGTTTTTGTCTCACCCATGCGACTTGGATGCGGTTGACAATTGCGGGGCAACCGATCTTCCGACGTGCTGATTGCATAACGCGAATCACATGCCGGCGGCTGGTCGGTCGAGCGGATGTTGATTGGCGTTCGCCCAGAATTTTTCTTCTGAACCGCGCATCAAGAGAAGGTGCGCAATGACCTCATCAGTCGGGCACATGACCCCCGCCCAAGTATCGGCGTAATAGCCAATCGGGTGGAGGCACAAAGCGCACAGCGCGTAGTTGACTTCCTCGTTCTGGCGCAGGGCGATTGTCGGGCGCCCCCTGCGGAACAAGTATGTCACTCCACTGCGTTTGCTGACTTCAGGAAAGTGTCCGGCCAACTCATATAATTCGAATGCATCCGCAGGGATCAGGCCGGCGAGTCTCTCCTGGGCTTTCCTTTCGGCCTCCACGGCCAGACAGCGGCGGCATCCAACGTACGAATCATGAACGTCAACCGGTCCTCACACCCGACGCGTAATTGCGCGCGGCCTTGCTTGTCCTTGACAACCGGACCAGTCCTGGCGCCCCAGACCCGACTCTGCTAAATGGCGGGAAGTTTGATCTAAAGTAACCAGGTCCTTGCCGAGTTCGGGCTTAGCCTTGTCACCCATAATCAGCCGCCAGCCGACCGGCCTACGGCAATCGCCTTGGCTTCCGCTATCGGAACTTCTTCAGCTGGAGTGCTGCCGATGATGTACACATTTTTGTTCACGTCGAATTTGCGGACGCGAAAAGTTTCCTGACCCTGCCGCACGAAAATCGCGTAGCCGCGTTTGAGCATGTCAGTAATCGTTTCTTTGGCCTTTTGGACCTCATCCGGTTTGTCCGGGTCAAATCGCAATTCAAAATCGCCGTAGCCTGTGTTCAGCACGTCGATTCCCGGCAAGGGGCTTCTGTTGTTTTCAATAGTATTTTCCATGGTGTTGTCTTGTGCCTGCGGGGGCTCTATACGCCCACGCCGCTTCAGAGTGCATCGAGAAGGGGAGGGATTGCAATCGCAACAAAGCACTGCGGAATCTGACCACGCGAATCAGGAGTGGTCAACGTCGCCCGCTGATGGACTTCGCAATGTCAATCTGGTGATTCAGCCAAGTTCGTGCGAAGCAGTTCGGCCTGTTGAGCGAACTTGTCAGGATTGGACTTCTTGAGTCGGGCGAGATTTTGGAGTTTCCATCGGATCGCAGGAAGTCGCGAGAGATGCGGGCAGTTCATCAACGTCCAGTCGGGTTCACCTCTAACGAGACCAAGTAGGAACTGCCGTTGATTCACCGTCAGCGCGACAGGCAACTTCTTTTTCAGTTCACGACGAACCTCTTTCAGCTCGGCCAAAGTGATTGGATCGCGTGTTAAGCCCGTGAACTCGTTCTCAAAAGCCAGCGACATGTCCTGGTCTCGAGAAAACAAGACTTCATGCACGGGCCGGTTGTGTCCGGCGAGATAGCAGAGGAAACACTCGACCACGTCCGCCGTGAGTCCTGCTCGCCCGAAAAGGCCACGAACATCAAAAAGGTCGCGCGGATGCTGGCGATCCATCGCGGCGACGAGTTTGCTGCCGTAAAGTTCCGGCGTGGCCAGGAGCGGCACGGACAATTCCATGGTAAACAGCTTCCGCGCCGCCTCGCCAAGTCGCCGCGTTTCGACCGGCAGGACTGTGCCGCGAAACACATGGTTGACTTCGACCTTCACCTGATTGCGCCCACGCCGGATGAACAGTTTGATTTCGTCGCCACCCTTGGTGGATGAGACTTCCGCTCCTATGCCAGCTCTGGCGAGTCGTTTGCGGGCCGTTTCGAGCGCGCTGGAAATGGATTTCAGGGCTTTGTCACGGGTCGCCTGGTGATCAATGAACACCACGTCTATGTCCACCGACAACCGCGGCATGTCCTCAATGAACAGATTGATCGCTGTGCCGCCCTTCATCGCGAAATGCGGAGTCTCAAAGATCGCGGGTGCGCTTTCGAGCAGAAGCCGGACGACTTCGATGTAGGCTCTGTCCATCAGCCCTTCAGCACGAGAAATGTTCCGTCTTTGAGACGATGCGTCCAACGACCGTGGCCCAATCGCCTTTCCGCTGCCGTTTTCGCTGCGGCCGCCCACGGCAAGTCCAGTTCTTCCGCCCAACTCACACACAGCCGCACGACTTTGACGCGGCGACAGTTTCTAAGCAACGTGGTCAACACCTCTGGCCGGAGCGACCTTGCGCCTTCCATGATATTACGGGCTTCCTCGATTCCCTGATGAACACCCACTTCGCTCAACATTTCCAGCAGCGCTCTCTCCGGCACGGAGACGAGAACTCCATCGGGTGTTTCCGGCAGCGGTTGCAAGCCGAGGTTTTTTGGCAGCTTCGGAGAGAACGGATTTCGCATTGTATAGCGCGATGGGAACAGCTTTTGAAACCATTCAGGCAAGTCGGCCTTTCCTTCGCCCCACAGTGAAAGCGGTTCGCGGGCCGGTAGATTGTGGCGGACACCGCGCCAGGCCAAAGCCGTCTTTCCCCCGATGTGAAAGCCCGGCACTCGGCTCGACAGGAACTTCAAACAATCCTCCTGGCGCAACGTGTCATTCGGAAACATGAAAACTCCGCGTCCCAGCCGCGTCAGCCAGCCCGACTTCAAATAATGATGCGCCAACGCCGACGACACGCCTAGTTTCGCCAGTTGGTCATGGTCAAACGGCGTTCCTCGCGGGAAAGCCATTTGCAGACTTTTGATTAGTTTATGGCGCGTAGTTAAAGCCATGCTTGAACAATACCGCCTAAACTAAGCAAATGACAAGGCTATTCCCTGACCTTGAACCAGGCATGCAGACTCCCAGCGTGCCTTCCCTAAGCGCCGACCCTCCCCGGCGAAGCGAGCGCGGTCAAGAAGGAGTCGCAAGGGGCAGGAGGGGCGAACAACCTTGACGGCGCGAGCGAGCCATACAATCGAGGCGCGAGGCACGCTTCGGTTCTGTCAGCGCGTTTTCGAGCCTTCTGACTGTCACAAGTGTTCAACCAGCGAAGTCGCAGTACCTCGGCCCACAGCGACATCGCTTCAGAAATGGCCCTCAGATTGCCGGCGGTGGAATATGCGACGTCAAGTTTTGCATCCTCCAAACTGGCGAATTTCGTGTGATAGTAACGCAGCACGGCAAAAGCCGGTGGTGCGTGCGAAAGCGCGCGAAGCGCGCTCGTGAGCAACACGTCCTTCGCCGCGGCAACTTTCATTTCCTGGCGATGCGAGACATGTAGCAAAATACAGGGCTTCTTTGCGCTAGCAGCCTGTTGAAGTAATTGCATTTCCAAACGGGTCGAACTCTTCTGCGATGCGAAAAACATTTCGCAGACCACGCCGTTTCAGAAAGACGGCGGCGGTGATCGCATTGACGATGGCAAGCAGTGCCATCAATAAGCCCGCCAATTCGGAAAAAAGAGCGCGCCCGCCCCGCTCCAGCGCCGCCGCCAGTTGCTTGGGCGTCCCAAATCCAAAGAGTCGCCGCATCAGTTGCGACAAATTGTAAAAGGCCGCCGCCAGTTTGAAGCGTTTATTCAAGTTCTCCCAGCCGCGCAAAGTCGTTCGTCTCATCCCGCCGGCGTCCAGGATGTGGGCAAAGCTCCTTTCGATGTGCATGCCGCGCCGCCGCAATAATTCCTTGCCTGATTTGCTTCGGACGCTCCGCTTGGCCGCGCGCACCGCGCGTTGTTCTTGGGCATTCAGTTTGTCCACGCGCCGGTTGTCAATGGGATCGCCGATCACCGTGCGGATGTCTTCCCCTTGGAGAGCCTGCAACTCACTCACTGAGTAGTAACCTTTGTCGGAAGTGACGCTCGTCACGGTGAGAGTGTCGGGCTTGTCTCCATTTGCCTGGTTGATGGTTTGTTGCGCTTCCAACACGCGCGTGGCCATTTCCTGGTGGTCGGCCTGGTCGCCCGGATGCACGTCGGCCTGCACGATCGCGCCGGTGTCCAAATCGACCACCGCCTCGGGCTTGTAAATCATATCGGTCGCGCCGTCCTTGGTGCGGCCGATTTTGGCGTCTGGGTCAAATGGATTTTGCCATTCCTGGTTGCTGCCTTTGCCCGGACGATGCCGGTCAAACTTGCGCACGGCCGCCGTGTCCTCCGGGTCAATGCCATTTTCGGCGGCCAGTCTCTTCACGTAATCCCAATATTGCTCCTCGGTGTTGCGGTGGACCAAGGCGCGCAACGAGGCATTGGCCTCGATCACCGAGGAATCGATCCCCAGATTCTTGCCGCGCAACAGGCCGTGCTCGCGCAGCGCTTCCAGCGTAAGCGTGAAAATCTGCTGATAAATTTCCAAGCCCAGGCGCTGGCGAATCACCGTGAAGCTGGAATGATCGGGCGTCTTCTCCTCCAGAGAGTAATTGAGGAAAGCGCGGATGGACATGGAGTCGGCGCAACGCGCGGCGATGGCCCGCTCGCTGGGCAGGTCTTCAAAAAAGCCGACCATGATCATCTTCAGATAGACCACCGGATCGATGCCGGGCCGTCCAGCGTTGGTATTCTTGTAAGCCGGGGCGCAAAGGGCGCGCACCTTTTCAGCGAACCCGAAAGACTCCAATGTTTCATCGAGCCTTGAGTAGAACGTGGACTTGGGCGAGTGCGCAAGCTGGTGAGTGGCCACCCAAAACTCACCCTGCGCTGCTTTTTGTTTTTTAGCGAACACAGCGAATTTGTAACCACGACTCGTGCCAATTCCTAGAATTCACGCGGCGGCGAATCGGCTTTTTTCAACAGGCTGCTAGGCAGCCCAACGGCAATACATCAATCTGGGGTCATGCCGGAGCGTGTTGTCCTGTAGTAGGTCGGCGGAGAAAAACTTTAAGCCGGTCGTTTCCATTCGCCGATGGATATTCGCTGCCAGCGACAAGAAAACCTAGTTTCTCAAGCGTTTTGTGCATCGCATGGTTCCCTGTTCTTGAGGTTGCGAAGATCCCGCTCGCACGTGCTGCCTCAATGGCACGGCGGCAAAGCGGCAATGACAGGCCTCGGCGCCGAGCGCTTGGAAGGATGTAGATCCAGCCGAGCTCGAATGGGAATGATTCTTGCGCCAAAGGAATGCCTGACAGCGCCTCGATCTTGCGCCGATAGGCTGGCGCTGGACATTTCAGTCCAGCGACCCCGACGAGACATGTTCCCTCACGGAGGAAAACCAGCCACTCAGCAGACCGAACTCGCTCTTCAAGGCCGTCGGCCCGCACCTCCCCTCCGCCCAGAACGAGCGCAATAAAATCAGCGATTTCTGCATCACAGCATGCAGTTGGTGATTTGCCGATGACTTTAACTGCGTTTTGCCCCGCTTCGGTTTTCAATGGTTTCAGATTGTTCCAGTCGTCTGGGCCTGTGTCGCACTGCTAATTTTCGTATGGGGTCTTTCCTGGCAAGACACATCGTCTCAATGCATCTTTGCGTCCAGCGGAAATTTGAGCTCGCATTCGCTCCATCATGCGAGATTTCGCATCGATTTGTCCTTGAGCCGTGGTATTCATGCTACCCCAAGGATCCAACCCTCGATGTTCGCCATGGCGCGCTCTCGCGGTTCAAGCGACGGGTTGAAAAAACTCGCCAACGAACCATCCATGTCCGTACGCCGCAGCCAGGCCGCAGCGGCATAGGCGGCTTGTTGGTCCGAGTTGCGTCCGTTTTCATTGGGAAAACGGCGGGTCCAGAGGGATGGATACACCTCTGCGACAGTCGAACGGCCGGGAGGAATTTCCCAGCCGTCGAACGGCCAGAAATGCAGGTGGTCCCCACAGTGCTCACGAAGGAAGCGCAGCCACGGCAGGCCGGCGTGTGTGGACTTTGCCACCGAACCCTGCACGTCAAAAAGAAATACGGACTTCGCCGAGGTGGTCCAGAGCTCCGTCAGTCGCAACCATGTTGGATCACCCGCACGTTTACCCCCATTGCCACATTTTCCATGGCGTACGAAATCGACGTAAGTGTTGTCTTCGTCCGTCGGCCAATGGCGTTGGAAATCGTCGAGAAACTTCGGCCAATCAGGTGGCAGGCGATGGGTTTCAAAATACCGCATCGGAAAAGAAAAGCCGTGGTCAATCCCGACAATCGTTGGTCTGGGTTTGGACAATTCGCCCCGCAGCCACTCGGCGATCCCTCGTCTCGTCCAATACGTGCGCGGACCGGGCGGCGGCGCAACTTCCTTCGGTGCGACCAACCAGTCGCCGGCATACACGCGCAGTCCCGGCAGGCTCGATGTCGGCGTTTTCGCGCCCGAGTAATCAATGCCGATGTAATGCTCGAATTTCGGCATGGCTCAGGATCCCTGCTTTGGGAGCGCCGGTGTGCGTCTGCGCTCCTGCTCGTCTTGCCCCCAGGACCGCTGCCACGCCGGGCGGATGCATCAGCGAATGGTTCGTCGCTCTCCCTTCCATAAGCGAATTGAGCTTCGTTTTGGAGACCATTCTGTTTTGCCGGCCGGAGTTTACAATCGTGGGTCCACGGGGTCGCTTTCCAGCGCCAGCACGCCAAAGACAGCTTCGTGAACCCGACGCAGCGGCTCTCTACGGACAAACCGTTCAAGCGCCTCGATACCAAGCGCGAATTCGCGGAGGGCCAGGGATCGTTTTGTGGAAAGCCCCCGCGCGCGCAAACGCTGCAGATTTTCGGTGGCTGTGTATTCCGGGCCGTAGATGATGCGAAGGTATTCCCGACCGCGGCACTTCACCGCAGGTTGAATCAGGCCGCGCCGGTTCTTCTCGATGAACTCGAGCGGCTTGACCACCATTCCCTCCCCGCCGCTCGCCGTGAGCTCTTCCCACCACGCGACACCCTGGGCTTGGCTCTCGGGAGTGGTCACGTCAATAACGTGAAACGGCGTGGCCACGATAATGCCGCCGGCAAGCCGCGCCAACGTGTGCATGTGCCAATCGTGCGGTCTGTCCACGTGAACGCGCCCGTCCGTCGCGAGGAGGTGAAAGGGCGCGAGTTTGAGGTCACTCACAGAGTCGACGGACCAGCAATAGCGGCGATAGGCAGCAACGTAATCGCTCGCCATTTGCTGGCGCGCGGTCGTGTGCGCGAGCAATTCGCCTACGTCGAGACTCCGCTTCGCAGCTTGTTCCAACGCGCCAACCTGGTCAGCCAGTGTCGCGCGCGCTGCCGCGCCGACAGCCGCGTATTGCTGCTTGAGCAGTTCCTGCGCTTTGGCCGACCACGGCATCAATTCGCAATCGAGACAAATCCAGTCTGTTTTGAACTCGTCCCAGAATCCCGCATCTGTGGCGGCGACACGGACGCGCTCAAGGAATCGCGTTTCCAGTTCCGTGTCGTCGAAGAATCGTCGCCCCGTGCGCGTGTAACAGATGCCGATGCCGTCGTCCGTCACGCCGAAATGCTTGCGGGCGTCGTCCTCATCCCGGCAGACGATGACCACCGCGCGAGAGCCCATGTGCTTTTCCTCGCAGATGACACGCGGCACGCCGGTATGACGGAAGTAGGCGAACGCCTCCGCGGGATGCTCCAACAATCCGGGCGCATGACTCGTCTCGCTGGGCGCCATCGTGGGCGGCAGGTAAATCAGCCATTTGGGATTTGCAGCGAAGCGGCTCATCACTTCCAACGCAGCAATTGCGTTTTCCTCCCGGATGGTCACGTTGCCGTGCAGGCGTGTGCTGACGATGCGTTTTCCCGTCACATCCGCCAGGTCGAGCAAGTCGTCGTACTGTTGCTGGGCCGACAACGCCGGAGCTTGTTCTTCCGGCAAGAGAAACGGTTTGCGCGGCTCGGCATAGGTTTGCTTCGCGGAAACAGAAACGAGTTCCTTCTCCGGATACCGCAACGCAGTCAGCTTGCCGCCAAAAACGCACCCCGTATCAATGTTGATTGTGCGATTCAACCACTCCGGTTCAGGCACGGGCGTGTGCCCGTAAACCACAGTCGCTGTGCCGCGATATTCGGCAGCCCAGTTGAAGCGAACCGGCAGACCGAACTCATCCGTCTCACCGGTGGTTTCACCGTATAACGCGAATTCGCGGACCGCCCCTGAACCGCGTCCCTGCATGGATTCCTTCATCCCAGCGTGCGCCACCACAAGCTCGCCGTCATCGAAAACGTAATGGCTCACCAAGTCATCAATGAAATCGACGACACGTTTGCGAAAGTCTTCCGGTTCGCCGGCCAATTGCGCCAGCGATTCTGCGAGGCCGTGGGTGATCTGGATGTCGCGCCCGCGCAGCTTCCGCATGAGTTTCACGTCGTGATTGCCCGGCATGCACAACGCCGCACCGCTAGCGACGGCGTTCATCACGAGCTTGAGCACCTGCGGAATCTTTGGTCCGCGATCTACCAGATCGCCAACGAACACCACTTTCCGGCCGTTGGAAGCTTGAACTGTGAACGAGGTTTCATCTACGCGATGTCCCAGTTCTCGAAGGAGATCAACTAGTTCATCAAAACAGCCGTGAATATCGCCGATGATGTCGAATGGCCCGTGCTCATGCTTCAAATTGTTCCACAGCGGTTGACGTTCGATAATGGCGGCTTCGACCTCCTCCAACGATTTCAGCACATGGACATGGCGGAAACCCTCGCGTTCCAGTCCGCGCAATGAACGACGCAACTGCTGCGCCTGCTGGCGGATGACGTGCGGGCCGAAATCACGGTCGGCTCGCGTCTTGTTCCGATCCTGTGCTACGCGCTCCGGCAAATCTAGGACGATGGCCACCGGCAGGCAATGAAACTCGCGCGCGATCTCGATGAGCGGCTTCCGGGATTCTGGCTGCACGTTCGTGGCATCCACCACCGTCAGTTTGCCCGCCGCCAGCCGCTTGCGGGCGATGAAGTGAAGAAGATCAAACGCATCCTTCGTCGCCGCCTGGCTGTTCTCGTCGTCGGACACCAATCCGCGGCAGTCATCCGATGACAGAATTTCCGTCGCCTTGAAATGCCTCCGCGCAAACGTGCTCTTGCCCGAACCGGACACGCCGATCAGGACAACAAAGGAAAGTTCGGGAATGGTGAGTTTCATGTGCTGACTGCCGTCATTCGTCGCAGCAGTTTATTAGAAAGGGCTGAAAGCCCGAAAGAAAATAGCTCAAGGCAAAGCGAGTCTGCGAGCGACCCCACAGGTCAACCACCACAAAAAAGCGCTGAAAGGGCGGAAGAACCTTCTTTGCTGAGCGTGAAAGCGCGGTATCCTTAGCCAGTGAGAAAGTGCCTGTTCTGCCCAAACACCGCAGACAGCCATGAGCATGTCCTGCCTCAATGGCTCCATCGCTGCATTTCCTCCGAGACTGACGGGAAATTTCCGGTTCAAGTTGGACGCTACGTGGACGGCCAAGGGTATCTCGACGAGAGAAAACTCGTCTCCCTGAACTTCAAAGCGAGAATCGTTTGTAGGGGTTGCAACATCGGATGGATGTCCAAGATGGAATCAGAGATTCACCAAACCCTGAAACCTCTAACCGAGAAGCAATTTCCTGTTCTCGTCCACGCCCATCTCGAACAACTACGAGGACACGCTGAAAGCCTCGCCCGATGGATGTCGAAAACCGCTCTGACCACTTCCTACGCGCTGCCGGGAAACCAGCGACTCGCGTCGCAACTCGCGAATGAAATCGCACAAGGGCGACCGCCTCATGGCGTGTGGGTGGATGTCGCGAAAGCCAAGGTGTCGGGAATTGCAGCGGCGCTGACAAAAATGTTTCCGACAATAAACGGAAACAGATTCGTTGGGCCACAGACTCACCAGACAGGCGTGTGTTTCCAGTTTTGCATCCAAATAAATCAGTTGCTGCTTCGGGTTGGAATGTCGCCCGGTGCGGAGGTTGGTTACGTCGCGCCCGGCGGATTGAATCCGTTCAGGCTCTTTCCAGATGCTGACCAGCAAGTGCCGGAGAACATCGAGTTCGAAGACGTGAATCATTTCCTTCACTCGGTCGTGTTGAGAACGTGGGCAGGCTGTGCTGGCGAAGTTCCTCCGGCTCACGCCTGACTGATTTTCGTTCCAACAACCGTAAGCATAATCTCCTCAACCTCGCCGTCGCGGGTCAGAATGAAAGAACTCAGAGTCAGATGCCCCAAGTCAGGGTCTTGCTTGAGCAGGATCGGACACTCGTTCAGTGCAGAGAGCACAGGACTTGTATTCTGAACCAGCGAATAGCCAATCCGAAGCTGTCCCTGCGTGCGATAGAAGCGCGCATCGGGTGACGCCTGAACTATTCGAAAGGAAATAGCCTCACTTCCGGCTGAGGCAAAAAGCTCTCCCTCTGCTTCAATCCCAAATGGTCGCGGCACAATCCGAGTCACCACGAACGGCATCCAGCCAGCCTCAGCCCAGGCCGCTAGGCGTGGCGGAACTGTAGCGACAGAGGGCAAATTAGCCTCGGGTAGTTGATGCTCGTCAGCAGTTTCAGAATCCGGCTTCGCCTCCTGACTCGCCGGGCTGATCAGGAAACGCGCCCGGCTCTCCGCAGAAGAGAAGTGGTGTCGAACGACAGGATTGTCAGTGCATGGATGCTTCGGCCACGGCGGGCCAAGCTCGTCAAAGAATACCCGTCCGCCATATGGAGACTGGTAGAAGTAAACGCTTGCGCCGCAAACCGGACAGCGGGCGTTCGGGTTGACGTAACTGGGATATGTAACAAACGGGAACTGAAAGAACTGACCGTCCTCCGTGGAACGGACGGCCGTGAAACCTCCGTAGTGACCGCCGCCGGAGTAACCGCTACTGCGTCCGCCGCAAGAACCAGACGGATGGACGGGAATCACGTGGAAACCGTCATGGAAGAATTCAATTTCTTCGCCGCAGTAATAGCAAGTCGCCATGTTTATCCGATTTGTTTCGCCTCTTCAGAGCTCGAATTCACTTTGTCGGTTGCCCAAGGTGGCGCTTGCTTCACTGCGCTTGCCTTGGGCTATTTTCTTTCGGGCCTTCGGCCCTCTATCGCTTTCGTTCGCGGACATCGGATCAGCCGTTTCTTTCAAACACCCCCATCTGCGTCGGCGCGCCAACTGCCGCGTCCTCCAGGCCGATGGGAACGAAGCGCACACTGTAACCGAAACGTGCGGTAACGCGGTTCGCCCATTCCTGAAATTCCGCGCGCGTCCACTCGAAGCGATGGTCGCGATGCCGAAACTTGCCGGCGGGCAGTGTCTCCCATTTCACGTTGTATTCGCGGTTGGGCGTTGTAATGACGATGGTCTTTGGCTTGGCGCACTCGAACAGCACGCGCTCGAATGCGACCAGGCGCGGTGTGTCGAGGTGTTCAATCACTTCTACGACGGCGACAGCATCGAAACCGGTGAGGCGTTGGTCCCGGTAGATGAGCGAACCGTGAAGGAGACGCACGCGTTCCTTCTGAACGGGCGGCAGGCGGTCGTAATGCAGGCGGTCGCGGGCGATTTCAAGCGCGCGATGCGACACGTCCATGCCTACGATTTCGGCAAACTGCTTTTCTTTGAGGAGCGCCTGAA